>SL_3KL_010_SEDDRAFT_10002391_pt1 | contig 17165 bp, 16 predicted proteins | sample SodLakKL_010_SED_2_FD_10381 | JGI IMG/M metagenome (IMG submission 10381) | reverse complement strand
GGACACTTTTCAACGCATTCTTATGTCGAACTCACGTTTGTAAGTTTTAGCCCTTCTTCTACCACTCTGTCCGAAGTAATGCCCAACTTCTCATAAACTTCTTCAAATGGAGCCGATTCACCGAAGCGATCAATGCCAATTGTCACTCCTTCACTCCCCGTCCATTTGTGCCAGCCAAGTGTAGAAGCGGCTTCTATTGAGATTCGTTTTGTAATTTCAGGCGGCAGAATCTGATCTCTGTATGATTTATCCTGTTTTTCGAAGAGCTCCCACGAAGGCATACTCACCACACGTGTGCTGATCCCTTTTTCTTCGAGCTTTGATGCGCCTTCAAGTGCAATTGTAACTTCTGAACCGGTTGCCATCACAATTAAGTCCGGGTTGTTGCCTGAACCCTCTTTCAATATATATGCACCTTTAAGTGTACCCTTCACATCACCGTATTTTGACCGGTCAAGAGTTGGTAAATTTTGACGTGTTAGTACCAGCAACGACGGGCCGGAATCATTCTCGATAGCGGCCTGCCAACAATATGCTGTTTCATTAGCATCTGCAGGTCGAAGTACACAAACATTTGGCGTGGCACGCAGTGATGCTAAATGTTCAATAGGCTGATGTGTAGGGCCATCTTCCCCAAGCCCGATACTGTCGTGTGTAAATACATGGATTGCCGGTATATGACTTAGTGCTGCAATACGAATGGCCGGTTTGTTGTAATCAGAAAAAACAAGGAACGTACCTCCATAAGGTATCACTCCGCCATGTAACGCCAGTCCATTCAGAGCCGCTCCCATCGCATGTTCGCGGACTCCGTAATGAATATAGCGGCCAGAATAATCTTCTGGGGTGAATATTCCCTTCCCGTCAAGATCCGTTTTATTACTGCCTGTCAGGTCTGCTGAACCTCCAACCAGGTTGAATATATGATCAGCAATTGCATTCAGCACTTTTCCTGAGGATGCACGGCTTGCCGGCCCCTTCTCGCTGGCCTCAAACACCGGTAAAATCTCATCCCAATCTTTCGGCAAATCTCTGTTAACAAACATCTTAAAGTTTACTCCATCATCTGGGAAAACTTTTTCATAATCAGAAAGCAATTCCTTCCATTCAGCTTCTGTTTTTTCTCCCTCTTTAACAGCAGACCGCATATGTTCAAGCACTTCATCAGGGATGTAAAACGGCTCATCGAATTCCCATCCTAATTGTTGTTTTGTAAGTTTAATCTCTTCTTCACCAAGAGGTGAGCCATGAGAATCTGCCGTACCTTCTTTGTTTGGACTGCCGTAACCAATCTTTGTTTTACACTCGATCAGAGAAGGAGTATCTGTGTGCCGGGCTTTCTCAATAGCTTCTTCAATCTGTTTGTGATCATGGCCATCAATTACCTGTACATCCCAGCCATAGGCCTCAAACCGTTTCTTTGAATCATCAGAAAATGCGAGGTCGGTTGAACCGTCAATTGTAATTTTGTTAGAGTCGTATAGATAAATCAGCTTAGAGAGTTTTAGATGGCCTGCAAGCGATGCAGCTTCATGCGAAATTCCCTCCATCAAATCACCATCGCTTACAATTGCATAGGTGTAATGATCAATCAGATTATGTGAGTCTTTGTTAAAAGTTTCGGCCATGAATCGTTCAGCCATTGCCATTCCAACTCCTGTTGCAAAGCCCTGTCCCAGCGGACCTGTTGTTGTTTCCACACCGGGTGTCATTCCATATTCCGGATGGCCGGGAGTAATACTGCCAAGCTGCCTGAATTTTTTGATCTCATCGAGAGGCATGTCATATCCATACAGATGAAGCAGAGAATAGAGTAACATTGAACCATGACCTGCTGATAAAACAAATCTGTCCCGATCAAACCATTTAGGATTGGATGGATTATGCTTTAAAAATTGGTTCCATAAAACATAAGCCACATCCGCCATCCCCATTGGCATTCCCGGATGACCGGAGTTTGCAGCCTGTACGGCATCCATTGAGAGTGTTCGAATTGTATTTACACAGAGTTGATCAAGGTTAGATTTTTGAGACATTAGTTGAATCAGAAATTGGTATTAGAATTTAAGTCATGAAGATAGAGAACCTTTACGCTTAAATAAAACTCGTGTAAATAAAAAAAGCCACGTAATTACGTGGCTTTTAATACTTAAAAAAATACCTTTTTTATCGGCCTGTCGGTGAATGGCCAGGGCAGCGCAGTTCGAACTGAAGTTCGTGTTGCGCCGGCTCGGAAAATTCGCCGTAATTTGCATTTTCAAATGCTTCGCAAGCTTGTTCTTTATTGCCCATACCTTTATAAGCAGTGCCTTTTTCAAAGTATATTTTTGCTCTGTCTACAACACCACCTGTTTCAAACTCAAGAGCTTGTTGTGCGTGTCTTAAAGCATCACCCCAATTGCCTCTTTCATTATAAATCTCAGCAAGGCGGTAATGTGCATCCGCTGAGCTGCTGTCGTAATTCTCGACTCTGTTAAGCAGCGAGATTGCATCACTAAATCTTCGTTCGTCAGCCAAAGTTACTGCGCGGAAAATTAATTCTTCCGCGGCACCTCTGCGAGCGTTATTCAGAGTTCTGTTATCTCCGATTTGCTCAGCTAATTCAATAGCTCTGTCATAATGAACCAGTGCACCTTCTATATCTTCAGGATATTTTTTCTTAAAAACGATACCCTTTTGGTAATGTGCTGTGGCATAATTCGGATTCAGCTCTAATGCAGTGGCAAGACTCGCCATGGCATCTTCCAGATCTTCATCGCGGAATTCATGTACTGACCTGATATAATAGAGCTGAGGAATTGCGCCTCTTGCCTGTTCTGCTACCGCCTGATTACCAAACTCTTCGCCGGCTTCCTGCTGATCTTTAAAATACTGCAGAGCACGGTTGGCATTATCTTTAGTTCTTGAGCTTTGGTATTCACTGTAAGCATTTGCAGCTCTTCTTTGAAATACTCGAGGTATTTGCTCTTCAGTTAACTCAAGTATGTCCTCAAGGTCGTGCTCCCNGGCAATTTCCATAGCTTCCCTGTACATTTCAACAGCATCGAGATATTGCCCGTCAGATGCTAATTCCTGTGCATTGTTATACAAAGTAACTGCCTCTGCCCGAGGATCATCCTGTGCTGATACTATATTTGATAATCCCAATGAAAGGGCGAATATCAAGACGATTGAAAGTATTTGGCTGAAAGATTTCATAATGTTGAAGATTGTGTGTTTATGCTAATTTTAAAACGGGTTAAACTTAATAAATTTTTTCATTTCAAGTTATCTAAGTTTTACACCTCTTAATAATAAACATCATTAGGTATAAAAAGTTTCCTGCATATGATAACCCTATGCTGCAGTTGATGTTAAAATGAAAAGTTTGGTCCGGGCTTTCTGATTTTGTAAAAATCACATACATATTTAACTGCTTCCGTCGGATCATCGGTAAGCATGAAGAGGTCCATATCTTCTTCGGAAATGTAATTTTCATCTACTAATGTTTTTTGAAGCCATTCCATAAGCCCTCCCCAGTATTCGGTTCCAATCATAACAATCGGAATTTTTTCTATTTTTTTGGTTTGGATAAGTGTCAGAGTTTCAAAAAGTTCGTCGAGTGTTCCATATCCACCCGGAAAAACAATAAACCCCTGTGCATATTTTACAAACATTACTTTTCGAACAAAGAAGTATTTAAACTCAATTTCGTACTGGGGCAGCACAAATTTATTAATTCCCTGTTCGTGTGGTAAATTAATGCCAAGGCCTACTGATTTCCCGCCGGCATTTTTAGCACCTTTATTACCTGCTTCCATAATACCCGGGCCGCCGCCTGTAATAATTCCAAAGCCATTTTCAGAAATCATTTTGGCGGTTTCTATAGCCATCTTGTAATACTTATCACCCGGCTTTGAACGGGCTGATCCAAAAATAGAGATGCATGGTCCAACTTTTAAAAGCCGGTCATATCCTTCTACAAATTCACCCATAATCTTAAATACACTCCACAGATCGTCACTGCCATTTCTTTCGAAACGATCTGCAGGCATATTTTCCTTTGTAAAAAATTCTGGTGCGCTCATTTTTATCTATTCTATTTTGAATTAAGTGAAACTGAAAGTGAAATTCCCGGAGAAAAGTCAGCAAGCAGAGCAGGTGATAACTGCATATTTGCCGACAGATCATCAGAAACATCGAAACTACGCATGTGAGCAAAAACATAAGCATCTACAACATTCAATGCATAAGCTAATCCCATTACTATAAACATAAAATCTCTTCTGTTTCTCAGAGAGTCTCTGTTAGAACGTAGTTGATTTTCATTTATCCCGATAAGGTAATCAGGAGTTTGTCCAAATCTAAAGTCAGAATCTTCTCCGCGTGTTGCATTAAAATAAGCAGCCCTGTAATCGCTGTATAAATCATGCAGTTGATATGCGAAATACCCAATTCCTGCAAATATTCCATAAACAATAGGTACTTTCCAAATTTGTCGATTTGTTACCTGTCCCCAGCCCGGTATCATTAACGACCTGTAAAGTACTGATTTCGGATCCGGATATTCTGAATTCTCATTTGAATTAAATACCGGCATTGAATAGCCATCTACCGAATTTGATCGATATTCCAACAGTGTTTGATCTTTCGTAAGAAAACTACTTTGAGCAAATACAGGGGCACTAATAAAAAAAAGCAGGAGTATGAAACTAAGTCGTCTCATGTATCAATTGCAGTAAACGTTCCAGATCATCGTTCGAGTAATACTCAATACGAATTTCCCCCCCTTTTTCTTTTGTTTTTATTTGCACACGGGTACTCAGGGAATCTCTGAGTTGCTTTTCAATCCCATTAATGAACGGGTCTGATTTGCTCGTCTCTTTCTTCTTTTTGGTTTTCCCGCTCTTTTTATCAAGATTGCGTACAAAATCTTCTGTTTGCCGCACTGATAGTGATTTCTTCAGTATCGTGTTCAATACTTCTTTCTGCTCTTTTTCACTGCTCAGGGTTATCAGTGATCGTGCATGACCGGCAGAAATCCTCTCATCACGGAGTGCTGCAAGAACAAAATCAGGCAGCTGAAGCAGCCGCAGTGTATTTGTGACAGTAGTTCGGTTTTTCCCTACTCTTTCTGCAACTTCACCTTGCGTATAATTACATTCCTCCATCAGCCTTATGTAGCCAAATGCTATCTCAAGGGGATTCAGCTCTTCTCGCTGAATATTTTCGACCAGTGCAAAGGCAATCAGCTGTTCATCATCCACTTCACGTATATAAGCGGGAATTTCGTCTAGCCCGGCTAATTTCGATGCTCTTAATCTTCTTTCACCGCTTATAAGCTCGAATCGCTTTTCGCCAATATACCGCACCGTGATTGGCTGTATGAGGCCGTGCTTTTTAATAGAGTCTGCTAACTCAGCCATTGCTTCTTCTTTGAAGTCTTTTCTTGGCTGATGAGGGTTCGGCCGGATATGCGCTACAGGTACATTGAGTACAACATTAACTTTTTCAGCCGGCTCTATAGGTACTGCAGTTTTTACTTTACTCTCTTTTTGATCTTTCTTTTCATCATCCGGGCGATCGTCATAATCGGGAAAAAAAGCGCCTAATCCTCTGCCTAAAACTTTTTTCGACATACGATCTCCTATTTAGCCAACACAGGGCTGTTTTTAAACAGTTTTTTGTTTTTCTGGATAATTTCCCTCGCAAGTGAGAGATAGTTTTTAGCACCCACACTCGTCGCATCATACATGAGGGCCGGTTTGCCAAAACTGGGTGCTTCAGCAAGCCTCACATTTCTGGCAATAACGGATGAAAATACACGATCATCAAAATACCGTTTTACTTCCTCAGCAACCTGGTTCGAAAGCCTTGTTCTGGTGTCATACATTGTAAGCAATACACCTTCTATTTCAAGATTCGGATTCAGATGCTGCCTTACAATTTTAATGGTGTTTAAGAGCTGTCCTAACCCTTCCAATGCAAAATATTCACATTGAACCGGAATCAACACCGAATCGGATGCTGTAAGTGCATTGATAGTTAAAAGCCCTAATGAAGGAGGACAATCAATAATGATAAAATCGTACTTATCCTTCAGCGGTTCAATCGCTTTAGATAAGATGCGTTCACGCTCAGAGCGGTCAACCATCTCAATTTCTGCACCCACTAAATTGATGTGTGCCGGAACAAGCTGCAAATAGGATATTTCAGTTTCTCTGACTGAATCGGTGATTTCAACGCCACCTACCATCACTTCATAAATTGAATTTGAAACTGTTTTTGGTTCAATGCCAAGTCCGCTTGTTGTATTACTTTGCGGATCAATATCGATGATCAGTGTGGGATGCTCAATTGCTGCTAAACTTGCAGCAAGATTAATGGCTGTAGTTGTTTTACCAACGCCCCCTTTTTGATTTGCAATAGATAATATTTTGCCCATTAATCGGAATAAATATGTTTAAAGTTATCTGGGTAATGAATATAAGCCACCCTTAAACGCTTACCAAAAGAAGTTATTCACATCTGAATGTGAATAGATTTTTAAAGAAGCTTTCAATTTATTGATAAGCAATCAGTTGCAAGTCCTTATTAAAAAGAATCTAATTGGAAGTGCGTGTCAGGTGAAAGCTTCTTTGTGTAGTTCGAACATCATTTGCGGGGCCAACCGGAGTCAGATGTTTGTAACTGTTTTGAAAAATTGGATCGGCTCCATCTGCCTTTTCATCTTGATTACCGGTAAAATGAAGTACCTGATTTCTGTCAACCCATGGAATTACAGCTTCAGTCTCTGTTTCTGATGTGCTTATGCCCGAAGGCAGATTAATTTCTGAATTAAATGATGCATTAATCACATCACCTTGATGAGTTCCTGATTCATCGATCAGAAAAATTCCTATTGTAATAGTACAAACAAAAACTGCGGCTACAGCAGTTAGGTAAGGGGGTATGCTTTTAACCTTTGGCTTTTGAGCATGCTGCTCCGAAAAATTAGCAACGGATTCCAACACCGATTCCGGTGCCGAGATCAGGGGTAGGCTATTTTTTACTTTATCCCTGATAGTTCGAATGGTTTCCAGTTCTATGAGCAGATCTGAATTTGATTCAATTTCCCTCTCAAATACAATTTTTTCAGAGGGATCCATCTCATTCTCTAAATATTTAATGCAGTCAGTATCGCTTTTGGTCATACACTGTTCGTTTCTTTCTCGCGTTTCTCGTCGAACATTTTACGCAGATTAATTAACGCATATCGCATACGTCCAAGTGCCGTGTTTATTGAAACTTTTGTTAATTCAGCAATTTCTTTAAATGGCATCTCATAATAATGACGAAGCATAACTACTGTGCGCTGTTCCTCTGGCAGGTTCGAAATATGCTCAAGAAGTTCTGAGGTTGACTCATCAATTTCAAGCTTATCCTGTTGATTTACAGCATCTTCGTCTGGCAATCTGTCGTAAAAGTCAGTTTTCGACTCTTTATCATACGAGCTACTAACGTCTACAAATCGTTTTTGTTTTCTGATATAATCAATAGTTGCATTATGTGCAATTCTCATTACCCAAGCGATCCATTTACCTTGCTCATTATAGGTATCATCCATTTTTGTGATCACCTTGGTAAAGGTTTCCTGAAATATATCGTTAGCCACTTCACGATTATGGACCATACTGAAGATATAGGAATATACTTTGGCCTGGTGCCTGTTCATAAGCTCCCTGAAGGCAAGCTGATCATCCTTTTTCCGATATAGATGCACCAACTCACTGTCCTTCATTTTGTCGTAGTTGGTCGGTATGTTTTTTTCCTTTTTGAGTCTCATAATTCAAAGTTGGGATAATATTGTCACTACTATAAGAACAATTCGAACAATGTTTAAATTCAGATGGCCTTAAACCTGATCATTAAGTTTTACCTGTCGATAAACTAATGCTACATAAAGATTAATTAAAAGTCTGTAAATAATCTATCACATATAAATGTGATGTATTTTCACTCTTCTCTATTAAAATAATCAAAAACTGTGCCAGCTGTCTTATTTGACAAAAACTGTGCCAGCTGTCTTATTTGGCACAACCTTTTTTAATTCCTCTAAATCTGCCTTTCTGATCTTTTTTACTGAACCGAAATATTTCAGCAATTCAGAAGCCCTCTTCTCTCCTACGCCATTTATTTCAGTAAGTTCCGTTTTCAGTGTTCTGCCTGATCTTTTTTTCCTGTGATATGTGATTGCAAACCGGTGGGCTTCATCTCTTGCTCTCTGTAATAATTTAAGCGCCGGTGATGTTTTCGGAATCATTAACGGATCTGCTTTACCGGGCACAAATATCTCTTCGAGCCTTTTTGCAATACCGGCTATCTCTACCTGATCTTCAAACTCTATTTCGCGTAATCCTTCCAGTGCAGCATTAAGCTGGCCTTTGCCGCCATCTACGACTACCAGGTCGGGCGGCTGCAGTTTTTCTTTTTTTACTCTGCTGTATCTGCGGATGATAACCTCTTTCATTGATGCAAAATCATCGGCTCCGGTTACTGTTTTGATTTTGAATTTCTTGTATTCACTTTTGCGAGGCTGCGCATCCANAAAACATACCATTGATGCTACTGGTTCCGATCCCTGTATGTTTGAATTATCAAAACATTCGATTCTTCGGGGAAGGCGCTCCAGGTTCAAATATTGCTTTAAATCCTTCACTGACTGCGGTATACGGTCTCTCTCCTGCTTTTGCTTTTCCAGTTTTCGTTCACCTAAATTTAATTTTGCATTAGAGATCGCCATTTTAATCAGGTGCCTCTTCTCTCCTATTTTGGGTACGTGAACCGGTACAATTTTTCCAAGCTGTTCATGCAGGTATTGTTCAAGCGGCTCCGGATCATCCATTTCATTACTCAAATAAACCTCATCAGGTATAGCCCCCGCAAACTGGCCGGTATAATAATCTTCCGCAAAAGACTGGATCATCGTTTCCCGGCTTTTCCCTTCAATATTTTTCAGAAACCGGTGAAATTTTCCGATCAGTTTTCCTTCTCTGATTTTAAAAAGCACGCCGCAAGCTTCATTAATCTCCTCATCAACTTCAATCGCAAAAATATCTCTGTTCACTTTCTTATCTGATACCACCTTCATTCTCTGATTGTACTTGANCAAAGACTCAAGGCTATCCCGTAATTCTGCAGCTTCTTCAAAAGCAAGTGCATCAGAGGCTATCTGCATCTCCTCTTTTATTTCACGAATCAGATCTTCGGTTTTTCCGGACAGCAGCCGCTCAACTTTTGAAATGGTTTCCCGGTATTTATCATCGTCCCAGTCACCGGAACAGTTCTGAAGGTAATCATCAAAACAGGAGTGCCATTTTGGCGCACCTCTCGATTTGTCAATGTTTTTCGATGAAACTGCGCAGGTACACAGCCCAAATGTTTTGCGGATGGTTTCCAGCATCCTCCGCATGTGGCCAACATGGTCATACGGGCCAAAATACCTGCTGCCATCTTTTACTACAGTTCGCGTAGGGTAAACCCGCGGTTTCTGATCATTAGTAATACAGATATACGGATAGGTTTTATCATCCCTGTACATGATGTTGTACCGGGGCTGATGTTTTTTGATGAGGTTGTTCTCGAGTATCAGCGCTTCTGCTTCCGAATCAGTAACAATAACTTCCACATCGTCAATTTTCGAAATCATGACCCTGATCCTTCCATCATGGCTTCGGGATTCCTGAAAGTACGATTTCACCCTGTTCTTTAACCGCTTCGCCTTGCCCACATACAAGTGGTTACCCCGCGAGTCTTTAAACTGGTAGACTCCCGGCTTCTGCGGCAAATGATCAACTTTCTCTTTTACTGAAACTGACATGTTTGTAATTATTTAGGCTGAAAATATGAAACAGCTGTGTGCACTAAAACATTTATATTGTAAACAGTTTAATTTGTCAAAATTGATCCATGCAAAAATCCACCGGTACAAACCCTGATATACCGATCCTGTTTGAAGACAATCATCTGCTTGTGGTAAATAAGCCCGCCGGCCTGTTGTCGCAGGAAGATTACACAAAAGAGCCGGACCTTCTGAACATCTGTAAAGAGTACATCAAAAAAGAATACGACAAACCCGGCAATGTATTTTTGGGGCTTTTGCACAGGCTCGACAAACCGGTAAGCGGAGTCATGGTTTTTGCTAAAACATCCAAGGCTGCATCCAGGATCAGCGAACAGATACGAAAACGAACGGTTAAGAAGAAGTACCTGGCGGTGGTGAATGGAAACCCGCCGAAAAACGGGCTGCTCGAGCATTATCTTGAAAAGGATTCAAAAAAAAACCTGGTTATAGCCGTTTCCAATCCCGGCAAAAAAAGTAAAGAGGCAAGATTGAGCTATATCAAATTAGATCAAGTCGGAGATCTGGCTCTTGTTGATATTAACCTGATTACAGGCCGGGCGCATCAAATCAGAGTACAGTTTGCTGAATCGGGAACGCCGGTTTATGGTGATAAAAAATATGGGTATAAAAATGGTGAGCAAATCGCGTTGCACGCGTACAAATTCAGACTTGAACATCCGATAAAAAAAGAAAAAATGACCTTTAGAGCTCTTCCGCCAAATGAAGCTCCCTGGAACAGATTTCACATTGAAAAATTATAAAACCCGACGCGTACCCAAATATCTCGAAGCCCAATAGTTTTCCCGGATATTGGAAATAGTAACACCTTGTGAAACGGATGCATGTAAAAAGTCTCCGTCATTCATTGCAATACCTACATGCAAAACTCCTCTTCCCGTTCGGAAGAATATGAGATCACCCGGTCTGATAAAATTTCGCCTAACAGAACTGCCTGCACTTAACTGATCACGGGTATGGCGCGGTAATTCAACCCCAAAATAGTTATCGAAAATAATCTGAATAAATGCAGAGCAATCAACGCCGCTCATACCGGCACCTCCTAAAACATAAGGTATGCCCTGCCATTCATAGTGCGCACTATTTAACTGACTCACAATCTTACTTCCATCAGAAAAGCTGATGTATGGATACCTCTTTCTGCCGTTCCGCATGAAATAAAAATAAAAGAGGTTATTACGGTGATGATATATTTTGCATTTGATATCATGTATATTCCTCTCCAGAAAATACAATTAATGATAATAGCCAACTAAATGTAGTGAATCATGCAATTACTTGTAAACATTGATCATGTTGCAACTCTCAGAAATGCAAGAGGTGAAGGGTATCCTGATCCGATTGAAGCAGCAAAGGTATGTGAAGATGCCGGTGCAGCCGGAGTCGTATTTCATTTAAGAAGTGATCGCCGCCATATTCGTGATGAGGATGTATATCGCTTAAAGGAATCTGTGAGCGGAGTTCTGGATTTTGAAATGGCTGCTACTAATGAAATGCTTGAGATCTGCAAAGATATTGATCCGGATCTGGTAACTCTCGTACCTGAAGAAAGAGAAGAATTAACCACAGAGGGCGGACTGAATATGGAAAAAGTTTTTGACGATTATGAATCCCGTGTAGTTCCCATTTTAAAAGATGCCGGTATTCCGATCAGCCTGTTTCTTGACCCGAACCCTAAGGATATTGAGCTCGCACATAAACTGGGTGTTGAAGCCATTGAGCTGCACACGGGTACGTTTGCCAATGCCCCTGATAAAGCTACACAGCATGATGAGCTAAAGAGACTAAGACACGGAGCAGAGCTGATACACGAGGCTGGAATAATCGTTAATGCAGGCCACGGTTTAAATCTCGACAATCTGCCGGTGCTGATCAAGGAAGTACCGTATCTGCATGATATCAGTATTGGTCATGCTTTGATCTCCAAATCGATTTACCTGGGTTTGGAGCGAACGGTGAAAGAATATTTGAGAATTATGAATTAGTAATTAGTAATGTTGAATTATAAATGATGAATTTGAATTGGCTCAGGATTTTAAGGATAAGCTGCTTACCAAATTTTTGAGCTGGAAAAGTTGACTCATGTATATTTTTTTAATTTGTAAACTGTTAAACTAAATAAATACTTACATCAACTCATTGACTGATAAACCACATAAATCGGGCTACGCTGCCATTATCGGGAAACCCAATGCGGGTAAATCAACGCTGATGAACCGCATTCTGGGAACTAAAATTTCGATTACCACACATAAACCGCAAACCACCCGGCATCAGGTTGTTGGTATTTATTCGGATGATCATACTCAAATCATTTTTCTGGATACGCCCGGAGTAATCACTCCAAAATATCAGCTCCAGAAAGCGATGATGAATACAGTGGAGAGAGCCCGGAAAGATGCAGATCTGGTACTATTCATTTTTGATCCCACCGATACCCATCCCACCGATGAAGTGATTGAACTTCTTAGAACTATCAATAAACCGATATTTCTGGTTGTAAATAAAATCGACCGTATCAGCAGTGAAAAAGCTGAACAGAAAGTTTCCCTGATTCAAAATCAATTGAAACTTGCCGGAGTACATTATGTGTCGGCATTGCAGGGTGACGGAATTCCCGAACTGATTGAAGCTATCCGTGAAAAACTGATGCCGGGTCCGCCCTATTATCCCAAAGAAGATTTGAGTGAACATCCTCTGAGGTTTTTTGTATCAGAACTGATCCGGGAACAGGTGTTTCTGCAATTTCAGGATGAAATACCCTATTCGTGCACAGTGAATGTGATATCCTACGAAGCAGGTGATGAGCTTGACAGAATTAATGCTGAGATTATCGTAAACCGGAAGTCGCAAAAAGGGATGTTAATCGGTAAAGGTGGTGAAGCCATTAAAAAGCTTGGCATAGAATCGCGTAAAACAATCGAAGAACTGGTCGGCAAACAGGTGTTTTTAGATTTGCATGTTAAGGTTCGTGAAAAATGGCGCGAAAATGAAAATTGGGTGAGAAATCTGGGGTATTAGTCTCTTTTCTTTTAAACCGTTTTTTATCAGTTTACAAGACACTAAGTACCAGAACATTTACTTCAAACTATTGATTTCTTGTAATTCAAATTTATATAATTGTGTTGAGGGTTAAAAGTCCCCTCTCGAGAGGGGATTTAGGGGTGTGTTAAACAGATTTCTAAGTCGAGCTGGTACACACCCCTGCCTGCGCCGAGGCTTCGGCAGGCAGGCCTCGTTCAAAAAAGCGAAAAATTTCAGGCAGCAATCTCAGATTAACAGAAACTTGCTCACTGCTTAAAGAAGTTTTTCTATCTCTTGAAAAACAGAAGCCCAACTCAAAATATCTTCATAAATTACTGTTTTGATAGAGACTTATATCAACATCAGTCCATCTTAATTTCGACACCAAATAAATTTTTTATTTCAGGTTGATATCTATTTTTATTTTAACATATATTGGTCGCATGAAATTTAAAGTAAACAGACCGAATAGATTTTGTATCCGCACAATGTGTATGTGTTGTTTCACAACATAGGTGCGGAGGGTATGTTTACCGGGTAAATTATTATAAGCCCTCCGGAACTCCGGCAGGGCTTTTTTGTTATCCATACTGAATAACGTTCTTTAGTATTTATTGAATTCTTATCCAGAAAGGTGGAGGGACAGGCCCTGTGAAACCTTAGCAACCGTCACACCCCGGTGTGAGTCAGGTGCTAATTCCTGCCAATCCGATTTATTCGGAAGGGAAAGATGAGATGAAAAGGCATTCAATACGTGTTTGTGTTGAAATTTTTGATAAAGCCTCTTCTGAAAATCTCTCCCTGCAGGGATTTTTGGAAGAGGCTTTTTTTATTTCCCCTTGAGGGGAGTTTCAAGCTTGATATCGAGTGGATGCCTGTGCGTCATTCGGTGGATTGGAATTCTTGATTAGAGTTTATCGAACTAATCAGGGCCATCCCCCAGATCAAATGCTATACGCATTTGATCATCCCCCTTCGAAGGGGGACAAGTTCTCCCCTTGAGGGGAGATAATGATGACGCGTTTAGCGGCATCATTTGAGGGGTGTCACAGTTAGGGCTTCTTGTTCTGATTAGAAACATCACTCGAAGTAAATCAATAACGAAATCTTTAACCAAAATTATTACGAAGCATTGCGAAGTACTTTTAACAGCTGGTATGAAAAGAAAATGAGGGCAACCCCGGAATTATCCGAAGAAACGGATCTCGTGGAGTCGTATCTCGATGAAATTCAAACCATAGCCATTGTTGGAATTTCCAGGAACAGGCATAAAGACAGCCATTTTGTTGGCCGTTACCTGAAAAACGCCGGATATAAAATCATACCGGTTAACCCGGGTGCCGACGAAATTCTTGGAGAAAAAGCTTATCCGGATTTGAAATCAATTCCGGACAGGATTGATGCCGTGGATGTTTTTATACATCCGGATCACATTCCGGCAGTTGTTGAACAGGCACTTGAAGTAAAACCAAAAGTAATTTGGCTGCAGCTGGGAACCGGATCACATCCCAATCAAATTGAAAAATCAACCAAAGCAGGAGTAAAAATGGTACAAAACCGATGCATGAAAGTAGACCACCAGTTTTTAATTCGTGATCGGGATGAGAAGGTCTCCCTATGAGCCTGCCTGACGTAAGGCAGGGGGACTAAACTCCCCTCTTGCCCCACAGGGGTCCCTATGGGAAGAGGGGAAAAGTTCAACTGAAAGTGCGCAGCACGGTTCAGTTGGACGAGGGGTGTGTTCGTGGTTAAGTCTCAGTGCCATAACCACGAACATCCCCCCCAACTCAAACACTGAACGTGTTTGAGTATCCCCCCTTCAAAGGGGGACTTTTTGTAACCCAAATATTTTTGAAATCAATACCAAAACCAAACCAACACAACCATGAGTAATAACGGAAAAGCAAAACAATACAAATTCGAAACCCTGCAGCTTCATGCGGGGCAGGAACCGGATCCGGCAACCGGATCGCGTGCAGTTCCGATTTATCAAACCACTTCCTACCAGTTCGATGATACAGAACATGCAGCTACTCTTTTTGCGCTAAAGGATTTTGGCAACATTTACACCCGAATCATGAATCCAACCACCGATGTATTTGAGAAGCGTATTGCTGCCCTTGAAGGCGGCGCAGCAGCGGTAGCCACCGCATCGGGTCAAGCTGCACAGTTTCTGGCGATATCGTGTCCACGCCAAACCTGTACGGTGGAACATACAACCAGTTTAAGGTTACCCTTCCCCGCCTCGGCATCAATGTTAAATTTGTGGATGAGGACGACTCACCCGAATCATTTGAAGCCGCTATCGATGAAAACACAAAAGCGATCTACGTGGAAAGCATCGGTAACCCTCGCGGCAATGTGCCTGATTTTGATGGTATATCAGCCGTTGCAAAAAAACATGGCATAGCTCTTGTTGTTGACAATACCTTTGGCGCTGGTGGTGCCATTGCAAGACCGATTGATCACGGCGCAAATGTGGTTGTTCAATCGGCCACCAAATGGATAGGCGGACACGGAACCAGCATCGGCGGGGTGATTGTGGATGCAGGTAATTTTAACTGGGGCAACGGTAACTACCCGTTATTCACCAACCCCTCCCCTTCCTATCACGGGCTGAATTTCTGGGAAGTTTTTGGAGACCAGGGACCGTTCGGAAATATCGCTTTTGCAATCCGTGCACGTGTGGAAGGCTTGCGCGATGTAGGACCGGCACAGTCGCCGTTCAACAGCTTTCTGTTGCTTCAGGGACTCGAAACACTGTCGCTGCGCGCTGAGCGTCACGCCGAAAACACACTCAAACTTGCACAATGGCTGAAAGAACACGAAGCAGTCTCCTGGGTGAATTATACTGGTCTGCCGGATCATCCGCACCACGAAAACGGCAAAAAGTACCTCCGTGAAGGTCGTTTCGGTGCAGTTCTCACATTTGGCGTAAATGGCGGATATGATGCCGCACGCAATTTTATTAATAGCGTTGAGCTTGCCAGCCATCTCGCAAATGTAGGTGACGCAAAAACCTTGGTAATCCACCCGTCATCCACCACGCACCAGCAACTGTCGGAAGAAGAACAGGAATCGAGCGGTGTAAAAGAAGACCTGATTCGCGTCTCCGTAGGCATCGAGCATATCGATGATATTATCAGTGACTTCGAACAGGCGTTTTCAAAGCTAAAGGTGACTGTGTAAGATCTCCCCTTGAGGGGAGTCCCACACGTGTTTTTCGTGTGGGGAGGGGTGTTCTTGGTTAGGGCTCGATGCCATATCCAAGAACATCCCCCCAGGCCAAATTGCTGAACGCATTTGGCCATCCCCCCTTCAAAGGGGGACTATTAATAACTCCCCTCTCGAGAGGGGGAAAGTTCAACTGAAAGTGCTCAGCACGGTTCAGTTGGACGAGGGGTGTGTTCGTGGTTATGGCTAAGCGCCAATACAATGATCACCCCCTCCGCCAGCAGGCGCAGGAATAACAAAAAAAACCCGGTTCCGAAAATCGAAACCGGGTAAGTATTCATAACCCCGGATTGTGCTTTTTGCGGAAGACCGTCCGGCATCACTACTAAAACAAAGATACATACTTATGAGTAACGTAAAAACAATCGAATCCACTGAGGTTCAAAAACTCGAAGAAGCCATACTCGGGCTTATCAAAAGCATACAAAATAACCCTGAGCAGGCACATGCCGTTTTTAGAGCTAATTCGAAGCTTGAACACGGATTTCTGGCTGATGTAAATGTGCGTAACTTCAATTTTAAATCTGATGAACCGATTGAACTTGGTGGTACAAACCAGGGGCCAAATCCCGTGGAATATGTTCTCGGAGCATTTGCCGCCTGCCAGGAAATTGTCATCAAAGCGTATGCTACCGTTCTCGGTATTCAGCTCAATTCGGTAGAAGTTGATGTAGAAGGTGATCTTGACCTCCACGGATTTTTGAACCTTACAGAGGCTAGGCCGGGTTTTACATCTGTTCGGTATAACACAAAAATAGAAACAACTGAAACAGATTCCGTCAAGCTGCAACAGCTCGAAGAGCTTTCGATCAAGCGCTGCCCGGTTTTGGATATTGTACGGAACGCTGTACAGGTAAAAGGAGCTGTAAACTTCAAACAGCCCTGAAAAAATGAAAAGCAAAAATGAACAAGAATATCCTTACAACTACCCTTGAGCAAGATTTCGTAACCGAATCGGGATTTCGATTTTCGAATGCACCGGTGGCTTACAAGACATGGGGACGGCTGAATCCCGAAAAAAATAACG
>SL_3KL_010_SEDDRAFT_10002390_pt1 | contig 17166 bp, 14 predicted proteins | sample SodLakKL_010_SED_2_FD_10381 | JGI IMG/M metagenome (IMG submission 10381) | reverse complement strand
CAGGCTGCTACGTAAAATGGGAGTTATTTAGTACTACCCACTCNTTAAACCATCAAAACAAAATACTAACTCAATTGAATGGCTTCTCATTATTATTGTTATTCATTATGTTATTATCTTTCCAAACAATAGCTTTTGTTCCCACAACGCTTTTAGACCATTGTTTTGCACCTGAATGGGTCAATTAAAAACTCACCCGGCACATACCCTACCCCAAAGCTGTCTGTCAGCCACCGGCCTGACCACTCTCCCGCTTTCCATTCACCGTTTTCCACGATGATAACCAAACCCGGGAAGCCTGGCTTTAGCGGATCCATCACTTCAAAGCAGATGAGCAATATTAAGGGATTATCAGCCTCAGGTTTGATCAAAAATCCTATCTTTGTCGCTGCCAAAGTTCCATGTATCAATAGCTTTGTAAATACCAACAGATTTTTTTCAAACCAGTATACAAACAACTATTATGGGAAATTTTTTATCTAAGACAAAACACCACTCCAAAAGATTTTTTACCAGGGCCCTGGATGTAATAGAAATAGTAGGAAACAAACTTCCCCACCCGGCGACCATTTTTGGCGGGCTTGCCGTGATTGTAGCCCTGCTCTCATGGTTAATGTATTCATTGGGAGCATCAGCCGTTAACCCGGCAGATGGCAACCTTGTAACGGTAAACAACCTCATCAGTGGCGATGGGTTTCGCTGGATGTACACCAACTTACTGGATAACTTCCTGAAATTCCCCCCACTGGGGTATGTACTGGTGGTAATGATTGGTATTGGCCTGGCCGAAGGCACAGGTCTGTTCTCGGTCATGATACGTGCATTGGTGCTAAATGCCCCCAGCAGATTTATTACAGCGGCCATCGTATTGGCAGGTATTATTTCGGGTTTGGCCGTAGAGGCTGGTTATGTTATCCTCATTCCATTGGGTGCAATGATTTTTCATGCTTTGGGCCGACACCCCATGGCGGGGCTGGCAGCAGCCTTTTGCGGGGTGAGCGGAGGCTTTGGCGCCAACTTTTTTATTGGCTCTATCGACCCCATCCTGGCGGGTATTTCTGAAAGTGCAGCCCAGATTATTGACCCGGAAATTGTGGTGAATCCTGCAGTAAACTATTACTTTATGATTGCCTCCAGCTTTATTGTTTTGATTGTGGGTACATGGGTAACAGAAAGGATTGTAGAACCTCGCCTGGGCAAATATGAAGGCACCGCTGAACGCTTTGAAATTGTTCAGCTTACCCCGCAAGAAAACAAAGGACTGCGCTGGGCCGGTATCACCGTGTTGCTTTTCATCGTTGCCATGGCATTTACCGTGGTTCCTGAAAATGGTATCCTCAGAGATCCTGAGACAGGAGGAGTGCTCCGATCGCCCTTTTTTACGGGTATAATCATCGGGATCTTGTTGTTATTTTTCCTGCCTGCATTGGTCTACGGTATTATTGTGGGCACCATTAAAAACGACAAGGATATGATGAAACATATCATCAAATCCATGAGCGGCATGGGAGGCTACATCGTGCTGGTGTTTTTTGCAGCACAGTTCGTTTACTTTTTCAACTACTCCAATCTGGGCCTGATCATTGCCATTAAAGGAGCCTCAGGACTAACCGACATTGGATTTACAGGCCCCTTACTCATTGGTGCATTTGTACTACTGGCAGCATTCATCAACCTGTTTATGGGCAGCGCCTCAGCCAAATGGGCCATTATTGCCCCGGTTTTCATCCCCATGCTCATGCTGCTCGACAACGCTTACCACCCCGGAATAACCCAGGCGGCATTCAGGATAGGTGACTCGCTCACCAACCTGGTTACACCCATGATGAGTTATTTCGCATTGATTGTAACCTTTGCTGAAAAGTATGATGAGCGATATGGTATTGGTACCATTATTTCAACCATGCTACCTTATACCATATTATTGGGTATTGTATGGATTGCAGCCCTAATGTTGTGGATATGGCTGGGTATTCCCCTGGGCCCCGACGGACCTATATACATCAACTAAACCGACCCTCTGAAGCAAAAAAAAGCCGGTTTCTCATCACCCACAGGGTGGAGAAACCGGCTTTTCAAGTAAAACAACAAGAGGGTTTACTCCCTGACCAGCTTAAACCTGCTGACCTGGCCATTGTGCCGGACTTCAAGCAGGTAGATGCCCGGCACCATACCGGCCAGTTCCAATTGGTAGAGTTCACCCTTTTGTCCTTCTTGATGGTACATCCTCTGCCCCTTAAGGTCATATAAGGAAACAGAGAAGACCTTCCCCTCCTCCTCTAAAATAATATTTACAAAACGATCAGCNGGGTTGGGATAAACCCGAATCCCTGATGAAAAATCATAGTCTGCCAGGGAGGTGACCATCACCTCCACACATTGGGACAGTGCTGTGCACTCACCCTGGGTGACCCATACGGCATACTCACCGCTTTCTCCGGGGGTAAACTCAGCCCCTGTTTCACCCGTTATTTCCTGCCCATCGGAACAATCCACCCACTGAAATAGAGCATCCTGGGCATGGGCTATCAAAGTGTTTTCCACCAGCGTAACAGCCGTATCCACGTAAAACACCGTCAAGTCAAGCACAAACAGACTGTCACAGCCCGCCTGTGTCTCTTCTGTATGGTGATAGTACCCTGCCTCACTGCATTCTTCACCAAACCATTCAAAAACCTCACCCGCACATATCTCATGATGCTCTGCAATCTCATACACCGGGTTTACCGTTAAGTGAAGCGTATAAATACTATCGCAACCAAGCCCGGTTTGGTATAGGGCATGATAAGTTCCTTGCTCCGTATAAGCATCACCATGCCATTCGTATACTTCACCCTCACAAATGGCCTCGTTCTCCTCAAATGCATAAGCAGGACTTACCGCAAGGTTGAGCACATACACACTATCACAGCCATGGATGGTTTCATACACTGCCGTGTAGTTCCCCGCGGTATCGTACTCATTGCCTTGCCAGGTAAATGTATCTCCTTCACAAATTTGATGTTCTTCTGTGAATTCATATGCAGGATAGATATCAATCATTGCAGTAGTAACATGGTCCAGTCCGGTTTCAAAATCAGAAGCTGTGAGTGTTACCGTATAACTTCCATGGTCACCATAAAAATGCTCCGGCTCAAACGCTTCACTCTCCTGCCCATCGCCAAAATCCCAATGCCAGGTATCAGCATCCACACTGTTATTGGTGAAATACACCGTGCCTTCATGGCAAAATTCATTTTCGTTTACCGTAAAATCGGCCCAAGGCAGAAGAAGTTTTTCAAACTCCTCACTTAACACACTACTCCATAGCCCATACTCATCTTTAAACTGAAAATGGACGGTATAAACCCCCGCAGGCACTTGCCTCATTTCAAGCAAAGTAATCCACTCAAAAGGGTTGACAGCTTCTTCCAACTCCACGTGAGCAGCCTGCTGCCACGCATCGTTCAGCCAATAACGATAGGTTGTTATCTTATTATCGGCAACTTCACTCACCGGCACCTTGTAAAAATAGCTGCTGTGTACTGAGCTCCAACGGCTGGACTCATCCCTGAATCGGATGTGCAGGGTATGCAAACCATCACTTATTTGTGAAAAATCCAGGTACTCACTCAGCAAAAAGGTCTGCTCATTGCTGGCATTTGCAGTAACGGCTCCCTGGAAATCATTGTTGACCCAGTATTGATATTCCACTATTTGAGTACCTGCTACTTCTTCCGCATCAACTTTATAGAAAAAGCTACTGAGTGTACTGCTCCACTTCCCTGCGCTATCCCTGAACCGAATGTGCAAGGTATGTATCCCGTTATGAAGCTCAGAAAAATCAAGATTATCATCCAGGGTAAACGATTGTTGATTACCGGCATCGACCAAAACAGCCTGGTCAAAGTCATTATTTACCCAGTATTGCAATTGCGAAACTTCAGCTTCGGCTACATGTTCTTCTGGCAACTTATAAAAAAACGCACTGTGCGAGCTACTCCAAAGGCCCTGGCTATCGCGGAAACGAATATGGAAAGTATGCAATCCACTGGTCATCCCGGCAGCATCAAAGCTTTCATTTAAACTTATTACAGCTGCATTTTCAACCTCTACCACCAGGGCATCTTCAAAATTGTCATTAAACCAAAGTTCATAGGCTTCAACAAGATTGCTTCCGGTTGGTCCTGGCTCTGTTTTGTAAAAAAAGCTGCTCCGCGTGCTGCTCCAATGATTCTCTGAATCCCGAAACTGTATGTGAAAGGTATGCAACCCACCGGAAAGGTGTTCCACAGAAATATTTTCTGAGAAAACAATGGTAGCTGCGGGCGTTACCAGGTCAGCCGTAACAGCCTCGCTATAATCGCTGTTAAACCAGTACCTGGATTGTTCCACTAAGTTTTGAGCACTGAGCTGAAAAAATAAAAATCCCAATATGATAAATATAATTTGTTTCATTTGTTTGTCATTAGATTTGCAAGGCCATCCACCGGGTTATGCATCCCCTCTTTAGTTGCAGTAAGAACCTTATTTAACACAAAATCTACCATTCATTAAATACCTAAAGCTATCATGCCTGGAGAATTTCTTAAAGTTTTATACATATTTACTGTTCCAAAACAATTTACTCATCCTGTGCTTCCACTTCAATCTCAACGCCAAGATTGCCCTCTTCGTCAGTGCTGCTTTCGATGTCTTTACTTAGAATTTGCGGGTTCGAAGGGCGAGTGTTTTCCTTGAAAGGATAAAGCCCGCCGTAAATGCCCACCTGGTTGCCTGTGTTGCCATGGTAGCTTGCAGGGTCTTGCAGGTGATAATTACTTTCATAGCTATAATTTTGCGAAAACTCAATAAACAGCGCTTCTTCATCCACATCAACATAGTTGTTTATCCATGTATTTTGCTCATTTCCGGTGGGGTTTTCGCTAAAAACATTATTTTCAAATCTATTACCGTGATAATTAGAAAATAAAGAACCATAAGAGCCATATCTAATAAAAATATTGTTCTCAATAAGAGCGTTAAACGTATATCTTAATACATCATAATGTTGCCTGATTATGATATTATTGGCTATCCATGCAACATTAGTTATACCATCATTGGAATTATCAACATATGACACTCTTTGAAAAATGTTATTAAACAAATTCAGGTTCGTAATATCGGAATATCTGCCACTGAATTCATCAAAAACACATTCCCTGACAGTAATATTTGAGCATTGCTGACAAGCATCACCCATAATCCTGTAAAGCCGAATATGTCCGTCAACATGCAACCTTTTTAAAGTAACATCCTGTATCTCATCTCCTGCAAATTGCACATAGCCACTTACATACATTCCTTCAAAATGACTTCCTGAAGAGCCATCTCTGAAAATAAAACCACTTATACGTGTTCTGCCTGTGGCTTCAGTGTGCCCGGGATGGTAGCCTGTGCCAAAGACGGTTAAACTTTTTTCAAAATCGCCTGGACTCGTGTATTGTAACCCCGGGAGATATATCGTATCTCCGTCAACAGCTGCAGCATATGCGTCAATAAACGCATCCGGGGTGCTGAAAATGGTGGTTTCGCCATTACTCTGCAAAATAGCATTATGTTGAGCAAATGATGTTAATGCTAAAATACTTAGCACGAATGTTGTTGATAAAAAACGAGTCATAACAAAAAAAATAAAAATGAATTAATAAAAAATATAAAACACAAACCAATGTTTACTGTAAAGAGTTACTTTCACTTTTAACGTTTAGTTTTTCATCCCGAATCGTTTCACTCCCGGGACTTCAGCTTCGATCCAACTTTCACACCTACTCATCCTGCGCTTCCACCTGGATTTCTACTTCAATAGTTCCATCTGCATCTGTTTCTGTAGAGATTGACTTCGAGATGATATGGGGGTTTATTGGAATGGAGCCTTCTTTAAAAGGGCGCAACGTTCCGTATATTCCAATATCAAAACCATCTGTAGCAGCTTCAAACCCGGGCGAGCCTTGGTTTAAGTTATAATCGAAATCATAACTGAAAGCATGCCCTGTATGATGAATAAAAATGTCTTCTATTGGCTGGTCAACAATATTGTTATCTCCTGTTGAGCCTGTAGGTATGGAAAAATCATGATGCCATAAATTATTGTAAAAATTATTGGCGGACATATCCCGGAAACAATTACTGCTGCTTATGCAAAGAATTACATTATTTCGAAAAGTGGAATTTTCTATGTGCCGAAATGATGTATAAACTGTGGAGTTGCTTCCGTCTAAAAATATATTATTTGTAAATAATGCATTCCCATCAAAATACCAGAATGATTTTTCAATAATGTTTTTTGAAAAAAGCACATTTTGAGCACCTCCACCATAAACCCTTCCTCTGATGATACTTTCGATGACATGGATTTGCTCGGCTTCCCCTGTTGTTGATGCTGTAAGGCTCAAATACAAATCATTCATGCTACACCTTTTGATGTTGACCTGATTTACGTTTTGATTATCTGTAGTTGTTCCTATCCTGATATCTCCGGAAATGTAAAAACCTTCCAGGTGAATATTCTCAAGCGGAATTTCGGGGTCAGCCTGTCGCATGTATATAGTGCCGTTGAGCATTGTAATGCCTGTTGCTTCTGTATACTCAGGGTGGTGACCAGCCCCATAAATAGTTAGTTCCTTTTCAATATAGGTTATACCAATATTGATGGCTCCTCCGGGTAAATAGATAATGGCTCCTTCTTCAGCAGCACCCAGTGCATCATCAAAATGGTTGAACACCTGAGTTTGTTGCTCGTTTTGCACAACTATGCGTGATTGAGAAAAACCCCAGGAAACAAAAAAGGTAACAAATACCCCTATCAAAAAAATCTTTTTCATATCAATGGATTTTTTTAGTGAAAGTCGTGAGCCAGGCGTCTGTCCTATTATCCTGGACACCTATTTATTATGTTAAAAAACGTCAATAGCCAAAAGTATCCTGTTGATACCAGATCCACTCTCCAATTCGTAAAAAAAACTTGTCAAAACGTAAAAAAAGACTTTGTATTTTTACACTTTATTTAAAGATCAAAACCTAATTAACTGGCCCACATGCTACAAGTGATATTATCGCTAAACCCCGTATACGTTACCCTTTTTTGGGCAGTGGTCCTGAACTTTTACCCCAGTCGCACCCATCCCCCCAAAGTCTTCCTGGGGAAATTTATGCTGGTCTGCTTTATTTTATACCTTTCCCATTTCTTTTATTTTACATCACAATGGGATGTTTATTATTATTTCGACAGCTTTTATATGTGGGCCTCCCTGCTGGTATACCCTCTTTACCACATATATGTACGACTTCTCACCAAGGAGCGCAAGTTCTCCCTCTCTCAGCATGGCAAATACGTGGCTCTACCCACGCTCATCTTCCTGCTTTATGGTTCAGGGGTTTTGTTGACAAGTAGTGAAGTTCATAACCGGTTTTTACAACAAACCATCTCAACCACCCTGCTGCAATCGCCTGATACATCGGGCATTCATCTTTACCTGCTTTGGGTGTACCGTGCAGCAAGAGTGGTTTTTGTTTTACAGGTTTTTTACTTTCTGTACAACAACTTCCGGCTCATAAGACAAAACTCAAGGCAACTGCAGGATTATTATTCCAACACAGAAGATAGGAAGCTGCGTTGGGTACAGTTTTTCAATGTTTCTCTTGCTGTAACTTCCCTTGCAAGTATTTCGGCTGCCATTACCGGCCGTGAAGCATTTGCATCGGGTGAGTTTTCTCTTGCCGGTCCCTCCGTTATATTCAGCACCATGCTCTTTTTCATCGGATTGCTTGGAAATACACAAAACCCGGTGCGTATTGAAACTGAAAGCCCGAATAACCCGGAGATGGAAAAAGAAAGGCTACCCGATCAAAAATTAAAGAGAGAGTTGGAAAGCCTTTTTGAGCAAGAAAAGATTTTCAAAAATGCCGATCTGAAAATCTGGGAAGTCAGTCAAATGCTGGGCACCAACCGCACGTATGTATCGCGGTTTATCAATAGCGAATACAATCGTAATTTCTGCAATCACGTGAATTATTACCGGATACAATATGTAAAAAAGCTTATGAAAGAAAACCATAGTTTCACCAATCAACAACTTGCAGAAATGTCGGGATTCGGTTCTTTAAACTCCTTTTACCGGGCATTCCAAAACCTCCAGGGGGAAAGTTTTAGCCAGTACCGGAAAAAGCTGGCCCCTTAGTTTTTGGGTTATAGCCTGTCATACCCCTGCTAAAATTAAAAAAATTGTGTAGGTTTGCTTGGCAAACCCGATCTAGAATACACCTAAAAGAACACTCATATGTTACAAATAAAAACATTCCCCTTCAATCCATTCCAGGTAAACACCTATGTATTGTATGATGAAACCGGTGAGTGCGCCATTGTGGATGCAGCTACCTATGAAGAACACGAGCAACGGCAGCTTCAAGCTTTTATGGATGAGAAGCAGCTCAAGCCCGTATGCCTGCTAACTACCCATGCCCATATCGATCACATCCTTGGCAACAACTTCATCAACGAAACTTACGCCCTAAAACCTCTCATGCATAAAGCCGGAATAGATTTCCTGCATCATGCGGTTGAATATGGGCAGGCGTTTGGCTTCAATGTGGAGCAGCCTGTTATGCCTGAAAAACACCTGGAAGAAGGAGATATAGTGTCGTTTGGCCATCAAAAGATGAAAGTACTGGAAACACCCGGGCATGCAGATGGCAGCCTTTGTTTTTACCACGAAAAAGAGGGTTTTGTTATTGCCGGAGATGTTCTTTTCCAGGGTGGAATTGGTCGAACTGACCTGCCCACGGGTAATTATGAAACACTCATTGCTTCCATACGAAACAAGCTTCTTAGCTTACCCCCCGACACCAAAGTATATTGCGGGCATGGACCGGCCACAGAAATTGGTTTTGAAAAGGAACAAAACCCCTATATAAACGGGTCTTTTTGATTTCTGTAAAGATCAGGTGGAGCAGCAAATAAAGCGCCCTAGCAACCAAAAAAAAATATGTTTTGCCCCACTCAAATCACACGCTAAAAAAGCGCAAAGCATCAGCGAAGGCTTTTCAGAACATCATTCACCCACCGGGCAATGGCATCCTGGGAAATGTCTTCCATACATTTGAAATGCTTTTTCGGGCATTTGCTATAGCCTATTTTACTACACGGCCGGCAACGCAAGTTGTTGATCTCAAATATTTTTGAAACAGGCTTTTGCCCTTTACCAGGAAAATAAGGATACATGCCAAGTTGGGGTACCGTGTTGCCCCATACCGAAGCAAGGGGTTTGTTGAAGGCAGCGGCAATATGCATAAGCCCGGTATCATGACTGACAACGACCTGGGCTTGTTCAACCAGCGAAGCAGAGCCATTCAGCGAAAACTTACCGCAGGCATTGAACACCTCTGTTTTGGATTTGGAAACAATCTCATCCGCTGTATCCCTATCTTCGGGGCCTCCCAGCAAAACAACAGGCTTGTGCAGTTGATTGCAAAGGGATACCATCTTATGAACAGGTAATCGCTTGGTAGCATAAGTACCCCCGATAACAAAACCCACAAAGCCATTGCGGAAATTTTCGGGCAATTGCCCGGGGTCCACTTTTTCTCCATCAGGGATAAAAAAATCAAGACCCTGCTTGTCATTTTCTATGCCCAGTTGCTGAGCTGTTAGCATATAACGGTCCACAATGTGCATCTCGGGCATGCGATCAATCTTCAGGTTGGTAAGCAGCCATTTTTGGGCATTCAACTTATGAAAGGCTTTTGAGGGCTTGCCCAATGCCATTTTTACACGCATTGACCTAAGATTATTGTGCAAATCAATCACAAAATCATAATTTTCTTTTTTCAACCCGCCAATTACTTCGGGCAAGCTATCCTGCAGCGAATAAACCTTATCAATATAAGGATAGTTGCGCACAAAAGAAGCAAATGATCTCTTCGTAAGAAAATGGGTTTCAACAGGCTTGCCGGGTATCTGTTTCAGACAACGCAAAACCGGCGAACAAAGAACGATGTCGCCTATGGAGCTAAAACGTATTACCAGGACTTTGAGCTTTTTTGTATCTGCCATACCAAAGATTTGTAAAACCCTGCAAAATTATAAAGATTTATGGTTTAAAGGGTTCTGCCTTTCAGTGATTATTACCCTGCCTTTTTGCGCACTTAATTATTTATTTTAAATTTACAAATCATTTGTTGCATCCATATATGGAAAAATTTTGCAACTATGTGTAAAAGAAATCCATTCAGAACATCATTTTTCAAACATTATACAAACAAAACAATACAAACAAACTATCATTATGGGAAAAACTTTAGGACACTTGCAGCCCAAAAGGATTTGGGAAATATTTGAAGAAATCTGTCAGGTACCCAGGCCTTCCAAGAAAGAAGAAAAAATCCTGAACTACCTCATCGATTTTGCCAAAAATCATGATCTGGATTACAAACAAGACAGGGTGGGAAACCTATTAATTACCAAACCTGGTCAAGCCGGACATGAAAAGAAAAAAACGGTGGTTCTTCAGAGCCATGTGGATATGGTTTGCGAAAAAAATTCGGATGTGGAGCATGATTTCGACAATGACCCCATTGTACCGGTAGTTGATGGCGANTGGGTAAAGGCCAGGGGAACCACTCTGGGGGCAGATGACGGTATTGGCATGGCCCTTCAGCTGGCTGTGCTTGAAAGCAAAGACCTTGAACATGGGCCTCTGGAGTGTCTTTTTACTGTGGATGAAGAAACAGGCATGACGGGTGCATTTGGCCTTGAACCCGGATTTCTGCAGGGAAAAACACTACTAAACCTTGACTCAGAAGATGATGGTGAACTTTTTATTGGATGCGCCGGTGGGATTGACACCACAGCAACCTTTTCCTACGAAAGTGTCAACAATGAAACAGACCATATTGCCTTTAAACTCAATGTAAGCGGACTCAAGGGTGGTCATTCGGGAGATGACATCCATAAGGGCAGAGGTAACGCCAACAAAATTCTCAACCGTATGCTCTGGAACTGCGAGCGGATGTTTGAGCTCCGCCTTGCGCAAATTGATGGCGGCAACCTTCGCAATGCCATCGCCCGGGAAGCCTTTGCCATCGTCACCATTCCCAAAAGGTTCCAGAAAGATTTTGAGACGACCATCCAGGAGTTTACCCATGACATCAGAGAAGAGCTCCAAACCAACGATCCGGATGTAAAAATCACCCTCCATGAAACCGCTATGCCGGAATGTCTGGTTGACTATTCAACCCAAAGCAGGTTGCTGGGAGCCCTTTATGCTTGCCCACATGGAGTAATGGGCATGTCACCTGACATTCCTGACCTGGTGGAAACCTCCACCAACCTGGCCTCCGTGAAAATGACCTCCAAAGAAATTACCATTTCCACCAGCCAGCGAAGCTCGGTGGAAAGCCTTAAAAAAGATATTGCCGATATGGTAAGCAGTGTCTTCCAGCTTGCGGGTGCCAGGGTTAAACACGGCGATGGATATCCGGGATGGACACCCAATGTGAAATCGGAAATTCTCTTTATCACCCAAACCCAATACAAAAACCTGTTCAAAGAAGACCCCAAAGTGCTTGCAATTCATGCTGGACTGGAGTGCGGTCTCATTGGAGAGAAATACCCGGGAATGGATATGATCTCCTATGGCCCCACAATGCGTGGAGCCCACTCGCCCGATGAAAAAGTACTTATCCCAACGGTTGAAAAGTTCTGGGATCTTACACTGGCGGTATTGAAAAACATCCCCGAAGAATAGATTACAAAGAAACGAAACCAAACAAGCCCTGCCTCCCGGTGGGGCTTTTGCTTTTTAAGAACATACCTACTGGGGCAAATGTCTTTGAAGAAAAGATTGTCGCAACCTGAAAACATTCTCCAACTCCAGCTGAATCAGGCTATCGGCTGTCCTTACCAGCTGCTTCAACGCTTCCTCCTCTTTCCATGTAAAAGCCATTTCGGGAAGAAAAGCGATTCGGTCAACATCAGGGTATACCGAATCATTGAGCATATGAAGCACCTCACGCAACCGAATAACCCCGGCAAAATACAAACTATCCTTTTCCTTACCTGCGGGTATAACGATTTCATCCATACTCCCCAAAACCTTGTATATGGAATCTTTGGCTTGCCGGGCCGCCACCGAATCCATCCTGCTAACTGCAGCTACCCACAAAGCCTCCTGCTCCATGTAAAGATTCAGATTTGAAATAATACGCTTGTCCTTTTCAAGCATTTTTTCCCTGTAGGAGCTGCATTGCATCAGGCCTGCCGCAATAACCATTAAGATCAATACTTTTATCTTCATATCCTATAAATTACAATCAGACGACCCTCCTGCAAAACAGGACTAATCATTCTCCATCGCCAGAACCAGGCACCAGGCATCCTCCACCTGGTTTTTATCCAACAACGTTTTCACTTTCTCATGCAGCTGGACCAGCGATCCTCCTTTGTTTTCCGTTAGACCCTTCATCAATTTGCGCCCTTCATCCGATTGGCGAAACGCTGTAACCACTTCTTTTTCTGGCATACTGGTTACGCCAGCCAGCATGGCCAGATGATGCCCGGTAAGAACCTTGCTGTTTTTCAAATGGGCAGGCAAATTATCAAACCCCATGGCAATATGGGCCGGAGGCTGTTTGATGGCAAATATACTTTGGGGATTGGCATGGCAATAATTGAAATTCCCCAACCGACCCACCATGTCAATGCGGAGGGGATCGATGGTATCATCGTCTGCAAAAACATCTTCCTTCATATGGATAAGCACGGCCTGGGCCATGATAAGATTAGCCGCACCCGGCTTATCACTCAGACTCCTAACCTCCAACACCTTGCATTCAAACTGCACCGGGGATTCTTTTACCCGCCAGGGTTTTACCTTTTCTGAAGCAAGGGGTGTAAAGCCACCTTTCTCAAACTCATTGACACCCGTGTCGTATTCTACCCCACAAATTGCCATCTGACGTGACATGGGGTAGTTAACCAAATTGATTACCACCTCTCCTGTTGCCTTTGCATTACGCAGGGTATCTTTATGGGTACCATCCCGGCGCGTATTTACCGAAAAAATAAACACCGGCGGGGTGCTGCTAAACACATTAAAAAAACTGTAAGGAGCCAGGTTAGGACGGCCATCCTTATCAAGGGTACTGGCAAAACAAATGGGCCGGGGGTTTACCGAACCCAGTATGTATTGATGACGCTGCCTGGGTGTCAGATCTTCAGCTGTAAAAGTCCGAAACATAATGAATTGGATGTTGGTTTCTATTTATCGATTTTCGTCTGTTATCCTTGATTACATAAAAGCAGAACCGTTCAACTCTTTTGCTTTACAGGCCCATCCCCTGCCCTGTTATAATGATGTATTATCCGGGGAAGATTGCCAGGGGCAGCTCCTGTTTCTTTTATCGTCCTTAAATAAACCATCCAACCCCTTTATCAACCTTATTCCTGCATTCCCGACTCCCTGTATCAACAGGCCGGGCCAGCTATTGCCTAATGTAACCTAAGTAAAGTTTATTCCTGCTCAAAGCCGCTTTTTCCTGGTCAACGGGTATTCCATATAACGGGCTGTTTTCCGGGCCACTTCAACGCCTTTCAACTTTTCCAGCAAATACAATGATACATCTATCCCGGCACTTACTCCTGCAGAAGTTAAAAGCTTGCCATTATCGGTAAACCGGTTATTTGGACGAACCCTCGCTCGTGGTGCCAGTCTTTGCACATCGTCAAACACACTGTGATGTGTGGTAAAGGTCTGTCCGTCAAGCAATCCCAGTACAGCAGGAATACGTGCACCGCTGCACACCGAAAAGGCGTGTTGGGAGCCATGGTACAACGCCTCCAGCTTTTGTAAAACGGATTGTTGTTCGATAACCTCTTTGGTGCCATCCCCTCCGGGCCAAACCAAAATATCGGGCTGTGGCACACTGTTTATATCATAGACAGGATTCACGCTTAGCCCGTTGATGGTTTTCACCGCATCCATACTGCAGGCAAACACATAAACGTCAAAAAAGTTTTGATTTAAGGCTATGTTTGCTGCCGAAAAGACCTCAAGAGGTCCGCAAAAATCAAGGGTTTCCACATTGGGGAAAATAAATATTCCGGTTTTTATCATGGATAAAATTTTTAAAACAAAGTTGCCTTTGCTGTTTGATAAACAGGTATTCCTGATTACACAAATTCATTGATATAAACAATTGTCATCATCAATCGTACACCTCCGGCTGTATGCAACCCCGGGTTTTAATGAACAATAATTGGTTTTTGGCAATCTTGGCCGTGAAGCTAAATATTGATACAAGTAAATTTCAGAGAGCAGCCATGTTGCGCTAACATAATCATTACATCCTTACCTGAATGCTTTTGGCGGCGTATTTGATTTAGCTCCAGGAGTTTAATTCAATCGCTCCTCAGGACCAATGGTGCTGAAGATTTGCCGGGTCGGAAATCCGGAGTGGTGATAGACTTTCCGCAAGATCAGAATGCCTGCGCAAATCGTCCAACCCACCCTGCAGCAATGGCTACCTTAGAATTAATGCCACACTGATTCCTAAATAATTTCCAATAGCGTATCCGATAATACCCACTGTAAGTCCTGATATAATAATCTCCTTATTTTTTAAAGCGCCCGCTACAACAGGTACAAAAGGAGGAGAACAGATGAGTGCCGTGGAGGTGATGATCATTGTATCGGTATCAACGTCAAAGATTTTGCTGAGCAAAAGATGCAACAAAAGAGAGCCAAATATAACCAAAGCCACATAGAAAAACAAACCGGGCGCCGACCCGGCAAACTTGCTCACATCGGCCATTGAAGCCACTGCAAGGCTGAATATTAGTATAAAATACATCCCCGTTTCAAAGGTTTTATCAATTTTATTGACTCTGGGAATCAGGCTGGCAATGATCCCCAGGGATGTAATTGACAGAATGACGATCAACATAGATATACCTCCTGTAATCAGAAAACTCAGCCCGATACTTACACCTGCAATGAATATCGAGAGCCCGGTGGCCACCAAAAGGGGGTAAAAAGTTTTTTTGCGAAAGATCCCTTCATACGGATCGTAGCCATCAAACTCCAGGGCTTGATCATCCAGCCTTTTGTTTCCTGCAAAAGGTTTCAGGAATTTCCCAAATACTCTTTGCCCCACAGTCATCAGAAAAGCCAGGTAAAGTGACGAAATAATGATATCGTGTGTATTGAGGATGATATAAGTTTCAGGGTGTGCCTGCACAACACTCTGGATAGAAGCCATATTGGGTGTTCCTCCACTGTACACCCCAACCATCATCCCTGAAATTTTCCAGATTTCATCCAGCATATCCCTGAAAATATAATACCCCAACAGCACCATCACCACCGCTGACCCGATGCCCAGCGCAAGGGAAAGCATGGTTTTGCCGGCTACCCGCAACCAGCTCCTGATATTTAGCGAAAACAGCAGCAGTGGTAATGCCAGGGGGATGGTAGCCGAGGTCAAAGCCTCCTGCACAACCTCGCTGCCCGGGGGCAAAAGCCCGAAATTTCCTGCAAGCAAACCAATGATGTAGGCCATCACAACAGCACCCAGTTTATTCACAAACCGGTACCGGTGACATAGATGTAAAACCAGGATGGGTGTACCCAGGTAAAAAACAAGCAATATCGCAACAGTCATATTATCAGCAATTTGAACAGTTCAGTTGAAAAACAAAACCGGACAAACACACGAAACACAGGTAATCGTCCGGCATTACCGGGAGCAAATTTAGAAAAATCCTTTGATGATGAGCATTTAGCATCCCCCTATTATTTTTTTCAAACCACAGCCCCTTTACCCGACAGGCAAAATATTTTAACCCATAACCCAATTGGGGGATTCCCGGTTACCAGCATACTTTCATTCTATGGCTCCCGCTAAAATTCGGTTTCAGCGCCCTCTCCGTTTGTGGGGCCTCCCTGGGTATTGGGAAAGGGACAAACGGATAAATCATAAACATTTCACTCCACGGAACAATTCTTTTGGCCAGGCCAAAACAGGGAAAACACCATCCGTAGATTGGATGAACTCAAGCACCAAAACGGTGTGCCACACCGAAACATGTTTTCTCCGGGAGCAATGATTTTCATAAAAAAAGGACCTTGTGAAAACTTGCCAACGAATGAATTTGGCAAAAAGCTACCCATTGCCCAATTAATTTCCTAATTTTGGACTTCATATGTTACAATACCTATTTCAAAAAAAGCATCACCCATTAAAAACAAACAAAAATGAAAAGAACCATTCAACTGGCCCTGGCAGGCATGATGATGGCAATAGGCTTTCATGCCTGTGCACCCCAGCCAGACAACGATGAATTTACAGAACAAATGAAAGAAAGAGTTGACAATTTTGAAGAAGTAACCCTCAGCACCGATCTGAGCTGGTTGAGCGAAAACGAGCGTGAGATTATCCGCATCCTGATGGAAGCTGCCGACATCATGGACGACATTTTCTGGATGCAATCTTACGGAGATAAAGATGCCCTTTTAGACAACATCGACAATCCTTACGCAAAGGAGTATGTTAAAATCAACTACGGCCCATGGGATCGGCTGGAGGCCAATACTGCTTTTATAAATGGCTATGATGACAAGCCCCTGGGAGCCAACTTTTACCCCTCCGACATGACCCGCGAGGAATTTGAAGCATGGGACGAACCGGCAAAAACCAGTCTGTACACACTGATTCGTCGTGATGAAGAAGGCAACCTGAAAGCCATTCCCTATTCCGAGGCCTACAAAGAGCAGCATGAAGAAGCAGCACGCCTGATGCGAAAAGCTGCCGAACTGGCCGAAGACCCCGGCCTTAAAAACTATTTGCAAGTGCGGGCAGAAGCATTGCTCACCGACGATTACCAGCCCAGCGACTTCGCATGGATGGAAATGAAAGAGTCCAACATTGACTTTATTGTGGGCCCCATTGAAAATTACGAAGACCGGCTCTTTGGACACAAAGCCGCTCATGAAGCTTTCATATTGGTAAAAGATTTGGAATGGAGCGAACAGCTGGAAAAATTCAACGACATGCTTCCGCAGCTTCAGGCAGGTCTGCCCGTGGCACCCGAATACAAAGCTGAAGAGCCTGGCACAGATGCCGACATGAATGTGTATTACGCAATTTATT
>SL_3KL_010_SEDDRAFT_10002389_pt1 | contig 17173 bp, 11 predicted proteins | sample SodLakKL_010_SED_2_FD_10381 | JGI IMG/M metagenome (IMG submission 10381) | reverse complement strand
TTTACCCGCTCAAGTGTAGGCGTTGTTGTAAGCCCGATCTGCTTAGCCAATTCACTGTTCGAGATTCTGCCATTCTCCTGCAGAATTTCAATAATTTGCTTGTCGGTATTATCTAATTTTATTGACATAAACAGTTTAATATTCTTCTAACAGTATTAAAATACAGAATATAATTCTAAAATTAAATATATATGAAGAATAATTAATCAAAAAGGAGATTTGATTTCGTAGCATTTGAACAGCTCTCCTGCAGGTGAATAGACGGGCATAATCAAGTCATAGCCCGTTTCAGAAAGAACCCGATTAAATTTGATTCCAAGCAATATTATCCATAGTTACTACACCCCATAAATAAAAAGAAAACATCTGCACATTGTGCACCCCATAGATCTTTCGATCTTTGTAGTTTACATCTTTGGTCTGCTCGCATTCGGATATTTCTTCTTTAAAAAAAATAAAGGAGGGGATGACTATTATGTAGGCGGGCGAAAAATGAAAAGCTGGCACGTTGGCCTTTCTGTGGTAGCTACCGACGTGGGTGGCGGCTTTTCAATCGGGCTGGGCGGACTTGGATTTGTAATGGGCCTGTCAGGTTCTTGGATGTTGTTTACCGGGCTGATCGGTGCCTGGATGGCGGCGGTTTTTCTGATTCCCAAGGTAAAACAAAACCCCGCTTTTGATAATGCTTATACATTTCCCCAGCTATTCGGGCATTACTACTCTGCCAATGTTGCATTTGTAGCTGCAATCATCTCCGCAATTGGTTACGCCGGTTTTACCAGTTCACAAATGCTTGCGGGAGCAAAACTTGCAAGCGGTACGTTTGCCGATCTTGATTTACAAACCGCCCTGATCATTATGGGCGTGGTTGCGGTTGTGTATACAGTTATGGGCGGTTTAAAGGCGGTAATCTATACCGATACCATCCAGTGGGCACTTTTGATGTTCGGATTAATATTTGTGGGTGTGCCGATTGCCTATCTCGAAATTGGTGGCATGGAGGCGATTCGTGCAACCGTAGCCCCCGAGATGCTTACACTCACCAATCTGGGCTGGCAGGATCTTGTTTTTTGGGCGGTCACCATTATTCCGATCTGGTTTGTAGGGATGACCCTTTATCAGCGTATCTATGCGTGTCATGATGAAAAAACCGCTAAAAAAGCGTGGTATCTGGCCGGCGTCTTTGAGTGGCCTGTGATGGCGTTTCTGGGTGTGCTGCTTGGCCTGTTCGCAAGAGTGGCAGCCGATCAGGGGATGTTTGAGTTTCTTGGCGCGGCTGATATTATGGAAACGGATCCCGAAACCGGTCTGCCGATGCTTCTGCGAACCGTGTTGCCGGTCGGTTTTCTTGGAATCATGATGGCAGCTTACTTTTCAGCCATTTTATCTACAGCCGACAGCTGCCTGATGGCATCATCCGGTAATGTTGTTACGGATCTGATTGGCCGATTCAGGGAGTTTGATCCGGACAGGCCCGCATTCGTCAGAACTTCACAAATCGTCACCTTAATCATCGGGATATTCGCACTGTTATTGGCTGCTACTATGGAAAATGTTCTGGACCTGATGCTCGATTCTTACGCATTTATGGTTTCAGGACTGTTTGTACCGGTTGTAGGGGCACTTTACTGGAAAAACAGCACTCCCGCCGGTGCGATGGCTGCAATGATTATAGGTGGAAGCACAACAATAACTTTGCGATATTTAGGCGTTAATCTGCCTTATGAACTGGACCCGAATGTTTTTGGAATTACTGCATCGGCTATAGCATTTATAACGGTGAGTTTACTTACAAAAAGTGAAAAATAATTTATGGATATCAGTTACAGTATTATTCAATCTGATAGTAACAACCCAACATCCTTTACAAGAGAGGATATAGCAGGATTTTTGCACAGTCACCTCGATCAGTACGGTGATACAAAAGAAGCTATCCTGAAGTGTATTGCCTATGCATTTGGTGACGGCCCCGGTCAGGATGGATTTATCCTGGTGGCACATCAAGAAGAAGAAATTCTTGGAGTAGTGATCATTAACCGGACGAATATGACCGGCTTTATCCCTGAAAATATTCTGGTTTACATAGCTGTTCATGAAAAAACGCGAGGCAAGGGTGTGGGAAAAACATTGATGCAAAAAATAATAGATGAAACAGAAGGAGATATTGCATTGCATGTAGAACCGGATAATCCGGCTAAATTTCTTTACGAAAAATTTGGATTCACCAATAAATACCTCGAAATGAGGCTTCATAAATAGATGGCTTATTTAAAATTATATCGAAGCGAGCTGCTTCATAATTACAGTTATCTGGATTCGCTATTCAAGAAAAACGGCATTAAGTGGGGAATTACCACTAAACTGCTTTGCGGCACCCGTTCATATCTTCAAGAAGTGATAAACCTCGGCATTAAAGAGGCGCATGATTCGCGGATCAGTAATCTGAAAGTAATCAAAGAGATCGATCCTGAAACAATCACGATCTACATCAAACCCCCGCCTAAAGATACCATTCCTGAATTGGTAAGATATGCTGACATCAGCCTGAATACGGAACTGTCTACACTTCACGAATTATCGGATGAAGCTGTAAGGCAGAAGAAGGTCCATAAGGTGATCATTATGATTGAAATGGGAGATCTTCGTGAAGGGGTGATGAGGGATGACCTGGTGGATTTCTACGAAAAAGTTTTTCGTCTGCCCGGAATCGAAGTGGTAGGTTTAGGCACAAACCTTAACTGTCTGCACGGTGTTATGCCAGACGCTGACAAACTGATTCAGCTCGCACTCTACAAACAGATTATTGAACTTAGATTTAAAAAATCGATACCGCTTGTTTCGGGCGGGACAACGGTTACCATTCCTCTTTTGCTGAATAAACAGCTGCCAGACGGTATCAATCACTTCAGGGTAGGGGAAGCTCTGTTTTTTGGGAAGGATCTTTTTTCGGACGATGTGATTGAGGGGATGAGTGACCAGGTGATGGAACTCTATACACAAATAATCGAAATTTCAGAAAAACCGCTTGTGCCTACCGGCGAACTGGGAGTAAATCCGCAGGGAAAGGTTGCAGAGATCAACCAGGATGATTACGGGAAAACGGCATACAGGGCAATTATCGATATCGGAACACTGGACATTCAGCCAAATTATCTGATTCCGGTAAACGACAATATCACAATTACCGATGCCAGTTCGGATATGCTGATTCTGGATGTGGGAGAAAATCCGGAGGGTTATAAGGTAGGGGATATGATCCGCTTTAAACTGAAATATATGGGGGCACTCGGTTTAATGAACTCCGATTACATTGAAAAACGTGTAGCAGATTGATTCAGACAATCCTGAAGATTTATCAACAATGAAAAAGACGGCAAAAGTAAATCATCCTGTGATGAAAACTCCGGGCGAAATTCCACATGTAGAGTTTTCAAATGGATTTGATCCCTCAAAACTAAAAGATGGGTGGGCAGTTGGCGGTTACAACGAAAAGCGGCAGGGGATGTACACCGCTCCTCAATACCGGAATGAAAGATATATCCACATGGGGATAGATATATGGGCACCGGCCGGCGAACCGGTATATGCACCTGCCGACGGAATTTTGCTTTATCAAAGAAATAACGACCAGGAAGGCAATTATGGCCCGACTATTGTTTTAAAGCATCAGTTGGGTGATCAAACCATTTATGCTCTGTACGGACACCTTTCTGAACCATCACTTGAAATGCACAAAACAGGTGAACCGGTTAAAGCAGGTAAAATGATAGGCCGGCTTGGAACTAATGAAGAAAATGGCGGCTGGATTCCTCATCTTCATTACCAGCTTTCGGTGCAGGATCCCGGCGAGGCAGATATGCCGGGTGTGGTTTCAGAAGCAGATCACCAAAAAGCACTGGAACTGTATCCTGACCCAAATAAAATTCCCGGTTTAATTATTGGCTAATCCGAGCCGGTTTTTTATACCTTAAGGTGGGTTTCCCAGGGGCGAGATAAAATCATTGGAATAAAAATACTTTGATACCAGAAGGGCGTCATCCCGGACGCAGCGTTAGCGAAGATCCGGGATCTCCAGCCGTTGATATAGGCAGGAGATGCCGGATCGGGGTCCGGCATGACGAAATTTATTATGTTATCAAACACAAATCGCTCATTTGGAACAATTTAAAACAGTTTTCCCAAATTCTTATACCGAACAGACGATACCTTATATATATGCACCATTTGATCACAGAAGAACGGGTTAAAAAACTGACGAATCTCAGGCAGAAATTACACCGCATTCCGGAAGCCTCGGGTGAAGAAATGAAAACTGCCGGGTTGATTGAAAAAGAGCTCCGGAAAACTAAATCCGATCAATTGATAACCGGAATTGGCGGTCATGGTATAGCCGCTATATATAAAGGTATAAATCCGGGCCGGGGAATGAACCTGATGATCAGGTGTGAACTGGACGGATTAAAGATCAGAGAAGAAACAAAACTTGCGTATCAGTCTGTCCACGAGAACAGAATGCATGCCTGCGGGCATGACGGACACATGGCAATTGTAACCGGATTGGCCGGCATGCTGGATCAGCAGAGACCAAAAACAGGATCGGTGATACTTCTGTACCAGCCGGCTGAAGAAACCGGGGAAGGTGCTGAAAAAGTTTTAAGTGACCCAAAATTCGAAAATTTAAAGATAGACCGCGCGGTTGCACTGCACAATCTTCCGGGCTTTAAAAAAGGTGCTATATATATAAGGTCAAAAACATTCGCTGCGGCATCGGTTGGAATCAGGATTTCATTAAAAGGGGAGTCGAGCCATGCTGCTTATCCTGCGCAGGGAATCAATCCGGCCGGTGAAATTGCAAGGGTTGTTGAATCGGTCAGACAGATTAATTCTGCAAACAGCAAGAAAGATCAGCTCTCAGTCGCTACGGTCACTTACATAAAGCTGGGTGAGGAAGCATTTGGGATAAGCCCCGGCAACGGAGAGATTGGAGTTACACTACGGGCAGAAACCGACGAACTTCTGGAAAACATGCAGGCGAAGCTCATGGATGATCTGGCATCAATCAAAAAAGAGTTTAAAGGAGAGATTACCGGTAAATTTACCGAACCGTTCGCTGCAACAGTTAATGACCGCGAAGGTGTAAAGCAATTTAAAAGTGCGGTTGAAGATGTTGCAAAAATTGAGAAACTTGACAGGCCGTTTCCATGGAGTGAGGATTTCGGAGTTTTTCGGAAAAAATGTCCGATTACACTTTTTGGAATTGGATCCGGGAAAAAATCAAAACCGCTGCATTCAGAGTACTACAACTTTGACGATACATTAATCCCGGCCGGCATTCGTGTATTTGCGGCACTGATCGATTACCACCTGAACAGTTAATATCTATATGAGTAAGCCGTTTTTATTTCCTTCATACATAGAGCTCGATAAAAAAGCCCTGCAAACTAACATTCAGTTTCTGAGAGGCCGCACGGATAAGAATCTGAAAATATCAGTCGTGATAAAGGGTAACGCATACGGGCATGGTATTTCTACTTTTTTGCCCATGGCTGAAGAATGCGGAATGAATCATTTTTCTGTTTTCAGTGCAGATGAGGCGTTCGATGCATTAAATGCCAGAACAAATCCTGAAACCAGAATCATGATTATGGGCATGATTCGAAACGAAGAGCTGGAGTGGGCTATAGAAAATGAGATCGAATTCTACCTTTTTGAGAACAGCCGGCTGGATAAGGCATACGCTGTTGCAAAGAAAATGGGTAAAAAGGCCAACGTTCACCTTCAGCTCGAAACCGGTATGAACCGCACGGGATTTCACAGGGAAGAGTGGGAGCCGTTATTTAAAAAAGTAAACTCTTTAAAAGAAGATATAACAGTTGCCGGAATCTGTACACACTATGCCGGGGCCGAAAGCATGGCGAACCATTACAGGGTTCAGCGGCAAAATGAACAGTTCCGGGAAGCAGTACGGCTGGCAAAAAAATATTTCGATAAGCTGCCTTTATTCCATACATCCAGTTCTGCTGCTTATCTCACTTATCCCGAGATGCATTACGATATGGTTCGTCTTGGAATATCGGTGTATGGTCTTTGGCCCAGCCGCGAAACCTTTATGTATGCTTTAAAGAAAAACAGGAAGCACGCCGATGATCCCCTGAAAAGAGTGTTGAGCTGGAAAAGTGAAATTATGAGTACAAAGTGGGTTGATGAAGGAGAGTTTATTGGCTACGGTAATATTTTTCTTGCAAGCAGCAGAATGAGAATAGCAACTGTGCCTATCGGGTACTCACATGGTTTCGGCCGAAACCTCACCAATGCCGGGTATGTGCTCATACACGGAGAGCGTGCAAGAGTGGTGGGCCTTGTTAATATGAACATGATTACAGTAGAAATTACAGATATGCCCAAAACTGCAAAGGGTGATGAGGTAGTGCTTATTGGTGCACAAGAAGGACAGGATATTACGGTAGCATCTTTTAGTGAAATGACAAATAACCTTAATTATGAAGTTTTAACACGTATTCCGCAGGATTTTCCAAGAAAAATTAAAGGTTGATGTTATCAGTAAAAAGATTAAAATTAACCGTTTATCTTAAAGGGTTAACAGAATGTTAAAAAATTGATAAAATTAGATTTTATTTATCATTGCTCTTTTACTAATTTAAACACATTGCTCCCGGAAAATTAAATTTTGTGGGGGTTACTGTTTTATTTTAAAAACCAAAACAACAACTAAGAGGTCATATATGTATAAAAAGTTACTAATGACGTTAGTGTGTACCTTGTTCTTCTCTCTGAGTGCTTTTGCACAAGTGAGTATTGTGGGTACCATTACAGACTCAAATACAGGTGAACCTGTACCTGGTGCGAACATATTCATTCAACAACTGGAACGGGGTGCCGTTACTGATTTTGATGGTGAATTTGTTATAGAAAACGTATCTGCAGGAACTTACACTGTAGTCATTACATTCGTTGGATATCAACGACAGCAGCAAAGTGTTACCGTTGGTAACCAGGATGTAGAACTTAATGTTGAATTACAGCCCGAAATTCTCGGACTAGACGACGTTGTAGTTACTGCATTCGGAATTCAGCGTGACAGACGAGCACTCGGATATGGGGTTGCCGAAATTTCAGCCGAGAACATCGAAAACAGAAACCAAACAGACGTTTCGAGAGCACTTACCGGACAGCTTCCCGGAGTTGATGTGGGTGCAACCGGTGGTCTTACCGGATCAGGTACCGATATCGTGATTCGTGGTTTCACTACACTAACCGGTAGTAACGCTCCGCTTATTATTGTAGATGGTGTTCGTTTTGACGGCGGAAGAAACACAACCGATAGCTGGTTCAGCGGTGGTGGTGCACAGTCTACACCAAACCGCCTGATCGACATTGATCCCAAAAACATTCAGGATGTAACCGTTCTGAAAGGCCTGAGTGCTACTGTACTCTATGGTGAGCAGGGAAGAAACGGGGTGATCCTGATTGAAACCAAGAGTGGTTCATTCAGAGACAGAGATCCCGGCTTCGAAGTAACCTTCGATCAGTCAGTTTATGCTACACAAATTTCTTCACGACCTGACTATCAGAACACTTACGGAATTGGATTTGACCAAAACTTTGGCTGGTTCTTTAGTAACTGGGGACCGCGTTTTGATGAAACAAGTCCTACACCATTCGGAAGTTCTTTCCGTGGATTTGATGATGACGGAACAGTACTTATCGATCATCCGCTGGCTAATACGGACGATAAACGAGAACTTTTCCCAGAATTTGCTGATGCTGACTATCGCTATCAGGCTTACGAAAATCCAGTTGATGCTTTCTTCAGAACGGGTCTTGCTTCTACATCAACTCTAAGTATTTCAGGTGGCCTGGATGACCTTAGAGTAAATGTAAGTTATTCACGGTCAACCGAAGATGGATTTACTCCGAACAACGATCTTACAAGAAATTCATTTTCACTTGGTGCACAGTACCGGGTAAATGATCGCTTAACTGCATCAACTACCTTTAATATGAGCCTTACCGATATGGCTACACCTCCAACTGCTGCAGGTGGCGGTAGTGGTCCTGCTGCTGCGGGTGGTACAACATCAGTATTTGCTGATGTTTTCTACACACCAAGAGCCATTGACCTGAACATTCCTAACACGAACCCGGCAACAGGCGGTTCTATATACTATCGTGCAGGAAACGACATTCCGCACCCGACATGGACTCTTAACAACGCAGGAAGAACCAATGAAACAGATCGTTACTTTGGTCGTACCGAGTTTAGCTATGATGTAATAGACGGTATGAGCTTGGTTTACAGATTAGGTTACGACAGTTATACCGAAAACAGTTCATACTTTCAAAACCCAGGTGGTGTACGGCCTGATGACCTTCTTGACGGATACTTCCAGACGATTGAAACAAGCCGAACTTCATGGGATCATGCATTAAACATGCTTTTTGATTACCAATTAACTGAAGACTTCTCATTTGATGGTGTGCTTGGTGCTCAGTACCTCACCGACAGAAGAGAGCGTCAGGGACTTGAAAGTCAGAATATGATTGTATTCGGATTCTTTAAGCACTCTAACTTTACCGATCAGTCAGCGACCAACACCATTGGTGGCGGAGACTTCCAGCAGTTACTTGAGCGTCAAACTGCAGGTATTTATGGTAACTTCACAGTTGGTTTCCGTGATTTTGTTTACCTGAACCTTGCAGGTAGAAACGACTGGTTTTCAACTCTTGAGCGGGATAACAGAAGCATTTTCTACCCGTCAGCCAGTTTATCATACATTATGACTGACCACCTCGATATTACCAACGACTTCCTTACCTATGTGAAGTTCTATGCAGGTGTGGGTACATCAGCCGGTCAGCCAGGTCCATACAGTACCCGTAATACACTGGGAACGAATGTACGTGGTTTTGTAGACCCAGCCGGTAATGTAGTTACAAGAAACAACACAAGTGCATTCCTTGGTAATATTGACTTGAAGCCTGAATTGCATACTGAGTTTGAATTAGGTACCGATTTAAGATTCCTTGACGGACGTTTAGGCCTTGAGGCAATGGTTTACACAAGAACAACATCCGATCTGATTACACAAGCTCCGATTGATCCTTCAACAGGATTTACATCTACTCTTGTAAATATCGGTGAAATTCAAAACCAGGGTCTCGAAATGACTCTTCGCGGAACTCCTGTTGCAAGAGATCTGAGATGGGATGTACAGGCTAACTTCTACACTTCAAGTAGTGAAGTAATTGAGCTTGGTGCCGATCTCGAAAGAATACAGGTAGGTGGCGGATTTACCACACGTGGTAACTTTGCTATCCCGGGCGAGACATTCCAGATAATGCTTGGTTCAACGATCCAAAGAGCTGAAGACGGAACACCACTTATTGGTGCAACCGGTAACTACATTATAGAAGATGACATCTCGATTATTGGTGATCCAAATCCTGATTTCACACTTTCTATCTCGAACACTTTCCGTTACAGAGGTGCATCACTCTCATTCCAGTTTGATTACCAGGAAGGCGGAGATATGTTCAGTGTATGGATCAGCTCGCTGATGGCTCGTGGAATGACAACTGACACTGATCAGGTGAATAGAAATAATACCTTTATTCTGCCCGGTTACAACGCTTCAGTTTATGAAAATACCGGAGAAATGGTAGATAACAGAATGCAAATTAGTGTTAGTGACGTGTTCTTTGATAACTTTGGTTTTGGTGCCGATGAACTCAGAGTATATGACATGAGCCATGTAAGACTGCGTAATGTTTCATTATCGTATGATCTGCCGGTGGCAATTGTAGAACGTTCACCATTCAGCCAGGTTACATTCACCCTTACCGGTGATAACCTCTGGATGAGGGCATTTAACGTACCGGAAGGAAGCGGATTTGATCCGGAAGTAAACTCAATCGGTGGTAACTCACGTGGTTTCGAGTACTTCACAGGCCCCGCTGCACGACGCTTTGGCGGCAGTGTAAGAGTCCGATTCTAATCAAGAACTTGAAAACATTATAATATTATGAAATCCACTATTTTAGTTTTTACTGTAGCATTTTTGATGCTTTTTACAGTACAGTGTATTGACGAAGACTTATTAGATAGTCCTAACTCACCCACGCCGGATCAGGTAGATCCTGACTTCCTGCTGAATAACATACAGATGCAGACCAGAGGTATTCACAGAACTGCATCTAACCTGGGTGGGCAGATGACACGTATGCGATATATGTTTGGTGACACGTATGGTAATGCATTCGTTCCAGAATCATTCAATGGCTTATATCAAACATCGTACTCAAGTGTACTTATTGACATACAAAACCTGCTGGCAATTACCGATGATGAAGAGTCAGGTCTTTTCTTCCACTCCGGTAAAGCCAAAATCCTGAAAGCTTACACTCTCATCACACTTGTTGATGTATTTGGCGATGTGCCTTTTAGTGAAGCTCTTCTTGGAGGTGAAAGGTTGAATCCTGAAGTTGATTCAGGTTCGTCCATTTATGAGGTAGCTCTTGATCTTCTTGATGAAGCTAAAGATGACCTTGCAAATGAAGACAGGGTTGCAATGCCTTCGAACGACCTATATTATTCGGGTTTAAGTACAGATGATAAAGTTGACCGCTGGACACGTGTTGCAAACACGATTAAGTTAAAAGCTTATCTCAATTTAGGTGATCAAGGCGCAATTAACGACCTTATTGCTGAAGATATGCTGATAACAGAACCGGCTCATGATTTTACATTTGAGTACTCTACAAACGATACAAACCCTGATTCGAGACATCCAGATTTTTCAAATAACTATGTTGATTTAGCTAATGCTTACATGGCTGTTAGTTATATGAACATGTTAATTAACGATAAACAGGATGACTTTGACAGAGATCCAAGAACCAGATACTATTTCTATCGTCAGTCAACTGAAAATGCTAATAATATTAATGATAACACATGTTTTGGCGTAGTTGACAGTCCTCCGGGGCATTTCCAGGATGGCGACCCATGGTGCTTTATCGAAAATGGTGAAGGATACTGGGGACGTGATCACCTGATCGATGATGGTATTCCACCAGACAGAGGTCTCAGAACTACCTTTGGAGTTTATCCGGCCGGTGGTCAGTTTGACATTGGTGCTGGCGGATCAACGAATGAAAATATGGGTTTCCAGGGTGCAGGTTTTGATCCAATCCTGATGTCATTCTTTACCCATTTCATGATTGCTGAGGCAATAGAAACATTAGGTGTAAACGGTGATGCTCGAGTCAATTTTGAAACTGGAGTACGTCAGAGTTTGAATAGAGTTCGATTATTTGGCGCACCGCAGGTTCCTGTTGATGATGACGGTAACCCAGTCACTGGTATTACACCTAACGTTATCGATGATTATGTAGATGTAGTGCTTGACAGATGGGACTCAAATGGCAACGAAAGAGTGAGAAACATTTCTAAAGAATACTATTTTGCTCTTTGGCCAAATGGGTATGAGGCGTATAATCTGATGCGCAGAACCGGATATCCAAACAGAGCTGATAATCTGCAGCCTGCAAGGACATCAACTCCCGGACCCTGGTACTATTCGTTCATTTATCCTGCAAACCTGGTAGACAGAAACGCAAATGTCAGCCAAAAGGAAAGAACCGAACGCGTGTTCTGGAACGAAGGTGCAACTTTTGACTTTGACTTTTAATAATCGTTATAAAAAGGACCTATATTATGAAATATCTTAAGTATATATTGACATCCGTGATACTTTTCGCAATGGTATCATGTGATATGTTCAGTGATCCGGATCTTCCGATACCACTGGATGAAACGATGGACAATACCGGAGCATTTCTCCGAATATTGGATGTTGAAACAGCAGGCTTTGATATCCTTGAAATCCAGGATGCAGCATTTGTTTTTACCGGTGAATACTGGGATAACGAAGGGCAAAGCCTACTGGACGAAATAGTTTTCTACTCAAACTACAGAGCCGCAGAAGGCCAAATACCGGATGTTGATCGAACAATGATCAAGTCGTATACATTGGCAGATTTTGGCGAAAATCCGGATAACGGCTGGCCATTGAAAACATTCGAGATTTCAATTACGGAAATCAATGCCGTATTAGGCATTGATGAAGCTGATAACTTATTGGGAGATCGATACCGGATTGACTGGGTTTTAGAACTTACTGATGGACGTTCTTTCTCAGCCGAAGAGATGAGCCCTGCAATTACCGGTGGATTTTTTAATTCACCAGGTGCCAGAAATGTAGATGTTGTAGCTCAGGTTCCTGAAAATATGTTTGTTGGGCCTTATGAGTTTACACAACTTGATGCGGGTGATTTTGGGTTGGTTTACAGTGATGCAACGTTTACTGCAGATCTGTCGATTGATCCAAATAATACACTTAATGGCCGTGTTTTCCAGGAAGAATACCTTGGAGCATTAGGTTTTAATGTTGGACCAAGAGATCAGCCGATGGTGCTTGCACTGGCTAATGACACTGACAACAATGTAGCAACCCTCTCCACTATTGTTGGATCGGGATTGGCTTGCTCAGCTTTAGGATTGTCTATAGGCCCTGAACGTGAAAATATCAGTCAGTTTGATATTGAAGATGATTCAGGTTTTACCTTCGGTATTACAGAGAATACTGAAGGAGACTGTGGTGGTGCACCATCACCTGTAAGTTTTGATGTAGTTAAAGCAAACTAAGTTTTAAGCTTTAGTTAGAATTAATCTATAAGCCACCCTCGATTACGAGGGTGGCTTTTTTTTTGGATAATATTCCAGGTTTTATATATTGGTTAGTAATAACCAAAGCTTCCGGTGCTATGAATTATAGCAGTAAGCATATAGTTGGAATTATATTATTAAGTATCCTCACCTTACAGTGCGATCTATTCCCAAAAGATCATCTTGAAAATCCTAATCAGATTTCAGACACTCAAGCTGACCCTGATCTCCTTTTGAACAATATTCAGATAGATTTCAAAGATGCATACAGATCTGCCGCTCATATAGGTGCTCTGAATACCCGTATGAAACCAATGTTCGGAGAGACGTTTGATCATGCTTTCATTCCACGAAATTTTAACGGTATCTATGAAACCTCTTACACAAAAGTATTAATTGATGCGAATCACCTTTTAGACATTGCAGAACAGAGAGGCATGTATTTTCATGCGGGAATGGCAAAAGTTTTAAAGGCCTATACGCTGATAATGATGGTTGATCTGTTTGGAGACCTTCCATATTCTGAGGCAATTATGGGCGGTAAAATTTTAAACCCATCACTTGATCCGGGTAAAGAGATTTATGAAGAGGCAATAGAACTACTGAAACAGGCAAAAGTTGACCTGGCAAACAGCAAAAGGACAGCGATGCCGCAAAACGCCCTCTATTTTTCCGGCCTTTCAAATGATGAAAAAGAGGACAGCTGGATACGTACAGCCAACACCATTTTGCTGAAAGCATATTTGAATATGGGGCATCTTCAGGAGATCAATGAACTGATTGCAGAAAACCGGTTCATTAATTCACCCGAGTTCGATTTCATATTCCGTTATTCAACCCAATCAACAAATCCCGATTCAAGACACCCCGACTTTGTGAATAACTACAGGGAATTCGCTTCGGAATTATTGGCGGTTAACTATATGAACATGTTAGTTAATAATAAGTCAGAACACTTTATCCGAGACCCGCGTACCCGGTATTATTTTTATAGAAAAAGGGTAATGGACATTTTTCCACACGATAATCCATGTTGGGAAATAGTTGGCCAACCACCGGCACATTTTGATGTAGGTGATCCCTGGTGTTTTATCGAAAACGGTGAAGGATATTATGGACGTGATTTTTTAAACCCGGATCATCCTCCAACTCATAGTGACATCTATACAACCTATGGAGTATACTCGGCAGGAGGTTTGTTTGACGCTGCCCAGGGTCTTATTCCTGATACAGATATGGGATACCAGGGTGCAGGTTTTGAGCCGATTCTGATGTCATCTTTTACACACTTTATGCTGGCTGAAGCAGCTTTAAAGCTGGGTACAGAAGGTGATAGCTGGAACTATCTTGAAACGGCAATACGGCAGTCGATGGAAACGGTAAGAGACTTTGGTGCTGATCAGGCCGAGGAATTGTTTGGTGAAATTACGGACGAACAAATTGAAGATTACGTTTCTGTTGTATATAATCGCTGGAACGATCCGGAATATGATAAAATCAGGGCAATATCGATGGAATATTATCTTGCTCTTTGGCCCAACGGATACGAAGCCTATAACATGATGAGACGAACCGGGCATCCCAACAGGCTGGACAACCTGCAACCCGCAGCCACAGCAAACCCCGGAAGCTGGTATTATTCGTTATACTACCCGGAAAATATGGTTAACAGAAATAAAAATGTGGATCAAAAAACCAGAGACGAGAGAGTGTTTTGGAACCAGGATGCCACACACAATTTTGATTTTTGATTTAGTATGCTTCTTGTTGTTTGCTCTTTTGCAATACAGGGGAAGATTAATATTAGAAGTGAGTTTTCAGTGGATACCTGCTGTGCGGTATAATAAAATAAGACTTCACTGAGTGCCGTCAGGCACGACCAATATTATAACCCGGTGATTCATCACCGGGGCTGAAACAATCGCTGATACGAAAGTACCGTTGGTACGATACATTTGGGTGCTCAGAGGAGGCGCTGATCAGGTTTGTGCCCGTCAACCATCGGGCAGTATGCAGTAGCTTTTATTCCTTCGAGTCCGATGGTTTCTTTTTGGAAATGCCTTTTTCCCGGAGATAAATCACCGGGTTAGCCCAAAGGGATGGCTTTGCCACAATATGCAACGTGCCGGAAGGCACTAAAGATGGGCTATTTGTTAGAAGCTAATTGTGTAAAGCTCAAACGATTTATCAAAGAATGACATTCGTCAATAAGTTCGTATTACTTCCTGTGGGAATATCCAGAGAAAACTAACACTTATTCCTGCAAAGGTATGGTTATAGAACAAGGCTTTATTGATCTGCCCGAATTTAGCTTACCTGTTCCTGTTCAAAATAAGTCCGGTAAGCCATAATTGCACCTGCTGGTATTGCCTGTTAAAATATTCACCGCTTCTTTGCAGCAGGTAATTATCGAACGGGTAATATCGGTTTGGGGTCCTTGTACGCTCAAAATAAAAATTGTAATAGGGGTCAGCTGAATTGTAAGAATATGACCAGCGAACACTATTCAGGCGAGAATCCACATACCAGGGCGGTCCAAATAAAATATACATCATACCCATATCTGTTTTCCAGCCTTCTTTAAAATTAGTAAAGTGTTTATTGGCTTGTTCAACACGATCGTAATACAAATTAATTACAGATTTGGCTCTGCTCTGGCTTCCTACATTTGTAAGCCAGAACCGGTCAATAGCCTCTTTAAGCGAGTCGGGGTCCTGAATTTCCATCAGTCGTTCGTATTCACGTCTGTTCATCAGGTAAGCCAAAGGCTCAGCAAGTTCCCGTGGTGTAAAAAGGTTGGGAAAGTTTTCACTTTTAATAGAAAAATCCCTTGCACGATACTGTGTTTCTCCATCCTGATCAATAATTTCAACTTCAAAACGATAGTTACCTCTTTCGAGTGTTGCATATTTAAATTCAATCAGTACACTTCCGGGATCATCTAAAAGGCGTACATTGGAATCGATCTCTTCCTCATCACGATAGTCGATACCTCTGTATTGAATGGATGAGGGTGAATAGTTATTGAAGTGCATCGGCGAAGCGGGTGTGGAGTCAGCCCTGAACTTTAATAATCGGGTTTCAACAGTAAGTGGTTCATCCACATCATTATTGGTAACCTGAAAATCAAACTTTAAGCTGTCTACCCTTGATGGAACATTATAGGTTGTGATAGGCACAAATATCGCCTCATTCGAATCTAAATCTTTTGCGGATAACCGCACAGTTGTCAAATTAACGACCGGACTTTCAGGATCAGGTATTTGTGCAGATGTTCTTCTGTTCACCGTTTTGTCGGAAGCAAGGTCGGTAAGGCTGAAATTGACATCATATTCACCCGGTTCTACTTCAAGGTCTTCAATGATAGTGAAAACATCCTGGTTCATCTGGTGAGTGCCGGGCTCCATGGATATCTCATAAGCCTCCCGGAATTGATAACTTGCGCTGCCGTCAACCTGGCTTGCCCTGATTTCGAGCACAACATTGGCTTTGCTTACATCATTATCAGTTACATAAATCAAACTGCCGTAAACAACTTCGGCGGTTACATTAATAAGTGCATTATCATTTTCATCGAGCAGACCAATAGCTGCAATACGTAACTCAGGATATCCTTCACGGTATTGATAATCGGTTCCCCGTTCAACATTCGGATCTTTCGTTGTAGCACATCCAACTGCTAATACAGCTGTTACGATGATTAAAATGATATGTTTTAACGGATTATATCTCATTGTACATTCGTTTTCTGAATGCATAACACAATTTACCCTGCAAAGTGTTCACAAACAGATGGGTTTTATCTTTTTTATACCAACGGCTTAAAATAGAATCTGTTATAGTAAATTCGCTTAAACAAACATAATAACTATCAATAATTGTTTATCTTACCCGATTATAGCAACATAGAAATAATATAGGTTAAATATTTATGCTATCAGGCTCACGCAGAACAAAAATTGTATGTACCCTTGGCCCGAGTTCAAATACACTTGAAGGAATAGAACGATTATACCGGGCAGGAATGAATGTTGTGAGAATTAATTTTTCTCACGGTTCTCATGAAGATCACGAACGAACAATAGGGTATGTTAGAGAAGTTGCCAGAAAACATAAATATTCGCTGCCGGTATTGATGGATCTCCAGGGCCCGAAAATTCGTGTGGGTAACATGAAAGATGGGGGGCAGCTGGTAAAAGAGGGTGATATCATTGAAATCACCACAAAAGATGTTGAAGGCACAAAAGAATTAGTTCCTATCGATTATGAGGGCCTTTCCGGAGATGCCGCTGAAGGAAATCAAATTCTGATTGATGATGGTTTACTGGAGCTGAAAATCATCAAAAATGACAACGGTGTGATTAAAGCACGAGTTTTGGTTGGCGGTATGCTTAAATCAAGAAAAGGTGTGAACCTGCCGGATGT
>SL_3KL_010_SEDDRAFT_10002388_pt1 | contig 17173 bp, 14 predicted proteins | sample SodLakKL_010_SED_2_FD_10381 | JGI IMG/M metagenome (IMG submission 10381) | reverse complement strand
CTCGTCTGGGTGGCCTACGCCATCGTCTTCTTCGGCACCATCGTCAAGCGCAGGATCAAGCACATCTACGTGGCCAACTGGTTCTTCGGCGCCTACATTCTAACCATCGCCGTACTGCACATCGTCAACAACCTGGCCATACCCACCGGTCTGTGGCACTCCTACCCGATCTACTCAGGCGCCGTCGATGCCATGGTGCAGTGGTGGTATGGCCACAACGCCGTCGGCTTCTTCCTGACTGCCGGCTTCCTGGGCATGATGTATTACTTCGTACCCAAGCAGGCCGGGCGCCCGATCTACTCTTACCGGCTGTCGATCGTGCACTTCTGGTCGCTGATCGCCATCTACATGTGGGCCGGGCCACATCATCTGCACTACACCTCGGTGCCTGACTGGGTGCAGACCCTGGGCATGCTGTTTTCCGTGATGCTGCTGGCACCGAGCTGGGGCGGCATGATCAACGGCATCATGACCCTCTCCGGTGCCTGGCACAAGCTCAGGACCGATCCCATTCTGCGCTTCATGATCGTTGCTCTGTCCTTCTACGGCATTGCCACTTTCGAAGGGCCGATGATGTCGATCAAGACGGTCAACGCATTGAGCCACTACACCGACTGGACCATCGGTCACGTCCACGCCGGTGCACTGGGCTGGGTGGCGATGATCTCCATCGGCGCCATCTACAGCCTGTGGCCGCGCCTGCTCGGGCTCGACGGGATGTACTCGACCCGCCTGATCGAGTGGCATTTCTGGGTGTCGACCATCGGCACCGTGCTCTACATCGTGGCCATGTGGATTGCCGGGGTGATGCAGGGTCTGATGTGGCGCACCTTCAACGAGGACGGCACGCTGACCTACACCTTCATCGAGGTGCTGCAGTTCACCGAGCCCTACTACATCCTGCGCCTCATCGGTGGCCTCATCTTTACCGCCGGCATGTTCTTCATGGTCTACAACATGTACAAGACCTGGCAGATGGCGGCCAAAGAGGATCTCGAGGTCCCCGTCAGCGAACCGGCTCACGCCTGAAGGAGATTGAGTCATGCATGAGAAGATCGAAAAGAATATCGGCCTGATGGCCATCCTCATCGTGATCGCGATCAGCTTCGGCGGGCTGGTCGAGATCGTGCCGTTGATGTTCAAGGCCAGCGTGGTCGAGCCGGCCGAGGGGGTTGAACCCTATGATCCGCTGCGCCTGGCCGGTCGCGATGTCTACGTGGCCGAAGGATGCTACAACTGCCACAGCCAGCAGATCCGGCCGTTCCGGGCCGAGACCGAGCGCTACGGTCATTACTCGGTGGCCGGCGAGTTCGTCTATGACCGTCCCTTCCAGTGGGGGTCGAAGCGCACCGGTCCCGACCTGGCCCGTGTCGGCGGTCTCTACAGCGATGACTGGCATTACCTGCACATGATGGATCCGCGCGCGGTGGTACCGGGTTCGAACATGCCGGCCTACCCCTGGCTGGCCGAGCGTTACGTCGACCCCGATGTGGTGCAACGCCGCATGCGTGCGCTCAAGCGCATCGGCACGCCCTACAGCGACGAGGATATCGAGCGCGCTTACGAGGCAGTGGCCGGTAAGACCGAAATGGACGCCATCATCGCCTACCTCCAAGGCCTGGGGACGGAGTGGACGGGCCAGCACGCCACGGGAGATGACTCATGACCAGCGGAATCGTCACCGCCATCGCCATGCTGTGTTTTGTCGCCATCGTGGTCTGGGTCTTCATCGTCAAGAAGAAGGAAGACTTCGACGAGCAGGCCAACCTGCCGCTGGATGAAGAAGGCAAGGAAAAGGGTAAAGAGGAGAAGTCATCATGAGCGCTTTCTGGCATTGGTTCGTCATCATCATCACGCTGGGATTCACCGCTGCCATGGTGTGGCTGTTCATCGCCACTGGTCGCGCCAGGGTGCCTACCGGTACCAACGAGGAAGGCGAGGAAACCACCGGACATGTCTGGGACGGTGATCTGCGCGAGCTCAACAACCCGATGCCGCGATGGTGGCTGTGGCTGTTCTACGGCACTGTCATCTTCTCGATCATCTATCTGGTGCTCTACCCTGGCCTGGGTAATTACCAGGGCGTGCTCGGCTGGAGTTCGGAAGGCCAGTACGAGGAAGAGATGGCGCGCGCAACGGCCGAGTTCGAGGAGCGATTCGGCGAATTGCTGGAGCTCCCGGTCGGGGAAATGGTCGAGCATCCGGACGCGCTTCGTCTGGGGCGCAATATATACGCCCACAACTGTTCGACCTGTCACGGTTCGGACGCGCGCGGTGCGCCGGGATATCCCAACCTGACCGACGATCACTGGATCTGGGGGGGCGAACCCGAGCAGGTATTCACCAGCATCCACGATGGTCGGCAGGCGATTATGCCGCCATTCGGTGAGGCGCTGGGTGAGCAGGGCGTGACCCGCACGGCCGTGTACGTGCAGCAATTGGCCGGTCAGTCGGTCGATCGCAGCATGGCCGAGGCCGGCCGCCGTCACTACGAGCAACAGTGCGCGGCCTGCCATGGGCCGGACGGCACCGGCAATGTGTTTCTTGGGGCTCCCGATCTGACCACCGGAGTGTACATCTACGGTGGCAGTCTCGATGAGTTGCGGCACACCATTCGCCATGGCCGCGAAGGGGTGATGCCTGCCCAGCGCGACTTGCTGGGAGAGGGTCGCTCGAAACTGGTGGCCGCCTACGTGCTCAGCCTGAGCCGCAATGACGATGAGTGAGCGCCCCCTGGCCCAGCGCCTGGGCGCCATCCTGTGGCCGTCGTTCTTCGCGGCGGCCATGGCCACGGTGGTGTTCTTCATCTTCGTCGACCCGCTGGTGCTGCGTGACATCACGTTCCCCGAGCTCGAGATCACTCGCGGCGGCGGCTATACCATCGCGTTCTTCATGTTCTGGGGCGCGACCGCCGCGTCCAGCCTGTTTACCTGGATACTGCTTCGACCGCTAAGTCGATTCAATTCCCCGAGGCGCTGAATGAACCAGCCATCTGGCAATAACGAGTCCATCCCGCTCTACGTCAAGCAGCCCAAGGTCTACCCGCGCGAGACGACCGGGCGCTTCTCGCGACTGCGGGTGATCGCGGCCTGGGTGTTGCTGGGCATGTATTACGTTCTGCCCTGGATACAGTTCCAGGGACAACAGNTCGTGCTGTTCGACCTGGTCAATCGCCAGTTCCATTTCTTCGGTATCACGCTGTGGCCGCAGGACCTGTTCATCCTTTCGCTGCTGCTGGCCATGGCGGCACTGTCCCTGTTCTTCTTCACCGCGCTTGCCGGGCGGTTGTGGTGCGGCTATGCCTGCCCGCAAACGGTCTGGACCGAGGTGTTCCTGTGGATGGAGAAGGTGACCGAGGGCAAGCGCAACAAACGCATGAAACTCGACAAGGGGCCGTGGACGAAGGAAAAGCTGGCGCGCAAGTCGGCCAAGCAGTTCCTGTGGATCACGTTCGCGCTGTGGACCGGCTTCACCTTTGTCGGCTTTTTCGTCCCGATTCGCGACCTGGGGCCGCGCGTGCTGGAGTTTCAGCTCGGCGGCTGGGAAACCTTCTGGCTGTTCTTCTACGCCTTCGCCACGTACGGCAATGCCGGCTACCTGCGCGAGCAAGTGTGCAAGTACATGTGCCCGTATGCCCGCTTTCAGTCGGCCATGTTCGACGACAACAGCCTGGTCATTTCCTACGATGAGGCGCGCGGCGAGCCGCGCGGCTCGCGCAAGCGCAACGTCGATCACAAGGCCCTGGGACTTGGCGACTGCATCGACTGCGAAGCCTGCGTGCAGGTCTGTCCCACCGGTATAGATATACGAGACGGACTGCAGATCGAGTGCATCGCCTGTGCCTCGTGCATCGATATCTGCGACGAGGTGATGGACAAGATGGGCTACCCGCGTGGCCTGATTCGCTACTCCACGGAAAACGCCATGCAGGGCAAGCCCACGCGCATTCTGCGCCCGCGCATCTTCATTTACGTTTTCGCGCTGCTGGCGTTGGCGACCCTGGTCGGTACCATCCTGACCGGACGGGACCCGTTGCTGGTCGATGTGTTGCGCGATCGCACCGCGCTGTACCGTACCGTGGGCACTGAACTCGAGAACTCCTACCGACTCAAACTGACCAATCGCACTGATCAGGAGGTGGTGCTTCGGATCGAGGTCCACGGACTGCCGGAGTTGCGAGTGGTCGAGCCGAGCCGGGCGGTCACGATCAGCCCCGGTCAAGTCGCCGACCTGCCACTGACCCTGGCCGTGCCGCTTGAGCGTGCCGAGGCCGGCATGCACAGCATCATGGTGGTCAGTGAAAGTGATGATGGCGCGATCAGCAGCGAAGAGGAAACCCGGTTCTTCATTCCCCAGGATCTGAGGCGTTAGGCCATGGAAAACACAGAGTTCATCCCCCGTCCCTGGTACCGCGAACCGTGGCCCTGGATCATTCTCGGCATTCTCGGACTCGGCGTCTGTTCCGGGCTCGGCATCCTGACCATCGGTCTGAAAAACCCGCCGCAGATCGTCAGCGGCGACTACCAGCCGCTGGGCAAGGCGCTGGTCGATACACAGGAACGTGCCGGCCGCGCCACGGCACTGGGGCTCGGCGGCGATTTGCGGTTCGAAGGGAACGACGTGTTGCTGACCCTTGCGGCCGACGACCCGGCCGGATTGCCTGAGACCGTGCTGGTCCAGTTCCTTCATCCGGCCACCAGCGAGGGCGACACCACTGCCATTGTCCGGCTGCAGTCGGAGGGTGTCTACCGCGGTGAACTGGCCACCCTTCCGCACGAGCGTGCCCAGGTGCGGGTGGCCGACCTGCAGCAAACCTGGTGGCTGGCCGGACGCATGTCCGGCGATAACGGCGGGGCGGTCGCACTCAGCGTCCAGCGCCTGTGACCACGAAACACCCCAATGGGTGTTGGCACTGCGGCGAGGACATTCCCGCCGGCGTCGATATCCGTGCCACCATCGCCGGTAGCGAGCGGGCGATGTGCTGCCACGGCTGCCAGACGGTCGCGCAACTGATCGACTCGGCCGGCCTGCAACGCTACTACGAGTTTCGCGATGCCCTGCCTGAGCGTCCCGAACTGGCCGATGCCTCCGGCAGCGATTACGCGGCCTGGGATCGCGACGCGATTCTCGAACACTATGCCCGCCCGGATTGCGATGGGTTCCATCGCCTCACCCTGGTGCTGGAAAACGTGCATTGTGCGGCCTGTGCCTGGTTGATTCACCGCTATGTGGGTGCGCTCGATGGCGTGGCCGAGATCCGTGTCGATGTGACCGACGGTCGTGCCCACCTGACCTGGAATCCGCACCAGGTCGCGTTGAGCGAGATTGCCGCTCGCCTGGCCGCGCTGGGCTATCGTCCGCACCTGGACGCACCCGATGCCGGGCAGGCCCGCAACCAGGTCGAGCGCCGGCAGATGCTCAAGTACATTGTTGTCGCCGGCCTCGGGATGATGCAGGTCATGAGCTATGCGCTGGCCAAGTACATCGGCGCCTGGCAGGACATCGATCCGCAAAGCGAGCGCTTTTTCCTGGTCATCTCCATGATCGTGGCCGTACCGGTGTGCCTGTATTCCGGGCAGTTGTTCTACAAGTCGGCCTGGCGCGCGCTGAAGCACAAGCGCATGTCCATGGATATCCCGGTCGCCTCGGCCATGCTGCTGGCGTTGTTTTCCAGCGTGATCATCACCGTGCTCGATGCCGGGCAGGTCTACTTCGATTCGGTGGTGATGTTCATCTTTTTCCTGCTGCTGGGTCGTTATGCCGTGCTGGTGGCACGCCAGAACGCCGGCCAGTTGCACTCGGCGCTGGCTCGCTCCCTGCCGGTGCAGGCCAGGCGTCTGACCGACGAGGGCAGCGAACTGGTCACCCTCGTCGAGCTCGAGGCAGGTGACCGTGTCCAAATCGGCGCGGGGGAAACATTGCCGGCCGACGGCGTGATCGAGGCGGGTAATGCCATGATCGACGAGTCGTTGCTGTCGGGTGAATCCACGCCACGCCGCCGGGTGGATGGTGACCAGGTGCTGGCCGGCACGCTCGTGCGCGACGGCCACCTGACCGTGCGTGTCGAAAACCTCGGCCAGTCCACCGTGTTGTCGGGCATCGTGCGCCTGCTCGACCAGGCACGCAGCTTCAAGCCGCGCATGGCGCAGATGGCCGACCGCGTGGCCAGCTACTTCATCGTTTTCGTGCTCACCGGCGCGACCGTTGCCGGTATCGCCTGGTGGCAGATCGACCCGACCAGTGCGTTGCCGGTGGTGATCTCGGTGCTGGTGGTGTCCTGCCCGTGTGCCCTGGCGTTGGGCACACCGGTGGCGCTGGCAGCCGCCAGCCGAGGATTCGCCCGTCTTGGCGTACTCATCTCCACACCCGATACGCTGGAGAAGCTGCCGAACATCACGCACGTGGTATTCGACAAGACCGGAACGCTCACGCGTCCGGACATGACCATCGGCGAGGTGCGCCTCGAGCACGACGCCGCTTCTCGCGACCAGGCCTGCCGCATTGCCGGGCGGCTGGAACGGATCAGTCGCCATCCGGTGGCGACAGCCTTTGCCCGCCATGATGACGGCCACGCAGTCGGTGATGCGCAGGCCGTGACCGCCGAGGGCGTGGCCGGCACCATCGATGGCACCGAGTACCGGTTGGGCAAGCCGGCTTTCGCGGCCGAGTGGGTTGACGGTGAACTGACCGAACCCGGCGATGGACAGTGGATCGCTCTGGTCAGCCGCAAGGCACTCATCGCCTGGTTCCGAATTGACAGTCCGCTTCGCGAAGGCGCCCATGAACTGGTTGAAGGTCTGCGTCGCAACGGCCTGAACCTTCTGCTGGCCTCTGGTGACCGTGCCGACAACGTCGCCCGCATCGCCGGTGAATTGGGCATCGAGAATTCTCATGGAGACATGAGCCCGGCCGACAAGCTCGAGCTGGTGCGAGGCCTGCAGCGCGACGGCGCCCGCGTGGCCATGGTCGGCGACGGTATCAACGACGCCCCGGTGCTGGCCGGCGCCGACATTTCGCTGGCCCTGGCCGAAGGTGCCGACATCGCTCGCACCCAGGCCGACCTGGTGGTGACCGGCCGCGGCCTTCAGCGCGTCTCGGCTGCCTTTGCACTGGCCCCGCGTGTCAGGCGCATTGTGCGCCAGAACCTGGCCTGGGCCTTTGGCTACAACATCTGTGCCCTGCCGCTGGCGGCCATGGGCTTCGTGCCCCCCTGGGCTGCCGCCATCGGCATGTCGGCCTCCAGCCTGTTGGTGGTGTTGAATGGCCAGAGGCTGGGGCGTCGCCCCAGCCGGGAAGAAGGAAGAGGGAAGAAGGGAGAGGGAGAAAATACAATACCCTCTACCATCCCACCTCTTACCTCTCCCCGTTCGCCATGAACATCATCTACGTCCTCATCCCGCTGTCGGTCATCCTGATGGTTCTGGCGCTGGCCTTCTTCTTCTGGGCGGTGAGAAACGATCAGTTCGACGATCTCGATACCCCGGCACTGGACATCCTCGACGAGGATGATTCGGCACCGGGGAAAAAGAATGCACCACCGAGACACGGAGAGCACGGAGATGATGAAAGTTGATCTGCAAGTATTCTCTGTGTCTCTGTAGTGAATCAATCCGGGATTGAATATTGACTCCCGAAGCGGCATTGCTGGCCGGTCTGCTGGCCGGGTTGTTCGGCTCCACCCACTGTCTGGGCATGTGCGGCGGTATCGCCGGCATGCTGCATGCCCAGTTGCCGGGCGAGAGGCCCTGGCTGGCTACCGGTTTCCATCTCGGGCGCATTGCCAGTTACCTGGCCATCGGCCTGGTCGCCACCGGCATTGGCATGCTGCCGGCGACACTGATGCCCGAGCAGGCACCGCTGGTCATGCGGTTGCTGCTCGGCAGCCTGCTGGTCGCCATGGCTTTCTACATTGCCTTGCCCGGCCGGTTCAGGGACCGTGCCGGCGAGCTGGCTGCGCCGCTTACCCGTCGATTGACGCCGCTGTTCGCCCGCTTTCTGCCGGTAAAATCCCTGGACAATGCGCTGGGGCTGGGTCTGCTGTGGGGGTTGTTGCCCTGCGGGTTGCTCTACTCGGTGGTGGCTGCCGCCGTGCTGCTGGCCGATCCAATGGCCACCACCGCCATGATCGTGGCGTTTGGTATCGGTACCGTGCCGTTGTTGCTGGGCACCGGGCTGGCCGCGCTGAAGTTTCGCTCGGCCATCAATCGACGGGGTTTGCGACTACTGGCGGCTACGCTGGTTGCCTTGTCGGGGCTGCTGGTCGCGCTGGGGCCGTGGTTGGGGCATCTGATCGACCACCCGTGGATGCAGTTCGTCGTCGACTGCGTTACCCCTAGGGGTTAGGGGGAGGGGACGGGCGGCGATGCCTTTTTCGGGCGGCGCAATGAACGGCGTTGTCTCGGCTGAAAGTTTGGTGGCGTTCTGGTGCCGTTGAAATTACGGGAGCGGATCGTGATGATTCCTCTCGGCATGGTGTCTCGTTGCCGCGGATGGCTCGGGAATGTGGGCGGCAACGTCCGCATCCCGCCGCCCGAAAAAGGCATCCCCGCCCGTCTCGAAAGGTGTGGAGTGAAAAGAAAGCACGCCCACCGCCTTCCTTAACCCCCAACCTTTCGAACCGGGTGGTGTCGGGCAATGCGGCGGCATTCGTGGTGCGGATGTATCTGCGTTTCCTGCCGTCCTGTCCGCGGCGCTGAGGTGGTTCGAAGTCGCATGCCTATCCGCGATGTCGGCGGTCTTTCAGTGGCACCCAAACGCCCGCACAGATCGGAAGCCCCGCCTTGGACGATCACCGCGAATGCCGCCGTATTGCCCGATACCACCCGGTGCCTACTCCACCACCTCCCGGTGGTAACGTGATCGGTCTACCAGCGGTGGTAAGCCGGATGCCCCGGCTGTACGGCGACGAACTTGCCGGTGGCGCGGTCGCAGATCCTGTCGCCCGCGCTCAGTTCGGCCTCCACGGTGACGATGTCGCCGTCGGTGTCGGTCACCCAGGCTTCCAGGTGCAGCGGGCCGTCGGTCGGGGTAGGGCGGCGCAGTTTGACCGCGTATTCCATGGTCACCGTGCACGGCGGCTTCTCAAGCCGCTGCGACTCCATCAGGTGCCAGGCCGCCGTCCAGTTCATGTGGCAATCGAGCAGCGAGCCGATGATGCCGCCGTTGAGTACACCCGGAAAGGCCTCGTGGTGTGACTCGGGCGTCCAGTCGGCCACCACCCGGTCGCCCTGCACGAAAGAACGGATTCGCAACCCCTTCTCATTGGACGGTCCACACCCAAAACACGCGTTGTGCGGCGCGTAGGTTTCCTGCAGGCACTTTTCGTTACTCATGGTTCGATACCTTCCGGTCGCAATCGTTGAATCACCTTTCACCTTTCACCTTTCACCTATCAGTAATAAACCCGATATCCACCCCCGTATCCCGCTCGCCGGAGACCACGCGCACGCCCCAGCGATCGGACAGTTCGTAGCGGCCCGAGAGCACGTTGCCGGCCTCGAACAGGCCGATGCCGTAGCTGACGAACAGGCGCGGCAGCAGGTAGAAGCCGACGTTGACCGCGCCCTGGCCGCCGGCATGGTCGAAGTCGGCGCCGGTGACCACGTAGGCCAGTGCCTTTTCGTCGGTGGTCGGCGGGTCGGTGAACAGTTCGATGCGTGGATCGCGGGCCGGCCCGCGAATGTGTACGCCGGCGGACTCGACGCGGGGATCGCCGAAAATGTCGCGCACGGCGCGAATGTCCAGGCGCGGGTTGTCGATCGGATGGCCGGTGAAAAGGACTTCGCCGTCACGGATCTCGAGGTTCTGACCATACGCCCGGTAGGAACCTTCCGGAATGAGAATGACGCCGCGACCACGCGGTTCCGGGCTACCGTTCCACAGCAACTCCAGGCCGCCGGCCAGTCGCGCCTGAAGGCCCACCGCGGACATGCGTGCATCGTCGCCGATGTGAATGCCGAGCCGGCCGTGGAGGCGCCGAACCGGGATATCGTCTTCCTCTTCTTCCGTTTCGCCGAGCACGACGACATCGGCCGACGGGGTGACGCGCTCGCCGGCACCAGGCGGCAGGCCGCCGCGCAGCCGGTCGATGTGAATGTCGCCGTCGATGTCCAGGCGCTCGTGATTGCCTTCAAGACGAATGGACGGGCTGGCGTTGATTCGCAGCCAGTCGACGTCGGCAAACGAGAACCGCTCGCCCTCGATACCTGCTTCCATGATCCAGCCTTCCGCCCGCTGGGTCAGGGCGCCGTTGATGTCGAGTTGTCCATCCCCCGACTTCATGTGCCCGACCAGCGTGGCGTGATCGGTCACGCCTTCGAGGTCGATGTCGATGTCGGTGACGCGCAGGCCCAGTGGCGCGTGGGTCAGGAAGCCGTCGGCAATGCTCAGGCGACCGTTGACGTTCGGTGCATTCAGGTTGCCGGCCACGTTGAGCCGGGCATGCAGGCGGCCTCCCAGTTGGTCGAGTTCGGCCACCAGGTGGTTGAAGGCGCCGATGTCGGGCAGGTCGAGACGGGCATCGGCGTTGATCATGGTGCTGGCCGGATCGCGCAGGTCGATGACATGGGCCTGGCCGGCCAGCTCGCTGTCGCCTTCCAGCCTGGCCAGCAGGTCCAGCAACAGGCCATGATCTCCCTGTGGTACGAAATCCAGGCGTAGCGAGTCGATGGCCAGCAGGTCTTCATCGTCGCCGAGTGCGCGCAGGGCACCGGCTTCAAGTTCCAGGTGACCGGCCAGTCGGTCGAGGCCGTCCGCATTCCAGCCGGCTTCGATCTGGCCCGACAGCGGAGTCGTGAGCGTGAACACCGGATCGAGCGGCAGCAGGAACAGGTCCATGGGTACCTGATGGATGCCGATGCGCGCGCGGCTGTCGCCGTCGACCAGCAACTCGCGCAGGCACAGGCGACCGTCGCCGTCGCCGACGGCGCGCAGGCAGCCCGGCCCGGCTTCGGTGGCATCGGCATTCACGCGAATCGGCAGTCCGTCTGCCAGTTGCCAGTTGCCGGCCACGGTTTCACCGAGGTACAAGCGTTCTATATAGCCCTCCCAGCCGGAATGATCGGCCAGGCAGCCGTCTAGTGTGCCGCGGCCTGCCAGGTCCAGCGTGCCACGCATTCCGGAGAGATTGAGTTCGACCCGATGATCGACGCAGCCGCCGGTCAGCACCAGTTCGATCTGGTCGATCCGGTCCCAGGGGTTGAGATCGAGGTCGCTGAGTCTGAGGCTGGCGTCCACCCGGGGCTGTTCGCCCCAGTCCAGTTCGGTATCCAGGTGCACGCGTTCGACGGAGAAGTCGCCGAACCCGGCCGCCTCGATCTCGCCATGGGCCAGCAGCTTGCGGGTGTGCGGTTCGAGCGTGCCTTCCAGCAGCGCCATGCCGGAGATGCCGGGCCAGAGCTGCTCCAGGACGGTGGCGTCGAGGCGCCACTGCCAGTGCTCGCCGTCTTCGCTGGCAACGTCGATCCGGTTGTCACCCAGGCTGATATCCAGGCGTGCGGTTTCCGGGGTGTCGTCGGCCAGTCTCAGTTGGCCGCTGCCGGCCAGTGGATGATCCCGAAGCTGACCGGCCAGTTCGTCGAGGTGCAGCTCGAGTTGCAGGCGTTCGTTTCGGCGTGCGTCGATGGTGGCGCGGACATCGACGCGGCCGGGCAGTTGCGCGACGAAACGGCCCGGGTCGACCTGCTCCAGGGCCAGTTCCATGCGTGTTTCGAGATGCGGTGCCCAGCCGACATCCCCCCGGGCCGTGAGCCGACCGGACTCGCGCAGGTCCAGGGTCAGATTTTCGATGTCGGCGCGCGCATCGTTGCCGGTTGCGCGCAGTCCCAGCTCGCCGCCAGGCAGATCGGGCGTGGCCAGAAGGGCGTCGAGTTCCAGTCGCCAGTCGCTGATGCGACCGCTCAGGCGCACGCTGCCGGACTGGCTGGCCAGCAAGGGTTCGCCGTCGTCGAGCAGCGGTGGCCAGGCCAGATTTGCCCACTCCAGGTCCAGGGCAAGTTCGTCGGCGACGGGCACGAACCGGCCGTTGCCGGTCAGCCTGAATTCCGTCGGCGGGGCAGACAGATCCAGCCGATCGAGATGGATCTCGTCGCCGTCCAGGCGGGCGGTCAGTTCGCCGTCGACCCGGGCTTGCTCCGGCCATTCCGGGTAGAGGGAGGTGAAGTCCAGCTCGCTGAATCGCATCTCGATGCCGGCGGCCAGCGTCTCGCCGCCGTGATCGAGCCACCCGCGGGCCAGTACCTCGCCATCGAGGATCTCGCTTCGCAGCGATTCGACATCCACCCGCGCCAGGTCACCGGTCGCCTCGACCTGCCAGCGCGCCGGGGGTATCTCCATGCCGCTCATGCGCGTGTCGAGGACCAGCGACCAGTCGTCTGCTGCGCCCTCGGCATCGAGACTCAGTTCGGTGAGCGCCAGGTCGATGCCGGGCCATCCGGCCAACCCGCCTTCCAGCTGCAGGCGCCCAGAGGGCAGTTCGGGCAGTCCGCGCACGCGGGCCCGGCCGTCGACCGTGGCCGGGCCTTCGGCACTCAGTGCCACCTCCAGCGAGGCCATCGGCCCGCGAATCTCGAGAGCCAGCGCCTGGCGGATGTCGTCTTCGATCAGGATCTCGGAGTCCAGGTCCAGGCGAATGGAATAAGGATCGACCAGGGACCACTGGCCGGTGCCCTGAACTTGTCCGGCGGGCGCCGAGATATCCAGGTGGTCGATGCGGATGTGGTCGGAATAGTGACCGGAGAAGTCCAGCCGGTGGACCGTCTGCACCTCGCCGTCGTGCGGGTGCAGCTGGAAGTCCTCGACGCGTAGATCCTCGATGTCGATGGCCAGCGGCAGGGCCAGCATGCCCGGGTCAAACGGGTCGCCGGGTTCGCGCTCTTCCTCGCGCGGTTCCGGCAGATGGACCTTCGAGCCGCGCACATGCAGCCGCTCGACACGCACGCGCGGTCCGGCGAATGGGTGAATGCGCGCGGCCAGTTCGAGCCGGTCCACGCTCACCCGCGTGCCGGCCTGTTCCAGCTCCACCCCGTCGATGGTCAGGCCGCCGGCAAGGCCGCCCTCGATGCGCTCCCAGCTCAAGACGTCTAGGTAGGAGACAGCCCGGTTCAGTGCCCATTCGGCACCGCTTTGAGTGTCGGTCAGCCACCACCACGCCGAGGCCAGGCCGCCGGCCAGGAGGGCAATCAGAATCGCGACAATGATCAGCAGTTTCTTCATAGCAGTTGGGTGCCGATGGTGAAGTGCAGCCGCCAGGAGGTATCCGGGTCGTCCAGGGGGTTGGCGATATCGAACTGAATCGGTCCGATCAGCGTATACCAGCGAAAGCCCACACCGGTGCCGCGCCGCAGTTTCGGGTTGCCGAGGTCATTGAAGGCGTTGCCGATGTCGTAGAAGGCGGCCAGCGACCAGTTCTCGCCGACACGGTACTCGTATTCGACCGAGCCAACCACCAGGTGGTTGGCGCCGTTCCGGTTGGTGCTGAGGTTCTCGAAGCCATAGCCACGCACGCTGCGGTCGCCGCCGGTCTTGAAGCGATAGCGCTCGGGCAGTTCGGTCAGCGACAGTCCGAGCTGGCGATCATCGAGCACTACGTCGAGCTCGCTGGTGCGTGCCTCGGTATAGCCAATCTCACCGCGCAGCAGGAGCTTGTGGCGGTCGCCGAACAGCTGATGCCAGCGCCCGCCGATGTAGCCCTGGGTGAAGCTGACCGGGGACCCGAGCGATTCGTGGGCGGCAATGACGTGAGCCCGAACAACCTGACCCTGGGTATGGAATCCGCTGCCGCTGATGTTCGGCAGGCGCCAGCGCGCGCCCACACTCACGGTGTCGGTGCTGGTGCGAAGAAAATCCTCCAGTTCGGGGTTGGCGGCCAGCAGGGCTTCGTTCTCCTCGGAAAACCGGGCCTCGCGGAAGGCGTCGAAGGACTCGTGCAGCACGGAGATGCTGATGCGCTCCTCGACCGGCTGGAACAGCCGGGGCAGCCAGCCACGTTCCTGCAGCCGACCGAAGCTGACCTCGGATTGCTCCCGGCGTCCCTCGAATGACTCGAACACCGGCTCGAGGCGGTTCTCGTCGATGAACCGGAAATTATCCTGCTCACGGCGCAGGAAGCCTCCGGCCGTCAGGAAGTCGGAGGGTGTGTTGCCGCGTGGGTGTTGATACTCGGAGCGAAGCACGAACTCGTTGTTGCGCTGCTGCAGGCCAAGTGCGGAGTCGAGCCTGTTGCCCCGGCGGGACAGGTAATGGCGCTCCCAGCCCAGTTGCAGGCGTGCCCCGGTATCGGTGCCGAAGCCGGCGGTGGCGCGATAGGTGTTGGGCAGGCGTGTTTCGAGCTGGTAGTCCAGGTTGACCGTGCCTTCTTCGCTGTCGCGGTCTTCCTCGATGATCACGCGCCGAAACAGCCCCGAGCGCACTAGGGCCTCGCGCTGCCGGTCGACGCGGGCGATGTCGTAGGGTTCCCCGGGTTCGATGATGGTCAGGCGATTGATCAGCCGCACGGAGAAGTCGGCATCCTCGGCCCGGTGGGTGCCGAAGCGATAGCGCGGTCCGGTATCGTAGATGAGCCGAAGATCCGCGCGATTGCGATCGGGGTCGACTTCGATGCGGCGTGTGACGAAGCGAGCCTCGAAGTAGCCGCGGCGCTCGGCCAGACGTTCGAGTTCAAGCCAAGCCTCGCGCCAGGCCTCATGGCGCAGCACGGCGTCCTCGCTCAGCGGCCACTCGGCGCGCCACTCCAGCAGGTCGGGGTCGTCGGCACCGTCGCCGGTAATGCGAATGTCGGCGGAATGAACCCGTACCGGTCGACCCGGTTCGATGCGCAGCGTGGCGCGCCACGGCTCGCCCTCGGCCGGCGGTTCTTCCAGGCGCACTTCCACCCGTGGGCGGTAGTAACCGAAGGGGCGCAGGGCTTCACGCACTTCCGATCGTGCATCGGTTGCCATCTGGCGCAGGCGCCAGACCGAGACCTCGTCGAGGCGTTCGGCCTGCACCAGCGACACCGACAGGCGCACGTTCTCGAGCAACTCGCCGCTGATGCCGGAAATCTCCGTCACAACGGAGCCTGAGTCGGCCCTTGCCGCAACGGACAGGCTCAGGGCGAGCAGCGCAATCAGAGGAAATCTCAGCAAGAGGCCAACCCGATTCATGCCAGACGTAGACCGATATGGTAACCGCGACGCTCGATATCGAGTGAACCGCACATGAATTGACCGGCCTTCTTCGAGCTGGCACCGTCCCGGTTTGCGGGGTGATGAATGCTAAGCTTCGGACTGGAACTCTTTCGCGAGGTTGTTCGTGCTGGCAAGACAAGTCAGATTTCGTTGGCTCGCGGGCTTGTTGCTGATGCCTGCCGTCGGCCCGTTTGCCGCGGCCATCCCGGATGATGCCGACACTGTCACGATCCATATCGAGACCACGCCCATCGGCATTCGCGATGTCGCCGAACTGCATCCGCTCGACGAGCTGGTCGAATGGATTCAGGCCCTGGAGCGAGAAGGTGAATTGCCCGCGGAGGTGCAACGGTGAGCAAGTCCGCCGGTGATCCTTCCGCTCAGGCCAGGCCAGGCAGCCGGGCACTGTTCCCGGAACTCGAAACACGCGTTTACGCCAACCATGCCTCGCTGTCGCCGCCTTCCCAGGCAGTGATCGATGCGGTCAGTGCCTGCCTGTCGCAGTATGCCCGCGACGGCATGGGTTGTTATGCCATCGAGGTCGAACGACGCGAGCGCTTGCGCGCACGACTGGCCGGCCTGATCGGCGCGCCGGTGCGGGACCTGGCGCTGGTGGCCAACACCACCGCCGGCGTGCTGGCAGTCGCGCTCGGAATTCCCTGGCGGCGCTGCGATCGCATCCTGCTGTTCGACGGCGAGTTTCCCACCAATATCACGCCCTGGCAGCAGGCGGCACGGCGCGAAGGGCTGGAGCTGGTCTGGATGAGCGCCGATGACTTCCGCACCGACCGGGCCGGCGCGCTGGAGAAACTCGAAGACCACCTGCGTGCCGGTATCCGCCTGGTGGCCGTCAGCGCCGTCCAGTTCACCACCGGCCAGCGCATGCCGCTGGAAGCCATCGGCGCGATGTGTCGTCGTCACGGCAGCGAGCTGTTCGTCGATGCCATTCAGGCGATGGGTGTGGTGCCGGTCGATGTCGAGGCCTGCGCCATCGATTACCTGACCTGCGGCAGCCACAAATGGCTGATGGGGCCGGAGGGCACGGGCTGCTTCTACGCTGGCGAAGCAGTGGCGGCACGCCTTGAACCCAATGTCGCCGGCTGGCTCAGTCACGAGGATCCGTTTGCGTTTCTGACCCGCGCTCCGAACGAGTTGCGTTACGACCGCCCCCTGGCCCAATCGGCTCGCATGGTCGAGTCCGGCACCCCGCACACACTGGCCACAGCCGGGCTGGAGGCCAGTGTCGGGCTGATCGAGTCGATCGGCGTCGAGCCCATCTTCGAACATGTTCAGGCCTGGCACGATGCGCTCGAGCCGGGTCTGGTCGAGCGCGGCTTCACCAGTGCCCGCATGGCTGATGCCGAGGGTCGCTCAGGCATCCTCAGCGTTCGCACCAGCGATCCCGCCGCCGGTCCGGCCTGGTCGCGCGCACTGGCCGAACATGGCATCGCCAGTGCCAGCCCTGATGGCTGGCTGCGGCTGTCACCACACTGGCCCAACGGGCTCGACGACGCGGAAAACGTACTCAAGGCGATCGACGAGATTCTGGCCGGCGGCGGTCCGTCACCGGGTTGAGCCGGATCGGTTCGCTCTCGCCGGCCGGCGCCGTTCGGTTCTATACTGCTTCACGAGTCATTTCTGAGGAGTAGGGATGAAAAAGCTCAGCGAAACCCGCGACATTCTGGACTACATCGAGCATCTGCATCACCAACTGGGCGAGACCTACAAGGCGCTGGATACCAACGTCAGCGACCCCAGGGCGCATCTGTTGCTCGAGTACCTGGAGGCGATGGAAAACAAGTCGGCCGAGGCCCTGCACGGCTATTCGCGCGACTCGATCAACGCCGCCCTGCGCGAATGGGAGCCGGCCGACCTGGACGACCATGTCGTGCGCGAGCGGTTGGCGACGCTTCAGCATCCCGATGTCAGCGCCAACGAACTGCTTGATGCCGCGCTGGACGTGGCCGAGTGGTTCGGCGAATTCTTCGGCGAACTGGAACGGGCCAGCA
>SL_3KL_010_SEDDRAFT_10002387_pt1 | contig 17176 bp, 15 predicted proteins | sample SodLakKL_010_SED_2_FD_10381 | JGI IMG/M metagenome (IMG submission 10381) | reverse complement strand
GAGGGGACCGACACCGTCCACACGTTGGTGTTGGGGCGCGAGATCACCGGCTACAACGCCTTCTGACGCCGCTCGGGCGGGCCTTCTGACGCCGCTCGGGCGGGCCTTCTGACGCCGCTCGGGCGGGCCTTCTGACGCCGCTCGGGCGGGCGGGCGTGGCGTCAGCCGCGCAGCGCCAGGCCGACCAGCAGCACGACGATGCCACCGTAGGCGGCCCGCAGCACGTGGCGCCACGGCACCACCCGGCCGAGCACCGTGCGGGCGTTGATCCATGACGTCAGCGAGGCGCCCACGGCCCCGATCAGGGTCAACACGAAGGCGCTGGCATGCCCGAAACCGGTCGCGACCGCGGCCACGGTGAGCACCACCGCCGCCGCCATGAACCCGAGCGCCACCGCTTGCCGCCGGCGCAGCACCGCCCAGGCCCCGAAGGCGTTGATGACCGCGTAGGCGGCCGTGACCACCACGGCCAGGGCCGTCACGCCGACGAACCCGGCACCAGCGCCCGCACCACGTCGGAGAGCGTGACCACCTGGTCGAGCGCTACGGGCTCGACCCGCGCCGCGGCCAGTTCACGCGCGCGGCGCGCCAACCAGGCGTCGGCCGCGCGAGCTGGGTCAACGATCAGACGCACCACGTCGACGTCGCCGCGCCGGGCGAAGCGCCGCACGGCGCCCAGCGCCTCGGCGTCAGGGTCCACGAGGTCGGCGCGCCAGCGTCGCCCCTCGGCACGCAGTTCGGCGGGCGCCACCTCGTGTTGCCCGCCTAGGCGCTCGCCCGGTCGCGCCAGTTCGGCTATCAAGGCCGGCGTGCACCACCACGGCGCGCCGGTCACCGCGACGAAGCGGCCGCCGGCGCCTGAGTTGGCCCTGGCCCGCGGACGCCACGGTTGCTGTGCGGCCACCCGAAACTGCTCCCACACCCGCCGCACGCGCCCGACCTCGCCCACCGCACGCGTCAGCAACGGGATCGCCACCGCTTCGACACCGGGGCCGGTCTCGGCTGGCACGGTCCACACGGAAGCGCGCCCGGGCTCGCTGCGCGCGAGCATGGCGGCCACGTCCATCACCCACGGGTCCTGCGCCGACCCAGGACCCTGATGGTCTTCGGGCGCCAGGCGTGGCAGGAGCACCAGATCGACGTCGGGAAGCGCCCGCAGCGACGCCCGCGCGAGCAGCGGCATCCAGCCCTCGTCTGCCGGCACCTCCGCGGCGGCCGCGACGACGTCATCGGCGCTCGGCAGCACCACCTCGGCGCCGGCGGCCCGCAGCAGTTCGACCCAGAACGGCCCGTAGCGCTCCCACAGCACGGTGTTGACGAAGCCGACGCGCACGGCCTGCCAGTGTAGCACCGCCCAGACGACCGGGCTCAGGCCCGCACCACCTCGGGTGCGGCCTGCGTGGCGGCCTGCCTGGCGGCCTGCGACCAGGCGGCCCAGGCCCTGCCGAGTCGATGCGCGGCGCGCTTGTCGAGGCATTGGTTGCCGTTGCCGCACTTGGGCGACAGCACGCAGCGGGGACAGCCGGCCTCGCAGGGGCAGCCAGCCAGCAGCGCCACGGCCGCCGCCAACCAGGCGTCGAACACCGCCGCGCCCGCGGCGGCGTAGCCGACGCCGCCAGGATGTCCGTCGTAGACGTACACCAGCGGTCGGCCCCCGACCGGGTCACGAGGGTACGAGACACCTCCGACGTCGGCGCGCTCGCACATGACGAAGGCCGGCAGCAGCCCGATCAGCGTGTGCTCGAGAGCGTGCATCGCAGCAGGCAGGAGGTCGGGCGCGACCGCCTCGGCCACCGCACCAACGTCGAACCAGAGCGCTTGGCTGACGTAGCTGATCTCGGGCAGGTCGAGCGGGCGCTCGTCGAGGACGCCACGCTGGTGGAAACGCCGCCGCACGTAGCCCGTGACCGCCGTCCGGACGCGAACGCGCCCCACCGAGACACCGAGCGGCGGCCGCATCACGACGTCGTCCGGAGCGAAGCCCGCAGCCATGCGCCGCCCCTCGGGCCAGACCTCCAGCACCTCCACGTCGGTCTGCGACCGTGCTTGGGTGTAGTAGTCCTCGATGTGCGGCAGCAGCACCGCCTCGCCCCGCTCGAGATCGAGCCGCGCCGCCAGGTAGGCCTCCCCCTGGTGGAGGTACACCGCGCCGGGATGCACCTCGCGCAGCGCCTCGCCACCGTCGACCATGCCGAGCGTGCGGCCGTCGGCGTCGCGCAACCGCACGCGTCCCGGGCCCGTGCCGCCGCGGACGCGCACCGCCCGGTGCGGGTAGCGGCGGACGCTGGCCCACCGCTCCGGGTCGCCAGGAGCAACCGCTGGCACCGACACGAGGCCGGGGAGCCGAGTCAGGTCGAGCCACGGCGCGATCACGGACTCGCCCGGCGTGAGCGGACGCTCGGCCGCCGCACAGCGCACGTGCAGCGGGTGCAGCGCCTCGTTCCAGGGATCGGCGACGGCGTTCTCGGGCGACCCCTCGAGCAGGCGCTCGGGGTGCAGCAGGTAGTACTCGTCGAGCGGATCGGGACCGGGGATCCACAGCGTGAGGCTCCGCGCAGTGCCGCGCCCCGCACGACCGGAGCGCTGCCAGAAGGCCGCCTGCGAGCCCGGGTACCCCACCAGCACCACCGCATCGACGCCACCGACGTCCACCCCGAGTTCCAGCGCGCTCGTGGCGACCAGCAGGCGCACGTCGCCCGTCTTGAAGCCCGCGGCGATGCGGCGCCGGTCCTCGACCGTGTAGCCGCCGCGGTAGCTGGCGATGGCGCCCTGCAAGGCCGGCGGCGCCTGCTGGACCGTGGCGCGCCGCACCAGCTCGGCGCCGCGCCGGGTGTTCGAGAACACCAGCGTCTTCACCCCCGCCAGCGCCAGCGCCAGCGCCACCTGCGCCGCCTCGGCGGTCGCGCTGCGACGGCGACCAGCGCCGCCCGGCAGGTCGGGCGGACGCCACACCACCACCTCGCGCGGGCCCCGCGGCGCGTCGTCGGCCTCGACGGCATGCGCAGGGCGTCCGCTCAAGCGACGCAGGTGCTGCGCCGGGTTGCCGATGGTGGCGGAGGCGGCGACCACGCCCGGCGCGGCACCGAACGCCGCCGCCAGACGCAGTGCCCGCCGCACCACGTTGGCCACGTGTACACCGAGGACGCCGCGGTACGCGTGGAGCTCGTCGATGACCAACCAACGCAAGGCACCGAGGAGGTCACGCCAGCCATGCGCGAAGGGCAGCAGGCCGTAATGGAGCATGTCGGGGTTGGTGATGACGACGCGCGCCCGATCGCGTGCGGCGCGGCGCGCCTTGTTCGGCATGTCGCCGTCGTAACGCACGATCGCGTCCGGATCGAGATCGAGGCGGACCGCGAGCTCGCGCCAGCGCTCCTCCTGATCGGCAGCCAGGGCCTTGGTCGGCATGAGCGCCAGGGCGGTCTGCCCACCCGCGAGCGCGGCCATGATCGGCAGCTGGTAGACGAGCGACTTGCCCGAGGCGGTGCCCGTGGCGACCACGACGTCGTGGCCCGCTGCCAGGAGCTGGAGCGCGCGCGCCTGATGGGCGTAGGGGCGCAGGTCCAGGCGGGCGAGCAGCGCATCCCACGGCGCACCCGCCGCAAGGTGATGCGCTCGCCGAGGCGGCAGGAAGGCGTAGGCAGCCACCTGCGCGTGCCCCTCGCCAACGCCCGCCAGCCAGGCGTGGAAGGAATCGCCGTTCAGGGACGGGGCAGCGGCGTGCACGCTCGAGGCTACCGTGTCGATGCCGATCTTCGCGCGCCCGTACGTGCTTGCTAGGCTCGGGCATGGCTTCACTGCCGATGCTGAGCTTCGTCCTCGCGCTCGGCTACGCCCTGTTGGCGTTGCTGTTGAGCCTGACACTGCTGCGCGACGGGCGCGCGCGGCGGCCAGGCGCGGCCCGTGCCTGGCTGCCGGTCGACGTGGTGCTGCCGGCGCGCAACGAGGCGTCGGCCCTCCCCGCAACGCTGGCATCGCTGCTGGCGCAGGACTACCCGGGAGCGTTCACCGTGTGGGTCGTCGATGACCGCTCCGACGACGGCACCGCCGACGTCGTGCGTGCGGCCGCCGAGCGCGACCGGCGGGTGCGGTTGGTGTCGGTTCGCACACCCTCGCGACGCCTGGCGCCGAAGGTCCACGCGGTCGCCTGCGGGATCGCCGCGGGCTCGGCGCCCTGGATCGTCACCACCGACGCCGACTGCCGCTTCGAGCGCGGGTGGCTGCGCGCGCTGCTCGCCAGCGCCGACGTCAACGACGTGATGGTGGCGGGCTACGTCGAGACGGCGCGACCCGGACGGGCCCGCGGCCTGCTGGGGCACGTCGAGGCGGTCGATTGGGCCTCGCTGATGCTGACCAACAGCGCGCTGTTGCGCCTCGGTGCGCGCGTGGCGAGCTCGGCCAACAACCAGGCCTACCGGCGCGCCGCCTTCGAGGCCGCCGGCCGCTTCGGCGTGGCAGGTCGGGCGCCGTCGGGCGACGAAGACCTGCTGACCCAGCGCCTCGGCGCCCTCCCGGGCGCCAGCGTCGCCTTCGCTGACGCGCCCGAGGCGCGCGTGCTCACCGAGGCGGCCGGCTCCTGGCCGCAGTTCGTGCGCCAGCGACGGCGCTGGGTGTCGCGCTACCAGCACCCGCAGCACTACCACCCGGGCTTCCTGGCCGGCATCGCCTGGTTGGGGCTCCACAGCCTGTCGCTCGCCCTGGCGACGCTGACCGCGCCGTGGTGGCCGGCTGGCCAGGGCTGGCTGTTGGCCTCCTGGGCGGTGGTGCTGCCGGTCGTCCTGACGGGCATGCACCTGGGCTTGGCCCGGCTCGGCAGGCGTGACCTGATGGGATGGCCGGTGGTGGCGTGGGCCCTGCTCCATCCCTTCCTGATCGCGCTGTCAGCGTTGTGGGCAGGGCTGCGGCCGGGGTCGTGGCGGGCCGGCGCCGAGGCCTACCGCCTACGCCTGTGGCGGGCGTGGTGGCGACGCGCCTGGCGCCGGCGCGTGTCCGGCAACGCCTCCTGAGCATCCGGTCGGGACGGTCGGAGCGGCACCCGGAGGGTCGTCGGCGGCCGCGGCCGGGCCGCGGCCGGGCCGCGGCCAGCGCGCGCCGCGGACCACCCCGACGACGTCGCGTGACGACCGATGCTACGGTGGAGGGCACGCGCTGCGGTCCACCATGGCCGTGCGCCCGGCGCTCGCGCGCCGACCAGGACAGCCATGCGCATCGCGCTCTTCACCGAGACGTTCCTGCCGAAGATCGACGGTATCGTCACGCGTCTGGTGCGTACGCTCGACCATCTGCGCGAGCTGGGGCACGAAGCGCTGGTGTTCGCACCCCACGACCCGCCCCGCAGCTACGCCGGACACAAGGTGGTGCGCGTGCCGGCGTTCTCCTTCCGGCCCTGGTACCCGGAGTTGTTCCTGGGCCTACCGCGCCCGCGTCTGGGCCGCGAACTCGACGCCTTCGAGCCGGACGTGGTGCACGTCGTCAACCCGGTCATCTTGGGCCTGTGGGGGACCATGGTGGCACGGCAACGCGACCTGCCGCTGCTGGCGAGCTTCCACACCGACATCACCCAGTACGCGGTCCACATGCGACTGGCCTTCCTGAGCCCCGTCTCGCGCGTCTTCCTGCGCGACGTGCACAACCAGGCGCACGTCAACCTGTGCACCTCGCAACCGATGGTGGACGCCGCCCGGACGCTCGGGATCCGGCGCGTACGGCTGTGGCCGAAGGCGGTCGACACCGTCCGCTATCACCCGAGGAACCGCGACCCGGCGATGCGCGCGCGGCTCTCCGACGGGCATCCCGAGGCCCCCTTGATGCTCTACGTGGGCCGGCTCTCGCACGAGAAGCGCCTGGACTGGTTGCACGAACCCTTGCGACGGCTGCCCGGGGTGCGGCTGGCCTTCGTCGGCTCGGGCCCCGCCGAGAGCGAGTTGCGTCATCGCTTCGCGGACACGGCCACGGTCTTCACCGGTTACCTTGCGGGCGACGAGCTGGCCGCCGCCTACGCTTCGGCCGACGTCTTCGCCTTCCCGTCCGACACCGAGACGCTCGGCTTCGTCGCGATGGAGGCGATGGCGTCCGGCGTCCCCGCCGTCGGCGCGCGGGCCGGTGGCATCCCCGACGTGATCGAGCACGAGGTGAACGGTCTGCTGTTCACGCCCGGCGACGCGGACGACCTGACCCGGCAACTGGGGCGGTTGCTGTTCGACACCGACCTGCGCACGCGCGTGGCGGCACGAGCGAGGGCCGACATGGAGCGATGGTCCTGGCGGGCGTCCACCGAAGCGCTCGTGGCGTACTACCGGAAGGCCCTCGAGGTGCACGCGCGCTTCGAGCCCCCCAGCGACGCGCGCGACCGACGGGAACGCGATCAGAGCCGCGGTAGCACGACCGGGCCGCCCGACGATCCGAACACCTCGACCTCGGTGCGGTAGGCGCGCTCGAGCCGCGACTCGGTAAGCACCTCGTCCACCGGCCCGGCCGCCGCCACGCGACCCGCGTCGAGCAGCACCACCTCGTCACAGGCCCGCGCCACGAGGTTCAGGTCGTGCAGCACGAGCAGCACGCCAACGCCACCGCTGGCGGCGTCGCGCGCCGCGCGTAGCAGCTCGGCCTGGTAGCGCAGGTCGAGATGGCTGGTCGGTTCGTCCAGCACGAGCAGGCGCGGTTCCTGGGCCAGCGCCCGGGCCACCACCACGCGTTGTCGCTCGCCACCCGAGAGTCGCTCCACCGGCCGCTCGGCGATCTCCCACACGCCGGTCTGCCGCAGCGCACGCTCGACCACCGCCTCGTCGTCCGATCCAGCGCTGCCCCACGGCCCGCGATACGGCGTGCGGCCCATGCGCACCACTTCGATGGCCAGGTACCCCTCCGGGAGCTGCGCGCCCTGCTGGACCACCGCCAGCAGCTGCGCCAGCGAGCGCCGCCCGTACCGCTCGAGCGGACGGCCGGCGATGAGGACCTCCCCAGCCTCGCGCCGCAAGACCTTGGAGATGACGTGCACCAGCGTCGACTTGCCGGCGCCGTTGGGCCCGATCAGGCCCAGCACGTCACCCGCGCGCAGGCACAGGTCGACACCTCGCAGCACGCTGCGGGCGCCGTACCCGGCGCGCACGCCGCGCAGCCGCAGCACCTCGCCGGCGGCTGCCTGCGGCGCCGCGCCCAGCGCACCCGGAGGGCGCCTCACGCAGCGCTCCGGCGTCGCAGCAGCACCAGGAAGAAGGGCGCCCCGACCAGCGCGGTGACGACGCCCACCGGCAGCTCGGCGGGCGCGATCACGGTCCGCGCCACGAGGTCGGCGAGCACCATGAAGCCCGCCCCCCACAGCGCCGCGATCGGCAGCAGCCGGCGGTGATCCGGCCCCAGCGCCAAGCGCACGGCGTGCGGCACCACCAGCCCGACGAAGCCGATCACGCCAGCGACGCTCACCGCAGCCGCCGTGGCGAGCGTTGCGGCAGCGACCACGCTCAGCTTCAAGCCCTCGACGTGCACACCGAGCTGGGCCGCGGCGGGCTCGCCGAGCTGCAGCACGTCGAGTGCACGCGCCGCAGCCAGCAGGACGATCGCTGCTAGCAGCAGCGGCGGCAGCATGCTGCCGACGCGCTCCCACGACGCGAACGCCAGGCTCCCAAGCAACCACGTGAGGATGCTGGCGGCCTGCTCTCGCGCCGCCAACAGCAGGAACGAGGTGCCTGCGGCCAGGCACGAGCCCACCACCACGCCGGCCAGCACCATCGGCACCACCGGCAAGGACCAACCGCGACGCGCCAGCAGCACCACCACCGCCACCGTCAGCCCTGCGCCGAGGAACGCGGCCGCCGGCACCCCGAGACCGCCGAGCAGGCCCAAGCCGCCGCCGGCCAGCATGGCCAACGCCGCCGCGAAGCCGGCGCCGCTGGCCGCCCCCAGCAGGTACGGATCGGCCAAGGGGTTGCGGAACACGCCTTGGAAACCGGCGCCGGCCAGCGCCAACGCCGCGCCCACCAGCGCCGCCAACGTCACCCGCGGCAGCCTGATCTGCCACACGATCGTGTCCACCACCCGTTGCCGCGCNTCGGGCGCGACCGCATCGGGCGCGACCGCATCGGGCTGCGGGGCCGAACCGACCAGGTCGCGCAGCGCCGCCTCGACCCCTCGCGCCGAGGCCGCCACCACCTCGCCGGCGCCCACCGGCACGCTCCCGCTACTGGCCGCCACGACCAGCACCAGCGCGAGCGCCGCGACCGAGCCCGCCAGCGGCCCCCCGAGCCGACGCACGCCGACGCGCCGTGCGCTGACCGGCACGACGCTCATCGGCGTACCGTGGGCGCCACGGGTCTCAGAACGCCTCCGGGTGGAACAGCCGCGCGAGCACCTCGAGCGCCTCGGCCACGCGCGGACCCGCGCGGCTCAGCATGTCGCCCTCGACCGCCTCGAGCTCGTACACGCGCCCGTCGCGCACCGCCCGGATCGTCCCCCAACCGGGCCGAGCGCGCACCGCGGCGAGGTCGACGCCATACGCGGCGTCGGCCAACACGATGACCTCGGGATCGGCCGCCACGACGAACTCCGGATCGACCAAGGGGAAATCACCCAGGTCGCCGGGCACCACGTTGGCGCCACCAGCGAGGGTGATGAGCGTGCCGATGAAGCTCTCGGGCCCCACCGAGTAGGGTGACGGGTCGACCTCGTAGAACACCGTCGGTGGCGCACGGCCTACGACGCGCGCCGACACGGCGTCGAGGTCGGCCTGCAGGCGCTCGACCAGCTCGCCGGCGGCCTCCGACGTGCCGAGCAGCGCACCGAGCCGCTCGGCCAGCTCGAAGATCTCACCCAAGCGCTGCGGGGTGCCGGCGTACACGGGGATGCCCAAGGCGGCGACGGCGTCGGCCGCGCCGCTGAACTCGTCGACCAGCACGAGGTCCGGCGACAGCGCGACGAGCGCCTCCAGGTCCGGCGCGAAGGCGCTGCCCAGGTCGGGCAGCGAACGCACCGCCGGTGGGTAGTCGCTGAAGGTGTCGCGGCCGACGAGGCGCTCGCAGGCACCCAAGGCGCAGACCGTCTCGGTGTGGCTCGGGACCAGGCTCACCAAGCGCTGCGGCGCGGCCTCCAGCCGCACCTCGCGATCCAGGTCGTCGCGCACGCTGAGCGGCCAGGTGGCGCAAGCGAGACCCGCGAGCAACAGCAACCCGGCGACGGCGACGATGCGCCGGGAGCGTCCGACCGCGCTGGCTAGGGGGGGAATGCTTCGCTTCACAAGGCCTCCAAGGGCGCTTGCGAGTCGGGAACGTCCGTCGCGCTGCGGCTGACGGACGGCAGGCGGTCGGCAGGAGCCGCCGCGTGCTGCCCTTCCTCGTCCGCGCAAGGGGTGCAGTCGCCCGCGTGTGGCGATCGGACTCGGCCTCACGGCCATCACCGTTGCGGGACAGTGCCGGGTTCGCACCGGACTTCCCCACACACGAACGCTCGCAGCCTACGCTGGCCGGAGGCGGCGGTCAATCCCGCGCACTCGCTCAGTGTGGTCGTTGCCGGAGCGAGGCCCGCGACGCCCCGGCGCGTGGTACCTTCGCGCGTGCTGCGGCTGGACGACCTGCCTGCCCTCACCCGCACCGACGCCGCCGCGTTCACGCCCCCACCCCGCTTCGGCAGCGTCGACCTGGCCAGCTTCCGACCCCACCACCCGAGCCAAGCCCAGGCAAAGGAGCGCGTGCGCGCCTTCGCGACGGCCTGCGTCGACGATGCTCCGTCGCCCTGGTGGCGGCGGCCCTGGCGGCGGCCGTGGGGCCGGCCGTGGGGCCGGCCGCCCGACGAGGACGCGCTGCCCGGGCTCTACCTCGACGGTGGCTTCGGCGTCGGCAAGACCCACCTGTTGGCCGCGGCGTACTTCCTCGCGCCCACCCGCAGCAAGCGCTACGTGTCGTTCCAGCAGCTCCTGCACGTGATCGGCGTGCTGGGGATGCCCGCCGCCAAGGAACGCCTGGGCCGCGTGCGGCTGCTGTGCCTGGACGAGTTCGAACTCGACGACCCCGGCAACACGCTGATCGTGAAGACCTTCCTGGCGCACGTCTTCGAACAGGGTGGGGCGGTGATCACGACCTCCAACACGGCGCCCGAGGCGCAGGGACGGGGCCGCTTCAACGCCGACGACTTCCGCCGCGAGATCCAGTCGATCGCAGCGCGCTTCGAGGCGCTGCGCATCGAAGGGCCCGACGCCCGCCGCACCAGCCAGGACGGGCAGCTGTTGCACCCGAGCGAGCTGCCCAACGCCGGTCCCAGCCTCGTGCGCACCGACTGGAGCGGCCTGTTCGGACACCTGCGCCGCCACCACCCGGCGCGTTACCGGGCGCAGCTAGAGATGCTGCCTGGCCTGGCGGTGACGGGCGCCACGCGCGTCGCCGACCAGAACGACGCGTTGCGGTTGGTCCACTTCGTCGATACGCTCTACGACCTGCGCGTGCCGCTGTGGTTGGCCGCGGACGAGGCTGGCGCCGCGCCCCGGCGAGGGCCCTCGCAGGTGGCGGCACGGCGCGTCCCCGACGAGGGCATCCCGCCACTGCTGGGCTTGTTCGACCCGTTGTACCGCCACGGCGCGTACGCAACGAAGTATCAGCGCTGCGCCTCACGCCTGGCCGAGATACTGGCCGAAGCGCGTGCCCTGGGGCTTCAGCCGGCGCCAGCGCGGCGCGCCCACAGGGCGTAGAGCGGATCGCCCGCGACTGGGGCATAACGCTTCGCCTCGACCTGGCCGAAGCTCCCGGCCTCGTCGAAGTACGAGCGCACCAGGCGATGGTGGGCGGCGTCGTCCGACGCGCGCCAGGCCAGCACCGCCTTGGTCGGGAACATGCGGGTCGAGAACGCCACCACGAAGGGTGCCCCCGGGCGGAGCACGCGGCCCACCTCCCTGAACAGTTCGATCGGCCGCGTGAGGTACTGGACCGACACCGTGCACACCGCCGCGTCGAAGGCCGCCGCCTCACAGGGCAGCCTGGGATCGCGGTTGACGTCGTGCAGGAAGGCTTCATCGACGCGCGGGTTGCGCGCCAACTCCTCGGCGTTGAGACCGATGCCAACGACGTGCGCGAGGTGCTCGGGCAGGTGCGATTCGATGCCGGCCAGGAGGTCGAGCACCCGACCCCCGTTCGGCACGAGCGCCGCGTACCAGCTGCGCGCCACCTCGCGGGCCTCGTGGTCGAGGTGCGACGCGAGGCGCGGATGCTCGTAGAACAGCGCATCGGGCCGCTCGTCGTCACGCACGAAGAACTCGGGTAGCAGCTCACTCACAGGCATGAGTGTGACCCACCGCGGGGCCCTCGCGCTGGGCGCGGGCACACGGTTCGGGACACATGCGCAGCCAGCGGCGCTGCCGCGCTCAGCCCGTTTCGTCAATCGAACCGTCGCCGCGACCGAGGCCAGGCCCCTCACCCCAGCGCAGCTTCAAACGCAGCACCTCGAAGGCGCTCCGCTCGCTCGCGATCAGCTGCAGCGCGTCGCGCGCCGCGCGCACCTCGATGCGATCGCCATGACGCAGGTCGAGCCGTTCCTGACCGTCGAGCACCAAGGCCATCTCGTCGACCGCACTCAACAGCTCGAGACCGAGCACGCTCAAGCCCGAGAGCACGATGGGCCGGTTGGTGAGGCTGTGGGGCGCGATCGGCGTGACGACCATCGCCCGCAGGTCCTGGCTGAGGATGGGCCCGCCGAGCGAGAGCGAGTAGGCGGTGGAGCCGACCGGGGTCGACACCACGAGGCCGTCGGCGCGGTACTCGCTGGCGGCTCGACCGTCGACCGAGAGGCGCAGGTGCGCCAACCTGGTGATGACGCCCTGAGCGAACATGACGTCGTTGAGGGCGTGGCGCGGCGTGCCGTCGCCCCGCAGCCGGACCTCGAGCATCATCTTCGGTGACACGGGCCATGCCGGGGCGTGCCCGCCCGTCGCATAGCGCTCGATCTCGTCGGCAGCGAACGCGGCCAGGAACCCGAGCTTGCCCAGGTTGACGCCGACCACCGGCGTGTTGGCCCCCACCAGCCGCCGGGCGGTCGACAGCATGGTCCCGTCACCGCCGACGGCCACGACCAAATCCGCATCCAGGTCGCGCAGCGGCTGCTCGCCAGCGAGGTCGAGGATCACCTCGGGACCGGCCTCCTCGAAGGCCTTCGCAAGGCGGACCGCTACCGGATGGGCGGCGGGCTTGAAGCGGGTGCTGACCACGACGACGCGGCCCAGCGTGTGCGCCGGTCGTTCGAAACGGTGCTCGTTCATGGTACCGACGCCGCGCCCGCTGGCAGCTTCTCCAGCACCCGCTCGATCACCTGGTCGAGGTCGAGCGCGTCGGTGTCGATGTGGTGCGCATCGGGCGCTGGCGCCAACTGCCGCGCGTCGAGCGCGTCACGGCGCGCCATGGCGGCGGCCACCGCCGCCAGATCGGTGTCGCGCTCGCCGGCCCGGCGCCGCGCGCGCTCCTCGAGCGAGGCCGTCAGGTAGAACTTGTGGCGGGCGTCGGGGAACACGGTCGAGCCCATGTCGCGCCCGTCGATGGCGAAGGGCGGCGGCACCCGGCGAAGCTGCTCGCCGACCCACGCCCGCACGGACGGGTGCGCGGCGACCTGCGACACGCCGGCGTCCACCGCGGCCGTGTGAAGCGCGTCGCTCACGTCCTCGCCGTCGAGGCGCACGCGGTTCGCCGTCGTCCCCGGCTCCAGCGCCACGGCGTGGCCCGCCAGGGCAGCCATGACCGCCGCCTCGTCGCCCGGGTCGATGCCGGCGCGGGCAACCAGCAAGGTGGCAGCGCGGTAGAGCAAGCCGCTGCTCACGAAGGGCACCCCCAGGGCGTGCGCCACCCCCCTCGCCACCGACGACTTGCCCGAAGCCGCCGGACCGTCGATCGTGATCACGCCCAGATCGGCGCGCGCAGCACGTGTCACGCGACCACCTCCACCCCCACGCCGACACTGGCGAGATCGTCCCAGAAGCGCGGGTAGGTCTTGCCGACACAACCCGGATCGTCAATCACCACGCCGGGCCAGCGCACGCCGAGCAGCGCGAACGCCATCGCCATGCGATGGTCGCCGTACGTCGCCACCACGCCGGGCCGCGGCGCTGCCTCCAGCGGCCACACGCTCAGCCCGTCGTGACGTTCCTCGACGCTGGCGCCCAGTCGTCGCAGCTCGATGGCCACGGCGCGCAGCCTGTCGGTCTCCTTGATGCGCAGGTTCCAAACGTGCTCGATGTGCACCGGCGCGTCGGCGCCGAGGGCTAGCACGGCCACGGTCTGGGCTTGGTCCGGGCAGGCGTTGAGGTCGAAGCGGCCGCCGCGCAGGCGCCCGTCCGCCGGACCGCGCAGCTCGATCGCGTCCGCTCCGCGCGTTACCTCGCAGCCCATGCGTTCCAGCACCTCCAGCAACGCGACGTCGCCTTGCACGCTGTCCGCGCCCACGCCGCGGGTGGTGACGCGTCCGCCGCGCAGCGCCGCGGCAGCCCAGAAGTATCCCGCCGCCATCGCGTCGCCCTCGACCTGGTACACACGCGGCCGGTAGCGTCCTGCGGGCACCCGGAAGCGCCGGTAGCCGTCGCGCTCGACGTGCGCCCCGAAGGTGGCCATCACCGCCAACGTCATGTCGACGAAGGGTCGCGATTGCAGCGCGCCCGTCACCTCGAGCGTGAGCGGCGCGCGCGCGTACGGGGCCGCCAGCAGCAGACCCGAGAGGTACTGCGACGAGCGATCACCGGCGACGGCGACGCTGCCGCCGGGGAGGCCGTCGGCCTGCACCACCACCGGCGGGCAGCCGTTGCCGCGCTCGCTGCGGGCATCGACGCCGAGCGCCCGCAGCGCCTCCAACTGATCCTCGATGGGGCGCTCGCGCATGCGTTCGGTGCCGTCCAGGCGGAAGCGACCACGCCCCAGGCAGACCGCCGCGCAGAGGAACCGTAGCGCCGTGCCCGAGAGGCGCACGTCGAGCTCGGCGCCGGCGCTCGGCCAGCGCCCCGCGACGCCGTCGACCGCCAGGTCCACGCCCGACCGGCGCTGGCCCCGCGCCTCGCTGCGCACCCCCAGCCGCTCCAGCGCCGCGCGCATGACCTCGGCGTCCTCCGCCACCAGCGCGCCGCGCAACAGGCTCTCGCCCTCGGCCAGGGCGGCGCACAGCAAGGCCCGGTTGGTGAGGCTCTTCGAGCCTGGCACCACCACCTCGGCGTCGAGGGCAGGCGGAGGCGCGAGCGCGATACGGGCTGCCATGGTCGTGCACCAGCCTAACCCGCGGCAGCCACTCGAGCCCGGGCCCGGGCCCTCACGGTTGCTGCGCGGTCGGTGGCCAGCCGGTCACCCTACCCCCGAGGGCGCTCCGGTCTGCTACCATGGCACGGCTCGCGGCACGACACAGCCCGTGCCGCTCGAGGCGAGGAGAACCATGAAGAAGGACATCCATCCCAAGATGGTCCCCTGCAAGATCATCTGCGAGGGCCAGGTGGTGCTGGAGACGTACAGCACCCGCCCCGAGATCCACGTCGACGTCTGGTCGGGCAACCACCCGTTCTACACGGGCCAGCAGCGCTTCATCGACACGGAAGGCCGGGTCGAGAAGTTCCAGAAGCGCTTCGGCGACTCCTATCGCCGCAAGCGCTGAACACGCCCTCTTCAGCGTTCGCAGTCGCGGGCCTCGGCGCCCGGCTCAGGCCGGCACCGAGGCCCGCACGCTGGTGCCTTCGCCGACCTCGCTCTCGATCTCGAAGCGGCCTCCGCGCGCCTCGACGCGCTCGCGCATCTGCCGCAAACCTAGGCCACCGGCGCTGGTGACCCGGTCGGCGACCTCGCTGGGATCGAAGCCGCGACCGTCGTCGAAGACCTCGATCTCGACCATCCCGTGCGCGTCGACCCCCACGCTGACCCGCACCGAGCGCGCACCGGCGTGCTTCGCCACGTTGTTCATGGCCTCCTGGAAGATCCGGAACAGGACCGCCTCGGACTTGAGGCTCAGCTCGGGCAACGCCGGCACCTGCAGCTCCAGCGAGATGTCGTTCTGTTGCCCGAAATCCGAGGCGTAACGACGCAGCGTCTCGACGAAGCCGTGCCGCTCGAGGTCGACGGGGCGGAGCGCGAAGATCGAGCGGCGGATCTCGCGGATCATCTCGCGAATCGTGGCCCGCGCCGCCTGGAGTTCGCGTTCGGTGGCATCCGGATCGCGGTGCAAGAGCCGTGTCGCCAGGTCGAGCTTGAGCCCCGCGAACGCCAGCGATTGCGCGACGCCGTCGTGGATCTCGCGCGCGATGCGGTTGCGCTCCTCGACGATGGCGAGCTCCTCGGACTGCAGGTAGGCGCTGGCGTTGCCGACGGCCAGGCTGAGCTGGCCCGCCAGCAGACCCAGGAAGGGCAGGCTGGCATCGCTGCCATGGCCCGGCTCGTCGTGCGCCAGGACGATCACCCCGAGCAGCCGCTCGTCGTTCGACAGCGGCAGCAGCACGGCGCTGCCGGCGTCGTGAAGCAAGGGGCCGCTGGCCTGGCGCTCGGCGCTGGCGAGGGCGGCCAGCACCAAGGGCTCGCGACCCGCAGCGGCGCGGCCGATCAACCCCTCGCCCGGCCGGATCGGCAGCGGCGCCGGGCGCCACGGCTCGAAGCCCTGCCGGCCCAGTCGCACGGCGATCCGCAGCTCCAGGGTGCCGTCGTCGTCACTAAGGTAGACCCCGGCTCGCTGGGCGCCCACACGGCCGGCCATGCGCGACACCAGCGTGCTCAGCAGCCGCGCCAGGTTGCCCTCGGCACGAATCGAGCGATCCACCTCGAACAGGGTCAGGAGGTCGCGCGTGCGGCCTTGCACCGCTTCGGCCGCGGCCGCGAAGTCGGCGGCGAGGATGCGCAGCGTCTCGCGCTGCTTCTCGTCTGGCGCGACGTCGAAGCTGGCCTGCAGGCTGCCCTCGTGACGGCCGCCCCAACGCAGCGCCAACACCAGCGTGGCGCCGCCGTCGGGTTCGCCCAGCACGGCCGAGGCGTGCCCGGCCCGCATCAACCGCGCGTCGCGCTGCAGCGCGGCGCGCTCGGCCGCCGCGCGCCCGGCGTCGCCCAGGTCGTCGGCGTGGACCGACACGACGCCCGAGCCGACCACCACCGCTCCAAACCGTGCGCCGGTCACCTCGCGCACCCCGCGGCTGGCGGCTTCGACGGCACGCTCCAGGTCGGGCGCCGCTGCGAACTGCTCGGTCACCCGCTGCAACGCACCGAGCACCGAGTGCGCGTCCTGGAGTTCACGGAAGAGCCGTTGGAGCTCCACCTGGGCACGCTCCCGCGTGCGCACCTCGTAGGCGATCCAGGTGAGCGTGACGTACGTGGCGATGGGGCCGAGCACGCTGTAGAAGAGCAGCTGCGACCAGAAGCGCCAACTGGCGCCGCCCAACGGCACCACCGCCAGCTGGTGCACAAGCACCACCCCGACGATGGCGAGGGGCAGCCAGATCCGCGCCAAACGCACCTGCGCGTAGAGGCTGTGCCGCGGGGCGGGTACCACGGTCTCCGTCCCGGCCACCGCTTTCCGTCGCACGCTTGCGGTCACGGCCATACGCCGCAGGCTACCACCCGTGGCCTCGCGCCCAGGGCGTCCGTGCAGCACGATGCACCGGCGCCTCGCGAGGGCGATCGACGGCAGCGCCGGACCGGGGCCGCGGCGCCGGCACGGGCGCGCCGCGGGCAGGCCACCGGCGCGACCCGGCAAGCCGGGTACACTGCCCCCCATGACCGATGGTGTGCGTGCGGAACGCGCGTCTCCCCCGAGCCCGAGTCCCGACCCAGCGCGCGGACCGCGTGCCACCGTCCAGCGGGACGGCGTCACCTTCACCTTGCTGGGCACGGCCCACGTCTCGAGCGCCAGCGCGGACGAGGTGCGAGACGCCATCGCCGCGGGCGCGTTCGATGCGGTCGCCGTGGAGCTCGACGCGGCCCGCCACGCCGCCATCACCGACCCCGACCGCTGGGCCAAGGTCGACCTGTTCCAGATCCTCAAGCAGGGCAAGATGGGCATGGTGGCGGTGAGCCTGGCTTTGGGCGCCTTCCAGCAGCGGCTCGCCGATCAGCTGGGCATCCAGCCGGGTGCCGAGATGCGCGCCGCCGTCGAAGGCGCGGCTAGCCGCACGCTGCCGCTCCTGCTCATCGACCGTGACCTAGGCGTCACCCTGCGCCGCGTCTCCGCCAGCGTGCCGTGGTGGCAACGGCCAGCGCTCTTG
>SL_3KL_010_SEDDRAFT_10002386_pt1 | contig 17177 bp, 32 predicted proteins | sample SodLakKL_010_SED_2_FD_10381 | JGI IMG/M metagenome (IMG submission 10381) | reverse complement strand
CGGGGTGGTGACGGAGATCATCGAATAGAGGGGAAGCCAAACCCCCATCGCCCACGTGGGCCCACCCCACTGAAGAGAGACAAATGATGGCTGGAAGGATCCGTATCCGATTGAAAGCGTTTGACCACTGGGTGGTGGATCAGACGGCATCCGACATCGTGCGCACCGCCGAAAAGACCGGCGCCACGGTGAAGGGGCCGATCCCCCTTCCCACGAAACGGGAACGCTGGACTGTTCTCAGGTCGCCGCACATCGACAAGAAGAGCCGCGAGCAGTTTGAGCTCCGCACCCACAAGCGGCTCATTGACATCGTGGATAGTCGCCCCGCAACGGTGGACGCGCTGACAAAGCTCGACCTTCCCGCCGGTGTCGACGTGGAGATCAAGGTCGACTGAACCCAACCGTTCCGGTGGACCGCCACTCAGGCGACCCACAGGACGAGATGCTGAGGAATTCGGAAGATGGCTGGACTGATTGGACGGAAAGTCGGGATGACCCGGGTGTTCGACGATGAGGGGCGGGCTGTGCCCGTCACCGTGGTCGAGGCCGGGCCCTGCCCGGTTGTCCAGGTGAAGACCGCGGGGACGGATGGCTACAGCGCCGTACAGATCGGTTTCGGCCGGCAGAAGGCAAGTCGTGCCACCCGGGCGGAAACGGGTCACGCGGCGACTGTTGGGTTGGATTACGCACCTCGGGTTCTCCGGGAATTCAAGGTCTCCGAGGGGGAGACCTACGAGCCGGGGCAGGAGATCAAGGTGGATGTCTTCCAGCCGGGGGACCGGGTGAAAGTGACCGGGACCTCCAAGGGTCGCGGCTTCCAGGGAGTGGTGAAGCGATATGGGTTTGCCGGGCGGCCAGCAAGCCACGGGCACCCCATGTCCCGGAATCCTGGCTCCCTCGGGCCAGGAACCGACCCCTCCCGCGTGATCAAGGGCAAGAAGCTTCCCGGCCGGATGGGCGGAGCCCGTACGACGGTGGGCAATCTGGAGGTGGTCCGGGTGGATTCGGAACGGAACCTCCTGTTCGTGAAGGGGGCCCTTCCGGGCTCCCGCAATAGCTTCGTCTTCATCGCCAAGTGATGGACATGGTCAAGGCGCCTTATTTCAAGAGCGACGGCAAGAAGGGGCGGGCTCGGCAGTTGCCCGAGGCTCTCTTCGACGGCATCGTCAACGAACCCGTCCTCCACCAGGTGGTGAAGGCATATCTGTCGAACCAGCGTCAGGGGACGGCCTCCGGTAAGAACCGTGCCGCCGTCCGCGGCGGGAGCCGGAAGCCCTGGCGCCAGAAGGGTACTGGGCGTGCCCGGCAGGGGACGATCCGGGCACCCCAGTGGACTGGTGGCGGCCTGGCCTTCCCCCCCCAGCCCCACGGCTGGCGGCAGCAGGTGCCCCGGAAGGTGAAGGCACTGGCCCGCCGTTCGGCGTTGAACGCCCGGGCCGCAGGCGAAAGGGTCTTCCTCGTGGACGCCCTTGAATTCGAGGCGCCCCGGACGAAGAAGGTCAATGAGCTCCTGGCGGCGATGGGGGTAGAGGGGAAGGCCCTCTTCCTCACCGACGGCATCCGGGAGAACCTCGTGCTCTCGGCGCGAAACCTGTCGCACGTGCATGTGATGCCCTTCGGGACCGAGTCCCCCTACGACATCCTCTGGGCCTCGGTGGTGATCATCGAGCGGCCCGCGCTGGAGCGGTGGGAGTCGGAGAATGGTGCGGTGACCGAAGACGTCGAGCCCGAAGGAACAGACGATGCAGACGAGGGGGTGAGCGATGCGTGATCTCTTTGACGTGATCGTGGCCCCGGTGGTGACCGAGAAGGCCACCACGGAGATGGATGCCCAGAACGTCTACACGTTCATCGTGCATCCGGACGCGAACAAGGCACAGATCGCCGAGGCGGTGGAAGCGGCCTGGGATGTGAAGGTTGAAGATGTTCGGACCGCCGTTTATGCAGGAAAGGCCCGGCGGTCCCTCATGGGGCAGATGAACCGGACGCAGAAGGTCGGCCGACGGCCCTCCTTCAAGAAGGCCATGGTGCGCCTCGCCGAAGGCGATCACATCGAACTCTACGAAATGGGTTGAGGAGCGAATCATGGCGCTGAAGAAGTTCAAGCCTGTGACGCCGGGAACGCGATTCCGCAGCCTGGTGGATGGGTCCGATATCACCCGGAAGGGTCCGGAGCGCTCGCTCACCGAGCCGCTTCACGCCACTGGTGGGCGAAATCACCACGGTCGGATGACCAGCCGCCGCCGGGGTGGAGGACACAAGCGGCGGTACCGTCGAATCGACTTCAGGCGGGACAAAGTGGGTGTGCCTGGTGTGGTGGCCGAGATCGAATATGATCCCAACCGCACCGCGAACATCGCCCTCATCCATTACGTCGACGGTGAGAAGCGCTACATTCTCCATCCGGTGTCGTTGTCGGTGGGGGACGAGATTGTCTCCGGACCCGACGCCGACATCAAGGTTGGGAATGCGCTTCCTCTCCAGAGGATCCCCCTGGGCACCACCATCCACAACGTGGAACTGAAGCCCGGGAAGGGGGGGCAGATGGCTCGCTCGGCAGGCTCGGGAGTGCAGGTGGTGGCCAGGGAGGGGGACTATGTTTCCCTTCGACTTCCCTCCACCGAAGTGCGTCGCGTGCGAAAGGAGTGCCTGGCCACGATCGGACAGGTGGGGAATACGGACCATGAGCTCACCTCCATTGGGAAGGCCGGTGCCAATCGCTGGCGGGGTCGTCGTCCCAAGGTGCGAGGCGTGGCCATGAATCCAGTGGACCACCCGTTGGGTGGAGGAGAGGGCCGATCCTCCGGTGGTCGTCCCCCGGTGTCCCCCTGGGGGAAGCGGGAGGGGATCAAGACCCGGAAGCGGAAGAAGCAGTCGAACAAGTACATCGTCCGCGGGCGTCGCCGCGGGAAGGCGACCAAGTAGGGATCATCGGGCACATGTTTCCCGGGACCCGAAGCGAGGGAATGGACAATGCCGCGTAGCGTAAAGAAAGGCCCCTACATCGATGAGAAACTCCTCCTGAAAGTGGAGGTGATGAACTCGAAGGGGGAGAAGAAGGTCATCAAGACATGGGCACGATCCTCCACGATCTCTCCGGACTTCGTGGGACACACCGTCGCGGTGCACAACGGGAACAAGTTCGTCCCGGTGTACATCAGCGAAAACATGGTCGGGCACAAGCTCGGCGAGTTCTCCCCCACCCGGCTCTTCCGGGGTCATGGCGGAAAGCTGGCCGACAAGCGCTCCAAGGCCCGGTAACACACCCAAGGACGCCTGAGGACCGGCGGAGAAAGACGATCATGGAAGCCAAGGCCACAGCCAGACACATCCGAATGAGCCCGCGAAAGGTGCGGCTCGTCGTGGACCAGATTCGCGGTCGTTCCGTGAACGAAGCCTACGCCCTCCTCCAGTTCTCGAAGAAGGCGGCTGCCGAACCGGTCTCCAAGACCCTCCGGTCCGCCGTCGCAAATGCCCAGGTCAAGGCAGAGGACGAAGGGGAGTTCGTGGACGTGGACGAGTTGATCGTCCGGGAGGCTTTCGTGAACGAAGGGCCCACGTTGCGCCGCTGGCGTGCCGCCGCCATGGGGCGCGCTGCACCGATCCGGAAGCGCATGAGCCACATCACCGTCGTGGTGGACACAAGGGAGTAAGCAGGATGGGACAGAAGACGCACCCGACCGGTTTCCGACTGGGGATCCTGAAGGATTGGAAATCCCGCTGGTATGCCGAAAAGGACTTCCCTCGCCTCCTCAAGGAGGATGAGACCATCCGCCGGTACCTGGAGCGGAGGCTCGCTCACGCGGCCATCTCCTCCGTGGAGATCGAGCGGAAGCCGTCCAAGATCGTCGTGACGGTCCATACCGCCCGCCCCGGTGTCGTCATCGGAAAGCGCGGGTCGGAAGTGGACAAGCTTCGTGACGAGCTGGGCGTCCTCACCAAGAGTGAGGTCTCCATCAACGTGGAGGAGGTGAAGCGGCCTGAGATCGATGCTCGCCTTGTGGCCGAGAACGTGGCCCACCAGATCCGGAACCGGATCTCTTTCCGCCGGGCCATGAAGCGTGCGGTGCAGTCCGCGCAGCGGGCCGGGGCCGAGGGGATCCGCATCCAGTGTGCCGGTCGCCTGGGTGGTGCCGAGATCGCCCGTACCGAGGGATACAACGAGGGGCGCGTGCCTCTCCACACCCTCCGCGCGGACATCGACTACGCGAATGTGGAAGCCCAGACCACCTACGGGACGGTGGGCATCAAGTGCTGGATTTTCCTCGGCGAGGTCGTGGAGAACCGCCGGGGCCGTACCTACTCCACGGATAACTGACGGGACGGACGACGATGCTTTCTCCGAAGCGAGTCAAATACCGCAAGAAGCATACGGGCCGCATGACCGGCAAGGCCTACCGGGGGAATCGCGTCTCCTTCGGCGAATTCGGACTCCAGGCGATCGAGCCGGCCTGGATTACCAATCGCCAGATCGAGTCCGCCCGTGTGGCCATGACCCGTCACATCAAGCGTGGCGGAAAGATCTGGATCCGCATCTTCCCCGACAAGCCCATCACCCGGAAGCCGGCTGAGACGCGGATGGGTAAGGGAAAGGGGAACCCCGAGGGATGGGTAGCGGTGGTGAAGCCCGGCCGAATGATGTTCGAGATGGAGGGCGTTCCCGAGAACGTGGCCCGGCGCGCCATGGAGTTGGCCTCGGCCAAGCTCCCCATCAAGACGCGTTTCGTCGTCCGCGAAAAGGAGCTTTGAGGCCAGCATGATTACGACGGAAGAGATCCGCGAGATGACGGACGACCAGGTTCTGGATCGTATTCGGGAGCTCCGAGAGGAGTTGTTCCGACTGCGGTTCCGGGGCTCCATGATGGAGCTGGAGAATCCACAGCTCCCCAAGACAATCCGCCGGGATATTGCCCGGATGAAGACGATCCTCCGGGAGCGTGAGCTCGTGGGAGGTGAGGCGTGAGCGAGGCTGAGATGGGTGAGACCGAAACGCTGGAGGTTGAGACCTCCCGCAACAACCGAAAGGTCCGAAAGGGCGTGGTGGTGAGCGACAGCGGAGACAAGACCGTGGTGGTGATGGTGGAACGTCGTTTCCCCCATCCCCTCTACGGGAAGGCCACGCTTCGCTCCCGGAAGTTCCACGCCCACGATGAGAAGAATGAGTACCGGGTGGGCGACGTCGTCCGGATCCAGGAGACCCGTCCCCTTTCAAAACTGAAGCGGTGGCGCGTCCTCGAACTCATCGAACGCCCCGAACGGGTCTGACCAGGAGAAGCGGACGATGATTCAGCAGGAATCGGTCCTCAAGATTGCCGACAACACCGGCGCCAAGCGCGCCCTCTGCATTCGCGTGTTGGGTGGCTCTCGCCGGCGATATGCCCGCGTGGGTGACGTGATCGTCGTGACGATCAAGGATGCCATCCCCAATGCCGGCGTGAAGAAGGGGGAAGTGGCGAAGGCAGTTATCGTGCGGACCGCGAAGGAGATGCGTCGCAAAGACGGCTCCTACATCCGCTTCGACGACAATGCCGCCGTCCTCATCAATCCGAACGGGGAGCCGCGGGGAACCCGGATCTTCGGCCCGGTGGGTCGTGAGCTCCGGGAGAAGCGGTACATGAAGATCGTCTCCCTGGCTCCAGAGGTGCTCTGATGGCCACGAAGAAGCAGGCGAAGCAGGCGAGACGCGCGAAGCGTAAGACCCATATCGTGCGAGGGGACCGGGTCCGTGTGATCCGGGGCAACTATCGCGACATGGAGGGCTCCGTTCTCCGCATTGATCCGGCCAAGGGCCGAGTTGTGGTGGAAGGGGTGAACATGCGGAAGCGCCACCAGCGCCCCACACAGAACAACCCGGACGGCGGGATTGTGACGATGGAACTGCCCGTCGACATCTCCAACGTTATGCTTATCGACCCCGCCAGCGGCGAGCCTTCCCGAATCCGGCTCCAGGTGGAGAAGGACGGCACCAAGGAGCGTATCGCCGTGAAGTCCGGGAACCCGATTCCCAGACCGTGACGGACCAGAGGGAAGCTGAGAGCCAATGAAATCGAGAATGGAAGTACACTACCTGGAGCAGGTTCGCCCACGGCTGACCGAGCGCTTCGGATATGCGAACCCTCACCAGATTCCCCGCCTCGAGAAGGTGGTTGTGAATGTGGGGGCCGGGGACGCCGGCCGGAACCAGAAGCTTTTGGACTCCGTGCTGGACGAGTTGGGGACCATCACCGGGCAGCGCCCGGTGGTCACCAAGGCTCGGAAGTCCATCGCGGGTTTCTCCCTTCGGGAGGGGATGCCGGTGGGGGCTTCCGTGACGCTTCGGGCGCGGAACATGTATGAGTTCCTGGACCGCCTGGTTTCTGCGGCAATGCCCCGGATCAGGGATTTCCGGGGGATTTCCACCCGGTCGTTTGACGGTCGGGGGAATTACACACTGGGGGTGAGGGAGCAGCTCATCTTCCCGGAGATTGAATTCGACGACGTGGAGAAGGTCCACGGAATGGACATCACCATCGTCACCACCACGGACAAGGACGACGAGGCCCTGGCGCTCCTGACGGAGATGGGGTTTCCCTTCCGTGGGGCAACGCCGGTGGTGATCGGCGCCGCCGCAGAGTGAACCACGTTCGCAAGACCCGACCGTTTGGGGGAGAGTAATGGCCAGGAAGGCGCTGATCGAGAAGGCAAACCGCGAAGCCAAGTATGGCGTGCGGGGTTACAACCGGTGTAATCGATGCGGGCGTGCCCGTGCGTACATCCGGAAGTTCGGGATCTGCCGGATCTGTTTCCGGCAGATGGCGCTCCGCGGGGAGATCCCCGGAGTTCGCAAGGCCAGCTGGTAAAGGACGAATCGAATATGATGACCGATCCTATTGCCGACATGCTGACCCGGATCCGGAATGCCGGGCAGGCGGGTCACCGTTGGGCGGACATGCCCGTCTCGAAGCTGAAGATCGAGATCGCCCAGATTTTGAAGGAGAACCACTTTGTGTTCGACTTCAAGGTGCTGGACGACGGTCGCCACGGCGTCCTGCGGGTCTATCTGAAGTATCACGAGGGACAGCCGATCATCCGGCATCTCCAGCGGGTTTCTACCCCCGGCCGACGCCAGTATGTAGGCGCCGGAGACGTGCCCCGGGTCCGCAACGGACTGGGCATGGCCATCCTCTCGACGTCTCGCGGGGTCCTTTCGGACCGTGGGGCCCGGCAGGAAGGCGTGGGCGGCGAGCTGCTGGCGCTCGTCTGGTGATGGCAGTTTCCTCTCACGGAATCCAGCGAGAGAACGATGTCGAGAATCGGTAAGCGGCCGGTGGAACTGGCCAAGGGCGTGGAGGCTCGTCTCGAAGAGGGAGTCCTCCATGTGAAGGGGCCGAAGGGCGCCCTCACCCTGGAGGTGCACCCGGAGATGACTGTGAGTGTGGAGGACGGGGTCGTGACCGTGACCCGTCCATCTGACGCCGGGAGGCACAAGGCTCTCCACGGGCTCACCCGTTCTCTGGTGGCCAACATGGTGGAAGGGGTGAGCCAGGGGTTCCAGAAGAAGCTGCAGATCATCGGGGTTGGGTATCGAGCGGAGAAGAAGGGTGCGGGAATTACCTTCCATCTGGGATATTCCCACACCATCGATTTTCCGGAGCCTCCGGGGATTCAACTCGAGGTACCCACCCAGACCGAGGTGGTCGTGAACGGGTCGGACAAGCAGCTCGTGGGGCAGGTGGCCGCGGAGATCCGCAGCCTCCGACCTCCGGAGCCCTACAAGGGCAAGGGGGTTCGCTACGCGGGTGAGCAGGTCCGCCGCAAGGCCGGAAAGACGGCGGGCGCCTAAGGGCCAAGGAGAACGCAGTGAAAAGCCTCAAGCTGAACAAGATCAAGAAGAGCCGTCGCCTCCAGCGGACGCGTCGACACTTTCGGGTGCGGAACAAGATCCATGGGACGGAAGAGCGTCCGCGGCTGGTCGTGTACCGCTCCCTGAAGAACATGGAGGGGCAGCTGGTGGATGATTCCACCGGTCGGACCCTCCTGGGCCTCTCCACGCTGGTCCCGGACCTTCGGGATTTCCAGCCGGAGGGCTCGAATCGGAAGGTGGAACTGTCCTTTGCCGCAGGGAAGCTCCTCGCGGAGCGCGCCCGGGAGGCAGGGATCTCGGCCGTCGTGTTCGATCGCGGCGGATACAAGTATCACGGCAGGGTGAAGGCCTTCGCCGACGGCGCCCGTGAGGGAGGTCTGGAGTTCTGATGGCCAGAGAGAAGAAGCAGCAGTCCCGGGGACGCGAGTCCGACTTCGTCGAGACGGTCATCCACATCAACCGGGTGGCGAAGGTGGTGAAGGGTGGACGGCGGTTCTCCTTCACCGCCCTGGTGGCCGTGGGCGACCAGAAGGGAAAGGTGGGCATCTACCACGCCAAAGCCAATGAGGTGGCCGAGGCCATTCGAAAGGCCATGGAGCACGCCCGACGTCATATGGTGGATATCCAGCTGGTGCATGGCACGATTCCCCATGAGATCGTGGGGCATTGGGGTGCGGGCCGGGTGCTCTTGCGCCCGGCAGCGCCGGGAACGGGGGTCATCGCCGGGGGGCCGGTGCGGGCCATTGTGGAGGCCGCCGGCGTCACCGACATCCTCACCAAGAGCCTTGGGACCAACAATCCCATCAACGTAGTGCGCGCCACGCTGGACGGCCTGACGCATCTCACCACCGCAGCACAGGTGGCCCGGGAGCGAGGAATTCCAGTGGAAGCGCTGGAGGTCCGTCATGGCTGAGAAGAGTGGGACGCTCGAGGTGACGCAGGTGCGCAGCGGCATTGGGCGGCCTGGAAGGCATCGCCGCACACTGCGGGCGCTGGGGTTCACCCGGCACCAGCAGACACGAATTCACGAGGACACACCGGCCATCCGGGGCATGCTCGAGCAGGTACGGCACCTGGTCGAGGTCCGGAGCGTCGAGGAGTGATGCAACGATGACGGAACTTCACAACCTGAAGCCCAGCCACGGCTCCCACCGGAACCGCAAGCGGGTGGGTAGGGGTCCGGGCTCGGGGACGGGCAAGACGTCGGGTCGTGGCCAAAAAGGCCAGAAGGCCCGCTCCGGAGCCTCCATCCCCGCCGGATTCGAGGGAGGGCAGATGCCCCTCCAGCGTCGGATCCCCAAGGTGGGTTTCACACCGCTGAACCGGGTGGCCTTCCAGGTCATCAACGTTCGCGCCCTGGAAGAACTCCAGGAGGATGAGATCACTCCGCAGGTCCTCATGGCCCATGGTCTCATTGGCTCCCTGAAGGAGCCGGTGAAGATCCTGGGGACTGGAGAGATCTCCCGAACGGTCTCGGTGAGGGCGCACGCCTTCAGCGCTTCCGCCCGGGCCAAGATCCAAGCGGCTGGCGGGTCTGTCTCCATAGTCGGCGACAAGGCCTGATCGAGTCGTGCCTTCCATGCGCGCTGAACGCCTGAGCTGACGGGACAACCGACGAATGGCGAACCCGATTCCGAATCTCTTCCGGTTCCCGGAGCTGAAGGACCGGATCCTTTTCACCCTGATGATCCTCCTGATCTATCGGGTGGGTGCCCACATCACGGCGCCCGGGGTGAATCTGGCTGCGCTCCAGGCCCAGTTCGGGCAGCTGGAGGGTACCCTCTTTGGAGTCTACGACATGTTCGTGGGCGGAGGCCTCTCCAGGGCGACGATCTTCGCTTTGGGGATCATGCCGTATATCTCGGCGGCCATCATGTTCCAGCTACTGGCCGCTGTCTTCCCAACCATCGAGAAGATGCAGAAGGAGGGGGAGGAGGGCCGCAAGAAGCTGACGCAGTGGACCCGGTACACAACTGTGGTGCTGTCTGCAGCCCAGGCCTACGGATATTCCGTCTTCCTGACCTCCATGGAAGGGGCGGTGGTCAGCCCCGGGTTCATCTTCACCTTCACCACTGTGTTGACACTCACGGTGGGGGCGACCTTCATCATGTGGCTCGGTGAACAGATCACCGAACACGGGGTGGGGAACGGGATGTCCCTCCTCATCTTCTTCTCCATCATCGAAGGCTTTCCCTCTGCGGTGGTGCGCACCTGGGAAGCGGTCATGGTGGGTGAGATCGGCTTCGTGGCTATGGGGGCCCTGCTTGCGGTCGTCATCGGTGTGACGGCCGGGGTGACCTCAATGACCATGGCGGCTCGCCAGGTTCCGGTGCAGATCCCCAGGAAGGTCGTTGGCCGGGGGCGTGTCCAGGAAGGACAAAAGAGCTTCATCCCCATCCGGGTGAATGCGGCCGGGGTGATGCCGATCATCTTCGCCCAGTCCTTCATCATCGTGCCCGGGACGCTTGCCGCCTTCACGGCCAGCGGGTTTGTTGCCGAGTTGGCGGAGATGTTCCAGCCCGGTAATTGGCTCTACTATGTCACCTATGGGATTCTCACCGTCTTCTTCACTTACTTCTACACGGCCATCATTTTCAATCCGGTGGACCTGGCGGAGAACCTGAAGAAGCAGGGAGCCTTCGTGCCCGGAGTCAAACCGGGAAGCCGGACGGCGGAATACATCGACCGGATCCTTACTCGGGTCACGCTTCCCGGCGCCATCTATCTTGCCCTCATCGCCCTCCTTCCGTTCTGGATCTTCGATATCTTCGACATCCAGACCTTCTTCTTCGGAGGCACTGGACTCCTCATCGTGGTGGGCGTGGGTCTGGACACCGTCCAGCGCGCGCAGCAGCACCTCCTTCTCCGTCATTATGACGGATTCATGAAGAAGGGTCGGGTGAAGGTCAGGGGTCGTCAACGGTACATGTGATGGTGGTGATCTTGCTGGGCCCTCCTGGGGTAGGGAAGGGAACGCAAGGCGCGTTTCTGGCCGAGGACCTCGGGTGGGTGCGTATTGCCACCGGGGATCTGCTTCGGTCTGCCAGGCGAGAGGGGACGGCACTGGGCAAGAAAGCCGAGGAATACATGGATGCCGGGGAGCTGGTNCCCGACGATCTGATCGTGGCACTGGTACGGGAAACGCTTGAAGGACTGGANACGGATACTGGCGTACTCCTGGACGGTTTTCCCCGNACGGTCCCCCAGGCGATTGCCTTGGAGGAAATGCTTCCCGAGGTGGACCGNGCGGTTGATGCGGTTCTTCTTCTGGAAGCGCCTGACGACGTGCTCGTGAAGCGGATCAGTGGACGGCGCTCCTGCCCCGAGAGTGGCCGCATCTACAATGTCTATTTCGACCCGCCCAAGGTGGAAGGGGTCTGTGACGATTCGGGGCGCCCCCTGGTTCACCGCGAGGACGACAGACCAGAAACGGTGGAGCGGCGCCTCGAGGTCTACTCTGAACTCACAGAGCCCCTGGTGGACCACTATGACGGCAGTCCCACTCCTGTCCTGAGGATTAAGGGGGACGGTGAATTGGACGAAGTCCGCGCGGCGATCCGCCGGGCGTTGGCCACTGAACTGGGCGTCGAGGTGGGGTCCCGGTGATCGAGTTGAAGAGCACCCCGGAATTGGACCAGATGGCAAAGAGTGGCGCCATCATCGCGGCTCTTTTCACTGAGCTCGAGTCACGGGTGGAGCCAGGGGTCAGTACTCTGGACCTCGACACCTTTGCCGAGACGTTCATCCGCTCCCACGACGGTGCGGTCCCCATCTTCAAGGGGCTCTACGGCTTCCCCGGAACCCTGTGTACATCCATCAATGAAGAGGTTGTGCACGGGATTCCCAGCGCGACGCGGAGGTTGGCGGATGGGGACATCATTTCCATCGATGTGGGGGTCAAGCTCGACGGGTGGTGTGGGGATTCCGCCCGGACCTTTGAGGTAGGCGATATCGGTGAAGATGCCCGCCGCCTCGTGGAGGTGACGCGGCGGTCCCTGGACCGCGCCATCGCTGCGGCGGTGCCCGGGAACCATGTGGGGGATATCGGGCATGCGGTGGAGTCGGTGGTGGAAGGTACCGGCTTCCATATCATCCGTGACCTGGTGGGCCATGGGGTGGGGCGGCAGGTCCACGAGGACCCTCAGGTCCCGAACCTCGGACGGCCCGGGGAAGGGCCCCTCCTCCGGGAAGGGATGGTCCTGGCCATTGAGCCCATGATCGCCGTAGGTACCTGGCGGATTCGGACGCTGTCGGACCGATGGACCATGTCCACTTCCGACGACTCCCTTTCGGCCCATTGTGAGCATACCGTGGCCGTCACCGCCGAGGGACCACGGATTCTCACGGCATCTGAAGGTGCAGTACCCTCGATCCCTTGAGTCGATGGGTTCAAAGGGTTATACTTCCAAGCTCTGCAACGAACGGACGGTGAGGACCCAATGAAGGTACGAAGCAGCGTTAAACCCATCTGCGAACACTGCAAGGTGGTCCGCCGTCGCGGCGTAGTGCGGATCATCTGCAAGCGGAACCCTCGCCACAAGCAGCGGCAGGGATAGGCTCCCCGGGCCCGCGTCCGATACGAAGGAAGAGAGCACATGGCACGCATTTCGGGAGTAGACCTCCCCAGGAACAAGCGAATCGAGATTGCCCTCACCTATATCTATGGGGTGGGGCGCTCTCGGGCGATCAAGCTGCTGGAGGCTGCCGGTGTAGACCGGACGCTTCGCACCCAGGATCTCTCCGAGGAGGATGTGAGTCGCATCCGTCGGGAGATTGAGTCCAGCTTCAAGGTGGAGGGGGCGCTCCGAACGGAGACCTCCATGAACATCAAGAGGCTCATGGACATCGGGTGTTATCGGGGGATCCGGCATCGACGGGGCCTCCCCGTGCGAGGGCAGCGGACACACACGAATGCCCGCACCCACAAGGGGAAGCGGAAGGCCATCGCAGGCAAGAAGAAGGCCCCGAAGAAGTAGGCGCTCCTGGGCCGGCCTCTTTGAGGTCGCCCCGGCAGGGAAATCGATTCCCAGGGCCGCAGGGGGTCCAAAACGACCTCACGTACGATATCGGCAAGGAAGGTTCGCTTGGCCAACAAGAAGCAGACCCGCTCTCGTCGCGGGAAGAAGACGGTGGAGGCGGAGGGCGTCGCCCATATCAAAGCGTCCTTCAACAACACCCTCGTGACCATAGCCGACTCCAAGGGGGACGTGGTGGCATGGTCCAGCGCCGGAAAAGCCGGGTTCAAGGGCTCCAAGAAGTCCACTCCCTTCGCCGCCACCATGGCAGCGGAGCTGGCGGGGAAAGAGGCCTACGCGCTGGGTGTGCGGAAGGTGGATGTCCGAGTCCAGGGGCCCGGTTCCGGACGGGAATCTGCCATCCAGGCTCTGGCGGCAGCGGGGCTGCAGGTCAAGGCGATTCAAGATGTGACGCCGCTTCCCCACAATGGGTGCCGGCCGCCGAAGAAGCGCCGGGTTTGAAGGCGGGGAAGGGAAGCAGGGATATGTCGGAAGGACGCAGGGGAACGGAGGCGGGCAGCAGCCTGTCTCCGACCTCATTTTCCAGAAGTACTCACTGGGTCTGAACAGGTTTCTCGATGGCTCGTTATACCGGACCGGTCTGTAAGCTCTGTCGCCGTGAGGGGCAGAAGCTCTTTCTCAAGGGCACGAAGTGCTACACGGAGAAATGCCCCATTGAACGGCGGGCGTATCCTCCGGGACAGCATGGTCCCGCCCAGGCACGTCGCCGCAAGCAGTCCGACTATGCCGTCCAGCTTCGTGAGAAGCAGAAGGTGAAGCGGATGTATGGACTGCAGGAACGCCAGTTCCGGAATCTCTTCGAGCGCGCCGCGTCTCAGGAGGGAGTGACGGGTGAGAACCTGCTGGTGGGCCTCGAGACGCGGCTCGACAACGTCATCTTCCGTCTGGGCTTTGCCCAGAGCAGGAGTCAGGCGCGGCAGCTCGTCCGGCATCGCCATGTGCAGGTCAACGGCACGCTGGTGGACATTCCGTCTTACCATGTGAAGCCCGGTGACGACATCGCCATCCGGACCAAGTCCCAGGAGTTGGCGGTGGTGGAAGGCTCTCTCACCGCCCGCACGCGCCCCAGCCTGGTGGAGTGGCTCACCCTGGATGAGAAGAACCGAGTGGCCCGCATGGTGCGCAAGCCCACGCGGGGCGACATCTCGGCGGAGATCCAGGAACAGCTCATCGTCGAGTTGTACTCCAAGTAGACGCAGGGATTCCGCAATGCTGAGGCGCCCCCCGGGCACTGGAGGATATGGTGGAGATTGATCTGACCGGACTGGTACTTCCGGAGAAGGTGGAGACCGTCCGTACATTGGAGGGTGGGCGGATTGGACAGTTCGTCGTGGAGCCCCTGGAGCGGGGTTTCGCCCATACGCTGGGAAACTCGGTGCGAAGGGTGCTGCTATCGTCCCTGCGGGGCGCGGCAGTCTGGTCCTTTCGCATCGATGGGGTGGTCCATGAGCATCAGACCATCCAAGGGGTAGTAGAGGATGTGCACCAGGTCATCCAGAACCTGAAGACGCTGGTTGTCCTCCTCGATGACGATGTGGATGAGGCCACGCTGGAGATCATCACCTCAAAAGCGGGGGCGGTGACGGCAGGGGACATTACCACGAAGGCCGGTGTGGAGGTCCTTTTCCCCGGCCACCACATTCTGACGCTCCAGGAAGAGCGGGAGTTCCACATGGAGCTCCGCGTGAACAAGGGGCGTGGGTTCGCCCTGGCCGACCAGCACGTGGTGGAGAAGGGTGCCCCGGTGGACCTGGTGCGTATCGACTCCGTCTACAATCCGGTGCGGCGGGCCAATTTCGAGGTCCGGGAGACCCGCGTGGGGCAGCGGACCGACTTTGACCAGCTCACCCTCCACGTGGAGACGGATGGATCCCTCTCCCCTGAGGCGGCGGTGCGGACGGCTGCAGCTCTGGTGCGGAAGCATCTGGAGTATCTCCTCTACTTCGGTGAGGACGGGGTTCCGCAGGTGGCACCGGAGGGTGCGGTTCCGGTCTCGGATCGGGTTCGCGATCTCTTTGGACGACCCATCGAGGATCTCGCAGAGCTTTCCGTCCGGTCACGGAACTCCCTTCAGAAGGAGAACATCCGGACCCTGGGGGAACTCATCCAGAGGACGGAGGACCAGATGCTTGACATCGAGAACTTCGGAAAGAAATCGTTGAAGGAAATACAGGACTTCCTCGCGGAGCACAGCCTCCGATTCGGCATGAAGGTGAAGGAGGGCGACGAAGGACAGCTCTTCTTCATTGAGGAAGAGCAAGCCCAGCCAGTGGACGGCGGGGACGAATAGGCGCCCACGAGTAGACTTTGTCTCTCGTGCATGATATATCGGTAGCTCTAGTCAGGATTGACGACCATGCGGCATCGCAAAAAAGGGCGCAGTCTCTCTCGCACGGCCAGCCATCGGAAGGCCACGCTGCGGAACATGGCAACGAGCCTGTTCCGGCATGAGCGGATCGAGACCACTACAGCCAAGGCCAAGGAGTTGCGCCCATACGCGGAGCGACTCATCACAATGGCGCGCAGGGGTGATCTGCATTCCCGGCGCCTCGCAGCCAGGCACGTAGCGGACCGGGAGGTGCTGGGGAAGCTCTTCACTGACATCGCACCTCGTTTTCAGGAACGTCCGGGGGGATACACCCGGATCCTGAAGCTGGGGCACCGGAAGGGTGATGCAGCGGAGATGGCGTTGATCGAACTCGTCGAGCGGACAGACGCGTAACTCCAGGAGAACGGAACCCATGGCCCACGGCACCGGCAGTAAGCTGTCCCTCCCCCTCATGATTGTGGCATTCCTCACCGTTGCCGGGTTCGTCTACTGGCTTTCGGTGACGGCGCAACCCACCGAGATTCCGGTGGCCGAGGAGGAAGAACCGGTAATGGAGTTGAGCATGGAGGTATTCCAGACCCGGTCATCGGAGGTCGTTGGGGAACGGGTCCGGCTTCCGTACGTTGAGGTGGCTTCCAACCTCGGTCTCCAGGCATTCTGGTTCGAGTTCCCGGACGGCAACATCTACCTTGCCCGGATCGGTCCCGAACTTGCGGAAACCGGCTTTCTGGTGGAGGAGGGCGATGACGTCCGGATTACCGGCGTTGTCCATGAGATGGATGACGAGGTTCTGGATGCCTGGGTGAACCAGGGGGTGATTCCCCCGGATGCCCGTGATATGGCCGCCTTTGCCCAGACCTACATCGAAGCCGATGAGGTGGCGATCCGAGTGCCCGAAGAGGCACAGGATCCTCCCTCCGGTAACTGACGACGACCGTTGACGGCAGGAGTTACAGGCTCCGCCTTTCAAGGATGGAATGATGGCTAGAGTATGCTGGGTGTGCGGAAAGCGGCCCTCCACGGGGAACCGGGTGAGTCACGCCAACAACAAGACCAAGCGGAGATGGCTCCCCAACCTCCAGAGCGTTCGAATCCTGGGGGATGATGGAGTGCGCCAGCGGGTGCGGGTCTGCACCTCTTGCATTTCCGCCGGGAAGGTCCGCAAGGCTCCGGCGACCCGTCCGCCTGCGGAGGTCTGACGGCGAGTCCCCCTCTTTTCGGGCCTTCGCCCGGTACTCGGCTGGCGGCCCTTGTCTTGAGGGGTTGTCCATGCGGCCCCCTGGATGCGTATCGCCTCCAGGGGGCCGCTTTGGGTTGCCCCCGTATCGTCTCTCCCTCACGCAAGGTCCCTCCCTGATGTCCTCCGGACCCCGCCCACAAGCGCCATCCGTCGCCGTAACCCGGCCGGAGGAGGAAGGAGCGGGGGAGGATCGTCTCTCCCAGTGGCTTCGCCGGGAAGGGATGCGACCCGTTTCCTTCCCCCTCATGGCGCTGGCGCCACCCATCTCCCCGGGTGCCCTGAACGCTGCTGCAAAACGCCTCGTTGGTGCGGTGGAAAGGGGGGAATTACCCACGTATACCTGGATTGTGATTACCTCCAGGAATGTGATCACCCCCTTCCTGGACGCAGTGGAGAGGGCCGGGGGGAGTCCGCAGGTGTTGCAGGCCGGGGGCCTTCATGTCGCGGCGGTGGGACAGGCAACGGCGACAGCCCTCGAACAGGCGGGCCTTCCAGCCGATCTGGTTCCGACGCGGTACACGGCCGAAGACCTGCTGCAGGCGCTGCGAGAGCGGGGTGCATTTGGTGCGGGGCGTCGGATCCTGCTTCCGCGAGCTGAGGTGGCACGTGACGTGCTACCCGAAGGGGTCCGTGAGCTGGGTGGCAATGTCGATGTTGTTACCGCCTACCGGGTGGTGGAGGATCACGCCCGAGCCGAGGCGCTTTGCCAGGCGGTGCGGCGGGAGGGGG
>SL_3KL_010_SEDDRAFT_10002385_pt1 | contig 17178 bp, 8 predicted proteins | sample SodLakKL_010_SED_2_FD_10381 | JGI IMG/M metagenome (IMG submission 10381) | reverse complement strand
AAAACTTGAAAATAGCATTTTTTTTTATTTACTTAATATATTGATAATATTGGCATAACATAAGTAAGTGGTAAGTATAAATATACCATTTCGTTATTTATACTCGAGAAAATGCATACTGTGAAGGAGAGTGGTGAAATTGGTGTCTCCCCCGGTTTTCCCTTCCACCACAATAATCTATATGTCTTGTTCGCGTTCAGAAGTAATTTGTTTTGAGATATGGCTATATTAAAACGAAATCCCGTCATACGGCTCTTTTTGATTTTAGGAATTGTCATCGGTGTGCTCCTGGTTTTGCCGGTTAAAATACCTTTCACTATTTCATCCCACGCTAAGCTTTTTCATGGAAAAGAATGGATAATCAGTAAAGATGACGGCGGTCGGATAAGTGCCGTCCTTCTCGACCGTATAAGCGGTCTAACGGAGAATTACCGATTACATCAGTTTGATCGGCAGGACGCGGTCCGGTTTGAACTGCATAGTTCCGTTGTTCCGGGAAATCATATACAAACGGGAGATACGGTCGGTAGAATCTATTCGACCCGGCTTAGCAGGGAATATATTTCACTGGTCGGTGATCTTGCAGTCACGCGGGCTTCGGTCGGTCTCTACTTATCCGGTGAAAAAGAGGCGGTAATAGAGGAAGCACAAAATCGTCTCGCATATGCCGAGCAGCAATTAAGAGGACACGCAAGAATCCTGGAGCGGCAGCGGGAATTACACGACCGGGAGCTGATCTCGGATGAGGAACTTGATATCGTGGTTCAACAAAAACAACTTTATGAGATCAATATACGTGTCGCGGAATCCCGTTTGCAGACCGCCCTTACCGGAGCGAAAGATGAGCAGATCGAATATCTCAATGCAAAAATACAAGCCCTCGAGGATCAAATACGTTCGCTTGAACAAACCCTGGATGACTATACATACGTTTCACCTATCGATGGTATCGTATATCACACGTTTTCACCCGATACACTTGCCCTCATCGGTGATCCTGAAATGCACGTTGCCGTCATTCCTGTACCGTTTCGCTATCGCCCGTACATCATAAACGGCCAGCAGGTTAGATTGCGAATCCCGGGTAATAATATCGCAACGTGCGATGGCACCGTGCACTTGATCGGTAATACAGCGCATCTTATGAACGGCGGACAGTATTTCATGATCAGTGCTATTATCGACAATTTGGATGACGGGTATCTACCCGGTATTATGGCGTCAGCGTCAATTAAAACAGAACCGGTAACCATAAGGGAATATCTTTTGCGGTATACCCGACCGATATTTAACTGAGTGATACGTGGCAAGACTTGAATACAAATACTTAGTACGATACGAACACCTGGAACGTTTCCGGAGTATGATTACCCCGTTCCTGGACCGGGACGTCTACGCATCCAACGGGGATATACCGGAATATAGTGTGCGAAGTATTTATTTTGATACTCCGACACTTCGATACTATGAGGAAAAGATGGAGGGTATCGATGTCCGGAAAAAACTTCGTATCCGGGGATATAACGGCGGCGGTAAAAATCCGGAAGTATTTCTCGAGATCAAAAGGAAAAACATTCAAACCGTATGGAAAAACCGGGCGCCTTTGTACCATAAAAAAGTAGAGGATCTCCTGCAAACCGGCGATGTGGACAGCTTTATAATTACCGATAACGGTATTGCTAACGCGGCGGATAACGCCCGGCGTTTTTTATTTCACGTGTATCAGCACGCACTGCAACCATTGGTACTTGTTACGTATGAACGCGAAGCATATACCGGACGGTTTAATCGCGATTTTCGTCTTACGATCGACAAAAACCTTCGTAGTGCCATATATCCGGAAATCAGGGATCTCTTTTCCGAAAAGCACATGGTCCGGTGTATACCGCATCATTTTGTCGTCGAAGTCAAGTTTAAAAACCGTATGCCGAATTGGATACACTCGATACTCGGTACATTCGGTGTCCGTAGGCGCGCCGTCTCAAAATATTGCATCGGCCTTGAAGCACATAAAAAAGTAGAAAAACATTTTACCAAACATGCCGTTCGTGCCTGTGCACCGGCANTTNATAAATAAATATAGATTATGCTCGACGATCTTTCAACATTATTTCAATTCGATCTGACGATCGATCAAATNATCGTCAATACCGCGGTTGCAACAATCTGCGGTCTTTGCATTATGTATTTGTATCGGATAACATACCAGGGACCGAGTTACTCACAATCGTTCGCAGGTTCGATGGTAATACTTTCGATGTTGACGGCGATTGTTATCATGGTAATCGGTAATAACCTCGCACGGGCCTTCGGGCTCGTCGGGGCGATGTCCATTATTCGTTTCCGAACCGCGATAAAAGATCCGCAGGACATTGTGTACATTTTCTTTTCACTGGCGGTCGGTATGGCCGCGGGTGCGGGATTACATCTCGTATGCCGTCATCGGAACGGGATTAGTCAGTATCGTAACGTATGTTCTNTCCTTCAATAAAGGAGGAGCAGCGCAGCGGAGGGAATTTTTATTGCAATTTTCGATGAACGGTTCAACAGCAGATGAAGCACCGTATCTTTCTACGATGAATCGCTTTTGTAAAGACCATAAGCTCGTAAATATGAAATCTCTGAATGAAGGTAAAACGCTTGAATTATCATACTATGTTCGGTTAAAGAACCAGGATAAAGGTCCTGCATTTGTTCGCGAACTTGAAAAGACACCCGGGATAGAAAGAGTCAATTTATTCTTTGATGAAGAGAATTACTAATCGCGGGAATGTCCAAACCAATTTCATAATGATAAAATAACACCTCTTTTCTTTTAATTTGATGATGATGAATGTTAGTGTGAGGATATATAGTATTGTTTTGGCGATAGTTCTGGTCTACGGCCCGGCAAATGCGCAATCAATCTTTATGAATGAGGTCATGGCATCCAACGGAATCACCATTGCCGATGAAGACGGTGATTATGAGGATTGGATCGAGTTATATAATTCGGGTGATACGGAAGTAAACCTCGAAGGCTATGGATTATCCGACGATTATGGGAATGCGTTTGCCTGGCTGTTTCCCGATTCAGTGCTGAGTCCGGGGGAGTTCCTGCTAATATGGGCATCGGGTAAAAATCGAACTACTCCCGGTGAAGCATTGCACACAAATTTCAGCATCAGCGCAGCCGGAGAGGAGCTGATACTCACATCACCAACCGGTGAGCGGATCGATGAACTGATACCGACAGCTATTCCGCGCGATATATCCTACGGCAGGCAACCGGACGGTGGGAGCGAATGGTATTTTTTTTCGGAGCCGACACCCGGCGCACCTAACGACACCCCTGCTTTTATCGGACAGGTTGATCCACCCGTTTTTTCCCACACCGGAGGTTTTTATCACGATCCATTCGATCTTTCCATCGGGAATGCCGACACAAGCATTTCTATTTATTATACGCTCGACGGTTCCGAACCGACGGACTCATCTTCTCTCTACGGGGAATATATTCATATTTATGATAGAGATGATATTCCAAACGATATTTCAGAAATACCGACAAACATTAATTATAACTGGCGGTCACCGGGAGGCCAGGTCAATAAAGTAATGGTTGTCCGCGCCCGCGCTTTCGCCGACGGCTATTTACCGAGTGAGACCGTTACTCACACCTTTATTGTAGAGCCTGCCGGAGCGGAACGGTACACATTCCCGTTGCTCTCAATAGCGACGCACCGGGATAATTTTTTCGATGATGATATCGGAATTTATGTTCCCGGAAGCAATTACGTGCCGCCATCTCATCCCATCCGTCCCTGGGAACAACAGGGTAACTTCACGCAGCGGGGACCGGAGTGGGAACGAACCGTACATATGGAGTATTTCAGTGAGGATGGAGTCCGCGAGTTAGCTCACAATGCCGGAGTACGTATACACGGAGGAGCATCCAGGACATTCTCGCATAAAAGTCTGCGGATGTATGCCCGCGCCGGCCTCGGCAGCGATTGGTTTGAATTTCCCTTTTTTAAGGATAAAACGCTACCGCGGATAAAAAGATTTATTTTACGGAATTCGGGAAACGATATCGAACATACAATGTTTCGGGATATATTCATTCAGCAGCTCGTAAAGGATCTCGACATCGATTATCAGGGCTACCGACCGGTTATTGTTTTTTTAAACGGTGAATACTGGGGAATCCATAACCTGCGGGAACGAATTGATAAATATTATTTCGAAACAAACCACGGTGTCGATCCCGATAATATCGATTTACTTACGGAGTATTTTATCGTAAGGGAGGGTGATGATCAGCATTACCGGGATCTAATCACATACCTCACCGATAATGATATTGCCGATTCCGCACACTACCGGGCCGTTAATAGTATGATAGATATATCCAATTTCATCGATTACACTATAGCACAAATTTATATTGCCAATACCGACTGGCCGGCAAACAATATAGACTACTGGAGACCGAAAACGACGGACGGACGGTGGCGATGGGTTTTATATGACACTGACTTCGGTTTCGGATTGTTTGATCCGCACCGGGGTCATCTTCATAAGACCCTCGCAGCTGCGACCGCAGAAGAGGGTTCATCATATCCGAATACTTCGTGGTCTACTTTCCTGCTCCGGACACTTCTGAAAAATGATGAATTTCAACTGCAATTTATCACCCGGTTTGCAGATGTGATGAACACAACTTTTGATCCTGAGCGGGTTATTGCCACGATCGATTTTTTCCGGAATATGTATCAGCCCGAAATAGAAGAACATCGAGATCGTTGGTATCCGCATCTGTCAAAAAATATGTGGGAAAACAACATTGAAGTAATGCGGAGATTTGCCCGGAATCGACCTGATGCAATGCGTAATCAGATTGTAGGTCATTTCAATCTTCAGGGAACAGCTAACCTGACGCTCGGTATCAGTGAACCGAATGCCGGATCGATACAGGTGAACTCGTTTTTTATTGAAGAAAACCAATTTATCAAATCCGATTCACTTGATGGACATTTCTGGGAAGGAACGTATTTTAAGGATATACCTGTTCGTATCATAGCAATTTCCTCTCCGGGATATGCATTTACCGGATGGGAGGGAATGGATCACCACAGTGATACATTAATTATCGTGCCGTCTGATACTATGCACTTCACTGCACTTTTTGAATATGACGGGGTGTATCATGACGGAATTATGAATCCCGAACCGCATGACCTTGCTCGGGGACCGTATCGATTTAATTACTGGCCGGATGATAAACCTGGAAATACCTTTCCGCCTCATATGGTTTTCCAGCAAACAAATTTAACCGATCCGGGCCTGACGGATGAAATGACGGATGTCTACCATATACCCGAAGACGAATATCACAGCGATGATCACAGAAGTATCGGGTATCCATACAGTCTCACGAGACGTACGCGATTAACCGGTTGGGGAGCAGACGGCATTACTTTTATCAACACCGGACGCGACAGAGACCTCGGTGCCGCCGTACTTGCTCTGAATACAATGGGTCTTGACAGCATTATGGTCTCCTGGACAGGAGGAACCAGACTGCCTAATAGCAGAATCTATGCTATTCGATTACAATATCGTGTGGGTGTCACAGACCCGTTTAATGACGTGCTCGATGAAGACGGAGAGATCGTTGAATACGTTCGCCACCCGATCGGGGGACATTTTCAGTTTATGGAACCTGTCATGCTTCCCGAAGAAGCGAACGATCAGCCCTATGTTCAGCTCCGATGGAAGTATTATCATGTAGACGGAACAAGCGGTCCGCGGGCAAAGCTCCTGCTTGATAACATCCTCGTTACAACCGGTAAACATCCGCATACCTTATTCCCGGATGCGTTCGAACTCGCGCAGGGAGATTACACCTTCGATTATTGGAGTCGGGAACAACCCGAACATACTTTTCCCCCGAATATGGTTTTTTTACAAAGCAGAATGGATGATCCGGTATTAAACGATGAGATGGTCGAACCATATCATATCCCGTATTTAAATGCAGATCATAATGCTTATCACGCAAACGATCAGTTTACAACAGGTTTCCCGTATAATCTCACGGGACGAACGAGAATTAACGGGCTTGAAGACGACGGTATCGCATTTATCAATACCGGAAGGGGACGCGATCTTGGTGCCGCGGTTCTTGCACTCAATACGGAAGATAGAAAAAATGTGACGGTAAACTGGTCTGCCGGTACAATCATACCGAGCAGCAGGACGTACAATATCAGATTACTCTATCGGGTCGGGAAAAACAGTCCGTTCATGACTGTTTTCCGCAATGGTATGCCAGTAGAATATGAGCGAAGCGACCTTCAGGAATTTGAGAAAGATATGGGCTCGGTATCCCTTCCGTCCGATGTTGATAATAAACCCTATGTCCAGATCAAGTGGAAGTATTATTATACCGGCCAACGACTTGATCCGGAGGTGGGAAGCCGTGATATGCTTCGACTCGGTAATATCAGAGTAACTTCAAGATCTTTAGATGATGATACAGACGAGCCTGAAATACCGACTGAATATTTTTTAGAACAAAATTTCCCTAACCCGTTTAATCCTTCGACGGTTATCAGATACGGACTGCCGGAAAATAGTATGGTGACGATCAATGTATTCTCAGTACTCGGAAGAGAGGTTGCCGGCCTGGTTCATGGCGAACAGCCGGCCGGAATACATACAGTCGATTGGATATTGCCGCAACGGGGTATCGCATCCGGTGTATATTATTACCGGATTGAAGCAACAAGTCTTGAAGACCCGAGAACCCGTTATGTCGAGACGAAACCGATGGTCGTCATTAAATAATCTCATTTGTTGAGAGTGTGTACTTTTTTTCGTAGTTTATAATGCAATAGATGCAAGTCTGATGGTAACACTCCGATTCGGAACATATGACTAATTACTTTATTTATTTCTTACCTCAATATAATCATCAGTAACGTAAAGGAATCCATTTATGAGAAAATACTCAATCTACGTTTTGTTGTTGCTTTTTATAAGCATTACATGTACGCTATTCTCACAGGAAGAAGCACGCTTATTGCGGTTCCCGACAATACACGGAGAGCAATTAGTGTTTTCTTATGCAGGGGATTTGTACACGGTCAACTCGACAGGCGGTGTAGCGAGACGGCTGACAAATCATGAAGGTTATAATATTTTTCCCCGGTTTTCACCAGATGGCAGCTATATAGCGTTTACCGGTCAGTATGACGGCAATACCGAGGTTTATCTTATACCGGCTCAGGGGGGAATACCACAACGCTTGACCTACACGGCAACCCTCAGCCGGGATGACGTCTCGGACAGGATGGGCCCCAATAATATTGTCATGGGATGGAAAGACAATGAGAATATTCTTATCCGATCGCGTCGTATAGAATGGAATTCATTCAACGGACAGTTGTATCTGGTTTCGAAAGAGGGAGGTATGCCGGAACAACTCCCGATCATTCGGGGCGGCTTTACATCTTATTCCTCCGATGATGACTCAAAAATAGCTTTTAACCGGATATTCAGGGAATTTCGCACCTGGAAACGATACCGTGGTGGTCAGGCGGATGATGTTTGGACTTACGATTTCAATACACAGGAGTTAACCAATATAACAAACAATCCTGCACAGGATATTATTCCTATGTGGCACGGAGATAAAATATATTTTATCTCCGACCGATACGATATAATGAATCTTTTCTCGTATGATCTGAATACGGGTGAAACAGTACAGCTAACTAATTTTACCGATTTTGATATTAAGTTCCCCTCGCTTGGCAACAATGCCATAGTTTTTGAAAATGGCGGTTATGTCTACCGGTTCAGTCTCGATACTCAGGCATATGAAAGAGTCCCTGTTTTCATTAACGAAGATTTTGCAGTCGGACGGGGTGGATTAATAAGCGTGAATGATAATATTACTACTTTCGAGATAGCACCCGACGGGAAACGTGCATTGTTCGGTGCGCGGGGTGATTTGTTCACTGTTCCGGCCAAACACGGAAATACCCGCAATCTTACCGGAACCCCGGGTATCCATGAGCGTAATCCAAAGTGGTCTCCTGACGGAAAGACAATCGCTTACATATCAGATGCATCCGGCGAAGATGAAATATACATCAGGCCGCAGGACGGAAGCGGTGAGGCAACGCAGCTTACTACCGGCGGAGATACATACAAGTATGCACTGGAATGGTCGCCGGATGGTATGAAGATACTGTGGTCGGATAAAAAACTCCGGTTACAATATGTAGACGTTGAAAGCAAACAGGTCTCGGAGGTTTTGCAGGCGACAGCATGGGAGATTACAAGCTATGCCTGGTCACCCGATAGTAAATGGATTGCATATGTAAAACCCGAGGAAGAACAATTTGCGACGATTTATATTTATTCGGTTGACAATAATACTTCCCGTCCGGTTACCGATGGCTGGTTTCAGTCGACACAACCGCATTTTAGTCAGAACGGCAAATATTTATTTTTCGTTTCCAGCCGTAATTTCACGCCCGTATACAGCCAAACCGAATGGAATCATGCCTACGTCGACATGGGAGGTATTTATCTGATTTCTCTGGCAAAAGATATTGAATCACCGTTTAAACCGTTAAGCGATGAAGTCATGCCGGATGATGACGCCGGCGATACTAACCAATCCGGGGATGGTTCGTCTACGGTATCAGTAAAGATTGATTTCGACGGCATTAAAGATAGAATTGTTGCTCTGCCAATACAGGGCTCAAATTACGGTGCTCTGACGTCGGTTGGCGACAGACTATACTACCTGCGTAACGGCAGCCGCGATGAACGCACAAAATTGCTCATGTACGATCTCGATAAAAGAACCGAGACCGACCTCGGGAATGTCAATAGTTATCGTGTTTCCACCGACGGGAAGAAAATGCTGGTCTCACAGCAGGGGCAATACGCGATCATCGATCTTCCGACGGCATCCATTTCTATTCAGGACCGGCTTAATCTGTCGGACATGAAAGTAAACCTCGATCGGCACGCGGAATGGCGGCAGATATTTCATGAAAGCTGGCGACAAATGCGTGATTTTATGTATACACCGAATATGCACGGAATGGATTGGGAAGCGATACGGGATCAGTATGAACCGCTGGTTGATCACGTGACCCATCGGGCAGATTTAACATACGTAATCGGTGAAATGATCGGTGAGTTGAACGTCGGACATGCGTATGTCGGAGGCGGGGATATGCCGAGAGCCGAAAGGATACAATTGGGACTTCTCGGAGCACAGCTTGAGAAAGATCAGCAATCAGGTTATTTCCGGATCACCCGAATATTACGGGGACAAAATTGGCAGACGAACAGACGTTCGCCTCTCACCGAAATCGGTGTCGATGTCAATGAGGGAGACTATATCATTGCAGTCGATGGTATGCCGACGAATGAGCTCCAGGATATCTATACCGCACTTGTCGACAAGGCGGATAAACAGGTTACCTTACGCGTCAATAACCAGCCGCGCGAGCAGGGAAGCAGAGAGACCGTTGTTGTCCCCATACAGGATGAGCATGGACTCTACTATTACAACTGGGTACAGGATAATATAGATTATGTATACGAGCAAACCGACGGTCGTGTCGGCTATATACATATTCCCGATATGGGTGTTTCGGGGTTAAACGAATTTGTCCGAAACTATTATCCCCAGCTGCGCCGGGAAGGTCTTATCATCGATGTCCGCAGCAATGGCGGAGGCAATGTTTCACCGATGATCATCGAACGCCTCCGACGTGAAATCGCGATGTTTACCGTTGCACGGAATGCTGCGGTGAACATTGATCCCAGCGGAATGCATCTCGGACCCAAAGTGGCACTTGCCGATCAGTTCTCAGCATCCGACGGTGATATATTCGCGTACCGGTTCAAACACTACGGACTCGGACCGGTCATCGGTCAGACAACATGGGGTGGTGTCGTCGGGATACGCGGGACACTACCGTTGTTGGACGGCGGATTCCTGAATCGACCGGAGTTTTCTCGTTTCGATGTTGAAGCGACAGAATGGGTCATGGAGGGAGTCGGTGTCGAACCCGACATTATTGTTGATAATCATCCCGGTAAGGCATACGAAGGTGTCGATCAGCAGCTCGATAGAGCCATTGAGGAAATTCTAAAAAAGCTTGAGGAGGAACCCGTCCATATCCCGGATCCCCCTCCCTATCCGGATAAGAGCAGAGATCAGTAATATTTTTATATCGGTGTTAACGGAATGATAGAAAATATTTCCGTTAACACCGGTATATATTGTTTCTGCAAAAATTGATTCGTATTATACCTGGTAAATATTATAAAGGATTAAAACCGGTGAGCTATAAGTAATTACATGTCTGAGCAGAAACATAAAATATCCTTACCTGAAAAGGTGACCGCCGATCGAACCTTGCATAAAAGTGAAGAAAAGCTGCGCCTTCTTATCGACAATGTAACCGATTTAATAGTAAAGGTCGACGCCGACGGTCGGTTCGTTTTCGTGAGTCAATCATATTGTGAGTTATTCGGTAAAAGTGAAGAGGAACTCCTCGGCAAACATTTTATGCCGCTTGTCCATGAGGAGGACCGGGGGGTAACCGAGCGGGCATTGCTCGATCTTAAGAAACCGCCATATACCTGCTATGTTGAACAGCGTGCGATGACTAAGTATGGCTGGCGCTGGATTGCCTGGACAGATAAAGCCATACTCGACGAGAGAGGCGAGATTGATGCGATAATCGGAGCCGGTCGGGATATCACAGACCGAAAAATTTATGAGGAAGCATTAACAGAAAGCGAAGAGCGATACAAATCGATCTTCGAGAATAATCATACCGTTATATTGCTAATCGATCTTAAGAACGAAACCATCATCGATGCAAACCCTGCCGCGTGCTCATTTTATGGATATACCCGACAACAGATGCAGAGTAAGAATATGGCCGACTTCAATGTTAAAAGCCCCGAAGAACCACGCGCTGAGAGACAAAAGTCATACCGACGGAGGCAAGAACAGCATATACTCAAACACAAGATTGCAAATGGTGAAGTAAGGGACGTCGAAGTATTGACCGGACCGATTATAATCGGTGGTAAGCAGCTCTTGTATTCCATTATCAATGATATAACCGAACGCCGAAAAGTTGAGGAAGCACTCGAAAAATCTCACGATTTTTATCTCACCTTATTTGAAAAATTTCCGGGGATGATCTGGCGATCAGATACACACGGTGATATCAATTATGTAAATCAATCACTTCTTCAGTTCACGGGCAGGTCTTTTACGGATGAACTGGGCAGGAATTGGCTAACCATCGTTCATCCCGATGATCGTGCGTCGGTTGAAAAAGAGCAGTATGGGTACATCGAGGAAAGAAAACCATTTCAGATGGAGTACCGCTTGCGGCATCATACGGGTCAGTATCGCTGGATAATCGACATCGGCAAACCATACGAGAATATCAAGGGTAATTATGCAGGGTACATCGGCATGTGTTTTGATATTTCCGATAGGAAAGAAACGGAAGCACGCGTACACCGCGTTAATCGTTTATATTCAATGTTAAGTATGGTAAACCAGGCAATCCTCGAAACGAATGACAGCCCTACACTTTACAGTACGGTATGTAAGGTTGCTGTAGAGGAGGGTGGATTAAAACTGGCCTGGATCGGTATGTATGACGATGCGGTGAATCGGTTACAAATAGTTTCACGTTATGGTCATGGCGAAAATTATCCCGATCTGCTCGATTTATCTCTTCACGGAGACGAACGCAGGTATCCACCGGCTATGATTTCCTTCATCAGCGGAAAAAACTCCATAGTAAATTCTATTCAAGGTGGAGCCGGGATAGCTGCTCAGGCAGAAGCAGCTTTAAAAGGTAATCTTCGGTCGGAAGCTGTTTTTCCTCTACGCTCGGAAAATGCCGTTATCGGCGTTTTCTGCCTGTGTGCCGATGAGGAGAATTTCTTCGAAGACGAGGGTGTTCACTTGCTGGAAGATATCGCAAAAGATATCTCATTTGCCCTGCAGAAAATGAAGAATGATGAGACAAGAAGAAAAGCCGAGCTGTCGCTACAGGCAAGTGAAGAACGTTTTCGAACGCTTGTTCAATCAATGGATGATATTGTTTTTGTCCTCGATAAAGACCAGCGGTACGTTGGTGTGTATGGTAGGTGGCTCGATATCCTCGGATTATCTGAAGATATGTTTATCGGAAAAACAATTCGGGAGATGCTCGGTACCGAACTATCGGCCGAACACGAAATCGCGAACAACCGGGCTCTTGCAGGTGAGCACGTTCTCTATTCCTGGACTGCTTTTACACCTGATGGGAACCGGTATATGCAAACCTCATTATCGCCGTTACGTAATGTTTCCGGAGAGATTACCGGTATTGTGGGTGTGGGCCGGGATGTGACCGAATTACGTGAAGCGCAGGAAGTACAACAACTGCAAAGTGTTGCACTTGACTCGGCCGCAAATGCAGTGGTTATTACCGACCCTGACGGGATTATAGAGTATGTTAACAGTGCATTCACCACCTTGACCGGATACGGAAAAGATGAGGTGATAGGGAAAAAGCCAAGGGTATTAAAATCCGGTAAACACGACGAGTTATATTACCGGAATATATGGGAAACAATACTGAACGGTAATGTATGGTCGGGTGAAATTGTCAATCGAAAAAAGGACGGAAGATTGTATACTGAAGAGATGACNATTACGCCGGTTCGTAATCAANNNGGTANTANNACACACTTNATNGCNATNAAACAGGANATNACNAATCAAAANCANATTCANCACCACCTGTTCCAGACACAAAAAATGGAAAGTATAGGTACCCTCGCCAGCGGTATCGCACANGATTTTAATAATATTCTTGGTATTATCCTCGGCTACACATCGCTGATCGAGAAAAATAATAGTGATAACGAAAGTGTGTCAAAGAANCTACAGGTTATTAATAAAACCGTAGAAAGAGGAGCGAAGCTTGTACAGCAAATATTGACATTTGCACGTAAAACCGAATTGACACTTGACGTCGTTGATGTAAATTCTGTTATTTCCGAGTTGGCGAGAATGCTCGAAGAAACATTCCCTAAAACGATAACAATACATTTAGAACTCGCAGCACATGTCCCCGTGCTATTGATTGATCAGGGCCAACTTCACCAGGTTTTGTTGAATCTTTTTGTCAATGCAAGAGATGCTATACAAACCGCAAAAATGGATGCCGGTACTATCTCTATTAAAACAAGCGTTGTCCCGGGATCGCAAGTACAATCTCAATATGATAATGCGGGATCTGAGAAATATTTGAACATTTCGGTCTCCGATACGGGAGCCGGAATGGATGAAAAAACCATAGAAAGAATTTTCGAACCATTTTATACGACAAAGGAAATGGGTAAGGGTACGGGACTTGGACTCTCCGTGGTATACGGTATCGTAAAATCATACCATGGATATATCGACGTCAGAAGTGCCCCGGATTCGGGAACGGTATTCTCGATATATTTACCGGTACGATTTGCAACGAATGAAGAAGATCCGGAGGGTACTTCCGGTCATGACGAGATGCGGGGCGGGAACGAGACGATACTTTTTATTGAGGACGAATCTTTCTTACTCGAAGCCGTACAGACTATATTGGAGGAGAAAGGATATAAGGTATACACAGCAGTCGACGGATTAAGTGCAATCGATATATATAGTAAATACCATGATACTATTGACCTTGTCGTCTCAGATATAGGCTTACCCAATATGAGCGGAACTGAGGTTTTAAAAGAATTATATAACATTAATACAAGTGTACCGTTCATACTGGCCAGCGGATATTTTGATCCGCTGAAAAAGAAAGAAATAACTCCGTATGGCGTGAGAGCTTTTATTCACAAACCATATCAACTGAATGAACTGTTAGTAACGGTACGTAAGATTTTGGACTTTTAAGAATGCAAGTATAGAATATAGCCCTTCTTGAGTTGCGGTAATTGTACATGCCATTATTCATCCTGTAAATAGTGCGTAATCGAAATTACCATTGTACGTAAAATGAAAATCCTGAATCAGCATTGCACAGAAGAAGCCGATCAGTAGATGACAAACGATTTAATACAAAACGCCGAAATACTTGAAAGGATCGACAGATTCCGGCGACAGCTCGATAAACTGAAACGAAGTGTTCACAGTACCGCCGACCGGCGTGTCGATGAACCAGTAAGCGAGCATGACAGACGTCTCCATCTGCTTCTGACCGATACATCGGATGTAATCAGTATTGTCGATGACCGTGGCGTCATACGGTATGAATCACCTTCGGCAATTCGTATCTTCGGTGCCCGCGGGAATAAACCGAGAACCGGAACGAGCATATTCAGCTTTTGCCACCCTGAGGATCTGAAGGAAATCGTTGATGCGTTTGTCGGTATCCGGCGTCAACCCCGCGCATCCCGGAACATAGCATACCGGTTTCGTCACGGCGACGGTTCGTGGATCAACATCGAATCGACATACAGGAACCTTCTGGATGAAGCATCCATAGAGGGAATTCTGGTCAGTTCCCGAAAAGTTGCCGGCCTGACAGCGGTTGCTGACCGTACAGGTGTGGTCGGTATAATGCATGACAATACGGACCTGAAACAGTCAGAAGAAAAACTTCGTCAGTTGCATAAAGCGGATAGTCTCAATGTGCTGGTTGGCGGCGTGGCGCATAATTTTAATAATATTCTCGGTGTCATTATGGGGTATGCATCGATGCTTGAGGATCCGGAGATCGGGCCGGAGAAGTTTAACCAGTATGTGAGGATAATCATCGAAGGGACAGAGCGTGGCGCGCATCTCGTTCAGCAGTTAATGACGTATGTCAGGAAGACGCCGGTTCGTTATAGCGATGTTGCCGTTGGCGAAGTGATCCGTGAAAAGATTCGGATGGCAATGGAGACGTTTCCGCAGACAGTCTTGTTCTCGGTTGATCTCGATTCGCGTGAGCTTGTTATTCGTGCGGACAGAGATCAGTTTGGCCAGGTACTGTTCAATCTGTTTCTCAACGCGCGTGATGCCATGCCTGACGGAGGCACGATCACGGTGAGTTCCGGTGTTGTCCGCGGCGGTGAACTACGTTCCCGGTTTGCGGGGGCAAAAAACATAGAGTATGTGCGTGTTACGGTCGGTGACACGGGTACCGGAATAGATGAAGAAATACGGGACAGAATATACGAGCCGTTTTTTACGACGAAGGAGGCAGGTGAGGGATTTGGTTTAGGGCTATCGGTGGTCCGTGGTATAATAGAAAATCATCACGGATTTATCGATACGGAGAGTACAGCGGGTGATGGGTCCGCAATTTCGGTCTATATACCGCATGAAATAAAATAGCCAAAATATCTGATTGTTGAAACTATTTTATATCGGCTCCGTATACGATATATTATTAGAATCAAATAGATTTTTTTATATTAATACACACATCATATCACAAAAGTTAAGGAGGATCCATTTATGAAAAGATATTGCAATAGAGCAATCGGGCTGCTGCTGTCCCTTTTTATGATTTCATTCGCTTTGGTCTCTTCGGTTCATCAGAGCGACTATCTTGAAAATCTCCCACCGGTTATTGACCGCGATATATTTTTTGGTGATCCTGAGATTGCCGGTGCACAGTTATCCCCAAACGGTCAATTTATTTCGTTCAGAAAACCGCATCTGGGGGTGATGAATATCTGGGTCAAGACAATTGAAGAACCTTTTGAGAATGCGCGTCCGGTTACGGCCGATACGACACGACCTATAATGGGTTATTTCTGGAGTCAGGACTCCAAGTATATTCTGTATGTACAGGACAAAGGGGGAGACGAAAATTATCATATTTATGCGGTTGATCCCTCTGCCGAACCCGACCCGGGGATTTCCGTACCTCCTGCGCGTAATCTTACCGATATCGATAATGTACGTGCTATGATTTATGCTGTCCCTGAAAATACCCCGAACCAGATTATTGTCGGAATAAATGACCGTAATCCTCAGTTGCATGATGTATATCGTCTGGATATATCAACGGGGGAGCTTGAATTGATCATACAGAATGATCAAAACGTAGCAGACTGGGCGACGGATAACGATGGCGATATCCGACTTGCAATTCGTCAAACCCCCGATGGCGGTACCGAAATTCTGCGCGTTGATGAAGAAGAGTTGGTACAGATATATACAGTTTCCAACGAAGAATCCGCAGGACCGTTACAATTCCACAAAGACGGAAAACGTGTATATATGGTAACGAATAAAGGAACGGATCTTACCCGGCTTATGCTTTTCGATCCGGTAACCGGCGAAGAAGAATTTGTCGAGTCCGATCCTGAAGATCAGGTGGATTTCGCGGGTGCGGAATTTTCACGGGTAACGAAAGAGTTGATCGCAACGTATTATCTGGGCGATCGGCTTCGTATCTATCCGCGTGATGAAAAGTTTGCAGAAGACTATGAATTTCTAAGAGCACATCTGCCGGACGGCGATATTTACCCGGGATCATCAACCGCGGATGAATCAAAAGTCCTTATCAGTGTCACAAGTGATACCGATCCCGGTGCGACCTATTTATTTGATCGTGATAAACGGGAAATTACCTTCCTGTATCGTCCCAGACCGAATTTACCGACTGAATATCTTGCGTCAATGATCCCCGTGCGGTATACAGCACGCGACGGATTGGAAATACCAGGCTATCTTACAATTCCGAAAGGGGTTGAGCCGAAAAACCTGCCGCTTATTGTCAATCCCCACGGCGGACCCTGGGCGAGGGATACCTGGGGTTATCGGGCAGAAGTACAGTTCCTCGCCAATCGCGGTTATGCCGTATTTCAGCCGAATTTCAGAGGTTCCACCGGATACGGCAAAGAATTCCTGAACGCCGGTAACAGAGAGTGGGGAACGGGATATATGCAGCACGATATTACCGACGGTGTCAAATATCTGATCGAGCAGGGGATCGCCGACCCTGAACGCGTAGCAATATACGGCGGGTCCTACGGCGGTTATGCAACGCTGGCGGGTCTTGCCTTTACGCCCGATATTTTTGCGGCGGGAATTTCATTCGTCGGACCATCGAATATAATCACATTATTGAACTCCATCCCGCCATACTG
>SL_3KL_010_SEDDRAFT_10002384_pt1 | contig 17182 bp, 18 predicted proteins | sample SodLakKL_010_SED_2_FD_10381 | JGI IMG/M metagenome (IMG submission 10381) | reverse complement strand
AAGAGTTTAATGCTTTCATGACTTCATCCCTGCTTACGTATTCACCACTTTCTGCTTCGAGCATGGCTTTTAGCAATCCATAATCCTCTTTATCGGTTTCAGTAAGGGATTTGGTTGTTAAACGCAATCGCTTTGCCAGGGAAAGGAAAAGCATTTTGTCATCTTCTGACTTTATATTGATAATAAGAGTTTCCATAATGATTGTCACATATTTACATCCGGTCAGCAATTATACAAATTTACGTCTTTTTATCCACAAGTTCACCCTGTGGGATATGAAATTATCCCACAGGGTGAACACAAATAATTTCTATATTTCTCAAATTTTCACAAATTGGATTTCATTTTTCGATTTATTTCCGTGTGCTATTTGATGAAAGGAACACAGATAACACGGATAAAAACATTTTTTCATCGATCATCGAAAATCATCTTCACATTTGCACATCTTCACATCTGCTAATCTCCTAATCTGCACATCTGCTAATCTGCACATCTGCTAATCTGCAATCTTCCAGCCAACAAAAAACCGGCAGCTTCAAAAAAAGCTGCCGGCTGTAAAAAACGATTAAGTAATTTCTTCAATCATCCTCCATGGAGGTATAGCGAGGCTCCTCTTTTTTCTTGACTTTTTTATACAAAAAACGTCCCACCAAGCTTGTAATACCTGAAACCACGCTATAAATAAAACGCAGGCGGTGCCCTGTTTTTTGAATAAAAGAAAACACCGTAAACATTCTGCCCAGAGCACCCAGGCTATCATTCATAGCATCCTCCGCACGCATCGACTCGTAGCGCAAACGCACCTTTTCCATTCTGATGTCGTGAAGGGTTTTGATGTTCCTTAAGCTTTCCGATAGCATCATGACTGGTCCCTCCTCTCTTTTTCATCAGCATCTTCGTCCAAAAAAATCTTAAGCATGATCCGGATTGCCAGCCTTCCGAAAATGGNCTTTTTCCATATCAGGAAGATCCCTGTCAGCAAAAAATAGAAACCACTGACAATCAGTATACCATACAAAAGGGAATCCAATAGCTGTCCTACCAACAAAGCAGCTGCTCCTGAAAGAAACAGCAAAGCCAGAAGGCAGGTGGTCAGAATAACGGCATTGGCCACTAAAATGGTCAGGAGCTTTACTGCCTTTTCAAAAGCCAATATCCCGTAATAGGAGATTTTTGTTTCCAGATATTTACGGACATTGTCCTTTAATCCGGCAATTTGCTCCAATAACTCTTTGCCATCCATATAATGGAAGTTTAAATGATTACTTTTCTTCAACTTCTTTGGATGCTTTTTTTACCCGCGACTTGGTTTCCTCGGCCACGCCACCAACATACTCTTTCAAGTCATCAAGTTTGCCACTCATCTGCTTTGAAAGCTCATCGGTATATTCCTTTCCCTTCTCTTTGATTTTTTTGCGGGTTTCTTCTCCTGCGCCGGGGGCAAACAATAGTCCGGCAGCTACGCCAACTGCTGCGCCAAACACAAATCCAAACAATACTTTTCCACTTGAACTGCTCATAATATCATCTTTTAAAGGTTAAACAATCGATTAAAAAGACATTTAAACAAAAAATTTAATGCCTTTTATCCATATATTACAAATATAACAAAATATCAGGACTCTTTGTTGTTATTTTATCATAAATATTGCCAAAACCCAACATTTTTAAACATTTTGCGTATACATTAGAAAAGATAATGCCTGATTTTTGATAATTACATTGCTTTTGTACACTTTTTGATACATATACTCACAAAACAAGCGATACATGATCAAAAAAAATGTGTCCATTCATTATTATGAGATTGACAGCGTGGACTTGCTGCCCAAAGACGAGCAGGAGCTTGTTAGACTGGCCAGAGATATGACAAATGACGCTTACGCTCCATATTCTGTTTTTTATGTAGGTGCTGCTATATTGCTGGAAAATGGCAAGATGGTCAAAGGCTCGAATCAGGAGAATGGAGCCTATCCCAGCGGCCTTTGTGCTGAGCGGGTTGCGGCTTTTGCTGCATCTGCAAACCACCCCGGTGTAAGCATGAAGAAAATTGCCATTTGCGCACGTTCGAACAGACTGGAAGTAAAGAACCCGGTCTCCCCCTGTGGAGCATGCCGTCAGGTACTTCTTGAATATGAAAACCTGCAGAAGGAGCCATTGAAAATCCTTCTGGCAAGTGAAAACGGCAAAGTGATCGTGATTGACAAGGTGGATGACCTGCTGCCACTGTCCTTCTCCGGAAATGGGCTCAAACGCACCAGTTAACCGGCAACAGTTCTGAACATTCCGGGTTGTATGCGTGTTTTCAGTATGAATCGGGCATATGCCCCGGCAATCTGATTACCCCCACGGTTCATGCCAAAACAACAACATTAAAGACAAAAGACATGCACATCACCAAAACTTTCCTAACGCTGGCAGGTATCATCTTGATCTCCTTCGGTTTGTCGGCCCAGGATAAACCCGCCTATCAAATATTTCTGCGAGATGGGACGCTGTCATCCTACCATGAAATGCTCAATAAAGCACCTGAAAATCACGTGGTGCTTTTTGGGGAGCTGCACAACAACCCCATTGCACACTGGCTTCAATTTGAGCTGAGCAAAGATTTACATATGTATTACGACAGCTTGCTGGTTCTCGGTGCTGAAATGTTTGAAGCGGATAATCAGATCATTATTGATGAATATTTTGATGGAAAAATCCTTGAACGACATTTCAAGGCTGAAGCCAAACTCTGGAACAATTATGACACCGATTATCGCCCGCTGCTTGAGCTTGCCCGGGAAAACAACCTTAACTTCATTGCAACCAATATCCCCAGAAGGTATGCCGCGATGGTTCACAGGGGTGGTTTTGAAGCCCTTGACGCTCTCTCAGAACAGGCCCAAAAGTACATTGCCCCCCTGCCACCCCCTTACAACCCCGAGCTGCCCGGCTATAAAGCCATGCTGGAAATGGCAGGGATGCCGGCACACGGCAGTGATAATTTTCCAAAGGCACAAGCCATCAAGGATGCCACCATGGCGCACTTCATCCTAAAGAACCTGCCCGATTCAGGCATTTTCGTGCACTTCAACGGCGCCTANCACTCCAATAATGACGAAGGGATCCAATGGTATTTAAATCAATATTCAGAGCAACCCCTTTTCATCATGACCATCAGCACAGTGGAACAAGAAAGTGTTGAACAACTCGATGAATCCTATCACGGACTGGCAGACTTTATCATAGCCGTTCCATCAACCATGACAAAAACCTATTAACCACTGGGGACATTCCACACAACCTCTCTGTTTAACCATTCCATAAAAAGAAAACCACAAATCCTAAGCGTTTTATTTTTTTGTGATATATTTGTTCTTTTTTTATCCCAATTTGTGAAAGAAGCACTTTTATATCAGATTGCCATAAACAATATCGCTGGAATAGGAGGAGTTACCGCCAAGCGGCTGATCTCCTATTGCGGAAGCGTTGAACAGGTCTTCAAAGAGAAAAAAGATGCCCTGTTGAAAATTCCGGGCATTGGTGAAAACCTGGCAAAAGCCGTAAGGAAAGGAGCTGCATTTGATCGGGCAGAGCAAGAGATCAGGTTCATCGAAAAGCACAAGATAAAATCCCTGTTTTACCTCGACAAGGATTACCCTTCCCGGTTAAAGCAATGTGAAGACGGCCCTTTGTTGTTATTCGTTAAAGGCAAAGCATGTCTTAACGAACCTAAAATGCTGGCGGTTGTTGGCACACGAAACATGACAGATTACGGACGCAGCCATTGTGAGTCGATAATCACCGAACTGTCAGCCTTTGCTCCCGTTATCGTCAGCGGTCTTGCTTATGGTGTGGATGCCTGTGCCCATAAAGCCGCCCTCAAGAACAAGCTGCAAACCATTGCAGTGCTCGCCCACGGACTCGACAGGATCTATCCGTTTCTACATCACAAGCTTGCGCAGTCAATTATTGACCAGGGCGCACTGGTAACCGATTTTTTAACCGGCAACAAGCCGGACAGGGAAAACTTCCCAAAGCGTAACCGGATCATCGCCGGACTTTGCGACGGCATCATCGTGGTGGAGGCAGCTGAAAGCGGCGGGGCGCTAATAACTGCAAACATCGCCAACAACTATAACCGCGACGTGTTTGCCATACCCGGGAGAACACAAGACACTTACAGCCAGGGATGCAACAAACTAATCAAAATACATAAGGCACATCTGCTCGAATCGGCCATCGACCTGCAATACATCATGAACTGGGAGCCAGGGAAAAATCATAAAAAAGGTTTGCAGCAATCATTATTCATCACCCTCACCGAAGAGGAAAAAAAGATGACCGAATATTTGAAACAACATGGCGAACCGGGTATAGATCAGATTGTTTCAGGAACAGGCTTCAACCTCAGCAAAGCAACCTCCATTCTGCTCAGTCTAGAGTTTAAAGAAGTGGTTAAACCCCTGCCTGGAAAAACTTACAGGCTGAATATCCTTCCTTAAAGCATGGCGTACAAAGTCATCTCACTTCACTTGCAATATATACAGCAGAGCGCTATCTTTGCAGACAACCTAAACAACTAAACAACTAAACAACTAAACAACTAAACAACTAAACAACTAAACAACTAAACAACTAAACATACAGATCAGATCAGTCTCGGTTTGGGATCCCGGTTTTTCAAGAAACTTACACGTGCACTGGATTCGAAGTATCATGCCGGTTATTTTCCCTGGTTGGTTCTCTATCATACAAATCTGTCGAACTTTGGAAAAACAATCCATGAGGTGATCACCACAACAGGCGGAGCGGTGAGTTCATACACCGGTGCCGGCGGCGGAGGGACGATGGGAGGCGGTGGAGGTGCCGCATCCGGAGGAGGTGGTGCCCGATGATGGTTTGTATCTGATATTTTCGTAATTTCGCTGCGAAGAAAATCACAATTTATGGCCAGACAGGAAGACAAAATAATTGGCAGACGGCTGAGGTCCTCTTACATCTCGACCGTAATGAGCATTACCCTTGTTTTGTTTGTCCTGGGACTGTTGGGTCTTATTATTCTTCAAGCACAACAGCTTTCTGACCGGGTTCGCGAAAGCATTGTCGTTTCTGTATTTCTTTCCGATAGCGCCACCGATAATGCAATCGGCAGNCTGCAATCGGAGTTGGAATCGATGCCTTCTGTGAATGAAACCGACTACATTTCCCGCGACAAGGCAGCCGAACAACTGATACAGGAGCTGGGAGAAGACTTTGTCGGATTTCTTGGATACAACCCCTTATCCGCATTGTTCCAGATCCGGCTCAAAGCCGCATATACCAATCCCGACAGCCTGCTCCTCTTCGAAGAAAAAGTAGGCCGCAACCCAATTGTCACAGATGTTGATTATCAAAAATCGCTGGTACACCTGGTGAACGAAAATGTGAAACGGATCGGGATCGGCCTGCTGGCATTCAGTCTGCTATTGCTGATGATCGCCTTTGCACTGATCAACAACACCATAAGGCTTAGTGTTTTCTCCAAACGTTTTTTGATCAAAAGCATGCAGTTGGTTGGAGCGACCCAGTCCTTTATCCGCCGTCCGTTTATAATACAGGGCGTTTTACAGGGCGTCATAGGGGCGCTGATTACAATATTACTGCTTACTGCAACACTGTATGCCGGGCAGAGACAAATTCCGGAAATCACTATGTTTTATGAATTGCAAATGCTGGGAATACTTTTCGCAGGCGTACTTTTGCTTGGGATTATTATCAGTTATATCTCTACCTATTTTGCAGTCAGAAAATATCTGAAAATTAAAACAGACTTTTTATATTACTATTGATATGAAAAAACAAGAAGGAAGTGTATTGTTGTTCGACAAACACAAGTATACCTGGTTGATTATCGGATTGGTTGTTACTGCACTCGGATTTTTGCTTATGATCGGGGGTAAAAGCGACGACCCATATGTGTTTGATGAGGCAATTTTTAGTTTTCGCAGAATCACACTTGCGCCTATCCTTGTGCTCGGGGGTTATGTGATTCAGATATATGCCATCATGAAAAAAACCACCAACAAACCGGATGACCCAAAGGGGAAAAGACCTGCCACTCCTATTAAAACAGATTTCAAAAAACATAAAAAATAAATTATTGAATGAGCTGGTTAGAAGCCTTTATCCTCGGTCTTTTACAAGGTCTCACTGAGTTTCTTCCCGTAAGCAGCAGCGGACACCTTGAGCTTGGCGGCGCGTTATTCGGACTGGAAGACCCACACGATTTTTTTACATTTAACATCATTGTGCACGGAGCCACGTTTTTAAGCGTGGTAGTAGTTTTCTGGCGCGACATCTACTCTTTGANNGCCAACTTTGTTCGTTTCAANTGGAATCCTGAAATGAAGTTCGCATTATTGCTGCTCGCTTCTGCAGTGCCTACGGGGATTGTCGGACTTTTGTTTGAAGAAAAAATTGAAAGCATCTTTGAAGGCCGGATTGTATTTGTTGGCTTTATGCTTCTTGTTACGGCTACATTACTGTTTCTGACCAGGTTTGTACCCCAAAACAACAATAGCGTTACTCTGAAAACCGCGTTGATCATTGGTTTGGCGCAGACCCTGGCCATTCTGCCCGGTATCAGCCGCAGTGGTGCCACGATCAGCACGGCACTGTTTTTTGGAATTGAGCGGGGCAAAGCCATCCGTTTTTCATTTCTGATGGTACTCATTCCAATATTTGGGGCCAACTTTCTTAAGATTTTGCGGATGTCGGAAGCCGCGGGAAGCTCAACGATGGAGTTTACACCTATGATCATCGGTGCTGTTACTGCCTTCTTAGCCGGGGTGGTCGCGTGCAGGTGGATGCTTCAGATTGTACGCAAGGGAAACATCGCTTACTTTTCTATTTATTGTGCGGTGATTGGCTTGACGGCAATCATCGCCGGCAGCCTTATGTAAAAAATGCAGACGAAAGAAGCATTCAGTGAGTCGATTCGTGAAGGTAAAATGATGTTCATCGATAAACCCTATCGCTGGACATCCTTTGATGTGGTAAATAAATTAAAGGCACTGCTACAACACCGGCTGGGATTAAAAAAAATAAAAGTGGGACACGCAGGCACGCTTGACCCGCTTGCAACCGGACTGTTGATCATCTGCACGGGAAAAGCAACAAAGCAAATCGAACAATTCCAGGTTCTTGACAAAACATATACCGGCACATTCTATACCGGGAAAACAACACCTTCCTTTGACCTTGAAACAAGTCCTGACAAAGAATATCCAACAGCGCACATCACAAAGGAACTTGCTGAAAAAACAGCCGGAGTTCTTACCGGTCCGCAACAACAAATCCCACCTCTTTTTTCGGCAAAAAAGATTGGAGGAGAACGGGCTTATACCTTTGCCCGCAAAGGTAAGGACACAGTCCTGAAAGCCAACCTTGTTCATATTAAAACGTTTGAAATCACAGAATTTGACCTGCCAAATATCCATTTTAGGGTTCAATGCAGCAAGGGGACCTATATCAGGGCCCTGGCAAGAGATTTTGGGGAAGCCATGAACAGTGGTGCTTATCTTGCTGCACTCAGACGTACACATATTGGACAGTATGACGTGACCAATGCCTGGAGCATACAAACCATGACAGACATGATCAATTCATTCGAAGACCAGGCATAAAAACACTTTACGGCGTAGGGATCTTTGTTCGTTGCTTGTTGGCATTTTGCGCTGCGCGCGTCATTCAGGCTTCGCCTTGTCATTTATTGTCATTTTGCGCTGCGCGCGTCATTCAGGCTTCGCCTTGTCATTTGTTGGCATTTTGCGCTGCGCGCGTCATTAAGATGGCTGTTTTTTCCTGCCAAAGCTAAAAGCAAAAAGCTGATAAGATCTCCGTTTTCAGCTCCAAAATATCGGATCCCAGCTCCTGTTTTATTTTTCATTTCACATTTTTAAGTATTTTATTGCCCAAACTATTGACAACGGCCTTCTGATGTATTATCTTTGCAAACCTTTCCCCAAAGGCATTGGTTAAACTTTTACCGACGAATATTTCACAATGAAACTGTCNCAATTTAAATTCAACCTCCCTGTAGAGTTGATTGCTGAAAAGCCCGCTCCAAACCGTGACGAATCGCGCCTGATGGTTTTACATACGAAAACAGGCAAGATCGAACACAAAACATTTAAAAACATCATTGATTATTTTGATGATGGTGATGTAATGATTGCCAACAACACCAAGGTTTTTCCAGCACGTCTTTATGGCACAAAAGAAAAAACCGGTGCCAATATTGAGGTTTTCCTGCTCAGGGAGCTTAACAGGGAATCGCGTTTGTGGGATGTTCTGGTTGATCCGGCCCGAAAGATCAGGATTGGCAACAAGCTTTATTTTGGCGAAGATGACAATCTGGTTGCCGAAGTAATTGATAACACAACCTCCCGGGGCCGTACCCTTCGGTTTTTATTTGACGGCACTTATGATGAATTCAAAAACACCATAGAGTCATTAGGAGAAACACCTTTGCCTAAGCTAATTAACCGTCCTGTTGACCGCGAAGACAAGGAGCGCTATCAGACCATTTTCGCCAAAAGAGAGGGTGCGGTGGCGGCACCTACCGCCGGAATGCATTTCAGCAGGGAGCTGAACAAGCGTCTGGAGCTTAAAGGGATTGAATTTACCGAGGTCACTTTGCACGCAGGTCTGGGCAACTTCAGAAATGTGGATGTCGAAGATTTGAGCAAACACAAGATGGACAGCGAAGAGTTCATTATTGAAGAACAAACGGCAAACACTGTAAACAAAGCGAAAGAAAAAGAAAAAAGGGTTTGCGCTATTGGCACAACCACGATGCGGGCCATCGAGTCATCAGTTTCTATCTCCGGATACCTGAAACCTTATGAGGGCTGGACCAATAAATTCATATATCCACCTTACGATTTCAGCGTGGCAAATGCCATGGTTTCCAACTTTCACCTGCCCCAGTCAACATTGATGATGATGGTATCGGCCTTTGCCGGCTTTGACTTTCTAATGAAAGCTTATAAGGAAGCCATTAAGGAAAAGTACAATTTCTTTACCTATGGTGATGCGATGCTCATTTTAAAATAAGTGAGCAGACTGACCCATTTATACCTTTTCAAAACTTAAATCTGTCAGAAACGGAATGGAGAAACATTTGCTAATTGCTGCCGGAGGCAAGGGGGAGCGAATGCAGACTTCCGGGTACAAACAGTTTATGAAACTGGACGGCAAACCTCTCCTGCTCCGTGTAATGGATGCTTTTTTTCAATTTGATCCAAACATTCATTGCACCATCATTTTGCCTGATGCACTGCATCAAGACTGGCAAAACATATGCAACGAATATGGCTGTCAGCCCGTTTATCAGCTTGTTGAAGGAGGCCCGACCCGTTTTCATTCGGTAAAAAACGGATTGAAACATATTCCCGACAATTCTCTCGTTGCCATTCATGATGCAGCCCGCCCACTTGTATCACAACAACTTATTACCAGACTGTTTGACTTTGCCAAAAAGTTTGGCAATGCCATACCCACGATTGAGGTTGCAGACTCGGTAAGGATGGTGAATCGTGCCATGAACACCGCATTGCCCCGGGAACAAATCAGGCTTGTGCAAACCCCACAGTGCTTTCATGCATCATCAATAAAAAAAGCATACAACACAAGCTACAAAGACTTTTACACAGATGATGCCAGCGTGCTGGAGGCAAACGGTGAACGTCTTTATCTTATTGACGGCGAAAAGGAAAACTTCAAGATCACTACAATGACAGATCTGATGGCAGCCGATAGCATTTTTCAACAAAGAAATCAAAAAAGATAGGGTATTATTCTATTCTTTAACAGGGATGCCTTTCAATGTAGCCGAAGAACAAGCTGTAATTTCAACTTTGACATAATCACCCTGCGAGAAGCTTTCATCAGGAAAAATAACAACCTTGTTGTTTTCAGCTCGTCCCATCAGCTGATCCTCCGACCGTTTTGAGCGTCCTTCAACGAGCACCTCCTGAACAGAACCAATATCTTGCTGATTGCTGATCAGTGATAACTGCTGCTGTTTTTCTATGATTTCGTTCAGGCGTCGTGTTTTCACCTTTTCGGGCACATCATCTTTGTGTTTTTTTGCAGCAAGGGTACCGGGCCGTTCAGAATACTTGAACATAAAAGCAAAATCGTACCCTACCTCTTCCATCAGAGAAAGTGTTTCCATATGCTCCTCTTCGGTTTCTCCGCAAAAGCCTGCTATAAGATCCGTGGATATGGCGCATCCGGGTAAAATTTCCTTTATTGCACGAATCCTGTCGAGGTAATCGGTACGTGTATACTTTCTGTTCATTCTGGAAAGCACAGCCGTACTTCCAGACTGCACCGGCAGGTGGATCGCTTTGCAAATATTCGGAAATTCAGCCATACGATGCAGCAAATTATCCGAAATGTCTTTGGGATGGGAAGTGGCAAACCGGACACGCAGTTTGGGATCCAGGGCGGCAACCATTCCGAGCAGTTCGCTGAAACCGGTCCTGACTCCATCATCTTTCCATAAATATGAATTTACATTCTGTCCGAGCAGGGTAACTTCGCGATAACCATCCTGAATCAATGCGCGTGTTTCAGATAAAACAGATTCGGGATTACGGCTTCGCTCTTTCCCCCGGGTAAACGGAACCACGCAATAAGCACAGAAATTTTCACACCCCCGCATGATGGAAATAAAAGCAGACACACCTCCTGCGGCATATCGTACCGGACTGATGTCAGCATAGGTCTCATCTGCAGAGAGCAACACATTGATGGCTTTTTGTCCGCTTTCAGCATCCATCAAAAGTTGGGGCAACTGCCTGTAGGCATCCGGTCCCGCAACCATATCCACGCGTATCCCTTTATCCTCTCCCTCAAGAAGATCAGACTTCAAACGTTCTGCCATACACCCTAAGACTCCAATGATGAGCCCCGGGCGTTTCTTTCTAAGATGTTGCAGTTCTCTTAACCGGTTCAGAACCCGCTGTTCAGCATGATCTCTAATGGAGCAGGTGTTAAGGAGGATCACGTCGGCCTCGGGCAACTTCTGTGCCACGTCGAAGCCCTCAGACATCATTACGGAAGCTACAATCTCGCTATCGGAGAAATTCATCTGACAACCGTATGTCTCGATATATATCTGTTTATTCACTTTGGTAACTTGGTTTATATCTTTTTTTTGAGGCACAAAAATACACATTTTAAAGCGGACAAAAAGCCATTTGTTGTGTTATTCTTTGACCGTTAATATGTTAAACAAAGCCAAACACAGATTTGCAGTTATAAAAAAACCTTCATCTATGATTATTTTATTACTTTTGCCCTCCAAAATAAAAGCTATGGCAAAAAATCTGGTCATTGTAGAGTCACCGGCAAAGGCAAAAACGATAGAAGGTTTTCTTGGTAAGGAGTTTACGGTAAAGTCCAGTTTTGGGCACGTCCGGGATCTCCCAAAAAACGCTATTGGCGTGAATATTGAAAAGGGGTTTGATCCTGAGTATGAAATCCCTGTTGATAAAAAATCTGTGGTTGCCGATTTGCGAAAGCTTGCAAAGGGAGCCGAAACTGTATGGCTTGCTACAGATGAAGACAGGGAAGGAGAAGCAATTTCGTGGCATTTGGCTGAAAGTTTACAGCTCACCCCTGATCATTACAAGCGGATTGTTTTCCACGAGATCACCAAAAACGCCATCTTAAACGCGATCAAACAGCCTCGTAAGATTGACCAAAACCTTGTTTTTGCGCAACAAGCCAGAAGGGTACTGGACCGTTTGGTCGGTTTTGAATTATCTCCATTATTATGGAAAAAAGTCAAACCTGCCCTTTCTGCAGGCAGGGTTCAGTCTGTTGCTGTTCGTCTGATTGTAGAAAGGGAAAAAGAGGTTCAGGGTTTTAAGGCCATAAGCAGTTATCGTGTATCTGCGATTTTTTCTGTTGAACACGATGGCGATATCACCCCGTTGAAGGCGGAGCTGCCCCAACGGTTTAAAACAAAAGAAGCGGCGAAGGCATTTCTTGAATTGTGTGTAGGAGCCAAATTCACGATTGAAGACATTGAAACGAAACCTGCAAAAAAATCACCATCACCCCCTTTCACAACATCCACGCTGCAACAAGAGGCAAGCCGGAAGCTTGGATTTTCGGTTAGCCGAACGATGGTGGTTGCTCAGAAACTCTACGAATCAGGAAAGATCACCTATATGCGTACCGACTCGCATAACCTTTCCGGCTCAGCAATGGCGATGGCAAAGGAGGAGATCGAAAAAAACTATGGTGCCGACTATGTGAAGCTCAGGAAATATACAACGAAGTCCAAAGGTGCCCAGGAGGCCCACGAAGCCATACGTCCAACCTATATGAGTGTTCATCAGGCCGGGACAGATGCTGCCGGGCAAAAGCTTTACGAATTGATATGGAAGAGAACACTTGCCTCGCAAATGAGCGATGCGTTGCTGGAAAAAACCAATATTTCCATTGGCATTTCCACAACCAAAAAAGAGAAGTTCATTGCATCCGGAGAGGTCGTCAAGTTTGAAGGCTTTCTAAAGGTTTATTTTGAATCAACAGACGATGAGGAGGAAGAAAGCGCAGCCGGGTTGTTGCCCCCCATGAAAAAGGATCAGCTGTTGCCGCTTCAGGAAATGACAGCAACTGAAAGGTATTCGAAGCCTTTGCCAAGATATACCGAAGCCAGTCTCGTAAGAAAAATGGAGGAGCTTGGCATTGGCCGTCCTTCAACATATGCACCCACAATCAGCACCATACAGAAACGCACTTATGTGATCAAGGAGAGCCGGGATGGCATGAAGAGAACGTACAGTCTCCTTACATTGAGTAACGACAAAATCACGGAAAAAGAAAAACATGAAGTTGCTGGTGCAGAAAAAAACAAGTTGTTTCCGACAGATATCGGCCAGGTGGTCAACAGTTTCCTGATGGAGCATTTTTCTGAAATTATGGATTACAACTTTACGGCCAAGGTAGAAAGGGAGTTTGATGAGGTTGCTGAAGGCCAAAAACAGTGGTCTTTGGTTATCAAGAACTTTTACTGGCCTTTTCACGAAAAGGTTGAGCAAACCCTGAAAGAATCAGAAAAATATAGTGGCCAGCGTTTGCTTGGAAAAGATCCGGCAAGTGGCAGGAACGTATATGCCAAAATCGGGCGTTTTGGATCAATGATCCAGATCGGCGACCCTGAAGAGACAGACAAGCCCCGTTTTGCAAGCCTGAGGAAAGAGCAAACCATTGACACCATTACACTGGATGAGTCGCTTGAGTTATTTAAGCTTCCCCGAAAAGCGGGTGAGTTTGAGAACAAAGAGCTTGTAATCGGCGTGGGCAGGTTTGGTCCATATATCAGACACGACGGAAAATTCTATTCTTTACCCAAAGAAGAAGACCCATTAACTGTAACAACAGAGAAGTCCATCGAAGTGATTGAGGAAAAACGGGAAAGTGACCGGAAAAAAACCATCCAAACCTTTGATGAAGAACCGGATATTCGCGTGCTGAAAGGCAAGTGGGGCCCTTACATTGCCTCAGGGAAGAAGAATTACAAAATACCAAAAGACCTGAACCCTGAACAACTAACACTTGAAGAGATTAAAAAAATCATTTCAGACGGAACATCTGAAGCAAAATCTCGTAAAACCAAAAAGACATCCTCTTCAAAAAAGAGAAAATAATTTGACCTTTTGGTACTTACATGGATATTGCGGATTTTTTTGAACCTATCGACACAGCTGTTCCGAGCAAAGGAGGCAAGCTACATCCTCTTATGCTGGCAAACTTTACAAACACCAACCTGAAAAACAAAGGGTTTCCGGATATTGACGGTGCAGATATCGCCATTATCGGGGTAAAGGAGGATCGCAATGCTTCGGGCAATAACGGGTGTTCCATCGCGCCGGACTATGTGCGACAATACCTATATCGCTTATTCAGAGGCCCTTACAACACCAAAATTGCAGATTTGGGTAATATTCTTGCCGGAGATAAAGTCACAGACACCTATTTTGCCGTAAAAACTGTTATAGCCCATTTGCTTGAGAAGAATATTACCCCTGTAATCATCGGCGGGAGTCAGGACATCACCTACGCCAATTACCAGGCCTATGAAATGCTTGGGCAGATCATCAACATCGTATCTGTTGATGCGGCTTTTGACATTGGAGTAAAAGAGGGCGAAGCGCTAAACAACAACAATTTCCTGAGTGGCATTCTAACCAACAAGCCCAACTATCTGTTTAACTATACCAATATTGGTTATCAGACTTTCTTTGTGGATCAGGATGCGATTGAGCTTATGGACAAGTTGTACTTTGATGTTTACCGGCTTGGATATGTGCGAAACAATATGGAGGAGGTGGAACCCATTGTCAGGAATGCCGACCTGATGAGTTTTGATATTTCTGCCATCCGTCATTCTGATGCTCCGGGCAATGCAAAACCCTCTCCCATGGGGTTTTATGGAGAAGAGGCCTGCCAGATCGTACGTTATGCCGGACTGAGCGACAAGCTGAGCTCCATCGGGTTTTACGAGTTAAACCCCGCTTTTGACAATGCAGAAAAAACCGCTCATCTTGTGGCACAGATGGTCTGGTATTTTATTGATGGTTATTATCATCGCAAGAACGACTTTCCGGATAAGAATGTTAAGGATTCAGAAGCATTTATCAAATATGTGGTCTCTATAAGGGAGTTTCAAAACCAGATCAACTTTTACAAAAGCAAAAAAAGTGACCGCTGGTGGATGGAGGTTCCTTGTCCGCCGGGCTTGCGCCAGAAATATGACAGACAGTTTCTTGTGCCCTGCTCATATAAAGACTACCAGGAGGCATGCCAGAATGAGATCCCGGAAAAGTGGTGGCAGGTTTATCAAAAATTCGTGTAACATGAATATTGCATCAGGACATAAAACACACGGAAAATTATTGTACTTTTGCAAGTTAAATGTATCATCATATGAATGATACGAATATGGTATTTTTAACGTTAACAGAAATATAAGCATTAAACGTTTAAACGAAACCTGTCTTTTTTCAATGCGTATTTTTAGAACCATTGTATCATTTCTTTTAATCCTGACAGGGGGCGTGGTTTTTGCACAACAAGAACCACAATTCAGCCACAACATGTTTAACAACATGGGAATTAACCCCGGACTGGCAGGGCTCCGCAATGCTATATGTGCTACCGGACTTGCACGTCAGCAATGGGTGGGTTTTCGGGACATAGAAGGAAACCGCATGAATCCTGAAACATACAGCATGAATGTGGATGCTCCCATTAGCTTTTTAAGAGGGGGTGTTGCGCTCGGTTTTCTCCAGGATCAATTAGGTCCTGAAACCAATGTTGGTGTAAAGGTTTCGTATTCATATCATCTGGACTTATCTATGGGTCGGCTTGGGCTCGGCGGACAGATTGGTTTTCTTGACAAACAAATTGACTTTGGATCACTGAACCCCATCAATACAGGTGATCCTGTTTTAATTGGCAGTGAAGAAAACCACATTTTTGTGGACTTTGCCTTAGGTGCATTCTATATTCTTGATGATGAATTGTGGGCCGGTTTATCTTTTTCGCAGATAAGGCAGGCCAGGGGGCCTATCGGTGAAAGCAACTATGGTCTGAGACGGCACGTGTATCTGACCGGAGGATATCATTTTTTCTGGCCTGGAAACACGAACTACGAAATCAGTCCTTCAGCGCTATTAAAAACTGATCTTGCCTCCTGGCAAATAGACATCAACACAATTGTCACATACAATAACCGATTCTGGAGTGGCGTTAGTTATAGACCTCAGGATGCAGTTGTTGTTTTGATGGGGGTTAAATTAGATCAGATCAGCATCGGTTACTCCTATGACATCACCACATCATGGATGGGGTCTATGGGCAGAAGTTATGGCAGCCATGAAATTATCGTTCAGTATTGTTTTGATCTGGATTTGAATAAAGTGGAATCCATACAAAGAAACATCAGATTTTTGTAATTTCGCACACCAGATAAGTTTACAGCCATGAATATGGCAACAAAAAAGAGAAAAGGGATTGGCCATTTTAAGATATTCATTACCATGAAGAGATTGTTTTTTATAGCATTGATTGCAGTTCTTTTAACCAGCTGCGGCACAGGCAGAGATCGCGGGCACCTCGTTGGTGTTCAAAACAGACCATCTGCAGTTTATACCCCGCCACCGGGAATGGTGCTCATACCGATGGGCAGTTTTATTATGGGCCCTTCGGATCAGGACATTGCTTACTCACATAATGCCACCTCCAGAACCATTTCCATGTCTTCTTTTTATATGGATGAGACGGAGATCACCAACAATCAGTACCGGCAATTTGTATATTGGGTCAGAGACTCCATTGCGAGAAAACTTCTGGCACAGGAAGCTATAGCCATTCCTGAACTGGAAAGATATGCCATTCTGGAGGACGATGAAGGGTTTCTGCTCGACGAGCCTTTTATCAGATGGCCTAGAGACGGTGGTCCGAGAAACATTGCCTGGAACGGCGAAGACGAAAGAGAAGTGCTGGAACAAATGTTCCTGATTGAAGACGAACGTTTTTTTGGCCGGAGGGAAATTGATACCCGAAAGCTGCTTTACTCCTATTATACCATTGATCTGCAACGAGCCGCAAGAGACCGGAATATACCAAGGCAGGACCTTATTTCTCAACATGAAGTTGCCGTTTATCCCGACACCCTGGTATGGATTAGAGATTTTACCTTTTCCTACAATGAGCCAATGACAGAAATGTATTTCTGGCATCCTACTTATGACCATTATCCGGTGGTTGGCGTTACCTGGCCACAGGCAAAAGCGTTCAACTCATGGCGCACAGAATACCTGAACAGCTATCTGGCAAGTCAAGATCAGCCTTTCGCACACAAGTTTGAACTGCCCTCTGAAGCTCAATGGGAGTTCGCTGCGCGTGGCGGACTTAATCTCAGCCCATATCCCTGGGGTGGCCCCTATATGTGTACTGAAGGTGGTTGTTATATGGCAAACTTTAAACCACAACGAGGCAATTATGCGCTTACAGGAGGCCTTCGGCCGGTTATTGCCGGACACTACCCGCCAAACGACTATGGATTGTATGATATGGCCGGAAATGTTTCAGAGTGGACAAGGACAGCATATGACGAATCATT
>SL_3KL_010_SEDDRAFT_10002383_pt1 | contig 17190 bp, 13 predicted proteins | sample SodLakKL_010_SED_2_FD_10381 | JGI IMG/M metagenome (IMG submission 10381) | reverse complement strand
AGAGGATGTGATGCCCTGGTTAAAAAAATCCGACGGATCTTGTGTGTTGAATATGGATTCAGGCATGGCGGTGGGGTGGAGAAATCTCGATAGAGATCCGTCGGATTTCATTGAGAAAAGAAGATGGATTTTAGAGGATGTGATGCCCTGGTTAAAAAAATCCGACGGATCTTGTGTGTTGGATATGGATTCAGGCATGGCGGTGGAGTGGAGAAATCTCGGTAGAGATCCGTCGGATTACATTGGGGAAAGGAGATCAATTTTAGAGGGTGTGATGATTTGGTTAAAAAAATCCGACGGATCTTGTGTGTTGGATATGGATTCAGGCATGGCGGTGGAGTGGAGAAATCTCGGTAGAGACCCGTCGGATTTCATTGGGGAAAGGAGATCAATTTCAGAGGGTGTGATGCCCTGGTTAAAAAAATCCGACGGATCTTGTGTGTTGAATATGGATTCAGACATGGCGGTGGAGTGGAGAAATCTCGGTAGAGATCCGTCGGATTACATTGGGGAAAGGAGATCAATTTTAGAGGATGTGATGATTTGGTTAAAAAAATCCGACGGATCTTGTGTGCAAGTAACAGACGAATTTGAGATCAACTTTACAACCTCTTATCAAATTCAAATGCGGTGATCTCCGTCACCTTTACAAGCTCAGAATCCGGATGGTTTGGATTAATAAGCACATTACTCTCATCTCGTATAACTGCCGAAGGCACGATTAGTAACGGGGTTTTATTCTCCTGAATCCATTGGTCACCAATTTCTCTGCAGAGATGGGAATTCTGCACCAGGTGCCAGTCGGCCGGCAACTCCTTATCAGTTATGGAGGTGAAAGGGGCAGAATCCGGAATTTCTATTTCGGTAATTTTAAACACTCCAGGCAGACCCTCTCCCGATCGGTGTACCAGGTTTTCCAGGCAGGCAAGTGCACGGGTCGAAGCGGTGTAGATTACAAACACCCCTTTGGAGTTCCAGCGTGCAGGATAGCCCGATCCGGAAAGTTTGCCAGCCCGATTAGCTGTTGTTATTCTGTATACAAACACGATTATGCCATTGCGCCAAATTCTATCCGGTGCAGCTCATCGCGGATTAGATCGATGCCTCCGGAGGTTTTCATGAAAGAGAGGGGGGTATGGCCGCCGAGCCCTGCAGCCGGTTTTCGAGGGGAGTCTTTTAGGTATACAAACCAAAATTATTACGGATGGGCGTGCTTTTTTAGATGAAATGGATCATTTCTCTCTTAAAATTATCATTTTTATAGAGTTTAAAATTCTGTTATGATGATTGCATGGCAGTAACCAGAAACAGAAGCACCCATTTCGTTTTTGAAATATTGTACTCATTCCAAACTTTACACTTGCTTTATGGCTTAATTATTCAATTATTAATGTTTTTGAATTTACATCCAGAGTCCTATGGGAGATGAACGAGTAAAAATTCCCGAGTCGAAAGAGCAGTCTCAGCAATTTCTGAAGTATTTGTTGAGAGATGTCCATGCAATGGATAAAATGCTGAATGAAGGTTGGTTTGAAGTGGATAACATCAGAATTGGGGCTGAGCAGGAGCTCTGTTTGATTGACAAGTACACCAAACCCTCCTCCTCGGCAATGGAGCTGCTTGATAAATTGGGCGATAAAAGTTTTACAACAGAGTTGGCCCTTTTTAATCTGGAAGCCAATTTGGAGCCTTTATTATTCAAGGATAAATGTCTCTCTGAAATGGAGAGTCAGATCTTGGTGAAGCTGGAAAAAGTTCGTGAAGCCATTAAGTCGATGAGTGGAGATATTGCACTGGCAGGAGTACTTCCCACCATTCGTAAATCTGACCTCGATATAGAAAACCTGACACCTCTTCCCCGATATCGCGCTTTGTGTGATGCGATCAATAAGCTTAGGGGTGAAGAGTATGATCTGCGGATCCAGGGGGCCGATGAGCTGCTGATGAGATTCAATTCGCCTCTCCTCGAAGCATGTAATACCGGTTTTCAGGTTCATCTGCAGGTGAATCCTGATGAATTTGTAAACAAATATAATATAGCCCAGGCAATCGCAGGGCCTGTTTTGGCCAGTGCTGTAAACTCACCGCTGCTGTTTGGAAAGCGGCTTTGGAGTGAAACCCGGATTGCCTTGTTCCATCAATCGGTAGATACCAGAAAAGTAGGTGACCATCTGCGTGATTCAAGCCCGCGTGTTACATTTGGAAACAGCTGGCTTAAACAGAGTATCCTTGAAATTTACCGGGAGGATATTGCACGTTACAGGGTAATTCTAAGTTCAGAAATTGAGGAGGATGTAGAGAAATTGATCGAAGAAGGGAAAGTGCCTGAGCTGAGGGCGTTACAAATTCACAATGGTACGGTTTATCGCTGGAACAGACCCTGCTATGGAATCAGCAATGGCAAACCGCATCTCAGAATAGAGAACCGGGTGTTTCCGTCGGGCCCAACGGTAACCGACGAAATTGCCAATGCGGCATTTTGGCTGGGTCTTCTCAATGGTATGGACGATCACTACGGGGATATCTCACAGCAGCTCGACTTTGATGATGCCAAGATGAATTTCTTCGCAGCTTCCAAACTTGGCCTTGACACAAAATTCAAATGGCTAAACGATAAAAGATATAGTGCCCATGATCTGATAAACCAGGAACTATTGCCAATTGCAAAGGAAGGGCTGACGAAAGCCGGTGTGGACAGCGGGGATATAACAAGTTATCTCGACATAATTAATGATCGAACAGACTCCGGGCAAACCGGCAGCTACTGGATGATTAAATCGTATAACGAACTCTCTAAAAAAGTAACAAAAGAACAGGCCCTGACGGCTTTGACCAATGCCATGGTCAAAAATCAGAAAAAAGGAGAGCCCATTCATAAATGGGGTCTTGCCAAAACAGACGACATGGAGATGTGGCAGCCATCCTCACTGCTTGTGGAAGAGTTTATGACCACAGACCTGTTTACGGTGCAAAAAGATGATATTTTAGAATTAGTTGCTAATTTGTTTGATTGGCGGCGAATACGGTATGTTCCTGTTGAAGATGACAGTAAACATCTCGTGGGTCTTGTAACAATGAGGACGGTATTTCGGGAATACAATAAAATTATTAATCAAAAAGGCAAGGCAAGTTTATCGGTTGAAGAGATTATGCTTCGAAACCCTATTACCATTCATCCCGAAGCATCCATTTTGGAGGCGATTAAGATTATGGAAGAACAACAAATAGGGTGTCTTCCGGTTGTAAAAAATAACAGGCTTGTGGGGATTATAACCGAACAAAATTACATGACAATTACAGGCAGACTTCTAAAAAGATTACACAAAAATCGGGATAAGTAAAATTCTCAGTGCTCATTCAGATTTACGCTCACTCAAAACAATTTAAACAGAAGGTTTTTTCATCATGGGAGATCAAAAACTTACGTTGGCCAAAGATCCGGAATCGAGGAAGCTATTCCTGAAACATCTGCTTCATGATGTGGAAGCCATTGAACTAATGCTAACGAATAATCAGCTTGAGAGTGGTATTACTCGAATCGGGGCAGAACAGGAGTTCTGCCTGGTTGATAAATACTTCAAACCTTCTAAAAATGCTGCTAATGTTCTTCAAAAAATTGATGATAAGCACTTCACCTCTGAACTGGCAAGATATAATCTCGAAATAAATCTTGATCCCTTTGAACTGAAAACAGACTGTTTTTCAAAAATCGGAAATCAATTAAGAAATTTACTTATAAAGGCAGAAACTGCTGCGGAGAGCCTGGATGAGAAGATAATTCTTACAGGTATTCTCCCCTCGATCGATATCCGGGCGGTACAAATGGATTACATAACTCCCAAACAGAGATACGAGGCTCTGGCCACAATTATTTCAGAATTGAGGGGAGAAGAGTTTGAACTCAATATTACGGGTGTGGATGAGCTCATTCTCAGGCACACAAATATTATGTTTGAAGCCTGCAATACCAGCTTTCAGTGTCATCTGCAGATCAATCCTGCCGACTTTGCCGATATGTATAACTGGTCGCAGATGCTATCAGGGCCTGTTCTTTCTGTGGCTGCAAACTCTCCTCTTCTGATAGGTAAACAGCTATGGGCCGAAACCCGGATTGCCCTGTTTCAGCAAAGTATTGATACACGGGGTAAAGGATTTCATCTGAGAGAGAGAGAGCAAAGAGTAACCTTCGGTAACCGCTGGATAACGGGTGTGGGGGATGTTTATAAAAATGATATAGCCCGACACACGCTGCTGTTTTCTACAGATATTGAGAAGGATTCGCTCGAAGTGTTAAAAGAAGGAGGGATTCCAAAACTGAAAGCACTACAGCTGCACAATGGTACCATTTATAAATGGAATCGTCCATGTTACGGTATTTCAAAAGGTGTTCCGCACCTTCGCATTGAGAACCGCTATCTTCCATCCGGCCCTACAGAGCAGGATGAGATAGCCAATCTGGTTTTTTGGGTAGGGTTGATGAGTAATATGCCGGAGCAGTATAAGGGCAATTGGAATAAGGTTTCATTTGAAGATGCCAAAGAGAACTTTTATAAAGCCGCCATGTGGGGCATTCAAGGCGGAATGGTTTGGGATGGAAAGCTCATGTCGGCTCGCAGATTGATCCTGGATATCCTGCTGCCGATGGCAAGAGAGGGCCTTGAAAAGAACAATATTGACACAAATGACATTGATGATAATCTTTCCATTATTGAAGCCCGTGCATCAGATTATTTGACCGGATCAAGGTGGATTGTCAATAGTTATCGAAACCTTAAAAAAGAGCTGGGAAGAGAAGAGGCTGCAGTTGCCCTCACCGGAATTATGTATAACCGAAGGAAATCCGGTAAAAGCGCACATGAGTGGAAAATCGGCACTATTAAAGAGGTGAAAGACCTGGAAATCCATTTTGATATCGTGGGCAGCATTATGAGCACAGACTTGATTACCGTTACGGAAAATGATCTTGCAGAACTCGTTTTGAAGGTTATGGATTGGAGAAATATCCGGCATCTGCCGGTCGAAGACAGCCGGGGAAACCTGAAAGGAATTATTACAAAGAAGCGCTTACTTCGTTATCTTGAAGATGAAAAAAATGACCCGCTTTCAATTGCAGCCGATGTAATGGATAAAAATCCAATAACCATCGGGCCTAATGATGATATAAAATACGCAATGTTATTGATGATGGATAAGGGCATCAGCTGCCTTCCTGTGGTTGTGAAAGGCGAGTTGATTGGTATCATCACAGATAAGGACACACAGGCAGTTTGGGAAAAGATTAAGAAACGGAATGTTACGGGAAACTGAATTTTTGAAGACAAATCTGAGTACAACCGAACGCATACGCTGGAGTTCAGCCGGAGGCTCTACTGGGCCTGTAATCGTGCTGTTTGTGGGCATTCATGGCAATGAAACCGCCGGAATTGAAGCTATCGATAACATCAAGGAGTCACTAAAGAGTGATGAATGGGATCTGCACGGCACAATTTACGCAGTAACCGGAAATATCGAAGCTCTGAAGAAGGGCGTTCGATTTGTTGACGTAGATTTGAATAGGCTATGGGAGCTTTTTGATACAGAGCATGATTATTCCAGGGGTAACGGGTCCGATCATCCTTCAGAATATTTGGAAAGCCTGCAGATTAAATCAGCTCTTGATACGATTTTCGAGCAGCATAGAAATGATGGCAGTGAGTTTATTTTTGCAGATTTGCATACGACCTCCTCTGAAAGTTGCGCATTTATTCTGTTGAACGACACGCTTTCCAACAGGGATATTGCCAGGAAATTTCCGGTCCCTCAAATTTTGGGTATCGAAGAGAATATTCATGGAACCCTGCTGAGCTATATCAATAATCTTGGCTACAAGGCGATAGGTTTTGAAGCCGGAGCTCATATGGCCGTCGACTCGATTAACCGCAGCGAAGCTTTCCTTTGGATGTTGTTTCATAATGCCGGAGTTATTCAGCTCGACAAGCAAGCTATCAATTATCATGCTGAACAGCTGCAGGCCCACCCTGATGTTCCGGATACTTACTACGACATCAGATATCACCACTACATTGAAGACAATACAAAGTTTGAAATGCTTAAAGGGTTTAAGAATTTTGATATCATTGAAAAAGGGACACCTTTAGCATACGACCATGGCGAATTAATCAGAGCAGAGAAATCGGGAAGAATTTTTATGCCGCTCTATCAACAATCGGGCAATGATGGATTTATGATTATCGATACCGTCTCACCTTTTTGGCTTCGCCTCTCCTCGTATCTCAGGAAAAGTTTTGTTCATAACTTACTGAAGTATCTGCCGGGTGTGAGTCAACTGGACAGTCAGATTTTCGAAGTTAACCTGCGTATTGCACGCTTTTTGGTGAAAGACATATTTCATCTGTTTGGTTACCGTGTAACTGAAAAAGATGAGTATACGCTAACCTGCTACAGGCGCTAAAGTTCTGTAGTATTGTCGTATTAATTAGGTTGAGATACATCTGGTTTTAATTTTCAAAAAAAATCTTTTGAGAAAAACTTTCATCTTTTGCGTTTCACTTTTCGCGATTGCCCTCTATCTTCTCTCGTTATGATAAACTTTACAAATTTCAACCCTGATTCGAATGCTTGACTACCGTTTTGTGGATGGCACACGCCTTAGCTCTGTAATTGAAGCGCTGATCTTTGCCAGTAGGGAACCTATCTCCTGGGAGAAGCTTTCAGCCATCATTAAAGAGAGCGAGGAGGAGCTTGAACTGGATGAAGCGGTAATTGTAAAACTCGTAGAGCAACTGAATAACCGTTTTGAAGAGAATGATCTCTCATTCAGAATCGAAAAGACGGGTGGAGGATACACATTTGTAACCCAGCCGCGATACCATCCATGGCTGAGTATATTTCAGCACGAGAACGCGTACAGAAAACTCTCACAGCCGGCAATTGAAACGCTTGCAATTGTGGCTTACCGCCAGCCAATAACAAAACCGGAAGTAGACCAGATTCGTGGTGTGGATTCCGGATATATACTAAGGCAGTTGCTTGAGAAGATGCTTTTAAAAGTTTCAGGCCGCGCCGATTCACCCGGCAAACCTCTTCTGTATAAAACCACAACGTACTTTTTGAAGCACTTTGGCATCAATTCAGTGGATGAACTTCCGAAACCAAGAGAGATTGATGAAATTCTCAAAGATGACGACATGGCCGACCACCGGCGCCTGCTGATGGAGCGGCAGATGGAGTTGGAGGAAGATGCAAATGCCGATGATCTGATTGAAGAGTATATCGAAAAGTTTAATGAAGAGAGAGGGGAGCAGCCTGACGATACCGAACCGGAAGACGATCTCCCCAAATAGCAGGTAATTTTTTTAAGGCGATAAATTAACATCTTGAATGTGTGAGCACAAAGTGTGTATATTGATACACACTGAAATGTTCATGTCTGAAATCCGGTCATAATTGCCTGATAAAAGTTTAACAGCATCACTGCTTTGGGATCGTTTTGGGATGAGTGTATCTCTTATTTGCGCAATTCACTGCCTGTTTTTCCCCGTTTTGGTCGCTATTTTGCCTCTTGTTTCATCCATTCCCCTGCTGCATAATTGGCTTCACCCGATTTTTGTTCTCCTGATCGCCCCCACGGTCTACTTTGCTTCCAGAAGAAGCCATTTTGATTCTCTGATTACCCGGTTACTCATTTATGGTTTTGGGTTTATTTTGTTCGGTTGGCTTATCGGTCATTACTGGCTGGGATTTTGGGTGGAAACGGGCGCTACATTGACCGGAAGTATTTTATTGATTACCGGCCACTGGAAAAACTATAAACACCATCAAACCTGCAGCGTCAGTTCGCACAAGCACCATCCTATAGCTGAAGAAGAATCGCAATTCAAAGACACAGAAAAGGAACAGATATCATGAAAAGGCTTAATTTTACACTTGATGAATCAACCGTTGAACTTTTAAGTGACCTCTCAGAAAAGTTTTATGACGGCAATAAATCCCAAACGGTAAGGGCTGCGCTTGAAAGCCTTGCCGCAAGAGAGGGGCACGGTGGATGGGTTGTGGCGGGTTATACACCTCTGCGAATTGATCATGCGGTAAGCTGCCATACTTGCGGTTTAGAACAGCTTGAGGGGAACGTACTGTTTAAGCCGGTATTTGAGAGAGGGAATAGCCCGGAGGCAATACAGCAAATTCCGAGCGAAGAGTGGGTGGAGTGCTCAGTATGTGTTGAAAGTCATTGATGTATGATCGATCTGAAGGATATTATTCATCATTACGATTCAAACACTGCAGTTAGCTTGCCTGATCTGAAAGTGGAGAGTGGAGACGAGCTGCTGGTGATTGGTTTGTCGGGAAGCGGAAAATCGACGCTGCTGCATATCCTGGCCGGTGTTTTGAAACCGACAAAAGGCATCCTGTCTGTAAATGGGACCGACCTCTATAAGTTAAGTGAGTCAAAACGCGATGCGTTTCGGGGAAAACAGATCGGCGTTATTTTTCAGCAAATGCATCTGATTGACTCACTCACCGTAACCGACAACCTTAAGCTTGCCCAATTTATGGCCGGTGTAAAAGTGAATGCCGGGAAAATCAAAGATTTATGCATGGAGCTGGACATTACGGATAAAATGCACTCATATCCCGATGAGCTCAGTCAGGGACAAAAACAGCGGGTTTCGATTGCAAGAGCTGTGGTGAACGAGCCATCTTTGCTGCTGGCCGATGAGCCAACTTCCAGCCTCGATGACAAGCGGAGCGAAGATGTAATTGCACTGCTAAAGAGAATGGCGGAAAGAACCCGATCTACTCTCATCATCTCAACGCATGACTCCAGGGTTAAGGGACACTTTACAAATGTGCTAAACCTTGATGGCAAACAAGAGGAGGTAGTTTGAGATGAACCTGTTAAAGCTCAGTTTTTCCTATCTCAAAAGGCGTGCACTCAATACGCTGCTCAATGTCTTGCTGCTCTCTTTTGGTATTGCAACCATAGTTGTGCTGCTTCTTTTCAGCTATCAGCTTGAAGACAACCTCTACAAAAATGCGGAAGGCGTGGATGCGGTTGTAGGTGCCAAAGGCAGTCCTGTTCAGCTCATCCTCTCAGGGATATTTCACATTGATGCACCCACCGGAAATGTAAATCTGAAAGAGGCGCGCAACCTGATGAATCACCCAATGGTGGCGTCAGCTATCCCCCAGGCCCTGGGCGATAATTATAGGGGATATCGCATTGTGGGTACAACTTCGGCCTACCCGAATAAATATGGTGCCGAACTTGCAGAAGGTACACTCTGGGATCATGAATTTGAAGTGGTGCTTGGCGCTGATGTTGCCAGAAACGAAGAACTGGGACTTGGTGATATCATCGTGAGCAGTCATGGATTTGCGGCTACCGGCCATACGCATGACGATCATGACCTGCATGTGGTTGGGATTTTTCACCGAACAGGCACGGTGCTTGACCGACTCATTCTAACCGGTGTTGAAACCATGTGGGGAATTCATGAACCCCATGAAGATCACGATCCGGATCATGATCACCACGACCACGATCATAACCATGATTCGCCCGAAGTTGCTCACGCCGGGCATTCGGAAACCCATGATCACGGCCATGATCATTCGCGCGGAAGAGATATCACCGACGAAAGCTATCTTAGTGAGGAGTATGATAATGAGCAGATCACAACCATGCTTATTCAATATCGCAATCCGCTGGCAGCCGCACAGTTTCCGAGATTTGTAAATGATAATACATCCATGCAGGCAGCTGCTCCGGCTATTGAAATTACACGGCTGCTGAACCTTCTTGGCGTTGGTCTTGATGCGATACAGATTTTCGCCTATATCCTGATCCTGGCATCAGTTCTGGGAATTTTTATAGCACTGATCAATTCGATGAAAGAGCGAAAGTATGATCTGGCCATTATGCGATCACTGGGCGGGTCTCGAACAAAGCTTTTTATGCATGTAATTCTGGAGGGTGTATTAATTTCTCTCGCCGGTGGTTTACTGGGAATTTTTCTGGGACATGCAGCAGTTGAGGGAATTGGTATCATGTTTGATGAGGCCCAACAGTTTGCGGTTACAGGCCGGATTTTTATTCCGGGGGAAGCGTGGATTATTGCTTTAGCTGTAGGAATTGGTTTAATTTCTGCAATAGTTCCGGCGATTCAGGCGTACAATACCGATATTGCAAAAACACTTTCGAAATCATAACTATACAGAAAGCCATGAAGCTTATATTTAATTCTTTACTATTTGCCGTCTCAATATTTCTTCTCGGGTTTGTTTCAAATGTGGAAACCGAAGAGACAGATAAGCTGGATTGGAGAGTGCTCGCTAATGTAGAGTGGGTATGGGACAGCAACTTCTACCAGGTGAACTTCAATGAAAAACAGAAGGAATTGGACGGAAAAGAGATCATCGTTGAAGGGTTTATGTTTCCGCTTGAGTATACAAGAAAGCACTCCAATTTTCTGGTCAGCAGCAGTCCGATGACCGACTGCTTTTTTTGCGGGCCCGGCGAGGCCGAGTCTATGGTTTATGTAAAAACCAAAGAGCCGATCGACTATACACATCGGGCTATGGCAGTAAAAGGAACTTTCCGGCTTGTTACTGATGCAAGTATGGGTATTATATACGAGCTTGATAATGCAGAGGTAGTAAGACAGTAAACACGTTTTTGACGTTTGAACAAAACCAAAACCAACATACCGTCATTTAAAAAGTTGCCGGCCCTGCTTGCCATAGCCGGTTTGCTGTTCATGCTGTTGCATCCCCTTCAGCACGTGGCAGAAACAATGCTTTTTGGGTACGACACCGTTCACCATGAACTTCCGTCTGATAGGGAGGATGGAACAAATGAATCGGACTGTATTGAATGCGTGCTTATCTCTTCGCTGGTTGCAGATTTCGATAGATCAGCAGCAACTTTTCTTAATCAAAGTGACTCTGTAACTGAATTTCAACCCAATTCTCTGCAAACAAATCGTTCTGAACTTGGGTTCTCCCTCCGTGCTCCTCCTTCTTTATACGTTTAAATAACACTGCACCTCTTCACGCCGGATTGAAGTACGAAACCCGGTAAAACGTATAAAAAACCAAGCTTTTTAAGTCTTGGGGTAACCCTATTTAAATGATTAGAAATAAGATACCTATAACTATTCTGTGTGGTTTTCTGGGATCCGGTAAAACCACACTGCTAAATCACATTCTCGAGAATCATCAGGACCGTAAAATCGCCGTCATCGTCAATGAGTTCGGTGAGGTGAATGTCGATGCAAAACTGGTAAAACACACCACTGAAAAGATGATCGAACTCTCGAACGGTTGTATCTGCTGCACGCTGCGAGGTGACTTAATCGAAGGTGTGTATGATCTGATTAAGAACCATAATGTTGAGCAGATTGTGATTGAATCGACCGGAATCGGTGAGCCAATTCCTATAGCACAAGCCTTCTATGTACAGCCTGAACTGCTTCAGCTCAACCCTGATCTTCCTGATATTCAGAACAGGGTATTTGTAGATGCCATTATAACCATGGTAGACAGTGCCCAGTTTATGGAGATGTATCAGCGAAACAGTACGGTACCGGGTGATGAGTTTGGGCGGGGCTACGGGCAGCTGCTGGCCGAGCAGATTGAAGGTGCCGATATTCTGATTCTGAATAAAAAAGATCTCGCAACCCGGGAGCAGCGCACCACTTTGTACGAACTTTTTATGTCCATGAATCCCCGTGCCAAGGTTCTGGAGGCTGAACAGGGTCAGGTAGATCCTGCAGAGATTATTGATACGGGAATTTTCGACATCGAAACAGCAGAACAATCTTCACTTTGGGTTGCCGAACTGGAGAAAGAGGAGTCATCCGAGTCGGAAGAGTATGGCATTGAAACCTTTGTCTATACCACATCCGGCCGGTTCGTAGAGCGAAAACTGATAGATACGCTGAACAGTGGTTTGCCGGAAAATATTTTCCGGTCGAAAGGACTCATCGCTTTAGAGGGTACGGATGATGCATTTCTCTGGAGCCAGGCAGGCAAGTTTCTCGAGTTCAATCATATTGGGAGGTTCTCCAGTCCAGCTGAGGCGAAGTCGGAAATCGTATTTATTGGCCAGAACCTCGATAGGGAAGAGATATCCGATATGCTTCGAAGCGCAGAAGTTACCCCCGTAATGTCCGGCAATTGACCGGATACAAATTCACTCCGTGCCCGTCCGGCTGAACACCGGGCGGGTATCTACAGTAAATCCATTTAGTCACACAAGCGCGTGTCCGGTTGATAGCCGGCGCGTGCTCTTTTAAATATTATGAAGGCGAAATTAATATTTAGCCTTGTCTAAATATTTGTTACATTACAGTTAGAAATTTCAGCCCGGGAAAGGGGATTCGCTATGAAGCAAATCATAATATTTTTTTTACTGCAAATATTAATGATCCATTTTTATGGATTTATAGATGTTGCATCAGCGCAAACCACAGAACATTTGAATGGGGAAGTTTTTGATAAGCAGACCCGACAACCCATTCCCGGTGCCACTGTTTTTATAGAAGAACTGGAAAGAGGCACAGCAGCTGACGGTGATGGGCGCTTTGAATTCAGGCAAATGCCACCAGGTGCCTATACGCTCACTGTGCGCTCAGTAGGGTTTGCAATCACTTCGTTAACGATAGATCATCCGGCCGACGGGTTGATAAGGATTGAGATGCAGCCTTCTGTCTTGCGAGCAGATGATATCATCGTAACCAGCTCGCCGATTGGAAAAAATATTCAGTACCAGCCCGCGCAGGCGTTTAATGCCGAGATGCTGCAGCAGAAAGCAGCTCCAAGCCTGGGTGAAATGCTGGATGGAACTCCCGGAGTTGCGACAAGATCCTTCGGTTCGGCACCTGCTCGTCCGGTTATTCGGGGTTTTGATGGCGACCGCGTTCTGGTGATGCAAAACGGGGAGCGCATGGGGGATCTGTCAGGCACGGCGGTAGACCACGCCGTTGCTCTCGATCCATTGTCCATGGATCGGGTGGAGGTGATACGTGGACCGGCAAGTCTTCTGTATGGATCCAGTGCGATTGGGGGTGTAGTAAATATGTTCAGTAACGATATGCCCCGCGAATGGGAAAAAGGAATCCGTGGAAGCATCGCTTCGCATGTTGCAACGGTCAATAACATGGGTGCCGGACTGGTTCGCGCCCAACAAGGAGGTAGTAATTTTGCAGCCACAGGCAGGGTGATCTACAGGAACGGGGGCGACCTCATGACACCGGAAGGACGCCTGCCGGATACGTCCATCAATAATTTCAGCTACGGGTCCGGATTGGGATATCGCTCAGGGGCATTTGAGACAGGCCTTGCCATTTCGGGAATGGATTATACCTATGGTTTGCCTGAAGCGATTGATGACCTTAATGAATCGATCGAGATCAGGATGAACCGAACCAATATTCAGAGTATCTCAACACTGAAAATGGATCGCTTTTTTGACCATGCAGAACTGCGAATTCACTACAGCGATTACGCTCACGATGAAATTGAAATTGAGCGTTTTCAGGCTGGATTGATCGAAGAGGAACTTGAGATCAGTTTTGACCAGCAAACCATCAGCAGTTCATTGGTACTTCGTCATCGCCCATTGGGAGCAATGGAAGGTGCTTTGGGACTCAGTTTTAACCGTTCACAAATTGCAGTAGGCGGTGAAGAAGCATTGACCCCGGATGCTGAAGGATACTTTTTGGCAGGTTATATTTATGAAGAGATCAGCCTGAGTGACGTCTTTACAATGAAAACCGGAGTGAGAATGGAGTGGAAAGAGACGTTCGTTAAAACCAATGAGCTGTTCCCTGACGCAAGTGCGTTTGAAGACCGCAGTGATCTCATATTTTCAGGAGCCCTCGGATTAAACTATGCTCCATCGGCACAATGGACTGCCGGAATACAGGTTGCTCGGGCATATCGCACACCCACTATCGAAGAGCTCTACTCGTTTGCTCCGCACGCCGCCGCCGGTTCGTTTGATATCGGCAATCCCACGCTGCAGAATGAGTTCAGCATTGGAACGGACGCTTTTGTTGAATATAAAACCGACAGACTACAGACACAGCTCTCCCTGTTTGCCAACCGCATCGACAACTTTGTGGATTTCACGCCAACAGGTGAAATTCATGAGCCTTCCGGATTACCGTTTTTTGAATATGTTTCAAAAGATGCCATTCTCTACGGATTTGAGTTTAGCACAAATGTTGCTTTCTCGGATGTACTGAGTGGAGGGGTTGGGTTTGACTATGTGCGCGGCCGCGAACGCTCAGGCGAACTCCGGAATCTGACATTCATGCCTCCATTCCGGACGCACCTGCAGTTCATGTACGATAACGGAACCATCTGGGCCGGGCCAAGGCTTCGGATAGTAAACAGACAGGAGCAGGTAGCTCCAAACGAAGATCCAACACCGGGATATCTGTTGATCGGCGCCGACGCCGGTTACCGGTTCGGCCATGGGGTTACCCTGAGCCTAAGGATGGATAATCTACTGAATGAACGCTACCGCGATCACCTCAGCCGTGTTGAAAACCGGGACGCTCCCATGCCGGGAAGGAATCTGAATGCGATGGTGAGATGGGAGTTTTGATTAGTTGAACCGCAGGGCCAGGGGCGCAAAGTATATGGAGAAGTGATAATTAAAAATTTTTCGTCTCTTCTCGTACCTCGAGTATGTTAAATAGCCCGGTTTAAAAACTCCCTCACATCTGCAATAGTACGGGCCGGGTCTTCTTCCATCGGTACATGCCCCAAGTCGTCATAGACAATCAGTTCCGAATGGTGAATGGCATTGTGAAGACTGTAGCCGGCGCCGACCGGAATCCATGAATCCAGAAGCCCCCACAGAATTAAAACGGGGACCTCTGTGTCGTTGATATCGACTGGTTCAGGCAGCTCCGGAAGTCCGCTGTTTTGCTGAGGCCGGTCTTGCCTCCGGTTCAGGTAGGCCTGGCGGTTTCCTTCCCGTCTCAGGAGCTCATAATAACGGGTTACGGTTTCAGGCTCAAGGTGCTCAGGGTCTCCGTAAACCTCTTTCAAGGACGCTTTGATGATGAATTCAGGAGTGAGAACACTCAGTATATTTCGCAGGGATGGAGACCCGAGTGCCCGGAGAACCAGTGATTGACGTGTGGCGTCGGTTTGCCGTGCCTCTGGCGAAGAATGTGCTTCAGCAGACTCTGCTGTCTGTTCACTTTTTGGCTCCTCAATCTTTTCATCCTTGTCCGCATCGCTTGTATTCTGCCGGGCAGCAGCGAGCAGCCGTCCGCCATTCAGGAGAACGACGCCGTCTGTCTGTTCAGGATAGAGCTGTGCATAGCTCAAGGCAAGGCCGGCGCCCATAGAGTTGCCGATGAGGGTCCATCGATCAATGTTGAGCTCGTTCCGTATTGATTCAAGCAGATACATAGAGGCCTGCAGTGAGTAGTCGCTACGGGCGTGAGGGCCGGTCAGCCCAAACCCGGGCAGGTCTACTCTTATAATCCGGTATTCATTCTGCATGTTTTCTGCCCAGTGATCCCAGGTATGAAGCGAGGCGAACATTCCGTGAAGCAGCAGCAGGACGGGTCCATCACCCTCGTCCTTCAGATGTACCTCCGTTCCGTCAATTTTGATGAACTGAGAGGTTTCATCCGCGTAGTGCTCCTTCAAATGCTCAACCGGAATGTCGGGCCGGATCATGCTCAAAAGCAGAATGAGCAGAAGTACAGAAATACCCGCAAGGGTGAAGGCGATGATCTTGAGTATTTTCATTTCGTTGCCCGAGGTTTCACATTGGATGAAACAAAATATAACTTTTTCCAGCTCATCGAACTCATTAAGCTATGCAATGACTCAGGTACCGCAAAAGGTTTTATACTGTTCATCAAAGCCGGGTGGCACAAGTTGCAGCTCTTTTGCTTCCCACTGTTCACGGTAAGGGTTTTTTAGTTTTTCGAGCAGGGTATCAAATTTTGCATAATCACCATGACCTGAAGCTTCTGTTAGTGCTTCTTCGACAAGATGATTTCTCGGGATAAAGAGCGGATTTATCTGAGCCATTCTCCGGCGCGCCTCGCTGAGGCCACCCTGCTGTTTTTCAATAGCAGCTATCCATTGATCGTGCCAATTCCTGAACTCCTGGTCAGCATTAAAATGGCCGGGGGTTTCATCAGGGTTGGCAATTACCAGAAAGGTATTTGTGTAATCGGCTTTGGACTTCTCCATCCACGATATAAGCTGATCTGTCAGATCTTTCTCTTGTTTACCCGGTTTTCTGAAACCGAGCTTTTTTCCCATCATCCGGTACCACTCATCTTTAAAACGAGGCTCAAACTCCCGGATCACTTCCTGGGCAGATGTTCTCGCTTTTTCTTCGTCATCATCAATGAAGGGCAGAAGTGTGCCGGCAAAAATGGCCAGGTTCCACTGCACGATTCCCGGCTGGTTGCTAAAGGCGTAGCGCTTGTTGATATCAACCGAGCTGAAGGCAGTGGATGGATCGAACGTATTCATAAATGAGCATGGCCCGAAGTCGATCGCTTCACCGCTGATGCTCATATTATCTGTATTTAACACACCATGGATAAATCCTGTACGCATCCACTCTAAAGCCAGATTTAGCTGCTTCTCAGCAACGCGTTTCAACAGGCCCAATGCTCTGTTTTCTGAACCTTCCAAATCAGGGTAGTGCCTTGCGACGGTATAATCAAGAAATTCCTGCTGTTTTTCACGGGAAAGAAAACGGCTTGCATATTCAAAGGTTCCAATGCGAATATGGCTGGAAGCCACTCGTGTAAGTACAGCCCCCTGATGGACGGTTTCTCGGTAAACAGGCTGACCCGTCTCCGCTACAGCAAGACTCCCGGATGAAGGTATACCCAAATGGTGCAGTGCCTCGCTGATCAGGTACTCCCTGAGCATCGAGTAAAGGGTTGCCCGGCCATCACCGGACCTCGAATAGGGAGTTCTGCCACTTCCCTTGAACTGTATATCGTATCGCTTTCCATCCGGAGAAATGTGTTCACCAAGCACAATAGCTCTTCCGTCTCCCAGCATTGTAAAGTGTCCAAACTGATGCCCTGCATAGGCTTGAGATATTGGCTCTGCACCATCCGGGAGTTGATTGCCGGTGAAGATGGCTGCAAGATCAGCCTGATCAGTTTCAGAAAAGTCCAGACCCAG
>SL_3KL_010_SEDDRAFT_10002382_pt1 | contig 17194 bp, 12 predicted proteins | sample SodLakKL_010_SED_2_FD_10381 | JGI IMG/M metagenome (IMG submission 10381) | reverse complement strand
CTACCTACTACCTACTACCTACTACCTACTACCTACTACCTACTACCTACTACCTACTACCTACTAACTCTTCCTACGGAAACATCCCCGCCACATGCACCCAGAAATTCCGGTGAAAATCCTCTCCCAGTTCGCCGGGATAGAGGTCGAGGAAGGAGTCGGTGGCTTCGTGCCCGGGGCGGAACAGGATCTTGTGATCGGGGTCGTAGAGGTAGGGCACTTCGGGATGGAACTGTATGCCCACCACATGGGGATAGTTCTCATGTTCCATGGCCTCGACCACCTGTCCGTCGGCCGACCAGGCCGTGGCCCGGTACCCTTGCCCGAATTCCTTAACAGCTTGGTGATGTGAGCTCAGCACATAAGGTGAGGGATTGGCCTCACCGGCCGCCAGGGCCATGTGGCTGCCGGATATGGTGTGGATGCGGTGGAAGGTCGGGGTTGATACCTCGGGGTCGATCCGGTAATAAGTGTAATAATTACGGTGCTGCTTGTCGGGCTCCATGGCGACCACCTCCTCCACCGTGTGCACCTCGTAGACCTGGGTGGGGATGTCCTGGTAGAGGCTGCCCCCGGCGGCCACGTTCATGGTCTGCATGCCCAGGCAGATGCCCAGAATGACATAATCTGGTTTGCTTTTCAGCAGGGGGAGGTAGCCGGGATCCTGGCTGCCTCCCAGCAAATGGTATAAAAAGGAAAGTTCCAGGTAATGCCGGTGGGGGTCGGTAACCACGGTGAGCAGGTTGAATTCTTCCCCATAGGTGGCCGGGGGGATGTCGGGCCCGCCGAGGAAAAAGGCCCCTTCGGAGCGTTCGAACAACTCTTGGAAAATGTCAGTACCCGCATTCCTGCCATAGATGTTGTGCTCGTTCAGGGGGGCGTCGATGGCAAACAGGGCCATGTCGCCCAGTTCCTCGTTCAGGATATACCTGGCAGACCGCCCGTAGTCGTAGGTGGCATTCTGGTGATAGACACCCACCACGCGGTAATCGTCGGGGAGGGGAAAAATGCCTTCGCCGGTAAGGTAGAGGAAACGCTCCAGGTTTTGTACCGTGGGGTGCATCAGCAGGATGTGCTTCCTGCCTTCCTGGAATACCTCTTCGGCCTTGTCGTGATAGGTGGTGGTGCAGGCCCACAGGCCCAGGGCGGTGATCAGAAGGAGGCTGCGCAGGAGTCGGATCATGGTCGGAAAAATTGGTTGGTTAGACACCCTGCCAAGATAAAAAAAAAAGAGGCCGGTCCCACTCATTGGACCGGCCTCTTTTTCGATTTATTGAGTCCTGTATGCTGTACTGGCTTATTTCCGTACTTTTTCGGAAGAAACGCTCAGTCTTTGCCTTCCTTTGGACCTTCTGGCGGCCAGTATTTTTTGTCCGTTCTTGGTGGCCGACCTTTTGCGAAAGCCATGCTTGTTCTTTCTTCTTCTGACCGAGGGTTGGTATGTCCTTTTCATTTCCGCTGAGCTTTTTCTGTACGTAGTTGCCTTCCCGGCTGTTTATTTAGGGACTGCAAAGATAGAAAAAATCTTTTTGCTGACAAACCCCCCGAAAAAAACTTTATTTCGCCTGCTATTCCAGTTCCATTTGTTTGCTGCGCAAGTGTTCCCCGTTTACATAAACCCTCAGTTCGTATGTGCCGGCATCGAGGCGCTCGGGATGGACGATGTTGAAATCCAGTTTGACGGGTTCGTTGGTGTAGTCGATGCGCCGCATTTTGGTATACGGACTTTGTTCGCCGGTTTCTTCGATGGTGAACTGCTCGTCGGAGGCATACATCAGGTTGCCGTCAGGATCGAGCATAAGCAGATGGACGAATCGTTCCCCGGCTCGGGTAAACAGGGTGCCATCCACCTCAAAATTGACATAGGTATGATCTACCCGTCTGGCCCTGTCTACGTTATAGCGATCGGGGCAAAGCCAGCGGTCCCAACGGGTAAGGGTGCATATATTGTATGCCCTTAAGCGGTCGGCTGCTTCGGCCTGCTCGGTCAACTGCTGAAGCTCGGTGGCCAGCCGGTCTCTTTCCTGCTCCACAGCCTCCTTTTCCTCCTGCAACTCTTCATACCCCGACTGCAGTTCGGTCAGTTGATCACGCAGGGTATCGTTGGTTTCTTCCAGCTCTTCCAGTTCCCTGGCCCTGGCCGTCAGCTGACGGTGGAGGTTGGCTATGCGGCGCTCCAAATCTGCCACGGTCTCGCCGTGGATCTCGATCATCTCTTCGATCTGCTCGTTCAGCTCAACGATGATGGCGTCCTGGGTGATGATGCGGTTCCGGAGTTGCTGGTTCTCCTCCTGAAGCATATCCCTTTCGGTTTCCACGACTTCCTTTTCGCTGGCCAGCCTGCCGGAGCGGGTCATGTAGATGATGTTGCCAATGATGGACAACAGCAACAATACCGCCAGGACAATCAGCCAGGGCACCAGTTTGTTTTTTCGATTGCCGTTGTTTTGCTCATGCTGATGCTCTCTTTCTGTGTTCATTGTAAATGGGTTTTAGTTGAATGAACAAGAAAATTACAAAAAATCCGGTCCAAATACAAATAGTTACAGTTAAATATCTGCTACAGCCAGGGCTTATTTACCCGTTTGTTATTTTGCCGGGGCGGCCTTCAGGGTTTCGACCAGGAAGTCCCAGAACAGCTGCACAGTCCTGATATTGACCATCTCGTCGGGTGAATGGGGGTTGCGGATGGTCGGGCCAAAGGAGATCATGTCGAGATGGGGGTACACCCCTCCGAGCAGGCCGCACTCAAGGCCGGCGTGGATCACTTTCTGAGCAGGCACCCTGCCGTGCATCCTTTCGTACACCTCCTTCATGGTTTTCAGTATGGGGGAATCGACATCGGGTTTCCAGCCGGGATACTCCCCGCCCTGTTCCACTCTGGCCCCGGCCATTTCGAATACCGAGCGTATCATATTGCCCAGGTCGTGTTTGGCCGAATCCACCGAGCTTCGCTGCAGGGTGGCCGCTTCCACGGTCCCGCCATCCGACTTCAGTACAGCCAGATTGGTGCTGGTTTCAACCACATCGGGCATTTCGTCGATAAAGCGCATGGGGCCGTTCGGACAGCCGTATATGGCGTTGAGCAGCCGGTAAGAAGCGTCCTTTCCCATCACCCCCGATGGTTTGCCGGCGGAAGCCACATTGATGCGGACACCGGGATCGGCAGCGCTCAGTTCATTGGCCACTTTCTGCTGCAGATCGGCGGCCTGTTGCTTAAATCTTTCCGCTTCGCCCTCAGGCAGGGTTACCAGGGCAGTGGCTTCCCTCGGGATGGCGTTTCGGAGACTTCCTCCATCTACTTCCGCAAGCAGCAGGCCTGCCTCACGGTGGGCCTGCCACAACAAACGGTTCAGCACCTTGATCGCATTGCCCCTGCCCAGTTTGATGTCCAGGCCCGAATGTCCTCCCTTCAGGCCTTTGACCTCCACAGAATAGGCCACATGGCCCTCTGGCACGGCCTCTTCGCGGTATGGGAAAAAGGCATTGGTGTCGATCCCCCCTGCACATCCGATGTACAGTTCCCCCTCGTCTTCCGAGTCGAGATTGATCAAAATATCCCCCTTCAAAAGCCCGGGCTTCAGGGCAAAGGCCCCTGTCATCCCGGTCTCTTCATCAACGGTGAACAAACATTCGATGGGCCCGTGCTCCAGGTCGGTGGCCGATAATACCGCCAGGGCAGCCGCCGCCCCGATGCCATTGTCGGCACCCAGGGTGGTACCCCTGGCCTTGACCCAGTCGCCCTCTACATAGGCCTCAATGGGGTCTTTTTCGAAATCGTGTCCGGTATCGCTGTTTTTCTGGGGAACCATGTCGAGGTGCCCCTGGAGGATGATGGTCTTGCGGTCTTCCATGCCAGGTGTGGCGGGCTTCCGGATCACCACATTGCCCACGTGGTCGACCACGGTTTCCAGGCCGAGTTTCTCGCCCACGCTTTTTACATAGGCAATAATGGCCTCCTCCTTTTTCGAAGGATGGGGGATCTGGCAGATGTCATGAAAATAGCCCCACAGGGATGCGGGTTGCAACTGCTTCAGTGTCGCGCTCATATTGTGCTGGTTTAGATGTGTAACAAAATTCCTTTGCCAGCAAATATAGCACTTATCCGCAATCGCCCACAATCTGGGATGTGTGGTCTTTGGTTTTCACCTGATCGATCACTTCGGCAATGCGGCTGTCTTCGCCGATCACAAAGGTGGTACGGTGAATGCCGGGGAACTCCCTGCCCATAAATTTTTTGGGTCCCCAGACCCCGTATGCTTTCAGTATTTCCTTGTCTGTATCGGCAATGAGGGGGAAAGGCAGTTTGTGTTTTTCGATGAATTTCCGGTGGGAATTTTCGCTGTCTGCGCTCACCCCCAACACCTTATATCCGTTTTGGAGAAGCAGGTCGTAATTGTCGCGAAGGTTGCACGCCTGGGCGGTGCACCCTGGTGTGTTGTCTTTGGGGTAGAAGTAGATGACCAGTTTATGGCCTTTGTAATCGTTCAGGGAAATGTGTTTTCCGTCCTGGTCCTTTCCCTGGAAATCGGGGGCTTTGTCCCCGGGTTTAAGATGTGTCATGGCTTGTCTGTTATGGGTTCCACCATGCAAACAGCTCATCCGGCACTTTTGTTCGCCGCCTGGCTGTCCCCTTTCTTTCTTTCTCTCTGATAGTATTTGCATGCGGGGGTCAGGGGGCAGGATGGGCAGTCGGGCTTGCGGGCCCGGCAGATATACCTGCCATGCAAGATAAGCCAGTGATGGGCAATGGCCACCTGGTGTCCGGGGATGTATTTCAGCAACTGCCTTTCGGCGTCAAGGGGGGTTTTTGCCCCGGTGGTCAACCCGATCCGCCCGGCTACCCTGAACACATGGGTGTCAACCGCCAGGGCCGGTTTATTGTAGACCACAGAGGCAATCACATTGGCCGTCTTGCGACCGACCCCGGGGAGCGTCATCAGCTGCCCGACCTCGTCGGGTACCTTCCCGTCAAAGTCGCTGCTCAGCTTTGCGGCCATACCGATCAGGTTCCGGCTTTTGCTGTTGGGGTAGGTGCAGCTTTTGATATAGGAGCTTACCTCATCCTGCGAAGCCACCGCCAGGCTCTCGGGCCCGGGGAAGCGTTCAAAAAAAGCGGGGGTGATCTGGTTGACCCGTTTGTCGGTGCATTGTGCCGAAAGAATCACTGCCACCAGGAGCTGGTAAGGGTTGCGGTAATGCAATTCGGTTTCTGCCACCGGCTGGTGGGTGGCAAAGTAGTTGATCACGAAGTCGAAGCGTTCTTTTATCCGCATAGACCCTAGTGTTGTTTCCGCAGGCTAATTTAGGGTTTTTTTCCCCTGTCCGGGCCAATATGTCGTGAATTATTCCTAATTTCGAAACCAGCCTGCTCTGTCCGGGAGCCCAGCCCCACGGGCTTACTGCCTGCACCCGGCATTGGGTTGCCCCGTGCAGTGGTTGTAGTGTATACATGAACCTAAGCCGAACGTAAGATGATAAATGAGCAGTTGATCAACCCCCGCAGTATTGTGGTTGTCGGGGGCTCGAACGACACAGCCAAACCAGGAGGCAAGGTGTTGAAAAACCTGATCGATGGCAATTTTGCCGGCGATCTGTACGTGACCAACCTGAAAGAAACCCGGGTCCAGGGGATCAAAAGCTATTTCGATGTGGCCGATCTGCCTGAAGTGGACCTGGCCGTGATCGCCATTGCTGCCCATTTTGTGCCCGATACCGTAGAGGTGCTTGCCCGGCAAAAGAACACCAGGGCCTTTATTGTATTGTCGGCCGGATTCTCCGAAGAGAGCGAGGCCGGTGCCACCCTGGAGAAACGCCTGGTTGAGGTGGTCGATAGCGTTGGAGGGGCATTGATCGGCCCCAACTGCATCGGGGTGCTGACGCCCAACCACCACAGCGTGTTCACCTACCCCATTCCCAAGCTCCATCCCGGCGGCTGTGACTTTGTTTCGGGTTCGGGTGCCACGGCCTGTTTCATTATGGAGGCGGGCATTCCCAACGGTCTTACCTTCGCCAATGTGTTCTCGGTGGGCAACAGTGCCCAGACGGGGGTGGAAGAAGTACTCAAATACATGGACGAAACCTTCGACCCGGAGTACAGCGCAAGGGTCAAGCTGTTGTACATCGAAGACATTTCCAAACCCCAGATGCTGATGCATCACGCCGCCTCCCTGATCAGGAAGGGGTGCCGCATTGCGGCAGTCAAAGCCGGGAGTACCGAAGCCGGCAGCCGGGCTGCTTCTTCCCACACCGGCGCCCTGGCCAGCTCCGATGCGGCTGTCGATGCCCTTTTCCGCAAGGCGGGCATCTTGCGTTGCTTTGGCCGCGAAGACCTTGTTGCCGTGGCCTCGGTATATATGCTTCCTCCCTTGCAGGGCAGGAAGCTGGCGGTGATCACCCATGCCGGCGGTCCGGCCGTGATGTTGACCGATGCCCTGAGCAGGCAGGGAATGGAGGTGCCCCATATCGATTCGCCGGCCAGCCGCGAATTGCTGACCAGGCTTTTCCCCGGCTCTTCGGTGGCCAATCCCATCGACTTTTTGGCCACAGGCACGGCCGAACAACTCGGGCTTATCCTCGATTATGCCGACAACCACTTTCACGAGGTCGACGGCATGGTGGTGATCTTTGGCACCCCCGGGCTTTTTCCGGTGTTCGACGTCTACGATGTGCTCGATCAGAAAATGCGCAACTGCCGCAAGCCCATTTTCCCTGTTTTGCCGAGCGTGCTCACCGCCCGTGAGGAGGTGGCCGCATTTGCCGCGAAGGGCCATGTGTTCTTTCCTGACGAAGTGGTCATGGCCGGTGCGCTGTCGAGGGTGTACTACACCCTGCCGCCGGTGGCCGGCGATTTCGATTCGCTGCCGGTAGAACGCGAACGCATACGCCGGGCAGTTGAGGCCGCCGGTGATGGCTACCTGCCTCCCGATGTGGTGGGTGAGTTGCTCGACGCCGCCGGCATTCTCCGGGTCCGCGAGGCGGTTGCCGGAAGCAGGGAAGAGGCCGTTGAGGCCGCCGGCAGGCTGGGTTTTCCAGTGGCCATGAAGGTGGTCGGCCCCGTGCACAAATCCGATGTGGGAGGGGTGGTGCTCGGTGTGAAAGATGCAGCCCAGGCAGGCAGGGAGTTCGAGCGGATGATGCGCATCAGGGATACCCATGGCATACTGATACAGCCCATGCTGGAGGGTGCCGAGCTGTTTGCCGGTGCCAAAAGGGAAGACAATTTCGGTCACCTGCTCATGTGCGGCATGGGCGGTATTTTCATAGAGGTGCTCAAGGATGTGGCCAGCCGTCTTTCACCCCTCACCATGGAGGAAGCCCTTGAGATGATCGGCAGTTTGAAGGGCAGGAAGATCCTTGAGGGGGTCAGGGGACAGAAAGGCATCGACACCCAAAAATTTGCCGAAGTGCTGGTGAGGTTGTCGGCCCTGGTGGAAGCTGCCCCTGAAATTGACGAGATGGACTTGAACCCCCTCCTGGGGAAGGGGGAAATGATCGTGGCCGTGGATGCCCGGATCAGTTTGTCGAAATAGGCGGCCCGGGCCCGGCTTTACAAGCCCTGCTGCTTCATCCAGTCGTCGATTAGCGAAACTGCCCTTACCAGCTGTGCCTCATTGCCAATGCTTGCACGATGGCTTCGCAGCAGTTGCCTTAGTTCCCGCCTTTGTTCGGGAAAAGCCCCCAGAAGCGACCTCCTGTTAATGCGCCGGAGCCTGTGGTCATTCCCCTGTCTGTCGATAAGGTAATAAGCCGGCCTTGCTTCCAGTATGGCCCTGGCATGAAGGGCATTGCCCGCGCGTTCGATCACCTCACCGGTCTGTTCCACCTTGCGGTACACAAACAAATTGTGTTTGCCCTTATGCAGGCGTTCGGCAAAAAAGTGGCCATCGGAGGTGCGGATGCGTTCATACACCATGGTGTCCTGCCGGGGCCCGTAAAGAGTAAAGCCCTGCACCAGCCTAATGTCGAGGCGGATCTCCTGCATGGACTCGGGATGCAGCCAGACCACCGCATCCCGGTAGCCGTTGTAGCGAAGCTGATGGTTGGTTGACACCTGCCCCGAATAAAGCAATACATCGCCACGGAGCCAATCGGCATAATGGTATTGGCTGCCACGGGCAATGAGCTGGAAATTGAACACTTCTCCCGAGAGCTGTGGCCCGAAATCGGGTGAACGTTCCTGGCCGTTCCACGACTGTCCGCATAAGGCGGCCGGAATTGCCGCAAAGGCCATTATCAAGATAAATCGCATCATTTTTTTTGTTGGGCTATTGAACATAAATCCTTTCCCTTGCAAAAACCGGCTTGCCGCAAGAGGTCATTCCCCTTACCGTAATCAGGTATTCCCCGCCAAGCTCGCCGGTATGGAAGACCACCTCTTCTATCTTCCCCTTTTTTAGCAGAATCTCCGGTTTCCACAGCAGCAGCTGCCTCAGATCAGGGTTTGCATGGGAGAGGCTGGCTGTGGCGGTTGTTGAGCTGTCAAATTCCACCTCGCGGATGGGCGGGGAGATGCTGGTGCGGGTGTAGATGCTGTTCAGGTTTGCCAGGTTGATTTCCGGATCCTTGCTGAAGATCCCGATAATGCCCGGGAAAAGCACGTTGCCGTGCATCCATTTCAGGTTATGGATCTCTATTTTGTAAAGTTGGGGCGAAGAAAGCCCCATATAGTGCCCGATGTCCCGTGCCATTATGCCGTCAACAAAGAATACCGGAGAGCCGGGCAACAGCTGCCGGGTGGTACTGCCTATCAGCGAATGGGTGATTTGGCTGCCCGAGCGGCGAATGCGCCATGCCCCTGCCAGTTCGCGGGCGATCTCCCACACATCGTCCAGTGGAACGTAATGGTCGGTGTAGAGTATCGTATTCGCACGGCCATAGAGCAGGGGAGGAGTGCCTCCGTTTACCAGCTTTTGTTCGAGATTCCGGTACCCGGTAAGGCCGTATACTTTCTTGACCCGGAGAATGTCCTGGCTGCTTCTGATGTAATCGGTGATCTCCTGCATGCCGTTCAGCGACGGAAGCCGGAGGGGGTGGCTGAACAGGTATTTGTCATCAATGAGGATGCTCAGCTCCTGCCCGTCCCAATCGGGCCCGGGAGAGAGGAACAATTCGCGGTGATAATAATAATCATTGAGAAGGAAATGGAAGAAGCCCTGCTGATCGGTTTCCGCATAAACAAAGTTGACCAGGGTATCGGGGGTGTTCAGCACCACCCTGGCGCCGGGTAAGCCCTGTCTGCTCCCCTTTTCGATCAGCTGCCCGCTGAGCATCATACCTTCGGTTTCCATGTAGTAGGGGCTGGCGGTCCTGGTTGGGGTCTGCGAAAAGGCTTTGGGCTGATGCCAGCTTTCTCCCCGGACCAGTTGCGAAGCGACCGGGGCAATGGACACCGACACCCGGGCATGTCCGCTGCCCGTGCCAGGGAGTTGTAGCTGAAAACTGCCTCTGCTGCGGCGACCAAGCCGGGAGGGTCCGGCATGAAGAACAAGCCCTTCTTTGCTGGTGTCTTCGGCGTTGGGCAGGGGCCCTGCTTCATCGGCCGGGCTTTCCGGCGAGAGGCGGGCAATGGCTTCCAGGGTTTCGTCGAAGCGGTTCACCACCACAATGGGTATACGGAAATAGCTCTCTTCTCCCTGGTTGCGCATCCAGTTGGTAAAACCCACCAACTCATACACTCCGGTGGAGAGGGTGTCGTGGATGTAGATGGCTCCATGCCCCTCCCCCTTCTCCAGGTTGAGGGTTACCCGCTCAAGGGTCCCGGAAGCATTGCGCAGGGCTACATAGGCGAAACGGCTCTGCCGGTTGTAGTCCTGGGAATCGTTGAACAGGTAGGCGCTGAAAAACAGATATTCCCCGGCAACCATCAGGTCGCGGTCGGTGTGTAACAGCAGCCGCTCTTTGGTGTTGGGATCTTCGGGAATTACCTGGGCGCTGGCTTTTTGCAAACCCGGCACAAGCAGCAGCAAGGCCAGAAAGATGAATCGGATCGGATGCCTGGTCATAAGTTGTTAGCAGATAAGGTATTTGGTTTGATGTTTTTTTATGTGTGCTCTGTGCGCCTACATGCCTCCGGCCCAAAAAGGTGGGTGTTCTTCGCGGTAACATCCCGAAACCGGGATATCTGTTCCGGCATCTTGGGGAAGCATCTTGACCGTACCCTCCACAAAATTGATGATGACCCGGTAGGCTTCGGTGTGTACCGACGAGGCTTCGAAAAAGCCGAACACCTGTTCGCCCTCCCGGTTCACTGCCCTGATGTTGCCGGGGATCTGTGCGGCGATGGGATCGAATATCTTCCCGGTGTCGTGCAGCTGATTGTGCTTTTCCAGGTAAAACTCATAGGCTTCGTCGTTCAGGGCGAAAACTTCGAGGGTTATCACCCGGTTGGAGTCGTATTCCCTTTTCGGAAAGTTGAAATGATGCATCTGGTGGCCGTAGCGCGGGATGAAAGCGGTGCGGAGGCGGATGGTTTCGGGATGGGAAACCTCCCGCTTCAACATATTGGTGATCTCCCTGTTTTCCCAGCAATAATACATAACAGGGAATGCGATGCCTTCGCTATAGGTATATTGCAGGTACAGCCTGGTGTTGAAACGGAATTTGGTTTGGTCCGGATTGCCGGTGCCGGTCTCTATGTAAAAATGTGTTCCGTCGATCTCCCGTTGGAAAACCCGGTCGGACACCTGGGATAGAAAATATTGGATATCCCGGCCAATGACCGCTTCCAATTGCACCGGCTTTACAAAATCCCTGATGGTTTGGGGATCGGATTCGTATTTCGTGCCATCGGTGGTTTCGATGTGCAGCACATAGGTTTCCCCTACCTCGCCCCTGAATCCATAAGGAGTGAGGTAGTTCCCGTATTGTCCGTGTAATTCCGGGCCCCGCAGGTGGAACGACTCTCCCTGGCTGTTGGTCAGGTAAAGGCTGGCCTCCTTCACCGGGCGGCGATGCCGGGGCCCACCGTATATCGATGCATACCCCAGTTTGATCACATGGGGGCCGGGATCGGTGGTGATCGCGCCCTCGACTACCAGGTATTGGCGGTCTGCTTCAAGTTCGGGATGGTAAAGCTCCTGGCAACTCCAGAGCCAGCTGACTGCCATGATCAGCGTAAAAAACGTCAGTAAACGTTTGGCTGTTGTTTTCATGGGTTCAAGTATTTTTATTTTTTGAAGANGAAATTTAGAGAAAACGAAAGGTCTGAAAAGTGATGAGTTTAAGAGTTTAAGAGTTTAAGAGTTTAAGAGTTTAATAATCAAATACTTCAACTTTTCAACCCTTCAACTTTTCAACTTTTTTTCAACTTTTAAACTTTTCAACTTTTAAACATACTTCATTCTGTCTTCTGTCTTCTGTCTTCTGTCTTCTGTCTTCTGTCTTCTATCTTCTACCTTCTACCTTCTACCTTCTCAAAATACCCAAAACGGCGGATATGCTTCATGAAGGCAGCCTGATGGGGGTATCGTGTCCATGTTTGCTGCCGTAGGCGTAACTTCTATAGACCGTTCTCCTCGGTTGATAAACACCCGGTGACTGAAGGTCTTGAGAGATGAGGCCTCGAAATGCCCGAAAACGGGTCGGCCCGGGTCGGTGATGCATTCAATATTGCCTGGCAGCTGGGCTGCAACCGGGTCGAAGATACGGCCCTCGTCGCCAAGCTGGTCATTTTTTGCCGCATGGAAGGCGTAACTGTCGCGGTTGAGGGTATAAACCCGCTGGATCACAATCCGGGGGCTGTTGTATACCAGCTGCGGGAATTCGTAATGGTGCAGGACATGGTTTTCCCAGGGCACAAAGGCCGAGGGCATGCTCACACCCGTCTGAGAACTCACGTTCCTGTCGGCCAGGTGGGTAATGTCGCGGGTGATCCAGCAAAAGTTGAAGGTGCCCGGGAACGAACCACCACCGATCATTTCGGAGTATTGAAGGTATAAGGTAGAGGTGAAGCGGAAGGGAGGAGTTTCGGGGGTCCCTCCCCCGGCATCAATAAAAACAAATCCTCCTTCGTATTCGCGCTGGATGATGCGCCCCGACACCCCCGACTCCTCGTAACGGTAATCCGTACCAAAGCTTCCTGAAAAATCCGGGTTGTCAATGGCAGGCAGGATTTCTTGCTGACGCGAAACATACCGTTGCCCATCGGAGGTTTCGATGTGAAGGGTGTAGGTTCTGCCTTCTTCTCCCTTGAATCCGGGTGGAGTCAGATAGCTCCCCCGCTCAAAGTGTTCCAGGGGGGTGGTCTGGTGATGGCAGTCCTCAATCCATATCCGGGCTTCATAAACCGGCCGGCGGTGACGGTGCCCGTCAAAGCGCGAGGCCATCGACAGCATAACGATATGCGGCCCCGAATCGGTAGTAATCGTCCCTTCCACCACCAACACCTCCGCTTCGGCCAGGATCCTGGGTTCGTAGATCTCCTGGCAGGAGCTGGCCAGCTGGAGGGCCAGCGTAAGGGTAAGTATCTGTATTGCAGGTACTTTCATGATCAGAACGAAAAATTAAAGGTGATGGTGGGAAGGGGTTTGCCGATGATATACAATTGGTAGAGGTTGAAGGAATCGATGGGGTGGAGGCTGCCATGCTCTCTGCGGTAGAACACCGAATAGGGGTTCTTTCGTCCGTAGAGGTTCATGATGGAAAAGGTCCAGCTGCTGCCTCCCCTCTCCCTGACGTTCAGGTTCTCGCCAATGGTCAGGGAAATGTCCAGGCGGTGAAAATCTGGAAGCCTGTATTTGTTGCGGTCGGAAAAATAGACCAGCAGGTCGCTGCCATGCCAGTAGGTATATTCGGGAAGGGTAATGGGCCTGCCGGTGCTGTATGAAAAGGTGCCGGCCAGCCTGACACGCCTCGACAGGCTGTAACCTGCATTGAGTACCAGGTTGTGCGGGCGGTCGTAATTGGACGGGAAATAGGTGTTGTTGTTGATGCGGTCATCGGGATGAATGCTGCGGGTCCTCCTTTGGGAAGATGAATACGTATAACTGGTCCAGCCCGTAAGTTTTCCCGTGTTCTTCCTCACATACAACTCCAGCCCGTAATTATAGCCTTTGGCATTGAGGATGTCGGTTTCAAGGAATTCGTTCATCACCACTTCGGCTCCGCTGCGGTACTCGATAACCTGGTGCAGCTGTTTGTAATACATTTCCAGGGAGGTTTCCAGTGTATTGTCTAAGAAATTCCTGAAGTAGCCAATGGCATACTGGTCGCTTTGCAGGGGTTGGATGTGGGGGTCACTGAGCTTCCAGATATCGGCCGGGGCCATGATGGCAGTATTGGATATCAGGTTGATGTATTGGTTGTTGCGGTTGTAGCTGATCTTGGCCGAACTGTGTTCGTCAAGGCCATAACGGAAGCCGATACGGGGTTCCAGGCCGGCATAGCGGGACACCACTTCGTTGCTGCCGTAATATATGGTGTCGGTAAGGCTGCCCATGCTCCTTGGCAATCCTTCGGTGTATTGATATACCCTGGCCGGCCCCAGCTGCAGGTATTGGGTGTAGCGCAAGCCCACCTCCAGGCTCATCCGGTCCGAAAGGGAGATGTCATCGGAGACAAAGGCCGAGAGTTCAACCCCCCTTTCGGTGTCAATGGTCCTGGGAACAATCTGGGATCCCTCGCCCAGAGGGGCAATGCCACCCGGCTCTATTTCGTAGCGCACCCCCTGTATGCCGGCCACCAGCGTGTGATTGGGCCAGGGGTTGTAGGTGAAGTAATATTTCAGCGTCTGGTAGTCGATGGCCGAGTTCATATCGTAATGCAGTTGCGGCATGACTTCCATTTCTTCCATGATGCGGTAACGGTAGTTGCTCATGCCCAGTATCAGGCTGGAGCTGAGGTTCCCTCTGATGGCGCTGTTTAGCCGCATGGAGGCCAGCATATTGGAATATTCGTGGGTGGTTTCCTTGCCGAAGCCGAAACGGTCGAAACTGTGGTATCCGAACAGGGTGAGGCGATTGTTCGGATTCAGAGCGATATTCAGGGTGCCGGTCAGGTCGTGAAAGCGGGCGGTGCTGTTCATCAGGTCTTCGTTGCGGGCATTGCGAAGGAAAAAATCGGAATAGGATGTGCGGCCGCCAAGAAACAGGGTTGCCCTGTCTCTGATGATGGGGGTCTCGAGCAATGCCCTGGAGTTGAGTATCCCGATGCCGCCCATAACCGACGTGGTTTCCTGTGTCAGGTCGTTATTCAGCCTGATGTCCATGACCGATGAAGCCCTTTCGCCATACTTTGAAGGGATCCCCGCCTTCATCAGGGTGACGTTCGACACTAGGTCGGGGTTGATCACCGAGATCAGCCCCAGCAGGTGGGATGAATTGAACAGGGGAACATTTTCTATCAGGATCAGGTTCTGATCGGCGCTTCCGCCCCTGACATTGAACCCGGTACCGAACTCTCCCACGCTTTGGACCCCCGGGAGCAGGGTGATGCTGCGAACGATATCGCGTTCACCGAAAGTGCCCGGAAGTTCTTCGATGGCTTTGGAATCGAGACTGATCAGGCTCATCTGGGTGCGCGACACATTCTCTTCGGCCCTGCGTGCAACTACCGTGACTTCGCCAAGCTGCACGCTGCTTTCAAAGAGTTCAAAGCTTGCCTCCCCGTCGCTGTAAAGACGCAGGGGTTGGTACAATACCTCATACCCGACATAGGAAAGCCGCAACCGCAGATCGCCCGTGGGCAGCACAATGGAAAACCGGCCATCCAGGTTGGACGCAACTCCTTCGCCCGAAACGGGGTCATACACAACGGCCCCGATCAGGGTTTCACCGGTGGTACCGCATACAACCTTTCCCGAAAGGGTGGCCCGTGGATGCCGGCCGAACTCTTCGGGCGAGCCAACGGTAAGCTGATCGAGGTTCACCGACACACCCCTTTCGTCCCGGCCTTCGGCGGGCACAAACATCACGTTGTCGTCGACAAACAAGGGAGTCAGGTTCAGTTCCCGCCCAATGGCGAACACCGCCTCGCTTAGTGAGAGTTCCAGCAAGCCTTTGTCGAGGTGCTTGTCCCTGAACCAGTAAGGCAGGTAAAAAATGGAGGTGTTGTGTAGTTCCTGTAGCCGGCCCAGCAGTTCTTCGGCCGGCATCTGATCCTGTGCTGCAGGCTGTTTGTTTGCCCCGGAAGCCCGGTTGCCCCCCCCTTCTGCAATAAATCCTGTAATCGAAATGCAAAACGCAATCAGAATGGCTTTCATGGTTATCATAATTAGTTTGGTCCGGTATGCGGGATGCAACGGCCGCAAATTTCATAAAATATTAGAACAAATCCTATGTCTTTCCTTCCTTCACCACTAACAGCATGTAATCTTCGGTCAGCATGGCCTTATTCGGGTCCTGGCCCCTATGGCATAGCCCTTCCCGAAACGCTTGTTTAATGCGGGTTGTGCAATTTTCTTCAAGAGCAACAAATTCCATGCCTTAATTATGATTGTTTAACATATCAGCACAATTAAGGATTCAAGTCACTGGTAACCGTAATTTTGTTGTACGTTATCGGGCATTCGGGTGTATAAAAAGCGGACAGGTTCTGAAGATTGTTATTACTTTTGCCGCAGCGGGAAAAAACGCAAAATCCTTACTGACTCAAATCATGTTTTGATGACAACCAAGATCATTGTCCTTTCCCTTTATGCCCTGATGATTATCCTGGTAGGTATCCGTGGTTTGCGCGGAACGCGCACCTTCAACGACTTTTACCTGGGCGGGGGCAATGTGGGGCCCTGGATGACTGCTTTTTCATATGGAACGGCATACTTCAGCGCCGTTCTTTTCATCGGTTTTGCCGGCAACATCGGCTGGAATTTCGGGTATTCGGGGCTTTGGGTTGCCCTGGTGAACGCCCTGGTGGGCGTGCTGCTGGCCTGGAGGGTAGTGGGCATGCGACTGAAAGATCCCCGGGTTACCCTGGGAGCCAATACGCTGCCCGAATACCTGAAGCGGCGGTATGGCAGCCCTGAGCTGAAGCTGTTGGCGAGCCTGGTTATTTTCGTGTTTATGATCCCCTATACGGCAGCTGTGTTCATGGGCTTGTCCTATCTTTTCACCGCCAATTTCGATATTGCTTACTGGCATGCACTGGCGGCCATGGGATTTTTTACGGCCCTGTATATGGTAATGGGGGGGTATAAATCCATGGCCCTGATCGACATGATTTTTGGCATGATCATGGCCGTCAGCGTTGTGATCTTGTTTTTCAGCACCCTGTACGAGGGCGGCGGGCTTCCTACCCTGACCCTTTCCCTGAATGAGATCGATCCCCGGCTTACCCGGGCTGTGGGACCTCCGGGCTGGTGGCCGCTGTTGTCGATTGTGCTACTGACAAGTCTCGCTCCTTTTGCCATGCCCCAGCTGATACAAAAGTTCTATGCCATTCGCGACCGCAATACCGTAAAACGGGGTATGCTCGTATCCACCCTGTTTGCCGTGCTCATCGGGGGGGTGGCTTATTTTGTCGGGGCCACCTCCCGGGTGTTCCTGAGCTCTGAAACGGCCCCGGCTGCCTTTGGCATCGACGGCTTACCGGTTTACGACATCCTGATGCCCGAACTGCTGAACAACGTGGTGCCTGCTTCCCTGAATGTCATCATCCTTTTGCTGATCCTTTCGGCTTCGATGTCGACCCTGGCCGCCCTGGTGCTGGTGTCGGGCTCTACTTTTGTAAAGGACTTTTACCAGGGATTCATCAACCCCGGGGTGAAGGACAGCTCCATGACCCTGCTAATGCGCATCATGAGCGCCGTTTTTATATTCATGGCGGTCATTCTGGCCTATATGAACCTCGACAGCATTGTCGCCATCCTGGGGATTTCCTGGGGAGCCCTTGGCTCCTTTTTCCTGGGGCCCTTTATCTGGGGGCTGTACAGTCCTTCGGTGCGCCGCAGCGGGGCTATTGCCTCCGGCACGGGAGGGCTGCTGGTTTGCCTGCTGCTCTATGCCGGCGGCATGCCCTCGCCCCAGGCCGGCACCATTGGGATGCTGAGCTCTCTTATCCTGAACCCCCTGGTGAGTTATCTTAGGAATGTGGCGGTGGGGAAGGAAGTAGGTAGTAGGTAGTAGGTAGTAGGTAGTAGGTAGTAGGTAGAAGACGGAAGACAGAAGACGGAAGACGGAAGACAGAAAGAAGTAAGTTGAAAAGTTGAAAAGTTGAAAAGTTGAAAAGTTGAAAAGTTGAAAAGTTGAAAAGTTGAAAA
>SL_3KL_010_SEDDRAFT_10002380_pt1 | contig 17202 bp, 11 predicted proteins | sample SodLakKL_010_SED_2_FD_10381 | JGI IMG/M metagenome (IMG submission 10381) | reverse complement strand
ACGCTCAGCCCGGTAGACACGTAGTAGCCGCGTGCGGCGAGGCGTTAATAAAAGTCCCGGCCACTGATCTGATATCAGCTTCCTACTCTACCCGAATTCGAAAAAGGACAAACCGTGAAGGCTCCGGAATTACAATACGGATATTAATATTTCCACCAAAGCCGGATCGAACTGGGTTCCGGAACATCTTTTCAGTTCAGCAATGATTTTTTCTTCCGGCATCGCTTGTTTATACGGCCTGCCGTTGGCCATCACCTCGTAGGCATCGGCAATTGACGTAATGCGTGCCAGCAGCGAGATGTCTTTTCCCTGCAATCCATTCGGGTATCCCCGACCGTCCCATCGTTCGTGGTGGGCAAGGATATCATCCGCCAGATGGGCAAATTCCACCGTTGCGCGGGCGGTCCTGTATCCCATCTCCGGGTGATTTTTTATCACCTCCCATTCATCGTCTGTCAACGGTTCCTTTTTGGTCAGTATCTCCCCGGGAAGGTTTATTTTTCCGATATCGTGCAACGTGATCAACAGTTTTAACCGGCTCTGCTCTGAATCGGAAAGCCCCGCTTTTTCGGCGATTTTTAAGGCCACATTCTGCATGTTCCTTGTATGTTCTTCCGTCTCGAAGCTTTTGTCTCTCAGGGTTTTGAGCAATGCGCTGAGAATATTACCCCTGTCGCTTCGCACCTGGGAAAACTTATGCTGATACATGGAATCTTCAGCCTCTTTCAATGTCGATTTCATGCCTTTTTCCGTGCTGTCCATAACCGAAAGGCCCAGGGCCATGGAAAGCTGCACATTTTCCACGTTGGCTTCCCGGCACTTGTCCTTTATCCTTTTACACACGGCCGCCTCATCATCTGTCCGGATTTGCGGCAGAAGAATGACAAATTCATCGCCGCCCCATCGGGCGATGATATCTTCTTTCCGGCAGGATTTTCGCAGAACGGTTGCCGCCGCATTCAGCATCTCGTCTCCTGCGGCATGGCCGTACGTGTCGTTGACGAGCTTGAGGCCGTTTAAATCAACCATGATAACGCCGATTGGCAGCTGTCTTTCGGTGTTCAGCCGCTTCATTTCTTCTTCCAGGTAGGCGCGGTTATAAAGTCCTGTAAGGCTGTCATGGAAGCTGAGGTAGTGAATCTTTTCATCGGCTTTTTTCCGGTCGGTGATGTCGCTCAGCGTGATGCGAAACACGGTTTCGCCGCTTTCGTCGTGCGCCACGGTCGCATCCAGGCGCACCCATACATTGTGATTGTCCGCCCTGATCATCCGAAGCTCGCATGACTGGGGTTCCGCGGTTTCAAAGAGACGTTTGCGGTGCAGATAGAAGATATCCTGGTCTTCCTTCCGGATGAACCGGGAGACCGGCTGGTTGACCATCTCATTTCTCGATACATTGAGCAATTCGGCGGCGGTGAGGTTGGTCTCCAGTATCAGCCCCTTTTCGCTGATCGTGCAGTAGCCGACAGGAGCCAGGTCGTAGAGGTCGAAATAGCGCGCCCGGGATGCATCCAGTTCCGCCTGGGCGCGACGCAACTCGTCATTTTGCAGTTCCAGTTCGATCTGGTGAACCTGCAATTCGTGGAGCATCTGCCGGGTTTCTTCGGGTGACAGATCCATAAGGTCTTTTGCCACCGGTGCGGTGCTTTGCCGGAGTTTATACTCGGCCCGCTTGCGCAGCTCTAAAACACCCCTGGATAAAGTTTTGCTTCTGGCCATGCTGATTTCCTTTAGTCCTTCCTGCCCTCCAAAAGCAGGAGCGCGCCGCCAATAACAATCGCTCCGGCACCCGCCCAAACCGGTACATTGACCGTCTCCCTGTCCTTGACCGACAGCTCGATCGGTCCCAGTTTCGCATCATGGGAGCCCCTGGTGTAGGTAAAACCGCCGTACGCCAACCCAAGGACGCCGGCCACAATCAACACGATTGCCGCAAGTCTGATTACGTTCATTTCACCCCCCCTTGTTAATCGCTACAAGCGCCGTCCTTGAATGACACGAAGCAGGATCACCACCACCGCGATGACCAAAAGGACATGAATGAGCCCGCCCATGGTGTTTGCGGTGACGAAACCCAAGAGCCAGAGGACAACCAATACAATCGCAATGGTCTCAAGCATTTTCTTCTCCCGTATTAATCGCCCGTTGGCGACGCTTTATTAGAACCTATCTCAAAATTGTCTTTCGGCCCAATATCTTTGTTGGCGTTTTATTTCAAATCCTCGAAATACTCCAGTATGTCTGTGGTTTGAAATAAGATGGCGCCGCGATCTTGAACCGAATACGAATTTTGAGATGGGCTCTACACTCTGCTGAAGGCGCGGCGCCATCGGGCGCTATGATCCTTAGAATTTAAAACCGATTCCGACCGTATACACAAACCGTCCGTCGTCAAAATTGTCATCCAGGTCTCTGGCATTTTTGGAAAGGACCTGATACTCAATGCCTGTAAGGATAAATGTCGTATGGTTGACAAAAAATTTGATGCCGCCTTCCGGTCCTGCGATAAACTGATCTCTGACCGCATCCCCGTATAAATAGCCGATATTGGCGCCAAGGTACGGATACCACCATCCTATATCAAAGTTGTAAACAAGCGATACGCGGGTGGAAGCATTCCAGGTGTCTCCCCTTGGGAGATCTGCATATGCAATTCCCTGGCGCAGAATCGTTTCTACGTTCGGGGTCAGGAAATATCCCAGACCGGCTTCCATACTAAATACCGTGCCATCAAAGCTTTCATCGCTTGAGCCGCTTCCGCCCAGCATCAATTCATAGTCCCCTGTATTGTATGCCATGGCGGACGGCGCAAAAAGTAACATGAACAGTGCGATCATCGTAATAATCTGTTTTTTCATTTTAAAGCCTTAAGTTGTAAATGGAAAATGGGTTCGCGTTCGTGATTGGATAAAATATTAAATATGACTTATTATCGTTTGGATGCGACGCCTCCTTTTCTCCTTTTTGACTTTTGGGTCCGCATCGAGGCTACTGACCCATGTGCTTTTTGACATCGCCTACTTTTTCCTGCACTTTGCGGCGGCATTTTCCGCCTTGCCCTCGCCTTCCAGTTCAGAATTTCCGGTCACTTTTCCGGCAATCTCCCTGGCTTTGCCTTTCACCTGGTTCAATCTTCCTTTGGCCTTATCTTTTGTGCTTGGTTTCATTGTATTTCCCCCTTCAGGATTCGCCTTGGCCGGCGAATCGGATTGTAATATGATTTTTCCGAATCTTGCGTCAGAAACCTGTCTGACTTGTAATAGAAGGTAACGACTCGTTTCTGCCTGTCGATCAGGCATTATCATATTCTTTTGTAGGACAGTGCCCTACATCGCATAGGCCGTGTCCATTTAGACGCGGTATGCATTACCCCATGAACACCTGGACGTCGTATCGCCGGTTTTCATCCAGAAGGGGGATATCCTTGCCGGCCAGGACTTCGCCTTGGAGAAGAATCTGCTCGATACCCCTGTTGACGCCTTTGGGGTTTAAGACGTGAATATGGTAAATCGAGTCTCCATGGCGATAGGTCACTTTGAATCCGGGCCAGGCCTTTGGGATGCAGGGTGAGATGCGAAGAACATTTCCCCGGCGGCGAAACCCTAATATCGCTTCCAGGCCAAGGCGGTACATCCAGTTCCCCGATCCGGTATACCAGGTCCACCCGCCGCGTCCGGTATGGGGGGGCATACTGTAGACATCGGCCGCGATGACATAAGGCTCAACCCGGTACCGTGAAACCTTTTCCGGGGTATCACCGTGGTAGATGGGGTTTAACATCCTGAAAAGCGCTTCGCTCCGGTCGCCCTGGCCCAATTCGGCAAAAGCCCAAACGGCCCAGGTCGCCGCATGGGTATATTGTCCGCCGTTTTCCCGGATGCCCGGCGGATATCCTTTGATGTATCCGGGATCACGCGCGGACGTGTCGAAAGGCGGCGTAAAAAGCCGGATCAATTGATCCACCGGCTTGACGAGCCGCTTTGCGACGGCCTCCATGGCCCGTTCCGCACGGGAAAAATCCGTTGTTCCCCCCGAGAGAACGGCCCAGGACTGCGCGATGGAGTCGATCCGGCACTCGTCGGATTGAGACGATCCAAGCGGTACGCCGTCATCGTAAAATCCGCGCAGGTACCACTGCCCGTCCCAGCCGGACGCCTCGATGCGATGATGCAGTTCCCGGGACATGCCGGTAAACGTATCCGCCTGCTCGCCCTGGTTCATCTGCCGGCAGATATCCGCAAAATCGATTAAGGTTGCGCGCAGAAACCAGCCCAGCCAGACGCTTTCACCTTTTCCGCCGATACCGACCCGGTTCATGCCGTCGTTCCAGTCGCCGGCGCCGATCAGGGGCATCCCGTGAGCGCCCTGGGTGGCGGCTTTCCGGATGGCCCGCAGGCAATGCTCATACAGACTGAAGCCTTCGACGGTGCGTTCATAATGGCCGTATCTTTCTTCCTCATCCGGTTCCAGCGCCTTTGCCTGCAAGAAAGGAATCCGCTCCGACAAGACGGAAACATCGCCGGTGGTTTTCACGTAATGGGCGGTCACATAGGGCAGCCACAGCAGGTCGTCGGTCATACGGGTGCGCACCCCGCGTCCGGACGGCGGGTGCCACCAGTGCAGGACATCGCCTTCTGCGAACTGGTGCCGGGCGGCAAGCAGGATGTGCTCCCGGGCGATTTCCGGCCGTTGGTGTAAAATGCCCATAACATCCTGCAGTTGATCCCGGAAACCAAATGCGCCGCTCGACTGGTAGAGTGCCGAGCGCCCCCAGATGCGGCAGGAAAGATTCTGGTAAACCAGCCATCGGTTGAGCATCAGATCCATGCCTGCATCCGGCGTTTCAACCGTCACAGATCCCAAAAGCGAATCCCAGAATTCCGCTGTCTCCCGCCATGCCGCATCGATGCGCCCCGGCACCCGGTATTCGGCTGCAAGCCGCCGGGCATCTTCCCGGTCTGCGCCTTGTCCCAACAGAAAACAGACTTCCTGGACTTCTCCGGGGGGGAGATTGAGATGTACCTGGACCGCGCCGCACGGGTCGATTCCCGCAGTGGTGTCATTGGCCAGGCCGATACGTCCGAGAGCGGCCGGGTGCCGATAGTCTCCCATGCGTCCAAGGAACTCGGAGCGGCTCCCGGTAAATCCGTGAAGGGGTCTGTCTGCCGAGAGGAAGGCCACGCGGTCGCCGAATTCTGTATTGTAGGTATTTCTTGCAAACAGGGCCTCTCCCTCGTTGTCATAATCCGTTACAATGAAAGGCTGCATGCCTTCGCGCTCCGGGCCGAGCACCCATTCCGCATAATAGGTGGCCGTTATGCGGCGCATCCGTCCGCTGCTGTTCTCCAGGCGGAGGCAGATGAGCTTTACCGGATCGGAAACAGGCGTAAAAAGCCGCATCTGCTGGCAAATACCATGGCTGTGGTGTTCAAATACAGTGTAGCCGGCACCGTGCCGGACCAGGTGGGGCTCGGGTTCTCCGGCTGGCAGCGGTGTCGGCGACCATATCCTGGCAGTTTCTTCATCGCGCAGGTAGAGGGCCTCTGCCGGGGGATCGGAAACAGGGTCGTTGTGCCAGGGGGTCAGCCGGTTTTCGCCGCTGTTGACGGCCCAGGTATTGCCGGATCCGCTCTCTGATACCGTAAAGCCGAACAGCGGATTGGCAATCACGTTGATCCAGGGGGCGGGAGGCATTCGGCCGGGGGGTAGATAAATCGCATACTCGCGGCCGTCCGGCGTGAATCCGCCCAGTTCGTTATCAAACAGAAGACCTGCCGGTCGTGGAAGCGGGGGCGCAGGCGCCGGCTCTTCAGCAGGGGTGGGTGCCGGGGTGTAGTCCGGAAGCGGCGGCATCGGTGGCGTGTCAATGCCGGCCAGTTGATCGGCCAGCGGCCCTTTTTCCGCATCCAGTATCGCCATTGCCGCGGTGTCTATCAGCACGCGGTCCGCTTCTTCCATCTGATCGGCATTCAGGATAAAGATGCCGCCCCGCCGGTTTAGCCATTGAGCGCTGTTGGTGCGCTGCATGAGGCGATGCAGCTGCCCCTGTACTTCCTGCGCGTATCCGCTTTCCTTCATGTTGACAATGACCCAATCGATTATAAAGCCCCGTTTGCGCCAGTATGTATAGGCCCGAAGCAGCTCCTGGACAAAGGGCATTTCCTCTTCGCTTGAGATGCGAACCAGAAGGATGGGGTTGTCACCGGATATGGCGTGCGGCCACAGCCCCGGCTGCCCCCTGGTATTGGCCGATAATGTTTTGGGATCGGCCCGCAGCGCTGGATGCGGATAGAGCATCACCGAAAGAAGCTTCCCGATGGAGGCCAGATCCGGGCTGGAAAGCTCCAACTGCCGGAGTTCCGACCGAATTTTCGTTTCAGCCGCCGAAAATGCCTGATTCACGGCCGACAGGTTCTGGTAGCGTTTCGCTGTTTCCATGGCCAGCTTCCGCGAATTTGAAGCCAGGGTAAACCATGCGATCTGGATTTTTTCATTGGGTTTCAGTTCGATCGCCTGGCCAAGACACATGATGGGATCAAGTGTTGCCTGGCTGGGCTCGCCCGTACCGGCAATGTTTTGAGGCCAGATGGGATCGCGGGCCGTCCGACCCCTTCCCAGAAACCGGAGCCGGCTGGTTTCATAGGCGCCTGTGGCGTTTGCACCTTCCGGGAGGATAAGACCGTGGATCAGGAAAATCGGGGACTCGTCCGCCGAGCGTGGGCGGCGCCTGAAGAAAAGCCCGTTTATTTCTTCCAGAAACCGGCTTTCAATAAACAGTTTGTTGAAAGCCGGATGGCGTTTATCGATCTCCGGCGGGGCGAGGACGACCTCCCCGTAGCTGGCGACAAACAAGCGGCGTTTTCGATGGCTCGGATTGGTGATGGTGAGCCGGCGAATCTCCATTGCATCACCCGGCGGCACGGTGATTTCAGTGTGCAGGACAATGTCGTGACATTCCGTTCGAAAATCGGCTTTATGGGGCGAAAAACGGGCTTCGGATTTCCTTGAATCCTTGCCGGCAGGCTGATAGGCGGCAGACCAGAGCGTGCCGCTTTCCTGATCGCATACGTAGATAAAGGTTCCCCGGTTGTCGAGGGTGGTGTCGGCGCGCCACCGGGTCACGGCGGTTTTCTCCCACATGCTGAAACCGGCTCCGGCACTGGTGATAAACGATCGGAAGTGGCCGTTGGAGAGCAGATGGACATGCGGGAAGGGGGAATGGATGGGCACGGACCAGGAATTCATCTCGATTTTCTGCTTTTCCGCCATCCGCCGAACGGCCCCCGTTTCCGGAAGTTTTTCAATCGGCGCCTGATTCGACAGTTTCTCCTGCAGCAGCAACTCGACGCTTTGAATCCGAACATCGCTGTGGAATCGGTTGATCATTTTTTCATCGGTGAGGTAATTGGCCAAAGACAGCAAGATCATACCCTGATGGTGGCTGTAAATGGAACGGATAACGGCTTGCTTTTCTCCCATTGCCAGCCGCGGCGGCGTATAATCTATGGCCTCGTAGAAGCCGTAAATGCCCAGCGCATCTTGCCTGGTAAGGGCGGCAATGTTGTCCAGGACGGCCCGGGGCCGGATTGGCAGCGCCAGCAGGGACGCATAAGGGGCGATGACCAGATCCTCCTCCAAACCCCGGCTAAGTCCCAGGCCCGGCACCCCGAAAGCCCGGTATTGGTAGTGCATATCCGCGTTGAATCGGTAGTACGCGGATTCGGAAACACCCCATGGCACGTTTTTCTGTTTTCCGAAATCGATCTGGCGGTCTACCGCGGCCCGGGCGCTTTGTCCCAGAAGGGTGGCCGGATGCTCCCGCATCAGCAGCACCGGCATGAGGTATTCAAACATGCTTCCGCTCCAGGAAAGCAGGTGTCGTGTGTTATCCATCCTGGTCATCGGACGGGACAGATGCAGCCAATGGCTCTGTGGGACATCTCCCTTTGCAATGGCCACCAGGCTTGCGATGCGCGCCTCCGAAGCCAGCAGATCGTAATGGTTTGCGTCCAGGGCGCCTGCGTCCACGTTGTAGCCGATACGAAAGAGCTGCCGTCGGGGATTGAACAGAAACGTGAAATCCATGGCTGCCATCATCGATTCAGCCTGGTGACCGATTTCCATGAAATCCGACAGGATATGCCTGGCGTTTTGCTGCGCCGACAGGAGCCCCGCCTCGAGTCGGGCGCACCACGCCATGGCCTGATCGCGATCCTCCGTGGCCGGCATGGCTTGCAATGCCTTTTGCAGCCGGGCAAGGCGCTTCAGTGCTGACTTGCAAATTCCATCTACCTCATCGATGTCCGGCATAAGGGGAAGTGAGCTCTTCAGCCCATTCCATGCCTCGGCTGCCGGGGTATGCCCGGTTTGCAACATTGCAGGTGCATCATCGATCATCGAAAGCCAGGGGACGAGTTTGAGGATTTCCCGCCGCGCATTGCGCAACTGGTAATGAATTCGTTGGGTCCAGAGGCGCAGGCTGTTCAAGTCGCCTGCATTCAGGAGATGCCCTTTGGTTTCCACCATGTCCGCCAGGCGTCGATCCAGTTCCGGGAGATCATTTTTCTCCAGCTGATGCAGCAGGGATACCCACTGCTTCGGTTCGTCCCGAACGGCCAGTACATGGCTTCGGATATGGTCCCATTGGGATTGTACCGGACTGACAGCCTCGGAGGCATCCTTTTTAAAATGCACCACGATATCGTCCAATACATCAAGGGTGTCGAGAAGGCCCTGCCACCGTTGCCAGCGCAATATCTTGGCGTTTTGCAAGCCGATGCATCCCTCGCGAAGGGCCATGAGGCAGGCGGCCAGATTGCCGCTGTCGACCGTGGACACGTATCGGGGCTGAAGGGGCTGGAGGCTGCGGGTTTCGTACCAGTTGAGAAAATGACCACGATGCTGCTCCAGTTTTTCCATTGCATCCATGGTGTTGCGCAAACGGGCGCAGAGCAGCGGGAGACCGATATATCCCAGGTCGTAAGCGGACAGGGTAGACAACAACAAAAGCCCGATATTGGTGGGGGAGGTCCGGTGCGCCACAAGCCCCAGAGGCGATTCCTGAAAATGGTCCGGTGGAAGCCAGTAATCGTCAGGACCCACAAACCGCTCGAAGAAAAACCAGGTGCGCCGTGCCAAACGGCGAAGCTGGTAACGTTGCCCGATTGCCAGGATTTCCTGCTCTATCTCTATGGGGCGGCTGATCCGATAGGCGATGTACGGTGAGAAAAACCAGGCAATCAGCAGCGGTACGGCAACGATAAAAGCCGTGAAATGGAAGGCTGCCAGCAGAAAAGCGACGCCTGTGGCAAGCATCGGGGCGCCCCACATCTGCTGCCAGAATCGGTACGAGTTGCCTATATTTTCAAACATCCGGGCGGTATTGGCCGAGGTCGTCCATTCCAGCAGCCGCCTGTGCGAAACCGAAAGCCGAAAGAGCGTCCTGAGTACACCATCCAATGTAATGACGGTTTCATAGGGCAGAAATGCCAGCATCAGCAGCCAGCGGGAACCGGACAACCGAAAGTTGGCCGCGATGTCCTTCAGGGATGCCCGATAGCGGAATTGAGAGGAAAATTCAGTTATTGCCTGAAGTGCAAGCGGGACGGCCGATAACAGCAGGGCGAGCAGCGTCCAGATAATGACCGGTCCCGGAAACAACAGCCATACTGCGATCAGCAGGGCCAGCATTGCCGGCTGAAAGAGGCTCCGGATCAGGTTGTCGAGAATCTTCCAGCGGCCGATCAGCGAAAGCCGGTAGGGATTGGCAATGACGTCGGGATGGGGTTTGCGGAACAAAAGCCAGGGCAGAAGCTGCCAGTCCCCCCGCACCCATCGATGCAGCCTTCGCGCGTACACCGGATAGCTGGTGGGATATTCTTCCAGCAACACAATATCGGTCACCAGGCCGACCCGGACATGAAGGCCTTCGAAGAGGTCATGGCTCAACAGTGCGTTATCCGGAACCCGCCGGGAAAGGATCCGCTTAAAGGCCGCGATATCATAGATGCCCTTGCCCGTGTAAATGCCCTCTCCAAACAGATCCTGGTAAACATCCGAGGTCGCTGTGGAATACAGATCCAATCCGATGCTTCCGGAAAAAATTTTTGAAAAAATGGATCGGTTTGCACTGAGCGGATGAATTTCCGTTCTCGGTTGAAGAACGGTATATCCGGAGATTCCTTCGCCTGTTCGAGAATCGAATCGTACGCGGTGCAGGGGATGGGCAAGGGTTCCTATCAGGCGATGGGCCGTTTCGCGCGGCAGCAGCGTATCGGCATCCAGGGTGATGATATAGCGTATATCCGACAAGGCGGCCATATCACCGATCCGGACGACATAGGAGGTATTTTCGTCTCCGCTGAGCAGGCGGTTGAATTCATCGAGCTTTCCTCTTTTGCGCTCCCATCCCATCCATTTGTTTTCTTTGGGATTCCACAGTCGTTCCCGATGAAAAAGAAAAAAGGGCGAATGCCCCGCATTGTCTCCGGGCGGTGTTCCGTAGCGTTGATTGAGTCGTTCGATGCCGGTAACGGCTCTTGCGATCAGGTCACGGTCCTGAACAATCTCCTTTTCGGGTGCATCCGCCACGTCGGTCAGCAGCGCAAAAAAGAGGCGGGTGTCGGTATTGCCCAGATAATGGCGTTCAAGCTGGCGCAGCAGCGCGTCGATCTCGTCGGTATCGCTTAACAGGGAAGGGATGACCACGATGGTGCGGCAACCGGAAGGAATGCCATCCGTAAAGTCGAGCTTCGGCAGCACCCGGGGCGGGACGATACGGGTAACGACCCAATTGGTCATGGTGACGGCGGCGATGACGACCGGTATCAGGAAAAAAACCAAAATCAGGCTCAATTGGAGCCCCGTGGCGCCGCCGCTATACCCAAGACCGATGAGCAAAAGCAGAATAAGCAGGCCGAAGATTCCGATTGTCCCCAAATAAATAAGCGTCGGACGATTCAGGAGCCATCGCTTCAGCCGAAGTCCTGCGGCGGGCCGGAAGCCCAGCTGCGCTTCTATCCTGGCGCGGCCCGCGTCCATGAGATAATAACCAACATGACTGTAAAGGTCGGCTTCGGATTGATTATTGATGCCGGATTGTTGAGCGAGCCGTACGACTTCCCGGGCGATTTCCGTTTCGCTGTTACGGGTTTTTCTTGCCAGTGTTTCAACGGCTTTCCGGTACCGGTCCCTGGATTCAAAATCCATGAGTCCATAAGCCCCTGACGGATCTTCCCGCAGGATTTGCTCGACAAGTGACACTTGTTCGAAAAAATCTTTCCAATCCTGCGTATCCAGGTTGCGCAGGCTCTGGATCGAGAGGGCGACCATGTCCTCGTCTGAAATCGTTTCCAATCCGGGCAAATCCGCGGGGGTAAGGCCATCGGCAGGCCTCTGCATTTCCAGGAGGTTGCCCGCCGCGTGCGCGAGCGTGTCGAGAAAGCCCAGCCGCAACATGACCGGCAGCGCCCAGAGTTCACCGATGTCCAGAATCGTGGATTGCTGATAAGTCGAAATAAAGTCCTTCAACCGATCCGTTTTCAGATCCGCCCGACATGCCCCGATGGCTTCGACGGCGACCCCGTAGACGCGGGGCTTGCCCCGGAGGGCGCCGGTGTGGAGTCCGGGCAGTTGCCGGTAGAATTCTGCCGGCATATCCTCCTGAATTTTGCGCCAGGTTTCCTGGACCATATGGAAATTGTCCAGAAGCCATTCGGATGCGGGAGACTGGGTAAACTCCTTTTCGACTTGCCGGGCGAAATGCCGGTAGGCTTTCTGGAGCACTTTTTTTTGCGCGTTCAAGCGATTGTCGAGCCAGGCCGGGTTGCCTGTCCTGCCTATGGCGGAGCGGGTCAGCATCCTAATGCCCTTTTCTTTCAGCAGCCGCTGTTTCGGCTTCTGTCGGCTCTATTTTGTCGCGGGGAAAATCCTGCACGAGAAGTAGCGGGGTGGTGCCGTAGGCGATAAAGGTATGTGCGATGCTTCCGAAGGTCCATCTTGGTTTTCCGGAATAACCATGGGCGCTTAAGACCACCAGGTCCGCCTGTTGTTCCCGCACCAGTTCATGGAGCCGGACGGCCGGATCATCGGACATTTCCACGAGGGTTCGGGCTTCAACGGGCAAGCGGGACAGAACCGTCTCAAAATGTTTTTTCATCTCTTTCCGGTTGCGCTCGACCAGTCGGTTCACCAGTTCCGCGTCCTCCTGAGTCAGTTGCGTCCAGCGCGGCATTTCAGGCTTGATTACCACATGGGCCAGAATCAGCCCCGCATTGTGGGATTGGGCCAGGGCGGTTGCCGGGGGCAGGGCGAACTCGGATCTTTTCGAACCATCGAGAGGAACGAGTATTCTGCTGAAGCGAAACGGGACGGACGGATCTTTCCCATAGTGATATGCCCGGACGATCATGATCGAGATGCGTGCGCGGAATACGATTTTCTGGAACACGCTGCCGGCAGACCATCCGCTCAGGCCGCTTCTGCCATGGCTGCTGAGCACCATCAGATCAATGCCTTTTTCCTGGATCGTTTCGATGATGCGCTGGGCCGGATGCCCTTCCTTTACCAAACAATCCGTCCCGATGTCCTCAGCTTCAAACCGGGCTTTCAATGCCGTCAGATAGGTGTTGGCTTCCTTCTTATACATACTCCAGTCGAGCGGATCGACGGGCTGCAGGAAGTCGACGTTTTGCGCTTTTTCCAGAACCCGCAGCAGCGTGACATGGGCTCCGAACGCCCGGGCAAACGCTACGGCGCAGGATACGGCGCACTCGGCCAGACCGGAGCCGTCAAGGGGAATCAGAATGTGCCGGAACATCGATCTTTTCCTTTCTGGGAGTTCAGTAATGACTTATGAATCAGGGGTTGAAACGATTTTTACGAGGCTGTCTGAAATAATAATAACTCGTCTCTGCCTGTCGGTAAGGCATTAACATATTTTTTTGTAAGATAGCGGACTACATTATCAGGCATGGTCCCTATTTAAAACCGGTTAATATTCAGGAATTCCAAGATAATATCTTCAGATCCCAGGACATCCCGCCGCTATGATTCGCCTGTTAGGAAAACGCATGGAAGTCAAAATAGGGTCGAAACGTTACAGGGGAACAAGGGAGGCTTTATCGTTTAATTGCTGTTTCCCAGGTTAGTGCACAAAAAATGGCAGAATCCGTTCCAGAATCCTGCCTTTCAAACTAACACAAGAGTGCAACACCGAAGGATTTTACTTGCTGTCCCCCCCCCCGCTTCCTACCGAGTACTGCAAGCCCGACCAATCCAGCCCCGATGAGCATCATGGTAGCCGGTTCGTGGACCTGTTCGGGAGTCGGTTCGGGGGTCGGTTCGACACGGGCGATTCTGGCAGCAAAAGCGGTTTTGGCCGCAAAATCGTTTCTGGAAGCAAAATGGGACATTGCTGAAATTTGTCCGATATTGCTATCAATCGTGTCCAGGTAATAATACCCGCTGAAATCATTGCCTGTGTATTTCTTGAAAGCACCTGCATAGGTGTTCTGGTTTTTGTCTATGTTATACCCATACAACGCTGCATTGGCACTGAATGCAACCCCCAACATCAATATCATTGTCCATAAGGTAATTTTTCTCATCTTTTCTCTCTCCCTTTTTCCGGCACCCCAATAAAGGCGCAGCAGAAATACGTCAGAAAACTGTTTGACTTATATAGAAAAATAAGACCTCGCTTATGCCTGTCGATAAGGCATTGTCACATTCTTTTGTAAGATAGATTCCTACATTTTAGGGTACCGACCGTTTCGGTGCGGTTGGCCTGGCTGGCATTGGCTAAAACAGAAAACTGTTCAGAGCGACTCTGCCTTCCGCATTTTTATAATCCGTTTATGCGTCATTCGTTCCGGATATATTCTCTTTTTTGCTTTTTTGCTTTCGTTTTTCCTTCAACGTGCTTTTGCTTTTTTTCTGCTCTTCGCGCTTGCCTTTATCTTTTTTCCCCTTGTCCACCATATCGTTGCCCCTTTCCCGTTTGGAACCGATAAAACCGTCTGGATCATTGCTGGTTGCCGAGAAACGGCAGAGTCCGAAGGTGTTCTTCTTCCTCCCATCTCTGCCGTCGGTTCAGCAGCAATGGCCCGTTACTGGGCCATGGCTTCGTTTGCCCTGTTAACGGCCGTTTGAATATCCGTTATGTCATATTTAAGCTCGCTGCCCTTCCTGGCTACTTTACGGGCCTCCGGTGCAATCGCCCGGATGCCATCCGGCGTCAGGTCGTTTGAAAGATACGACTGGATTTCCTTCAGATCGGAGACGTAAGTGTTGAGATCCTCCTTTACCCCTATGCTGCTTGTGGCTATCCTATCGTATATCGCGCTGAGCTCGAGTCGCCGTTGTTCGCTGAGTTGCTGTATCCTGGGATTTTTATATTGGTCGCCTTCTTTCTGCCACTCCTGGAAATAATCGATGCCTCTGGCATCCATTTCATCGGCGTGCTTGGTAAAGTTTTTCTCCATTTGTTCCATTTCTGAGACGTTTTCCGTATATAGCAGGAAGGCCCTTTCCACGTCGGTGTTATCCGGTTTAACAAGTTCTCTGAGCGATGCCCCTGTCGCATCCACATGCACGAGAAGCAATTTGATCGTCTTGTCCATTTCGGTCATGGAGGTTTGTGCCCTTGCTGAACGCTCCATGCCGGTCGTCGCACACCCCGCCATGCCGATAGCGGCTGTGATGGCAATTGCCAGTGAAAACAGCGTCAATTAATTGATTTTTTTCATTTTATATTCCTTTCTTTTAATTTCGGTCAGATAACGCTTTGAACATTATCTTCCGGTTTTCCAATAATGACGACGTCGTAAAGTCCATTATCTGCGCCTGCGCACAATTTTCCGTAATCTCACGTACACTAAGTACGCCGCGTTCTTCGGGGAGCCGCGAAAACCGTGCCCCGGAGCTTTTATAAAGCCGACAGATCACAATGTTACGAGCGCATCAATAATGAATGGCGCTGCGGAACAATACGTCAAAAAAATCTGACGTATAGTTAAGAGTAAGGACCTGTTTCTGCCTGTCGATAAGGCATTGTCACATTCTTTTGTAAGGCAGGGACCTACATTTTCAAGCACGGAGCGTTTCGCCGCGGCTGGACTGGCCGGCATTGGCTAAAAGGGAAAACGTTCAGGCTGAAGCGTGAGATGCTTCATGAATCGGGAAGATCATGCTGGCGGGTATAGCCGGTAAGTTGTTCATTGTCTTGCAGCTTCAGCCCGGACCATGGAGAATTTTCCGGGATTCACCTCAACGATCTCCATAATCCTGTCAGTGATGCATGTATCAGTTAACCGGGTTGACACCTTCCGGTGCAATCAGATAACCATAATCACCCATAACAACAAGTTTGTTTAAAGAATCCTGAGGCAATGACGATTCGTTATACGCCGTTTTGGAGGGAAACATTGTCCATGGGTGCCTGGCTCATATCCAGTACATGCCGGATTTTAGAGGCTATGTCCTTGATGGATGCGGTTTTTGCAATCACTTCGCTGAAAACGGCGTGTCTGTATGCCGAAGCCGGATTACCCGTGTAAGCGATTATGGGAATATCCGCTCGAATCCGGGAAATGGCTGTAGCCAATTCGCCGCCATTAAAAGGCATCATCTCGTAATCGGTAATCACGAGGTCAAATGTGTATGGCCTTCTTGCGAAATGAGACAGGGCAGCCTTGGGACACGACTCGATAAAAGCGGTATATCCAATCGATTCCAGCTGCAATTTGCACAGATAAAGAACCGCCTTGTCATCATCTACAATCAGGATGGTTTCCCCGCCTCGGGGAATGTCTCTTTTTTCCAGTGCTTTCATTTTGACCAATACCTGTGTTGAGTTTTTATAGAACCTGATCTGTTCAGGCAGGAGAAACTGTTTGTTGGATTGCGGAAACTTGACGGCTTTGTAAAAGTCCAATATCTGCGTTACGCGTAATTTCTCAGAATTTGCGGCTTACGCCTTGTAAACATACGCCTACGCCAAGTACGCTGCATTCTTCGAAATTGCGCAAGCCTTGATCTTGCACTTTTACAAAGCCGTCAGATCGTGACTTTTTACGAATGCATCAAACTGAAAAGATACAAGAAAATGATGCGTTGCTTGATGTTTTTAGCCTATTGTTTTTTAATAATCCCGCATGCAATCCGGCTTCCTGCATCCCCGGTAGAAAGCGTTGCCTCGTCGATTTCATCGGTATAACGTTCCGGGATATTGCCGTGGTTGTCGGGTTCGGAATGGATTATGATGGCGGCGCCGTCCCCGGTTAAAAGATCCGAAAGCTTGAAGCGATCGCTTTTGACCGCCATGAAAGCGCTTCCGTCTTTGTTCACCAGCAGATTGGGCAGATCCCCGGCATGATGGGGATGCTTTTTGCCTTGTGGATTAAAATGCCCCCCTGCTGATGTGAAGGGTGGAGTGCATTCGCCGGTGGCGTGAATGTGGAAGCCTGAAAAGCCGGGCGGCAAACCGGACGCTTCCATGGTGACAAGCACCCCATCGGGTTTCTGGACGAGGGTGACGACCCCCACTGTCTGCAGATCCGCGTTTTGCACTTCCGCTTTTGCACTTTGGGCGCATGCCTGGCTCAAGGATGTGCTTACCAGGAAAACCGACAGAAAAATTACGGGAAAAATTCGATTCATCTTGCCATTCCTCTTGATTTATATGGTTTATGCAAAAGGCCACTGCCATACAAGTAATCGCCGCAAACCGGCAATTCTCAAGAAACCCGTCTGATTTGCAATAAAGAATAAGGCCTTGTTTATGCCTGTCGATAAGGCAATGTCACATTTTTTTGTAAGACAGGGGCCTACATTTTCAGGCACGGAAGGTTTCAATGCGGCTGGACGGGTTGGTATGGGTTAAAACAGGAAAACGTTGGGGCTGAAGCGAAAGATGCTTCATGAATCGAGAAGATCGTGCTGGCGGGCATAGCTGGTAAGTTGTTCATTGTCCTGCATCTTGAGCTTGTGAAGCAGGCGGTTGCGGTACGTGCTTACCGATTTGGGACTTAATCCCAGGTTCTCGGCGATATCCTTGATTCGTCTGCCTTTTGCGATCATGCAGAGAATCTGGTATTCCCGATCGGAAAGGGTTTCGTGCGGCAGGAATTTGTTTCGGCTGCTGATATCATCGGCCATGAGTTGTGTCATGGCGGGGCTGATGTATTTCCGGCCGCCATGAAC
>SL_3KL_010_SEDDRAFT_10002378_pt1 | contig 17217 bp, 13 predicted proteins | sample SodLakKL_010_SED_2_FD_10381 | JGI IMG/M metagenome (IMG submission 10381) | reverse complement strand
GGGGTTGGGGTTGGGTTCTCGGGTGAAGAGGTCGGGCATTGGAAGAGACAGGGTTCAGGGGTCAGGGGTCAGGGGTCGGGGGTCAGGGGTCGGGGGTCAGGGTTTGTTTCAGGTTGCGGATCTTTTGCCAGAGTTGGGCTTGGGGGGTGTTGATCTTCAGTGTATCCATGCAGCGTTCCAGCCAGTCGGGTCGTGTTTGCATGCTGTTGATGGCTTTCACGAGATCAACCGTGATGCATTCCCCATACGCTTCCGTCGCTTTTTTGATCGCCTGTTCCAGCACCTCTTTGTCCGGGCTCATCATGGCCAGGTCGATGAGGTCGCGGCTGAATATGCTTGGATCGTTCCATCGGTCTGAATTTGCAAGAAGCTTGCTGGTGATCATATCCCTTTCGCTCAAGATTGAGACGCCGCAGATCTTCCTCGACGGGTTCGGAGCATCCAGGCTGATTCGTGCCTCGAGAATGATTTCGAACTTGATTGAATGCACTCCAGCTTCAAGCATGGTGCGAATGCCATATTGGTCCGCACGGATATCGCGCGTGGCTTTCAGGGCGCCGGTTCCCTCGCGTACCAAGGCATTGATGCCATGAGGGCTGGTAGCCAGTTGGCGAAGCTGTCGGAAACCGGCCTTGTCCGAGACCAGAAAATCCATGTCTACGGACTCACGAAATTCGCCATGCGTCAGCGCAATGGCTGTCCCACCCCCGAACAGGCAGGAATTCCGGCGCAGTATGTCTCCGTCGAGCATCTGCAGGATCAGGGCGATTCGTTGATGATGGTCTCGGGTGAACAAGGTCGTCTCAATTCATCGCGGCCTGCAAGGCTTCCAGAAGTTCACGTTCGTGCGGTTCCAGTGATTCGGGGTCAAGATGACGCTGGTTTCTTTCGTAGATTCCCCAGGCTTCTCTTGCGCTGAGCTCATCGGTGCCTTGAATATGCCAGGCCAGTTGTCGAAGTTGAGGATAATTCGAGAGCAGGACGCGGGCAGGGATTTGAACACTGTTGTCAATTTCTTCCGGCGAAGAATGATCTCTCGGGCCAACCATCAGCTTCAGGTCCAGCACGGACATGGCGTTTGCATAGGCGCCGATGGTGACCGACGCTTCACCCTTTTCGATCCGGTGCAAGGTCACCCGCGACATCCCCGCCGCCTCCGCTGCCGAGACGGCGCTGACACCCAAGGCCTTGCGACGCTGTCGGATGGTGTGGCCCAGTGACTTCAGGGCTTCACTGGATTGTCGGGTTGGTTTTGGTGATTGGGATGGCATAGTTTCTCATTATACACAAATTGTGCCGTTTGTCTATAATGAGGAACATTAGAGGTCAGGGGTCAGGGGTCAGGGGTCAGTCCAAATGCTGTGGTGTTTGTATGTATTTGCACCAAGTGGTAGACTGGGGTATGGCTCGTTTGACGATCAAACTCTTGAAACAGCGGCAGCAGGTCTTGAAGCAGGCTGCTGCTGATCTGGTTGCCAAGGCGCGAAAGCGGGCCGGGCTGAATGACAATGATGCCATGCAGGTGGGCATTGAAGCGACTCGCGCTGTCCGCCGAAATCAGGATTGATTGACCGTCTCCCGTCTCCCGTCTTCCGTCTTCCGTCTCCCGTCTCCCGTCTCCCGTCTACCCAGCCCGAAGGGCTAAACAACCACCTCAGCCAGATTACCCTTTTCTTCCAGCCAGGCGCGGCGGTCGGCGGCGCGTTTGCGGGCCAGGAGCATGTCCATGAGGGCGTCGGTGGCCTGGTCGTCGTCGATGGTCAGTTGTACCAGGCGACGGGTGTCGGGGTCGATGGTGGATTCTCTCAGTTGCAGGGGGTTCATTTCGCCCAGGCCCTTGAAGCGGGTCTCGGAGATCTTGCCCTTGATCTTTTCGGCCTCGATGCGGGCGAGCAGGCCCTTGCGTTCTTCGGCGTCCAGGGCATAGAAAGTCTGCTTGCCGACATCGATGCGATACAGCGGTGGCATGGCGATAAACACCCGTCCGGCCTCGACCAGTGGGCGGAAGTGGCGCACGAACAATGCCGATAGCAGGGTGGCGATGTGCAGGCCGTCGGAGTCGGCGTCGGCCAGGACGATGATCTTGCCGTAACGCAGCTTGGCCAGGTCGTTCGAGCCGGGATCGACGCCGATGGCGATGGCCAGGTCGTGGACTTCCTGCGAGCGCAATACCTGGTCAGGCTCGGTTTCCCAGGTGTTGAGGATCTTGCCCCTGAGCGGCATGATGGCCTGGAATTCGCGGTTTCTGGCCTGTTTGGCGCTGCCGCCGGCCGAGTCGCCCTCGACCAGGAACAGTTCGGTCTCGTCGAGGTCGGTCGAGGCGCAGTCGGCCAGCTTGCCGGGCAACGCCGGTCCGCTGGTGACCTTGCGTCTGGCCACTTTCTTGCGCGCCTTCTGGCGTTTCAGGGCGTTGTCGATGGCCAGGCGGGCAATCGCCTCGCCATCGGCGACATGCTTGTTCAGCCACAGGGCGAAGGCGTCCTTGACCACGCCGGAGACAAAGCTGGCGGCCGCTCGCGAGCTGAGCCGCTCCTTGGTCTGGCCGGAAAACTGCGGGTCTGCCAGCTTGATCGACAACAGGAAACTCAGCCGCTCCCAGACATCTTCCGGGGCCAGTTTCAGACCGCGTGGCAACAGGTTGCGGATTTCGCAGAATTCGCGCAGGGCTTCGATGAGCCCGCTGCGCAGGCCGTTGGTGTGGGTGCCGCCGGCGGGTGTCGGGATGAGGTTGACGTAGGACTCCTGCAGCAAATCACCCTCGGGCACCCAGGCCAGCGCCCAGGCGGCTTCCTGGTCGCCGCCGGACAGGTCACCGGTGAATGGAGTCGCCGGCACCGGTTCCAGGCCTTGCAGGTGTTCATTGAGGTAGTCGCTCAGCCCGTCCTCGAACTGCCAGGTTTCGGTGTCGTCGTTGGGGCGGTCTTCCAGGGTGACTTTCAGGCCCGGACACAGAATCGCCTTGGCCTTGAGCAGATGCTTGAGCCGCGGCCGCGAGATGTTGGCCGAGTCGAAGTATTGCGGATCGGGCCAGAAATGCACGCTGGTGCCGGTATTACGCTTGCCGACCTGGTCGACCACCGTGAGCGGGCGGGTCGTTTCGCCGCTGGCGAATCCGATTTCGTGGACCTTGCCATCGCGTTTGATGCGACAATCCAGGCGGGTCGACAGCGCGTTGACTACTGACACGCCCACCCCGTGCAGACCGCCGGAAAACCTGTAGTTCTTGCCGGAAAACTTGCCGCCGGCATGCAGCCGGGTCAGGATGAGTTCGACGCCGGGCAGCTTGTGTTCCGGATGCGGATCAACCGGCATGCCCCGGCCGTCATCGCTGACTTCGACCGAGTGGTCCTTGTGCAGTACGACATGGATTTCGCGTGCATATCCGACCAGCGCCTCATCGACGGCATTGTCGACCACTTCGGCGACCAGGTGATTGGGCCGGGCGGTGTCGGTGTACATGCCGGGCCGGCGCTTGACCGGTTCCAGGCCCTGCAGGACCTCGATGTCGGAAGCCTGGTATTGGGAGCTCATGGCGGGCGATGGGTTTCGTTGTTGTCGGTCCAGCCGCAAGAATATCGCAGATCAACCAACGGGGTGACCTGGGTGGGTATAGTGAACGATGATGAATCCCGAGATTTTTCCTGAACCGCTGGTGATTCGATGAAGCTGTATCGGGCCGTGATTCGCTTCCTGCGGATCATCAACGAGCTGTATTTCGTCGAAACCCGTTCGACCGGGCTCGAGCATGTGCCCGGCAAGGGTCCGGTGATCCTGGCCGCCAACCACCCCGGCTCGATTCTCGATTCGATTGTTCTGGCGACCCAGGTTTCGCGCACCATCAACTACCTGGCCCGCAGCGGCCTGTTTCGCTATCGACCCTTGGCCGCGCTGTTCAAGCGCCTCGGCGCGGTGCCGATTTATCGCTCGCATGAAACGGCTGATTCGATGCAACGCAATGAAGAGGTGTTTGCCAAGGTCCATGAATTGCTCGATGCCGGTGGCTGCATCGGCATCTTTCCCGAGGGGCGCAATTCGCCACCGACCCAAATCGGTCCGTTGCGCAAGGGCGCCGCGCGCATTGCCCTGAGTGCCGAGGCGCGTCATGACGGCAAGCTTGGGCTGGTGGTGGTGCCGGTCGGGGTCAATTTCGAAAATCGCGGATTTTTGATGTCGGCGGTCCTGCTGAGATTCGGTGCGCCGATTGCCGTTTCCGATTATCTTGACCAATACCGGAAGGATCCGTCGGGCGCATTGACCGGCCTGACCGAGGACATCCGGCATGCCCTGAGTCAGCAGGTGCTGACCATCGAGGATGTTCGCCTGGGTCAACTGGTCGATGAGCTGGCCGCGGTGTTTGGCGATGAACTCGGTCGGCGATTTGAAACCGGTTCTGACGCTGCCGGCAAGGCGCCACCCCGGCAGCGACCGATCAAGCGCTGGCTATGGAAACTGGCCGCCTGGTATCGGCGATCGACCCCGGAAAGCGGGCGAGCCTTCGTGCGTCGCATGCACTCACGCCAGCATATTCGTGATGTGCTGGTGGCGGCATGGCAAGTCAAGCCGCGCCGGGTCGTCGCCTTGCGTAACCGGCTGGAACGCTACAAGGATCACCTTCGCCAGACCGAGCTTAGGGAAGCGCTGGGCCATGCTTTCGAGGAACCGGTCCGCCAGCGCCTGATCCGTTTGCGCATGACCCTGTACTCGGTGTTGATGGCGCCGATTGCGCTGTTCGGGCTGGTCCACAATATCGTGCCTTACCTGGTTGCGCGCGGCCTGGGCCGGTTGGGCAGCGACGAGGCGGTGCGCGCCTTCACCCTGTTCGGCTCCGGCGTGCTGGCCTTTGCCGGCGCCTACACCCTGATCGGCTACGGCTTGTGGCAGCACACCGAGCTGACCCTGCCGCAGACCCTGCTCTACATCGCCGCCCTGCCACCCACTGGCTTCGCCGCCCTGCGTTATCGCCGCAACGTGCTGATCTACCGCGACCGCATCCTGGTGCGCACCATCTTCTGGAACCGCCGCGAACTGGTGGATCTGCTGCGGCGCGAGCGGCGGTTGTTGCATGAGGAGTTTCTGGCCCTCGCCGAAGCCACACGGTAGGTTGGGGGAGGGATTCAGTGGTCAGTTGTAGGTCGGCCTGACACGGCCGACGGTCGAGGTGTCCGATGTCGACACGGGAGGGGGGTTGGTTCGAGGTTGGGAATATGAACGGTTCGGTGGGAGTGTTTTCAAGGTTGACCGTCGGCCGTGTCAGGCCGACCTACAGGTGCTGTTTTTCCTTTCACCTTTCACCTTTAACCTTTTACCTCTATCACTACCTCCTCCGCCGGCGCCCGCAAGTTGTACCTCGAAGCCATCGTCGCCCCGTACGCCCCCGTATTCGCAATCAAAATGATGTCGCCTTCGTGGCAGTCGGGGAGCAGGCGGTCGAGGCCGAGGATGTCGCCGGTTTCGCAGATCGGGCCGACGACGTTGTAGATGTGATCGCCGGGTGCTTCCAGGCGCGTCAGGTTGACGATTTCGTGCCAGGCGCCGTACAGGGCCGGGCGGATGAGTGAGTTCATGCCGGTGGCGATTCCGACATAGCGGACTTCGCCCTTGCCCTTGGTCTGGTTGACCCGGGCCAGCAGCACCCCGGCCTCGGAAACCAGGTAACGGCCCGGTTCCAGCCAGACCTCGACCGCTCGGACCAGGTCGTGCTTGAGTTGAGCCAGGCCGGCATCCAGGGCGGTCAGGTCCAGCGGCAGTTCGTCGCTGCGATCGGGCACGCCCAGGCCGCCACCCAGGTTGATCACGCTCACCTCGGGCAATTGCCGGGCCGCCTCGCCCAGGGTTTCCAGGGTGCGGTGCCAGTTGTCCGGGTGCAGAATGCCCGAACCGGTATGGGCATGCAGGCCGACCACGCGTACATCGTGTGCATCGCACAGGCGCTTGACCCGGTCGAGCTCGGCCAGCGGAATCCCGAACTTGGAATGGCTGCCGGCGGTTCGCACCATCTTGTGATGACCCAGGCCGGAGCCCGGATCCATGCGCAGGAAGATCTCGCGCCCGGCCAGGTCGCTGCCCCAGTGTTCGAGGATGTATGCGTTGTCGACCGTCAGGCGAATCTCCTCGGCCAGGGCCCGGCGATATTCCTCGCGCCCGGCGAAGTTGGGGGTCAATAGCAGATCCCGGGTGGTCAGACCGGACACGCTGTCCAGGGCATGATGCGCTTCGGCCATGGACACGCACTCGATGCCCAGGCCGGACTCGACCACGGCGTTGAGGATCGCAGGGTGCGGGTTGGCTTTCATCGAATACAGCACCCGGTCAACGGCCTTCAGCGCACTCAACCGGCCGGCCGCGGTCCTGACCTGGTCAAGGTTGTAGACATAGGCGCAATCGCGATCGCCCAGGGCCGCTTCCAGGCGCTCTCGTTCATGCCGCCACCAGGCCGTGACCGGCCGGCGACCGACATCGGCGCGAAACAGTTGCTCCCAGGTCGGGCCGAATACCGAGTCGCCGCCGACCCCGCCGGGAATGACTTGCTGGTGCAATTGCTGAACCAGGCGGTCGGCATGGCGGGATTCGACCACGAAAGTAAGGTTGAGGTCGTTGGCCGCCTGGCTGACCTGGAAGATGCGACGTTGCTCGAAGACCTCAAGCGCCGGGCCCAGGCGATGCAGGATGGTGCGAATCCCCAGGCCGACCAGGCTGACGGTGGCGCAGTCGGTCAGGACTTCGACCCGGCAATGGCGCGCCAGGCGATGGCTGAGTTCATCAAGACTGTGGGTGTCCACCGGGTTGGCGCCCGGGTCGAGCGTGACGGTGACGTTCGATTCGGAGGTCGAGACCTGGTCGACCGACAACCCGAGCGCCTTGAATTCGGCAAACACATCGGCCAGAAAGCCGACCTGCTGCCACATGTCGATGCCCTCAAGCGAGATCAGGGTGATGTGTTTTCTTTGCACGATGGCCTTGACCTGGGCGCCGTGATCGCGGGCTTCCGGCGTGATCCGGGTGCCCTCGATGTCGGGCCGGTCGGACTGGCGCATCCACAATGGAATCTGCTCGCGCTGGACCGGGATCAGCGAGCGCGGATGCAGCGCCTTCGCGCCCATCGCCGCCAGTTCCTGGGCCTCGCGGTAACTGACCAGCTTGAGCAGTCGGGCCGAGGAAATCCGGCGCGGATCGGCGCTGAACAGGCCGGGCACATCGGAAAATATCTCGACCCGGTCGGCCTCCAGGATGGCGGCCAGGCTGGTCGCCGAAGTATCCGACCCGCCACGGCCCAGCAGCACGGTTTCACCGGCCGGGTTGGCGGCCACGAATCCGGGCAGGATGAAGCCCGGGGATCGTGCCGACAACTCGCGCGCGAGTTTCGGATCGGGCGCGGCCGGACAGGCGGTCGACAGGTAGTTGGTATGCCGGCTGCGACGCGGGTCCGGCGGGCAGATCAGAATGTCGCGCGCATCCAGCCAGGCGATCGGCAAACCGGATTGTTCGAGCCAGGCCGCACCCAGGCGACTGGACAGGATCTCGCCCATGCCCAGTACCCTGGCCTGGTGGGCCGGGTCGGAGAACTGGTCGTCGGCCTCGAGCAGTTCGGTCAGCTCCTCAAGCGGCGAGGCGAGCACCTCGCGATCGATGCCCATTTCGTCCATCAGATGATGGTGACGGCGGGTGATCTCGGTCATCACGTCGGCGACCGGTTGGCGCGTTTGTTGATCAAGCTGGGATTCGAGCAGGTCGGTCATGCCGCGCAGGGCCGAAACGACCACTCCGATGCATTTGCCGGCATCGAATGCTTCGCCCACCCGTTGCCTGATTTTGTCCCAGTCATCGGGCCGGGTGACCGAGGATCCACCAAACTTGAAGATGCGCCATGGACTTACATGGCTGGAATGCTCGCTGTTCATCAGGTAGGGTATGCGAAAGTCAGGCGATGCCGAATGCAGTTGGACGCCAGTTTGATCGATAACTGGCACGAATGAACCCGATTTTACGCTATATAACAATAATGACCAGTTCACCAGCAGTGCAACCACCCCGATCCGTCGGTGCAACCGACACCGGGTGCGTGCGCGCCAACAACCAGGATGCCATCTTCTGCGACGATGCCCTGGGCTTGTGGCTGGTGGCCGATGGAATGGGCGGTCATGCCGGTGGCGCGCGCGCCAGTGAAATCGCGCGCGACACCATCAGTTCCCGTCTCACGGACGGCCATGGCCTGCGCGAGGCCATCCTGGGTGCCCATCGCAGTATTCGAACCGAACAGGAGGCTTGCCCGGATTACGGTGACATGGGCACCACGGTGGTGGTGGTGTTCGATCATGGCGAAGAATTCGAGATCGGCTGGGTGGGCGACAGCCGGGCCTATCGCTATTCCACCGATTCCGGCAAGCTGGAACTTTTGACCCGGGACCACAATGTCGCCGGCATGCTGGTCGCGGCCGGCGCGCTCAGCCCCAGCGAGGCGGCACGACATCCGCAACGCCATGTGCTGACCGATTGCCTGGGCCTGGTCGGAGAGCAGGACCCGCGCATCGGCAGTCTGCAGGAACGCTGGAAGCCCGGCGACTGGTTGCTGATCTGCTCTGATGGTCTGACCGGGGAGCTGGACGACGAACTCATCGAAAGCACGCTGACCACCAGCGCCGGGCTCGAGGAAGCCGGCAATCAGTTGCTCGACAAGGCCTTGAACGCCGGTGCGCACGACAATGTCTCACTGGTTCTGGTGGCCGGGCCGCTGGGCGAAGCATCGGCCGGCAAGCGTGGACCACGCCTGCCCTGGCCGTTTCGCCGTCGCTCGGTATAATCGAGTACGAGGACTTTCAAGAGGGAATCCCGATCATGACTTCCGAAGACGGCAAGGAAAGAAAGAAATCCCGGCGCGAACATGGCCCACAGGGCACCCATGTATTCAGCCGCGAAAAGGTCGACAGCCTGATTGCCAAGGCGGACTCGGCCGATGCCCTGGATGCCCCGGCACGGCTCAAGGGACTGAGTGTTGAAGTCAAGGGGCGGAATTTCCCCTTGAAGGGCGGGCGTTGCGTGATCGGTCGGGCCAATTCCTGCGATATCCCATTGACCGACTCGAGTGTTTCCTCGGAACATGCCCGTTTGACTGCGGGTGATGAAGGCTGGCGGGTCGCCAATCTGCTATCGACCAACGGTACCTTTCTCAATGGCAAGCGCATTTCGAACGAACGCATCAATCATGGCGATCGCTTGCGCCTGGGTCGGGTTGAATTCGTGTTCGAGTGCGCCTCCTCACCATCGACCGGGTCGCAAACGGCCGGTTCAACAGCCGGCGGCTGGAAACGCTGGTTGCCGTGGGTGGCCGGCGCCGCGGTGATCGCCGTGGTGATTGTGCTGATCGTATTGCTGTAATCCGCCAGGGTCGAGATCAGGTCGGCGCCGAGCCCTTGTACTTGCCGAGGACCACGACGGTCTTGCCCGAGGCGGTGATCATGCCGTCTTCTTCCAGCGACTTCATCACCCGGCCGGCCATTTCGCGCGAGCAGCCGACGATGCGACTCAGCTCCTGACGGGTGATCTTGATCTGGGTGCCGTCCGGATGGGATACGGCATCCGGCTCGCTGCACAGATCGATCAGCGCCTTGGCGATGCGGCCCTGGGTATCGAGAAAGGCCAGGTGAAAGACCTTGCGACGGGTTTGCAGCAAGCGCTGGGTTAACTTGGAGCCGATCGCGGTCAGAATGTCAATGGCGCAATCGGCAAGTTCGTCCTCGAGCGCTTCGCGCAAACGGTTGTAGGAGACTTCCGCAAGTTCGCAGCGGGTCCGCGTGCGCACCAGCACCTCGCGCTCGCGCGGTTTCATGAACAGCCCCATCTCGCCGATGAAATCCCCGGGATTGAGATAGCTCAGGATCAGCTCGCGACCATCGTCGCCCTCGGTGGATACCGATAACGAACCTTCGATCACGTACAGCAGGGACTGGCCGGAATCTCCCGGACGCATGACGGTGGTCTTTGCCGGCAGGTGCTGGCGCTTGCAGATGCCCAGGAATCGATCCATGGCTTCCCGGTCAATCGGGTAGAACTGGATTTCTCTCATCGATTTGAATTTACCTTGATTAGCGAATGCACCCGCCACCCTCCTCGGCAGGACAAGTCAATTTTGCACTCGGTCACACTTTTCGTCAAACCGTTCACATCAGTCAATCTGCGATACTGGCATTTTAGCCGCTGGATGGGGGATAATTACGGGTTGATCTTCCGTTTCGTCTTCATTGGCCCCCACGATGACTTCTCGCCGAATCAAGCTGCATGGGTTCAACAACCTGACCAAGGCGCTCAGCTTCAATATCTATGATTTGTGCTATGCCACCAGTGACGGTCAGCGCGAGGAGTACATTGCCTATATCGACGAGGCTTACAACGCCGAGCGGCTGACCGCCATTCTGACCGACGTTTCCGACATCATCGGCGCCAATATCCTCAACATTGCTCGCCAGGATTATGATCCGCAGGGCGCCAGCGTCACCATGCTGATCGCCGAAGAGCCGGTCGAGCCCAGCGAGGAGACCGGCTCGGCCGCACCCGGCCCGCTGCCCGAAACCATTGTCAGCCATCTCGACAAGAGCCACATCACCGTCCATACCTACCCGGAAAGTCATCCGCATGACGGGATTTGCACCTTCAGGGCCGACATCGATGTCGCCACCTGCGGGGTGATCTCACCCCTCAAGGCGCTCAATTACCTGATTCACAGTTTCGAATCCGATATCGTCACGGTCGATTACCGGGTGCGCGGGTTTACCCGCGATGTGCGCGGGCGCAAGCATTTCATCGATCACAAGATCACCTCGATCCAGAATTTCTTCAGTCGTGACACCAAGAACGCCTACGACATGATCGACGTCAACGTCTACCAGGAAAACCTGTTCCACACCAAGATGCGGCTGAAGGAATTCGAACTCGACAATTACCTGTTCGGGGTCAGTGAAAGCGAACTGGACCGGCGCGAGCGCAATCGCATCGAGCGGCGCTTGCGCAAGGAAATGCAGGAGCTTTTCTACGGCCGGAATTTATAAACTGCGCCTTCGATCCAGTCGCGCAGGCGCGTGACTTCGTCCGGCTCCAGGCCGGTTCGCTCAGCGATGCTCACGGCCGTTGCACGCTCCCGGTCGAGTTCGGCATTGAAGAATCCGTGCTGCATGAACCACTGCTCAAGTTGATCGGTGGTGTCGGAACGAAAGCGCGCCACCTTGCCGTCGCGCAGACCGTCGATGAGTGCACGCGGGTCACCTTCGACTTCCCTGGCCAGTTCGGTGACGCGTTCCATGAACGGGGTGCTGATCAGGTCGGTGGCGTGCAGATCCGATTCGGTGACCGGCCGATTGTGACGCTTGCACCAGTCCTCGAGAATCAGTCGCGCCGCGGCCAGGCGAGTTTCCAGCAGGTCGCGGTCGTTGTCATCGATGCGATCATTGGATTGCGGCGAGGCCAGAAAGCTCTCGATTTCCCCATGCCGGACCAGGTCGAGCTTCATCAGGTGAGCGGCCAGGTCCAGGCGATCGTGCAGCAGGTGGAAAGCGTGCAGGGCGCCGCTGCCCAGCCACGGGTTGACCGGGTCGACCGCCGCCGCCTCGGCCCATTCCAGCGCGTCCATGCCGTCCGGGTTCGGCACCCGGTGACCGACCGGCTCGCCGATCGGCATGGAATACTGCAGCGGCTCGACGGCGCCGCGGCGCACCTCGGCCATGTCAATGGTGTGCGGTTCGGGTCCCTCGCTGACCCACTCGGTCCAGGCCCGGGCATCGTCGGTCTGGGCGGTCAGGTAAAACATCTGGCGCCCGTTGGCGGCGATTTCCTGAACCGACTCGACCACTGCCTGGTAGCGATCCGGATCGGTGGTGGTCAGGACTTCGTCCATGAACACCGGCAGTGACTCATGGTGTTGTTCGGCCTGTGCGATCCAGGCCAGGCGCACGGCCAGTAGCAGTTGGACGCGGGTGCCGGTCGACAGCTCGGTCAATCCGCAGCGGCGATTCTGATGGGTATCGTGCGCCAGGAAGCCGTCGCCTTCGAACAGCAGCCGGTAGCGGTGACGGGTGAAACGCTCGAACCACTGCCCGGCCGTGGCCAGCGCGGTCGGCTCATTGTCCGACTCGTGGGTTGATCGGACATTGTCGATCAGCACCTGTCCGGCCGTGGCCAGCAGGTGACGATCGAGTTCCTCGTCCAGGGCCTGGCGAGTCGTTTCCAGTTGGTCGGTCAGGGTTTCCAGCTCCCGCCTTCCCAGCAGCTCCTCGTGACGGGTCTGGATTTCGGCGATGCGACGGTTGAGCCGGTCGCGACGTTCGGCGCTGGCAGACAGCTCTTCGTGGCGTTTGCCGAGTTGCTCGTGTTGCTGTTCGCGGGCTTGCCGAAGCAGCTCGCCCTCGGCTGACAGTCGACTTTCCAGCCGGGAGATTTCCATGGAGCAATCGCGCTGCTCCTGTTCAAGCTGACGCCAGCTTTCGAACTGATCGATGCGCTGGGTCAGCGTGAGCAGGTCCTGGGAATCGATACCAGCTTGCTCGAATATGCGCTCGCGGCTCTTTTGCAATTGTTCGATGTCTGCCTGCAATTCGTCGATGCGGCGCTCATGGCCCTGTGCCTCGTTGTGCAGTTCGGCATTGCGGCGCATGCGCGGCACTAACTGGTTGATCAGTCCGGCCACTTGCCGACTGTCGACTTCGGACTGGTCGGGCATGCCGTGGCGGGCGAGCATCTCGCGGGTTTCGCCTTGCAGATTGCGGTAGCGATTCTTGAGCTGGTCGAGTTGCTGGCGTGCCGATTCGCATTTCTGGTGTTCGAGTTGCCAGTCATGCAAATGCCGGCACCACAACTGGAAGCCGGTTTCCAGGCGATCGTCGCTGCTGACGCCGATGTTGTCGGCGAACTCGCGCAAACGTTTGCGGGCACTGTCCAGGTTGGTTCTCTGGGCGTTGAGCTGGTCGCGGACCTCGGCCGCGCGCGCCTGGCTGATCTCGTGGCGGGTGGCCGATTCCAGTTCCAGCTCCAGGCGCTCCAGGCGCGACTGGACTTCATCCTCGGTCCAGCCCAGCGGCTGCTCGATATCGGTTTCAATGAAGTCGTGCTGGGCCCTTTGCAGGTCTCGCCAGCGATTGGCGAAGTTGACCAGCAGACCGAGCGGGATGCCCACTCCCAGCAGAATCAGCAACAGCAATTCCGGTGACAGACCGACCTCCTGAACACCAAGGAGGCGCCAGGCGGCAATCATGGCCGCACCCCCCAGTCCGCCCCACAGCACGCCCTCCAGGGGAGAGAGGTTGGCGCCATCGAGCCAGCGAAGCAGGGCGTGGCGAGCAGCGCGCAGATCGTCCTGCGAGCGTCCGGTCTGGTTTTTCGACACATGGGTGCGCGCCAGTTCGGCGGTCAGGTTGCGGATCTGCTCGCGCAGGATCTGCACCCGATCGACCCGTTTTTCCAGCTCTTCGAGCGCCTGCTGATCGAGCTTGTCCACCATTTCCGGGCGCTCGCTGCCGAGCCGCCGGGCGGCGCGCTTCAGGCTGGTTTCATGTCGCTCGACGGCCTCGGTCTGCTGCTCGATGCGTCGTTCCAGCTCAACCAGTCGGTCGCGCTGGCCGGACAATTCCGATTGCAGCGCTTCGAGGGTATCGGGATCGACCGAGCCGGTCTTTGCCAGGCGTTCGCGTGTCTGGCGCAGTCCGCTGCGAGTGACCTGCAAATCCTTTTCCCGTCGCGCGATCTGGTCATCGACCTGTTCGATACGCTCGAGCTCGTCACCGCGCAGACGATCCATGCCGCCGGGAAAATCATCGATCAGGGTGGTTTCGATGGCGCTGCGCCGCGCGAAGGCCTCGGCAAGCGCCATGGCATCCTCGCAGGCGCGCAACCCGGCGGCCGCCTCGGCGCTGTCGGCCAGTTCGGCATTGAGCCGGTCCAGGTCGGCCAACTCTTCGTCCAGGCGGGCGTATTCGGTCTCCTTGTCGGCGACTTCACGATTGATCTGCGCCAGTTCGCCGGCCAGCTTCTGGGGACGTGAACGAGGCGCGAGCAGGCCTTCCGAGGTCAGTGCATCCAGGTCATAACCCCCGGCGAGCATGGTGCGAAGCTCAGCGGCGATATGCGCTTCGGTGCTGCCCAGCGCGGCCAGGTCTTCGGAGCTGATCAGGTAGGCACCCAGGCTTTCGGCGCCCGGCAGGTCGGGACGCGCGTCCGGCGCGCCATCGTGCGTCCAGCTTGAATGGCTGCCCCGGCGCTCGCAGCTCAAGGTTTTGCCGTCGCTTTCGAACTCGGCCACGATGTGGCAGAAACTGTCGATCTGGTCCGGATAGAGCACCGCCCGGACCGCCCGAATCAGGCTGGACTTGCCCGAGGCATTGGGCCCGGTGACGACATTGACCGCGTTCGGGTCGAAGCTCACCGACAGCGGTGAATCCAGCCCGGGCAGCAGGCGAATGTCGAGTGATTTCAGTTTCACCGGCGTCGCTCGCGTTGGGCGATCAGCCTGGAAAGCGCCACTCGCCCGGCACGGGCCAGGTCCGCGGCAATGTCTTCGTCTTCGAGTGTGCGCTGCAGATCACGGAATTCGCGTGTCGCAACGACCGATTCCATGGCCGGGCGAGCCTGGTCGACCAGCGCCCGCCATTCGTCGGACCCGGGCTTTTCCAGGATCAGCAGATGACGGGCAAGCAGGCCGCAGGGATCGGGCTGGTCGGCCAGTCGCTCAAGATCAAGGTGCGGGACGGTGCGCGTGTGAATGCGCTGAATGAAGCACTCGATGCCGTGTTCGGTCCAGGGACGGGCCTCGGCGAGCAGGTGTTCGGCCGCTTCGGGAAGTTGCTCGGATACGGCGCATTGTCCGATCAACTCGACCCGTAATCCCAATGCATCGGGCAGATACTCGCCGCCTTGCAGATCGGCCACCCGTTGGCGGGCGGCCGACAGAATGGTGGCGCCCAGGGCATCGACCTGCTCGACCTCGCGACAGTCAACTTCGAGGGTTTCGAAACGCAGTGGCGCCAGCGGCAGGTGAGTGGCCAGCAACCGGCCGTCCTCGATTTCGATCAGCCACGGCCCACGCGCCCCGGTTTCGCTGGCGCGCAAGGCATTGACCGAACCCAGGTAACCGATTGGCCGGTCGCCATCCAGGGGGTCGGGCTGGTGAATGTGGCCAAGCAGCCAGGCCGCCACCGTGGTGTCTTCGAGGTCACTCGAGCGCACCGGTGCATACGGACTGTCGGTGGCGTCGCGGTCGCAGTGCAGCAGACCGATCAGGGTCTTGTTCGGGTCCAGCCGGGGAAAGCTGTCCAGCGGCGAGTAGTTGACCCTGGGCTGGGGAAATGACCAGCCGATGATGGTTACGCCGCCGATCGGGTGCTGCTGCCAGTGACCACCGTCCCCGAGCAGATGGAGTTGATCGATTTCGTCGGCCAGGCGCGGCAATACATGGGTATCATGATTGCCGGCCACGGCAACCACTTCGATGCCGGCTTCAGCGAGTTTCTCGACCCCGGCCTTGAGCTGACCGTAGGCCACGAAGAAGTCGCGATGACGTTCAACGACATCGCCGGCCAGCAAGACGCCGTCGACCTCGCGCTCGATGGCTTCGCTCACGGCGCGCGACCAGGCGGCCTCGGGACCCAGCTCGTGGTGACGAGCGCCCAGTTCATCGGGCAGGGCGGCCGGCAGTCGACCCAGGTGCATGTCACCAACGGCAAGCAGGGTGGTCATGACTCGAACGTCTCTTGTCCCTCAATCACAGGCGGATGGAATCACCGGATCCAATGAGAGCGCAGAATAACAGATGGATACTGACTGCAGTCGCAGCCGTGCTTGCCGGTTGTTCGGCGACCATCATTCAACCCGATCAGGTGGGTGATCCGGCGCCGGTTTACGTCCTCGATCATGGTCGTCACAACTCATTGGTGCTGGTGGTCGATGAAGGCGATGTGCAGCGCCTGGCCTTCGGGGAGTGGGGCTGGTATGTCGATCACGAGACCGGCTTCGGGCGCAGCCTTTCGGCCTTGCTGGTTGATACCCCGGGCGCCCTGGGTCGTGGCCGCCTGAGTGGGCCCGTCGATCCGGATTGCTGGGTGGACCAGGTCGGCTCCGAGATTCGCAACGTGTTGGTATTCTCGGCCGAGCAGGAGCGGGTCACCACCCTGGCCGCGGAAATTGATGCCGAGTTCGCGGACACCGAACCGCATTACAGCCATCTGCTCAACCTGGAGTTTGTTCTCGATGCGCGCGAGTACTCGCTCGGCCACAACTCCAACCACCGGGTGGTGGAGTGGCTGGAAGCGCTGGGCTTTGAAGTGCGCGGCAATCCGACCATCGGCATCCTGCGCGCCGCCGACCCCGAGCGCAGCCACACCGTGGATCCCGCGCGCTGTTCCGAGCACCCGTAGGTCGGCCTGACACGGCCGACGGACAACGTTGAATCAACCCCCACCGGGTGGTTCACGTGTTGAACCTCAGGGGTCAGGGGTCAGGGGTCGGAGGTCGGAGGTCGGAGGTCGGAGGTCGGAGGTCGGAGGTCGGAGGTCGGAGGTCGGAGGTCGGAGGTCGGAGGTCGGAGGTCGGAGGTCGGAAGACGGTGTCCCAAACAGCACGGTTTTCCTTAAACCTTAACCCTTAAACCTTGAACCTTGCTCCTTGCGCCTTTTCCCCGTCTCCCGTCTCCCGTCTCCCGTCTCCCGTCTTCACCACCGTATCCCCGGCACCGAAGCCAAAACCTCCGCATACCGCTCATGCACCCGCCCCATCCTGATTCGATTGAGAAACCCTGAATAGGCCAGGTAACTCACCAGAAACCGCCGATCCGCCGCCCACGGCGGCAGGAATTTCGGCGGCCTGACCAGGCCCATCTCCGCCAACTGGCACAACACCGGCACATCCTCCAGGTCCAGCTTGCCGCAAAACAGCAAACTGAGCACATCGGCCCGGCCGGCCGCGACCACCGAGCGCAGGAAGTCATGCACCCTAAGCAAGCCATCGAGGTAAACCACATCCTTGGTAAACGGCGCACCCCCGGTCAGCACCCCGCCGCGAAATACCCGCCGGGTCTGTTCATAGGCGGCCTTTTTGAGGGTCAGCTCATCAACCCGTTGGTCATCGCCCTGGCGCTTCTCGAGGAAATGCCGGTAGACCTCGATGAAATCCGCCCCGCGCGCGGCCATGTCGATGCCCAGCACCCGGTCGGCCAGGCGGCTCAAGCGGTCCAGGTCCATGCAGCCG
>SL_3KL_010_SEDDRAFT_10002376_pt1 | contig 17225 bp, 11 predicted proteins | sample SodLakKL_010_SED_2_FD_10381 | JGI IMG/M metagenome (IMG submission 10381) | reverse complement strand
AGCACAAGCGTTACCTTAAGCAAAAAAATCCGAATTTGGCAGAAGCCCCTCCTTCTCCACATAGTGATCCCTACGGGGCAAGGAGGGGGGCGGAGTGGTTAGACCTGAATTTTTTCTTACAAATAGTGTGAAAAATGAACATAATCTGATTGAACTACCAGACCTTTAGAATGGCCAAATATACTATAAAATAGTATTAACTTAGCGCTTATGGGGTTTCAGGCAGATTTACTCATCTTCCCAAATCATCACTACCCGGTTTCCATCCGAGTCAAGTGAGGCCCTGAACATACCTGCTGTGTTCATCTGCATAGACAGGTTACCGTTGCGGTCAACTCCTATAAACCCGGCATCTCCGGGATTGAGTCGTTGAGAGAGTACAAACTGCATAGCCTGATCGAGGGTTGCATCGTTAAACTCCATATAGTTGGCGATGGTATTGGCCGATACATTTCTCATAATTTGCTCTCCCCATCCTGTTGCAGAGATTGCAGCAACATGATTGGCGAAGGTGCCGGAACCGATTATAGGAACATCACCGACTCTGCCAAACTGTTTGTTGGTCATACCGCCGGTAGATGTAGCCGCTGCCAGTTTACCGTCGCTGTCCAGCGCCACTGCGCCAACAGTGCCAAGTTTGAGATCTTCAATCCAGTCGTAAAGAGAGGTTTTCTCAACTTCAACAGGATTAGCTAATGCCTGTTCCTGTGCGCGCTGCCACTGCCGGTATCGCTGTTCTGTATGGAAATGATCATTTTCAACCCGTTCAACATCTGTTTGATTGGCATACTCTTCAGCCCCTACGCCCGAGAAGAAGATGTGTGGCGAGTCGGTCATTACTTTACGGGCAAGCGTAATCGGGTTCTTTACCGTGGTTAAGCCGGTCAGAGCCCCGGCACCAAGAGTGCTGCCGTCCATTATTGCGGCATCCAGCTCATGTGTGCCATCTTTTGTGAATACGGATCCTTTTCCGGCATTAAAGAGTGGATTGTCTTCAAGGTTACGTACGACCTGTTCAACGGCGTCCAGTGCAGATCCTCCATCACGCAATACGAGCTCTCCAACACGCAAAGCCTCTTCAAGTCCATCATAGTATTGTTGTTTGATGGTGTCGGGCAGGTCTTGTGAAATGGTGCCGGCACCTCCATGCAGGGCTATTGCCCACTCTTTTTGATCTGAAGAGTTACATGCTGTAATGAGAAATAGTAATAGTGCAAAAGCTACAAAAGAAGAGATTGAATTGTTCATAGGGGTTCTTAATTGGATTTTTCATTTCCTGATTCAGAAAATAGAGGAACTGAAGTTAAATAAAAAAACCCGGCTGAAATAAACCGGGTTTTTATATCTGAATCTATTAAAAAGAGTAGATTTTACTCTTTTTTATCTCTTGGCCTGAACGACTCAAGGAAGTCCATTGGAAGAGGTACAAATGTAAATGTAGAGTTCTCATCACTCAGTTCAACCATGGTTTGCAGATATCGAAGCTGAAGTGCGGTTGGTGTTTTTTCAATCATTTTACCGGCTTCAACCAGTTTGGTTGCAGCTTCAAATTCACCCTGCGCATTAATGATTTTCGCACGTCTGTCACGCTCACTTTCAGCCTGCCGCGCCATGGCACGCTTCATGGATTCAGGCAGTATCACATCTCTGACTTCAACAGAAACTACTTTGATTCCCCATGGATCAGTATTTTTATCAATGATTGTCTGAATCTGCTTATTGATTTTATCACGCTCGGCAAGCAATTCGTCTAACTCAAATTGTCCCAACACGCTTCGCAGTGTTGTCTGTGCAAACATAGAAGTGGCTGCGATATAGCGTTCAACCTGGATTACAGCCTTTTCAGCATCTACTACCCGGAAGAAAGTAATAGCATCCACACCTACCGTTACGTTATCTTTGGTGATCACTTCCTGTCTCTCCACATTGATGGTAAGTACACGAAGATCAACACGCTCAACTTTATCAATAAATGGAATCAGAATAATAAGGCCGGGGCCTTTTGTGGCTTGAAATTTACCGAGACGAAATACAACACCACGTTCGTACTCCCTCATGATTTTGAACATTTGTGGTAAAAAGATTGACAGGAATATTACTATCGTAATAACCCATACAAGCATGTTCGTTAATTGACCTGGATCGTCCATATCGTTAGCTCCTTTTTTTAATCGTTTCTAAAAACCCGACTCAGTTAAATTACCCGATCTGATCTGATCAGGTTAGTTTTGTTCGTCCGGATTTTCCTGTTTTTTTGTTAACGGTTTTACAACTACACGTAATCCCTTGTACTCTACAATTTCACAAATATCACCCTCATTAAGGGGTTTGTCGCTTTCTGCAGTCCAATACTCCCCATCAAAAAATACTCTTCCCGACTGGCCCGGTAATATGGAGTCTGTAACTTCGGCTGTTTTACCAATGGTTGATTCAAGCCCCGACCTGACAGGCGCAAACAGTGATTTAACGCCATAGGTTACAATCCATGCAAAAAATGCTGCGGTAACCAATGTTGCCGGTATAAGCCAATATAAAGAAATCTGCATTTCATCAGGCAAATCCTGAAACAGCATTAATGCCCCTAAAAAGAAAGCCACGGCTCCTCCTGTAATTAAAATTCCAAATGCGGGTGTAAAAGCTTCAGCCACGAACAGTATAATACCCAACCCAATTAGCAAAAATCCGGCAAGATTTATCGGCATTGCAGCAACGCCGTAGAGTAAGAGAATTAGTGCAATTACTCCAGCCACGCCCGGTATGATACCACCGGGGTTTGTTACCTCACCGATAATACCATAAATAGCCACCAATGTAAGAATTAACATTACTTCAGGCCGAAGTATAAAGCTAAAAAAGATTTCTGCCAATGTCTGAGGTATGCGGTTTTGCTCAGCATCTCGGGTGTTTAAAATTTTTCCTTCAACCTCCATACCGTCCATTTGGGTAAGAAGGTCGTCTAAATTGTCGGCAATCAGATCTATTACATTCAACTCAAGTGCCTCACTTGATGTGATGGAAGCTCCATCTCTGACCGCAGACTTTGCCCATTCGGCGTTTCTGCCGCGCTGTTCCGCAATCGACTCAATATAACTTTCCGCGTAACTGAATATTTTTTTCTGAGCAACCGTATCCATTTCGCCACCCCCCATAGCTACAGGTGATGCGGCTCCAATATTGGTGGCGGGTGCCATGGCTGCAACATGAGCTGCAAGTGTGATAAAGGTTCCGGCACTTCCGGCATTCGCTCCCCTTGGTGATACAAATACCACTGTGGGATGTTCTGTACCCAAAAGTATCTGTACGATATCCTGAGTTGAGTCGAGAAGGCCTCCCGGTGTGTCAAGCTCTATGATGAATGCTTCGTCTTGAGCTTCAATCGATTTTCGAAGGCCTCGTTCAATATATTGCATACTTGTAGGGCCGATGGTTCCTTCAACCCTTATTACGCTTACTGTTGATCGATCATTATCATTTTGCCTTTCGAAATTTCTATCTGTGGTAAGCGTGTCGTCTTGCAGAACAAATGCCGTTCCAACGAGGAATAGTATAAGCGCTGTGATAATATTTTTGTTCATCATACATCCATAATTTATAAAAGGATGATTTGGTTCCATTAATCGGTCTCCCGGGCACCAAAATCTCTCATCAAATTAACATTTTTTAGTTACAATAATAGAACAGTCTCAACGGATGGAATATGTTCAACATATTGAAATTTATTAAGTGATAGGTTCAAAAAAAAGGCTATCAATGATAGCCCTTTATATGGTTAACGCAGAAAGGGTAATGATCCTATCTCTTTTTCTTTCTCTTGCCTTTTTTCAATTTTTTCTCGGCTGCTTCTTTTGCTTCTTCAATTTCGGGTGGTTTTTTTGCAGCAATCTGCTTGTTAATCAATACCTGTTGTGCAATGGAAAGTACATTATACACCAGGTAGTAGAGGCTTAAACCGGCGGCAAAATTATTAAAGATGAAGAGCAGCATAAATGGCATGATATACATGAACACTTTCATGTTGGGGCCACCGCCTGAAGGAGCTCCGGCGCTCATACCCCCGCTGACTTTTGTCTGTAAGAACATTGCTGCCGACATCAAAAGAACAAATCCTGCCAGTTGATCACCCAAAAATGGAATGCTGAACGGAAGACTTAGAATATAATCCGGTGCAGAGAGATCATTTGCCCAAAGAAAAGATTCCTGCCTCATCAGCATAGAGTTCTGGAAAAAGAAGAACATGGTAATAAGTATCGGGAACTGCAGCAGCATTGGTAAACAGCCTCCCAGCGGGTTTACTTTTGCTTTGCGATATAGAGCTATGGTCTCTTTCTGTTGCTTTTGCGGATCATCTTTATACTTCTCCTGGATCTCTTTCATTTGGGGCTGAAGCTCTTTCATACCTGCCATACTCTTAAAGCTCTTCTGAGTAAGCGGGAACAGAATAAGCTTAATCGCTATTCCAAAAAGGATAATCAAAACGCCAAAGTTGGCGATATAAACGCTGCCAAAGGCAAAAAACGGAATGATGACATATCGAACCAGGGGATCGGCAAACCAGCGTATCAGCGCATATCCGATTTCAACCACATCGTATGCGTTTGCATGAAACTCTTTGAGATCATAATACCTTAAAGGCCCCGCGTAGAGCTCATAGGAGAGAACCGGATTTCCTACAATACCGGTTCGTATAGAAGATTGGTAGTGGTGCTTTGTAGACGCAAGGCCGGGCTCGCCTGTTATTTCACCCATTACCGTGGCGGCATTAGAACCGCTAAGAGGTTTAATATATTGGCCAAAGAAACGTGTTCGGGTAGAAACCCAGTCGATTGTACCGTTTATTGTCTCTTCACTGCGGCCCATCTCGGTAAGCTGAAATTTTTCCAATACACCGCCTGCAAAGATATAAGCGGCGCTATTCGTTGCGTCCTGAGCGAAATCTTTTTCTGTAAGATTAAGCGGTGCATTCCATCCAAAATCTACATTGGTTCCGCTTATCAGCGGTTCCATATTGTTCAGTTCAATATCCAGATCAAATGCATACTGATCGGCATAGAACGTGTAATTGAACACAATGGATGCACCCCGGTCCAGCGCAAGCCGGTAGGAGAGTGAAATACTTTCATCAAGAGAGAGTTCAATCAATTCATCATTAAAAAGGGGCTCAAATGAAAGTTCATCCGTTTCAATATTGTAGTTTTGAAAAGATAAAAATCCAAGAGAATACGCCGATCGGGATGTCCGGCCAATCATCTGAACCGGTTCTTGATCCCATGTTTTGTGGCCTAAGAGAGTATATTTTGCAGGACCGGCTCCAATATTGGTCAGCTCAATCTGATAGAGAGGGGTGCGAACGGTAGTAAAAACCGTGTCGGGGTAGGCTGCATCGCGAAATACACCCATTGCTGCGTCATCTCGTTCCATCAAACGGGGTTCAAGGCGATCCTGCTCTCTAGTGGCCCTTGGTTCTTGAGCGACATCTGCTTCCCTCTCAGTAATCTCCCGGTCTTCAGGGAGTTCGGCTTCCGCTGCAGCAATACTGTCTTGAATAGCTTGTTCGAGTCTCTGCCTCTCGATGTCTTCCTGGCTGGGCATCGTATACCAGGCCCAGGCCATGGTAATAATAAAAATGAGCAAGAGCCCTGTAACCGTATTCTTGTCCAAAATGGTAAGTTATTTAAGGTCTGAGTTCAACGTTGAATTGGCAGAACGATCTGCAGTGTTTAACCGAAGAAGCCTGATTCTTGTTTGGGTTAAAAGAGATATCATTTCATCCTCAATTTCAGTAAACGACAGATCGGGGTTTTTAGCCAAAAAAAGTCCATGAAAACCGATCTTTTTTTCAAGAAACAGATCCTGAAGATAAAATTGATGAGCTCGATAAGCTTCTCTGAGCAATCGTTTAACCCGGTTTCGTTTAACAGCTGTAGGGATACTCTTTTTTGGTGCTGCAAATCCGATAAAACAACCCTCGCCGGGTTCGGGATAATTCGATATCGGAATTGAAGTGATTTGGAGTTCAAAACTGTCGACTTTTCGAAAAGGCGCTGAAAGTTTTTCCTTCCTCGAAGAATTTTAGATCTTGGAAGAGTGTGATCAGATTTACTGGAGTCGGTCCTATTTAGGTCCTTTCTCATCACTCACAGTGAGCTTATGCCTGCCCTTTGCACGGCGGCGTCTCAACACATTTTGGCCATCAGCTGATTTCATTCTTTTGCGAAATCCATGCTTGTTAGCTCTCTTACGCTTGCTTGGTTGATAAGTACGTTTCATGATACGAGGTAGTAATAATTCAAAAATCCTGTTTTTAGATAGACTCCAAAAATAAGAAGAATTTTCTTAAAACCGAACGTTTAATTACATCAATCTTATTTAATGTTTTTATGCCCAATGATTCTACTACTCTTACGTTTATAAGGTGCAAACTGAAGACGGCACTATTCTTGCTTATTATTCACTATATAAATGTGTTGAACCGCCACATACTAAGCTGTAACTTGTCAGACTAATCCAAAACGCTTTTTAAACTACATGTTAGAACAAATTTCCAAAGTCCTTACCAAAATTTTTGGCACAAAAAGCTCAAAAGACCTTAAAAAAATATGGCCCATAGTTGAGGAGGTAAAAAGCTTCGAGGATGACATAAAGGCACTCTCCGATGATGAGCTAAAACAGAAAACAGAATTTTTCAAGAATCTTATTAAAGAGAGAACGGCTGAAGTGAGCGAGAAGATTGCTGAGGTAAAAGAGAAAATGGATTCGAATGATGAGTCTATTACCCTGGAGGAGAGACGAGAGTTTTCTGACCAACTTGCGGAATTCGAAGATAACTGGCTCGACACACTCGAAGACACCCTGGATGAGATCATGCCGGAAGCTTACGCCGTTCTGAAAGACACCTGTCGCAGGTTTGTGGGTCAAAAATGGGACGTTGCCGGTAATGAAATTGAATGGGATATGGTGCCCTATGACGTGCAGCTCGTAGGTGCAATTTCGATGCACAACAGCAGCATCGCCGAGATGAAAACGGGTGAAGGTAAAACGCTCGCCGCCATTTTTCCGGCCTATCTGAATGCCCTGGCCGGTCGCGGTGTACATGTGATTACGGTAAACACGTATCTCGCAAGACGTGATGCCCAGTGGAACGAACCCATTTTTAACTTTCACGGTTTAACTGTCGACTGTATCGATAAGTACGATCCTAATTCAGAACCGCGCCGTAAAGCGTATCGCGCCGATATTACCTACGGAACCAACAATGAATTTGGTTTTGATTACCTGCGTGATAACATGGTGATTGAAGAGGAGCAGCTTGTTCAGCGCCATCACCATTTTGCTATTATTGATGAGGTGGATTCGATTCTGATTGATGAAGCCAGAACGCCTCTTATTATTTCCGGACCTGTACCGCAGTCGAACAGCCAGCAGAAGTATGAAGAGCTGAAGCCGCGAGTTGAGTCTCTTGTTAAAGCTCAGCAAGGCCTGGTGACTTCTTTGGTAAACGAAGCTGAACGCCTTGTGGAAGAGGGGAAAGTGGAGGAGGCAGGTCTTGCTCTGTTCCGTGCAGAACGCGGATATCCGAAAAACAAAAAATTCAGAAAGATGATGCAGGAGGCCAATTACCAGCGCCTTGTGCAACAAACCGAAAGCATCTACCTGGCCGATAACGCCAAAAACATGCCGATTGTTGATGAATATCTCTTCTATGCCGTGGATATGAAGCAGAAAACAATCGAAATGACGGATAAAGGCCGCGACTTCCTGACCCACAAGGATGAAGACCCTGATATATTTGTAATTCCTGACTTGGGAACGGAAACCTCTGAAATCGAAGAAGAGGTAGAATCTACTCGTAAGCAGAGAATCGAAGAGCTGGAAGCAAATGATGATTTTAGCGATGATTATAAGCAGAAAAAGAGAGAGGAGATTGAAGAAGAGCTCAAGCAGGAGCGTGAAAAACGCTTTAATGAACTACACCGGTTATTTGCAGAGCGCGGCGACCGGATTCATACCATTAACCAGTTGTTGAAAGCCTACACGCTATTTGAACGTGAAGAGGAGTATATCGTTCAGGATGGGAAGGTTCAAATTGTAGATGAGCATACGGGACGTGTTCTCTCCGGCAGAAGATACTCTGATGGATTACACCAGGCCATTGAAGCTAAAGAGCAGGTAAAAGTGGAGGCGGCAACACAGACGTATGCCACAGTTACGCTGCAAAATTATTTCAGGATGTATCACAAACTCTCCGGTATGACCGGTACGGCTGCCACAGAGGAGGGTGAGTTTAATGAGATTTATGATCTGGATGTAACTGTTATTCCAACTAACCGTCCAATCATTCGGGATGACAAGGAAGATCTGATTTTCAGAACCAAGCGTGAAAAATATAATGCCACGATTGACAAAATTCGCGAATATCATGAGAAAGGCCAGCCGGTTCTGGTGGGTACAACCAGCGTGGATGTATCAGAAACCTTGAGCCGTATCCTTAAGCGAGCCAATATTCCGCATAATGTATTGAATGCGAAACAGCACGCCAGGGAGAGTGAAATTGTGAAACAAGCCGGCCAGAGAGGAGGCGTGACGGTTGCCACGAATATGGCCGGACGTGGTACGGATATTAAGCTTTCCAAGGAAGTTAAGGAGCTGGGAGGCCTGGCTATACTTGGAACGGAGAGGCACGAATCGAGACGAATTGACCTTCAGCTGCGCGGCCGTTCCGGTCGGCAGGGAGATCCGGGTGAGACCCAGTTCTTTGTTTCACTGGAAGATGATTTGATGTCACTTTTTGGCGGTACAGACAGAATTGCAAATATCATGGATAAACTGAACTTCGATGAGGGTGAGGTGATTCAGCATCCATGGGTTAGCAAATCGCTTGAACGGGCTCAGAAAAAAGTAGAACAAAACAACTTCAGCATCAGAAAACGTCAGCTGGAGTTTGATGATGTTCTCAACAATCAGCGTAAAGTAATATACTCCCGACGGAAAAACGCACTTGTGGGAGACCAGCTTCAGAGTGATATCTTTGACATGCTTGAGAACCTGGTTGAAACAATTGTTTATAAATATTTTCCTCAGGGAGAATTTGAGCCGCTCAGAGATGAAGTTCTGAGACAGCTCGCTGTAGAGGTAGAGATCAATCTCGATAAGTGGGCGTTGATGGGCGAAGATGGCCTTATTGACCACATCATTGAGAGAGCATATGAAGTGTATCGAAAAAAAGAGCGACTGGTTTCAGAACCGCTGTACCGAATTATTCAACAGATCGAAAGTTCCGACTCTGAGAAGAAACCATCTAAAATTCAGGTTATTTTCACCGATGGAATACGCCGGATGAGAATTGTTGTTGATGTGGAGAGGGCTTCCAAAAATGAAGGCCGTGAAGTGGCTCGTGCACTTGAACGTACGGCAATTTTGTCTACGATCGACAATAAGTGGATGGAGCATCTTCGCGAACTGGATACAGTTAAGGAGGGTATAGGGCTTCGGTCATATGGTCAGAAAGATCCATTGCTTGAATATAAGCGTGAAGCTTTTGAGATGTTCAAGACATTGATTGAAGAGATTAATGAAGACACTATTTCGCTGATCTGGAAGGCAATTCCTGAAATGCAGGCTGATCCGAAAAAGGTTGAACAGGCTCAGAAGACGAAAGGCAAGTACGACATGAGTAAAGCTCAGGCTGAACATGCCGACTCAACCAATATGGGTTTCCGTGGGGCATCTCAAGGCGATGGAGATGGCCGGCAGCAAGCGCAGGCTCCGGGTCAAAAACGGCAGCCGGTAACCGTAGAAGATGAGCCCGGACGAAATGACTATGTGAAACTTCAGAACCTGAGCACCAACGAGACCAAAGAGGTGAAGTGGAAATACGCCAAAAGCATGGTTAATGAAGGCGGCTGGATTTTGATAGAGAAGTAATTCAAAAAGTAATCGTGTGCAAATGCATTGGGTTTTGCACATGCTTACTTATGGAATGTCTCTAAAACTGAGTTTTCCACTGGAATCCTTTCGGGCCAAGATAAAATGTAAATGTAATAGAGTAGTGTTCCTCCGCCAGCTCCGCGGAGGGCAATGGGAGATGAAAAGTAGTCTATATCTCAAACGCAAACAGTGTGCCGGGAATCAACAGAAGTAGTGCATTAAACAGAATCATATAATATTTACAACAGGCACTCATAGATCATAGAGAGGTCTCTTTTATTTAAGAGAGTATATTCATTTTGAATAAAAAATTGGTGATGCTGATCCGGCAGGGTGGATTTTGATTTAATGTTTTATGATATCAATCGTGGTTCCGGCAACAGAGAAGTCCTCCGGTTGATAGACAATGCGAATAAAATTGAAGGCCTATCCTTCTCTCAAAGCCACACCCAATAAAAAATTCCATAGAGTAAGAGCGGCGAGTTTTATGGTTTGGTCATCCCGGTCATAGTCGGGATTTACCTCGCAAAGATCGAATGAAGTAACAGATCTCTGTTTCCCAAACTCGAAAGCAAGTTCAAGCCAAAGCGCTTTTGAAATACCGGAGGCATTCGGAGCGCTAACACCCGGGGCATCTGCATGCCGTACAGCATCCATATCCATTGTAACCATAACATTTTCTTTCCGGCGCTCATCAAACCAGTCTAATATACTCTTTAGACTTATCTCATTTTCAAAGTGAGCATTACCCTGTGATGCTACATATTTCAGGTGTTCTAAGGAAACGGATGCAGGGTTTAGGCCAAATACGTTGTATGACTTACAAAGACTGAGTGGATGTTCAAGAGCCTGCTTAAATGGCGAGCCCGAATGAGCTCTGCCCTCTTTTAGCGGTCTCACGTCTGTATGAGCGTCAATGTTGATAATGTGAACCGGCATATTGGCTTCTGCATATCCGAGAAAATGGCCAAAGGAAGTTTCATGACCGCCACCAATAATGATTGGAACAGAGGTTGACGTTAAAGACTTTGCAACAGAGGTGCCGAGAGCTTTTTGATCCTCTTCAACAGTATCGGCACACTCTACAATTTTTAATCCTGATGTTCGTGACAGGAGCAGGCTGTGTTTATCGAACCAGTGCGCATGCGGAGTCAATTTTTGCAGCTGCTCGAAAATTAGATTGGGAGCTCTTGATGCCCCCGGGCGGCCCCCATTGATAACCACTCCTTGATCTGATGGGAACCCAAAAATTTCTATGAGAGTACGTTCACTTTTCTCCGGCTTCAGAAAATCTCTTAATCTTGGATCTTCACTCATTTTCGATCTCCGTATTCGATTTAGCTTTGCCAAACCCTTTAAACCTCTGCCGGATTTTCCACTCCCTGCCGGCCGTAAATAGTATGGTAAACACAGCAAGAGGAATTACAAAAAGTATCATTACAGAGCTAAAGGCCTCTAAGGCGGCATGCTCTCCGGAAGAGAGGAACAGATAAAAAATATAGGAAATATAGAAACCAAGAAAGATAATTCCCTCCCAGCGGCTAATTTTGTGGCCCGTAAAAAAGATGGGTATGCAGGCAACAGACACGGCAATCAGTATAAGAAGATCGAATCGTAACAGGGCACTTTGTACAGGAATATCCCCGGGAATGAATAACCCTGAAACTCCAAGGACGGCGAGTATGTTTAGAATATTGCTTCCAATTACACTGCCCACTGCCATATCGCGCTCTTTCTTGATGGCTGCCATCAGCGTGGTAACCACTTCAGGCAAAGATGTGCCCAACGCCACCACACTGAGGCCAATTACCAATTCGCTAACACCGGCCAANTCTGCCAGCACAACCGCGCTTTGAACAAGCCATCTCGCACCCATCACAAGCAGAAAAAATCCTGCAATGCCAATCAGGATGTAGATAAGAATGGATAGCGGGGTTCTTTTTTTTCTCTCGCGATCAGAAGGTGTTGATACGGCTCCTGACTGCCTCAGAAGAAAATACATGTATAGAATCAGCAAGCCGGTTAACGCCATACACTCCCAAAAGGTGATAGATCCGCTCCAGGCAAATGCGTAAAGAAGCAAGGTGATCCCAATCATTACAGGTACATCAATCCGAATTAGGTTGGCGTGAACCTTGAGGGGTATAATGATGGCAGTAAAAAAGGCCCAGGATGAGCAGGATATTTGTGATATTGCTGCCGATGATATTACCAAGCATCAGGTCGGTTTGCCCGTCAATACCGGCCTGGATACTGATGGCAAGTTCAGGCGCACTGGTACCGAAAGCAACCACAGTGAGGCCGATAATCAATCGTGAAATACCAAAAAACCCCGCCAATCGCGATGCCGAACGCACCACCAGTTCGGCTCCTGTGATTAGGGCTGTAAGACCGATAAAAAACCAAAGTATGGTTGTAAACACGCTGTTTAAAAGAGGGTTGATTAATTAATTCAAACTACCTGGCAGGAAGGTACAAACTGTGGGTGTTGACTAAAATGATTAATTCTATTCCAGATAAAAAATTCAGAATTTTAAATCGATAAATAGTGAAAAGAAAAAGAAAACGTACCGTTATCACCGTGAATCGGATTCGGTTCTGCCGGTGAGGGTTATATCGGTATGAGCCTGGCAGTGCGACAGAGTAACCGGGTATTTAAAGAATAAAGTTATGGCATTAAGTCACCGTTCAGATAAATTCGAACCACGGCACTTCCCCTGTAGTGGTACATCCAAAAATTTACATCCGGTGAGTCAATGACCGCAAAATCAGCAGATTTCCCCTGTTCAATGGAGCCTGTCCATCCTTCCATACCGATCGCTTCGGCGGCATATATTGTGGCACCCTTCAGCACTTCAGATGGAGTGAGCCGGCCATGGTTGCAGGTAAGCATCATGGCCAGGGAGAGATCGTAACTGGGTGCTGAACCGGGATTGAAATCTGTGGCTACAGCAACTTTCACCCCTCCTTTAACGAGCCGCCGGCAGTTAAGGTAGGGCTGCTGCGTATATAGCGAAGCAAGTGGAAGGGTAACCCCGATCACACCCTGTTCCGCCATGCTCTTGATCCCGGTTTCAGAGATCTGTTCAAGATGATCGGCACTAATGGCACCCACCTCTGCAGCAAGTTCCGCTCCGCCGCCGCCGGAGAGCTGATCGGCGTGAAGTTTTGGTTTGAGCCCGTACTTTTTGCCGGTTTCCAGGATCATTCTGGCCTCTTCTATTGAGAATGCCGACTCTTCGACAAAAATGTCGCAAAAATCAGCCAGTTTCTCTTCAGCCACCGCCGGAATCATTTCGTTGATTATCAGATCAATATACCCTTGCCGGTTCTCTTTAAATTCTGGTGGAAAAGTGTGCGCGCCCAGAAAGGTCGACACAATGTGGGCCCTGCTCAAGCTTCGAAGGCGTTTATAGACCCGCAGCTGTTTAAGTTCATCATCGAGTGATAGTCCGTATCCGCTTTTACACTCGATGGTTGTCACGCCTTTTTTTACAATCTCACTAAGCAGTCCCTCTGCCTTTTCAAGCAATTCTTCTTCGGAAGACTCCCGGGTTGCGTTCATTGTTGAAAGAATACCTCCGCCGGCTTTAGCAATGTCGATATAGCTTCGGCCCTTTATTCGCATCTCGAATTCATCAGCTCGCCACCCGCCAAAACAGAGGTGCGTATGGCAGTCCACGAGGCCGGGTATGACCATTCGTCCTTCGGCATCAATAACATTCACATTCTCACCGTCAAATTTCTCCGGGAGATCAGATTCCCTGCCAACCCATTGAATAATTCCCCCGCTCCATGCTACGGCGCCATTTTGAATAGGATGAACGTCGGCCTGCCCTCCCTCTTCCCGGCATGTGTATAGGACTGATATGTTTTTGATTACATTCATTTTTTCATTCACTTCTGTAAATTAAAGAGTTGAGATTCTCTATATAATGAAGAGGTACATAAACCCAAACCGGATTTTAGGTTTAATTCAATTTTGAGACGTTTTTTTCCACTTCATTCACCATTCCACGTTCGCGAATCAGATCAACAGCCTTACTGATGTCATCTTTAAAGTAGTGGTCTTCCGTGGCATGCGGCACCATTTCCCGGATATATTTATGAGCGATCTCAACCCCTCTTCCAGGCTTGAGCGGCTTGCGGAAGTCGAGAGCCTGGGCTGCTGTAAATAACTCAATCCCCAGAACGATTTCTACATTTTCATAAACCTTTAGGAGATGAAGGGCGCTAATGCTTCCCATACTTACATGATCTTCCTGGCCAAGACTGGTGGGGATAGAATCTACGGAAGATGGGTGGCACAGAACCTTGTTCTCCGAAACCAGGGCAGCCGAAGTGTATTGAGGTATCATAAAGCCGGAGTTGATGCCTGTCTCCTGCATCAGCAGTTTTGGCAGGCCGTCATGACCTTCCAGCAGCAGGTAGGTGCGCCGTTCTGATATACTTGCAATTTCAGCCAGGGCAATTTTGGCAAAATCGAGAACGAGCGCCAGTGGCTGGCCGTGAAAATTGCCACCACTCAGAATATCTCCATTCTGAAAAACAAGCGGGTTATCGGTTACAGAGTTTATTTCGGTCTCCACAACAGAGATCACATGATCAATTGCATCCCTGCTTGCTCCGTGCACCTGGGGTACACACCTGAGGCAGTAGGGATCCTGTACCTTGCCGCAGTGGCGATGCGACTCCAGAATTTCACTGTCAACCAATATATTGCGAACATTTTCAGCTGCAAGCTGCTGCCCCTTGTGGGGCCGAATCTCATGAATGCGTTTGTCAAAAGGTGTAAGACTGCCTTGCAGAGCTTCCAGGCTCATGGCAGAAATAAGGTCGGCCACTTTGAGAAGATGCAGTGATTTTTCCATGATAAAAGCACCATAAGCGCTCATCAACTGTGTTCCGTTTATGAGAGAGAGGCCATCTTTTGGATGTAGATCTATTGGGTGAAGCCCTGCCGAATCTAGGGTTTCATCAGCAGGGATAGTGCCCGTGCCATCTTCATTCCAAAACTCACCGAAGCCGAGCAAGGGCAGCGACATGTGTGCCAGCGGGGCCAGGTCGCCGGATGCCCCAACACTCCCTTTTTCAGGAATAGCAGGGATCCAGTCATTTTCCAAAAATAGAATCAGGCGGTTAAACGTCTGTTCAGATATACCGGAGTATCCAATTGCGAGAGCATGAATTTTTAATTGAAGCATTAAGCGGCTTATCTCCTTTGGAACCAGGTTTCCAACACCCACAGAGTGTGAAAGTATCAAGTTTCGTTGGAGTTGTCGTAAATTCTCATTGTTCACTCTCTTTCCGGCCAGAGCGCCAAAGCCGGTGTTTATGCCGTAATAGGTATTCCCATCTAAGAGAGCTTTTTCAACAACTGTTCTGGCACTTCTCAGAGCAGAGGGATCTCTCTTTATTGAGTCTATGCTATTATTAATGTGTTCGTATAATCCTGATATTCTGATCTGTTGCATGGTGTTCTAAAGATTTTAGCCTGCATTTAGAAACTACATTGCAAAGGTAAATGATATGAGAATGAGTTCGTAACATATTGGACTTTTATTTGTTTTTACCGGAGCCTAAAAACTGTTAAATAGTGCAGTCTGGATTAAAGAAAACCGCTTCCATGGCTGATGGTTCTAAGTCAGGTCGCAGTTTTAACAAAAATTATTTATGATTTTTTTATGCTTTGTTAAATATTACGTGATATTTTAACTCAAATAATTTTTAATCGTATCAATTTGACATCATGGCCAATATCAATAAAGGGAATAAAGTAATTGGAATTTTAACCGGCGGTGGGGACGTGCCGGGACTGAATCCGGCTATTCGTGCCGTAACGATCCGCGCAATTCGTGAAGGATACAAGGTTATTGGAATCCGGCGCGGCTGGGGTGGTATGGTTGATATCATCCGCGATAAAGATGCGGATAACAGTGATAACTACAGGGTACTCAATTCGGAGATTGTAAACAGGGCGGGTCGTACCGGGGGGACATTTCTGCATACATCCCGCACCAACCCAAGCCGGGTAACGAGGGAGAATCTGCCGGATCAATACAAAGATACTTACAAAGATGATGTGAACGACCTGACTCCGGAAGTACTCAAAAATCTTGATTTTTTGGGTATCGATACCCTCATCCCGATTGGTGGTGACGATACGCTCAGCTATGCCGTTCGGCTTCATAAAGAGGGATTCAATGTAGTGGCCATTCCTAAAACCATGGATAATGACGTGCCGGGCACAGACTACTGTATTGGTTTTAGCACATGTGTAACGCGAACAATTTCACTGGCTAACGTACTCAGAACACCGGCCGGCTCGCATGAACGATTTTTAGTGATGGAAGTATTTGGCCGCTATGCCGGTTTCACGGCAATGCTGCCAACCATGGCGGGAGCAGCGCACCGGTGCGTGATTCCTGAATACAACTTCGACATAGAGAAACTTACAGAGCTTCTGGTTGAAGACAGGAATAATAACCCCAGCAAGTATTCGATGGTACTTGTATCGGAAGGAGCCATGTTCGAAGGTGGTGAGATGGTTTTTGAACACGGCACAGCCGATGCGTTCGGGCATAAAAAACTAGGTGGAATTGGAGATCTTGTTTCGGAGGAAATTCAGAAGCGTTCATCAAAGTATAATAAAGGCAAAGAGATAAGAACGGTGAATCAAAAGTTGGGTTATATGGTTAGGGGTGGTGACCCCGACGCGATCGACTCAATTGCACCCATGGCCTTTGGAAATCTAGCTCTTGACCTGATTCTTCAGGGCGTGTATGGAAGATTGGTAGTTTTAAATAATGGGCGCTACAGCAATATTCCAATTGAGATCGTAACCAGCCGAAATAAATTGGTAAACGTAGAGAAGCATTACAATACCGAAAGGTTGCGGCCTTTCTACAAGAGCTTTGAAAACCAGCCGATGTTTATTATGGCCAGTGATATGGAGTAAAATCAGCCCATATTTCCCGCCAACCGGCGGGTTCAAAAAATGAACGCTCCGTGTGTAAATAATGAGCCTGGTGAGAAGTGCTGCCAGGCGATCATAACAAGGTATTTCTGTTTTTAAAGTGCAGTGCACTGCATCGTCATAGCCTTCTTTAGAGGGCTAATGAGCGATGTTGGACAGAAATACCATGTTTGGGTTTATGTCTCATCCCGACTAGCTTTCTGAAGCTTTCCCTTTGATCTAAACGTCACAAATCTTTATCCCCTGTCGCAGTGATGCCAGTGCATCGCCTCGCGAGGGAATAAATTCCTGCCCTACATATCCCTCATAATCGGACTCAGCTATC
>SL_3KL_010_SEDDRAFT_10002375_pt1 | contig 17227 bp, 11 predicted proteins | sample SodLakKL_010_SED_2_FD_10381 | JGI IMG/M metagenome (IMG submission 10381) | reverse complement strand
CTGCCGTCCTCGAGCAGTTCCACCCCGGCGTGCAGATCGGCCCGGCGGTTGCCGGCACAGTCGAATACGACCGGGATCTCGTGAACCGGCATCCAGCGCCCCAGCAGCAGCACGCTGGTCATCACCTGCTGCGGCCGATCCGGGTGATGGCGATTGCGGCGCGTGTCGACCGCGACCATGCGCAGGCTCAAGGGGCGGAGATAGGTCCAGGGGCGATACCACATGGATTCGCTGCTGACCGAGGCGACCTCGACCCCGTCCGGCAGGCCGTTGCGGGTGCGTTCGGCCCAGCTGTATTCCATGAAGATGATGAAGACCAGCATCGCAGCACCAGCGCCGGCCGGGATCAGCCAGGCCGGCAGACGTTTGCCGCTCACGACGTTCAGNGCCATGAGCAGCCCGGCCGCACCCAGGCCCAGNACGACGGTCGCGATCAGTTCCAGCAGCATGGGGTTTCAGTCCATAAAGAGGCTGCCCGGCCATCGAGGCCGGGCAGCAAGAGGAGAGCAAGCCTGCCGGCGATGGTGCCGGCAGGCAGGGGGCACGGGTTTAGTGGTCGACGGCACCGGCAGCGCCTCGGGGCACGCGAATGCTCTCGACCAGTTCCTGGATGTGCTCCGGAGGATCGGCGGTCAGCTTCATCACGATGTAGGCGGTGGCGAAGTTGAGGATCGCGCCGATCGTGCCGAAGGACAGCGGCGAGACGCCGAACAGCCAGTTGTCCGGGGTGTTGGGCAGCATGTTGGTGCCCGGAATGAAGAACCAGCCCAGGTAGGTGAAGATGTAAAGCACGGTGCTGAGCAGGCCGACCAGCATGCCGGCCACGGCCCCGGCGGTGTTCATCTTCTTGGAGAAGATGCCCATCATCAGCGCCGGGAACAGGGTGGCCGCAGCGAGCCCGAAGGCCAGTGCCACCACCTGGGCCGCAAAGCCGGGTGGATTCATGCCCAAATAAGTGGCCAGGGCAATGGCGAAGGCCATGGAAATGCGCGCCGCCAGCAGTTCCTGCTTGTCGGTGATTTTCGGCATCAGCACGGACTTGAGCAGGTCATGGCTGATGGCCGAGGAAATGGCCAGCAGCAAGCCGGCTGCGGTGGACAGCGCGGCCGCCAGGCCACCGGCCGCGATCAGGGCCAGCACCCAGCCGGGCAACTGCGCGATTTCCGGGTTGGCCAGCACCAGGATGTCCTGGTTGAAGGTCACCACCTCGTTGCCTTCCCAGCCGCGGGCTTCGGCGATGGCCGCGAAGTCCTCGGAGCGGTCGTTGTAGTACTGGATGCGGCCATCGTTGTTCTTGTCTTCGAAGGCCAGCAGACCGGTCTGCTCCCAGCTGCGCATCCAGTCCGGGCGCTCATCGTAGCGGATGGGCTCGGCGGCGGTGCCGTCGGGATAGATGGTGGTGATGATGTTGAGCTTGGCCATCGCGCCGACCGCGGGCGCGGTCAGGTACAGCAGGGCGATGAAGATCAGGGCCCAGCCGGCCGACTTGCGCGCATCGGCGACCTTGGGCACGGTGAAGAAGCGGATGATCACGTGCGGCAGGCCGGCGGTGCCGATCATCAGCGACATGGTGAACAGGACCATGTTGAGCTTGGTGGTGTGCAGGCCGGTGTAGTCATGAAAGCCCAGTTCCACCAGCACCTGGTCGAGCTTGGTCAGCAAGGGCAGGCCGGACTCGGCGTGGGTGGAGAACAGGCCCAGCGGCGGCAGAGGGTTGTTGGTCAGCTGCATGGAGATGAAGACCGCCGGAATGGTGTAGGCGGTAATCAAGACGCAGTACTGGGCCAGCTGGGTGTAGGTAATGCCTTTCATGCCGCCCAGGACCGCGTAGATGAAGACCACGGCGGAGGCGATGAACAGCCCGGTGGTGTTCTGCACCTCGAGGAAGCGCGAGAAGGCCACGCCGGCGCCGGTCATCTGGCCGATCACGTAGGTGATGGAAATCACCAGCAGGCAGATCACGGCGACGATGCGCGCACCCTGGCTGTAGAAACGGTCGCCGATGAACTCGGGCACCGTGAAACGGCCGAACTTGCGCAGGTAGGGCGCCAGCAGCAGGGCCAGCAGCACGTAGCCGCCGGTCCAGCCCATCAGGAAGCTCGAGTTGCCGTAGCCGACGAAGGCGATCAGGCCGGCCATGGAGATGAACGAGGCCGCCGACATCCAGTCGGCCGCAGTGGCCGCGCCGTTGACGATCGGGTTGACCCCGCGACTGGCGGTGTAGAAGTCGGAAGTCGTGCCGGCCCGGGCCCAGATGGCGATGCCAATGTAGAGCGCGAACGAGGCGCCAACGACGATCAGGTTAAGCGTGAATTGAGACATGGTTTCTAAGGCTCCCTTATTCTTCGTCCACGCCGAACTCGCGATCGAGCCGGTTCATGTACCAGGTGTAGTAGAAGATCAGGACGATGAAGGTCAGGATCGATCCCTGCTGGGCGAACCAGAAGCCCAGGTCGACTCCCCCGATCGTGATTGGCAGCATGGCCAGCAAGGGTCGGAGCAGGATGGCAAACCCGAATGACACCAGGGCCCAGATGATCAGGCAGATGGTGATGACGCGTATATTGGCCGACCAGTAGGCGGCGGGTGATTTGTCTGCTGACATGATGACCTTTTCCCTCGTTTTTGGCTCTTGACACAGCTGTCTGATGCAGTCGTCTATGGGTCCGCCGGCCGGCGCAAAAGCCACGCCGATGGCCCCGGACTGACCGGCAGTTTAAAAAGCCGCCGCGCAAAAACCCATACGACCATAGTAGGCAGGGCGGCGCCAGGTGCGCTCGATCGGAGCGGGCTGCTATTCTTGGCCACCATGACAGCGGCATCGCACCAGTCTTTGTTGGCGGCACCGGGCTGCCAGGCTGATCCATCGGCCGGGCCGGAACGGCCGGGACCGATGAGCGGAGGCATTTGCCGGCATGCGCCGCAAATGCCGAGCAGCCAGTGCCGCAGGCATTTTGATGCCCAGTCCATGGTTGCCGCTTTTCGACCGGCTGAGCCGACGCTGTCGACATGTTCACGCCCACGCTGCTGATCGCCGTATCCCTGGCTTATGTCGGGCTGCTGTTCGCGGTCGCCTGGTGGGGGGATCGCCTGGCGCCGCCCGGTCGGCGCCTGCCCGGCCAGGCCGTGATCTACAGCCTGTCGCTGGCCGTTTACTGCACTTCCTGGACCTTTTACGGTGCCGTCGGCCAGGCCGCCGCCAGCGGCTGGGACGTGCTGGCCGTTTATCTCGGTCCGATGCTGATGTTCATCGTCTTCGGCGCTTTCCTGGTGCGCATGGTGCGGATCGCCAAGGAACAGAACATCACCTCGATCTCGGACTTCCTGGCCTCGCGCTTTGGCAAGACGCGGCGACTGGCCGCCCTGGTCACCGCCGTGGCCGTCATTGGTGTGGTGCCCTACATCGCGCTGCAGCTGAAAGCCGTCGTGATGGGTTTCGAACTGCTGACCGCCGACCCTGCGGCCGGTTTCGTCCTGCCGGATGGGCCGGCGCCCTTGCTGTCGGACATGGCCCTGGCTGTCGCCCTGGTTCTGGCCCTGTTCACCATCCTGTTCGGCACGCGCAGCCTGGCGGCGACCGACCAGCATCCCGGTCTGATGCTGGCGGTGGCGCTGGAGTCGGTGGTCAAGCTGGTCGCGTTCCTGGCGGTCGGCATCTTCGTGACCTGGTCGATGTTCGACGGGCCGGTGGCACTGCAGGCCGCGCGTATCGACCATGCGCAACTGGGCGAGGTGTTTGCGGCTGGCGGCCTGGGTTCGAGCTTCGTCGGCGTGCTCCTGCTGTCGACCCTGGCGGTGTTCTGCCTGCCGCGGCAGTTTCACGTGGCGGTGGTCGAGAGCACCAGCCCCGGGGACCTGGGCACTGCCCGCTGGCTGTTTCCGCTCTACCTGCTGTTGATCAGCCTGTTCATCGTTCCGGTGGCCGCGGCGGGGCTTGTGATGTTCGGCGACGGCGTCAACCCGGACACCTTCATGCTCAGCCTGCCGCTGTCGGCCGACCGCGAGGGGCTCGCCCTGCTCGCCATGCTGGGCGGTTTGTCGGCGGCCACCGGCATGGTCATCGTGGCTGCCGTGGCGCTGTCGACCATGGTCTCCAATGATCTGGTGATGCCGGTTCTGTTGCGACTGCGCGCAACGGGTGGGGGAGAGGGCGCCGACCTGGGGCGCCTGCTGCTCAAGGTCCGGCGGATTGTCATCGTCGTGCTGCTGTTGCTGTCCTGGGCCTGGTACCGGCTGTTCGCCTATGCCGAAAGCCTGGCCGGCCTCGGCCTGTTGTCGTTTGCGGCAGTGGCCCAGTTCGCGCCGCTGATGATTGCTGCCCTGTGGTCGCGCGGGGTCAATCGACACGGTGCGTTGTGGGGCCTGTCGGTGGGTTTTGCGCTCTGGCTCTACACGCTGCTGCTGCCGATGATGGCCCGGGCCCTGGATATCGGGCAGGCCTGGCTGCAATCCGGCCCGCTGGGCCTGTCGGTCTTGCGGCCGGAGCAGTTGTTCGGCCTGGGCCTGGGTGACTCCCTGACCCACGGCGTGGTCTGGTCGCTGGCGCTGAACACCCTGGTCCTGGTGCTCGCCTCGCGCTTCGGCCGGGTGCGTACCATCGACCGCATCCAGGCCAACGCCTATGTCGGCGTGGCCAGCGGCCTGGGGACTGACTCGGTGCCGCGTGCCGGCATCGCCACGGTCGGAGATTTCCTGAAGCTGACCCGCCGTTTCCTTGGCGAAGAGCGCACGCGCGAGGCCTACGCCAGCTATTTCCATCCGCAGGATGGGCCGATTGCCGAACACCAGCCCGCCGATGCGGAGCTCGTTCATCACACCGAGCGCGTCCTGTCGTCGGTGATCGGCGCCAGTTCGGCCCGGCTGGTGCTGGCCTCGGCCCTGACCGGCAGCGGGCTGCACGTCGACCAGGTCGCCAGCCTGCTTGATCAGACCTCGCAGAAGCTCAAGTTTCGCCACGGCCTGTTGCAGTCGGCGCTGGAAAACCTGGCCGAGGGCATCAGCGTGGTTGACCGCGATCTGCGCCTGGTGGCCTGGAACCGGGCCTACCTGGAACTGTTCGACTATCCGGATGGCCTGGTGCGCATCGGCCGGCCCATTCGCGATCTTCTGGAGTGCAACGCCCGTCGCGGCATGATGGGAGAGGGAGAAGTGGACGAACTGGTGGAGCGTCGGCTGCACTGGATGCGCCAGGGCAGCCCGCACTTTTTCGAGCGCCACACCGGCGACGGCAGGGTGGTCGAGATCCGCGGCAATCCGATGCCGGGCGGCGGCTTCGTCACCAGCTTCACCGACGTCACCGACCGCCAGCGTGCCGAGGAAGCCCTGCGCGAGAGCGAGCGCAACATCCGCTTCTACACCGACAACGTGCCCGCCCTGCTGGCCTACGTCGACCGCGACCTGTGCTTTCGTTTCACCAACCGCGCCTACGAGAACATGCTCGGCCTGGAACGTTCGGAGCTGATCGGCCGGCACCTGCACGAAGTCTTCGACCAGCACGAAATGCTGCGCCGTTCCCCCTACCTCGAGGGCGCGCTGGCCGGGGAGCGCCAGGATTTCGAGCTGGAGCTGCGCGATGCCGACAACCGTCAGCGCTATGCCGTGGCCACCTATATCCCGCAGTTCAGCAAGCGCGGCGAAGTGCTGGGTTTCTTCTCGCTGCTGCAGGACATCACCGAGCGCCGCCGCGCCGAACTCAAGCTCAAGGAAGCCAAGGACCAGCTCGAGCGCCGGGTGGTGGAACGTACCCGCGAACTGACCGAACTGAACCGGACCCTGAGCCAGGAAAACCGCGTTCGCGCCCGCGTCGAGGAAGCCCTGCGCCAGGCCAAGCGGGAAGCCGACGAGGCCAACCAGTCAAAAACCCGCTTCCTGGCCGCTGCCAGCCACGACCTGCTGCAGCCGCTGAATGCCGCTCGTCTGTTCGTCTCGGCGCTGGAGCAGCAGTCCGGCCTGGACGCCGAGCAGCGCCACCTGGTCGACCGCCTCGACGGTTCGATCCGCAGCGCCGAAGAACTGCTGAGCGCCTTGCTGGACATTTCGCGGCTGGATGCCGGCGCCATGCCGATCGACGTGCGCGAATTTCCGATCCACGACCTGCTGGAAACCCTGTATGCCGAGTTCAGCCCGGTGGCGGTCTCGCGCGGCCTGCGCTTTGACCGGGTCGACTGCAGCGCGCGCGTGGTCACCGACCCCAAGCTGCTCCGGCGGGTGCTGCAGAATTTTCTCTCCAACGCGCTGCGCTACACGCGTTCCGGTCGGGTGCTCATCGGGTGTCGGCGGCGCGAGGGGCAGCTGCACATCCAGGTCATCGACACCGGCGCCGGTATCCCCGCCGATCAAACCGCGCTGATCTTCCGGGAGTTTCACCGCCTGCAGGAGTCGCGGCGCAGCCAGGAGCGTGGGCTGGGGCTGGGGCTGGCGATCGTCGACCGCATCGCCCGCATGCTGGATCACCCGATCAGCCTGCAGTCCGTTCCCGGCCGCGGCACGGCCTTCGGCATTACCGTGCCCATCGCCAGCGGCCGGATGCGGCCCGCGCCGAGCAGGCGCAGCGGCAAACCGCGAGCCCGCGATCTGGTCGGACTCAAGGTCCTGTGTGTGGACAACGAGCCCGACATCCTGACCGGGATGCGTTCATTGATCGAACCCTGGGGTTGCCGGGTGAGCGTGGCCGGCGACGAGGAAGAGGCCTTGCAGAAGATCGAGCAGGAGGGTCTGCCTCACGTCATCCTGGCTGACTACCACCTGGATGACGCGCGCAACGGCATCGACTTGATGAACCGCCTGCGCGCCCGCTTCGGCAGCAAGCTGCCGGGCGTTTTGATCACGGCCGACCAGACCGAGGTGGTGCGCAACGAGGCACGGGCCAATGCGTACCGAATTCTGCATAAGCCGCTGAAACCGGCAGCGCTGAGGGCCCTGCTCAATCGGGTCGCCAGCCTGCTCGAGCGGCGGTCATGAAAACCGCGCGCTGCGCTGGTCGGGGTGCTGCAGTCAGCCGGCGCTGAATGCAGCGGCGCTGTTCTCCGGCGCCTCGACCGCCAACTGGTTCACCAGCAAAACGGCCTGGGTGCGGTTGCTGACCTCGAGCTTGCGGAAGATCGCCGTCATGTGCGCCTTGACCGTGGCCTCGGAAATCCCGAGATCGAAGGCGATCTGCTTGTTCAGCAGGCCTTCGGCCAGCATCATCAGGACCCTGAACTGCTGCGGGGTGAGTTCGCCGATGCGCTCGGCCACCTCCAGTTCATCCTGTCGCGGGTCGGCCTGCTCGTCCTCGGCCGGGTGCCAGATGTCCCCCGCCAGGACGGTGTTGAGCACTTCACGAATCTGCTCGACCGAGGCCGACTTGTGAATGAACGCCGCGGCGCCATGATCCATGGCGCGCTGCACGACCTTGGGGTTGTTGTTGGCCGAGATCACGCACACCGGCAGTTCCGGGTGATGCGCGCGCAAGTAGACCAGGGCCGAGAAACCCTGCACACCCGGCATGTGCAGGTCCAGCATGACGAGGTCAGCGCCGCTGTCCTCGCTGCTGACCCGCTGCAGTTCGTCCATGTTGCCGGCCTGCACGATGTCGACCTGGCCGAGCGCCTTTTCCAGGGCGAGACTCAGGGCCTCGCGGAACAAGGGGTGGTCGTCGGCGACGATGACCCGGCGCTTGCTCACTTGAATCCCAGTGATCAGCGATTCATGCGGTTGCCGATCAAATCATCGACCACGCTCGGATCGGCCAGGGTGGAGGTGTCGCCCAGGTTGCCGTAATCGTTCTCTGCGATCTTGCGCAGGATGCGGCGCATGATCTTGCCCGAGCGGGTCTTGGGCAGGCCGGGGGCGTACTGGATGTAGTCCGGCTTGGCGATCGGTCCGATGCGTTCCCTGACCCACTGCGACAGCTCCCCGATCAGGCCATCGCTGAAATCGTAGCCGGCCGTCAGCGTGACGTAGGCGTAGATGCCCTGGCCCTTGATGTCGTGCGGGAAACCGACCACGGCGGCTTCGGCCACGGCCGGATGCGCGACCAGCGCGGACTCGATTTCGGCCGTGCCCATACGGTGACCGGACACGTTCAGCACGTCGTCCATGCGTCCGGTGATCCAGTAGTAGCCGTCCTCGTCGCGGCGGGCGCCGTCACCGGTGAAGTAGACGCCCTTGAAGGTTGCGAAATAGGTCTGGAAGAAGCGCTCGTGGTCGCCGTAAATCGTGCGCATCTGTCCCGGCCATGAACCCTTCAGGATCAGCGCACCGTTGGTCGCGCCCTCGAGTTCGTTGCCGTCGGTGTCGACCAGGGCCGGCTGCACGCCGAAGAACGGCTTGGTCGCCGAGCCCGGCTTCAGGTCGGTGGCATAGGGCAGGGGAGTGATCAGGATGCCGCCGGTTTCGGTCTGCCACCAGGTATCGACGATCGGGCAGCGGCCGTCGCCGACGACGTGGTAGTACCACTCCCAGGCCTGCGGGTTGATCGGTTCGCCGACGCTGCCCAAGACGCGCAGGGACTTGCGCGAGTGCTTCTTGACCGGCTCGTCGCCGTCGCGCATCAGTGCTCGGATGGCGGTCGGCGCGGTGTAGAAGCTGTTGACCTGGTGCTTGTCGACCACCTGCCAGAAACGCGAATTGTCCGGGTAGCTGGGCACGCCTTCGAACATCAGCGTGGTGGCGCGGTTGGCCAGCGGTCCGTAGACGATATAACTATGCCCGGTGACCCAGCCGACGTCGGCGGTACACCAGTAGATGTCTCCAGGACGATAGTCAAAAACCAGTTCATGGGTCATGGCCGCAAAGAGCAGGTAGCCGCCGGTGGTGTGCAGCACGCCCTTGGGTTTGCCGGTCGAGCCCGAGGTGTAGAGGATGAACAGCGGGTCCTCGGCGCTCATTTCCTCCGGTTCGCACCAGGCGTCGGCCTGGGCGGTGATTTCCTCGTACCAGAGATCCCGGCTTTCGTCCCAGGCGATGTCGCCGCCGGTGCGCTTGACCACGATGACTTTCTCGACCGTGGTCACGTCGTCTTGAGCCAGCGCCTTGTCGACGTTGGCTTTCAGCGGCACTTTCTTGCCGCCGCGCACGCTCTGGTCGGCGGTGATGACCACCGAAGAGTTGCAGTCGGTGATGCGGTTGGCCAGGGCCTCCGGCGAAAAACCGCCGAAGACGATGGAGTGGATCGCGCCGATCCGCGCGCAGGCCAGCATGGCCACGGCTGCTTCCGGGATCATGGGCAGATACAGGGTGACGCGGTCGCCCTTGCCGACGCCGAGCGCTTTCAGGGCGTTGGCCAGGCGGCAGACCTTTTCGTGCAGCTGGCGGTAGCTGATGTGCTGACTGGTGTTGGGGTCGTCACCTTCCCAGATGATCGCGGTCTGGTCGCCGTGATCCTCGAGGTGGCGGTCCAGGCAGTTGTAGCTGACGTTGAGCGTCCCGTCCTCGAACCAGCGGATGTGCAGGTCCTTTTCGTCGAAGGAACAATCCTTGACCTTGGTGAAGGGCTTGATCCAGTCCAACCGGCTGCGCGCCTGCTCCGCCCAGAAGCTCTCCGGGTCCTCGATCGAGCGGCGGTACATGGTTTCGTAGTCGGCCGCCCCCAGCAGCGCCTGGTCGTCGGTCGGCGCTGCATAGATTTTTTCGTCGCTCATGGTTTCCCTGACCTTGCTTTAAGCCTGGCTGAAATTCTACTGACCCGAGCCTGAAGCCCACATTCGACGTTAGTCTTGCCCTGAGACTTTGGTCGAATTCCCGCAGCGTGAGAGCTTGGTATGCTCGGGAGGCTATTCGTTTAAATCATGGAGAGGGAAATGCCAAAGACGAGAGGGATGACGAAAGCGCTGGTCTGCCTGCTCACGGCCGGCCTGAGTTTTTCGGCGGTCGCCGACGCCGACCCCAGCGAACGCGAGCGGGCACTGGAGCAACGTGTCGCTGACCTGGAGCGGATGGTTCAGCAACTGCTGGCTGAACGCGAGGCGCCGCCGCCCGCGCCGCCGCCGGCTCCGGCCACCGAAGAGATCGACGAGTTGCGCGCCGAGATCGCCCGCCTGGACGCGGAGAAGGGGCGCCGGCCCTCGGGTGCCGGCACGGAATTCACCTTTACCGGTTTTCTCAAGCACGACATGATGTACAGCCGCTACAGTGGTGGGTCGGTGCCGCCGCGAGGGTTGCTGCGCGATTTCCACGTCCCCGGCTTGATCCCGGTTGGCGGCGAGACCTCGACCACAGACTTCGACACCCACATTCGCGAATCCCGCTTCGCCTTCAACGTGTTGCGGCCGGATGATGATCTGCAGGCCTACCTGGAGTTCGACTTTTCGGCCAACACCGGCGGTGATGAACGCCTGACCAATGCGACCAGTCCGAATATCCGCCACGCTTTCGTGCGCTGGAGAGGCCTGCTGGCCGGGCAGCACTGGACGACTTTCCAGAACCTGACGGCCTTCCCGGAGACCATCGACTTCATTGGCATCACCGATGGCACGATTTTCGTGCGCCAGGCCCAGCTGCGCTACACCAACGGCCCATGGCAGATGTCCATCGAAAATCCGGAGACGACCGTGACGCCCTTCGGCGGCGGCGCGCGCATCGTGACCGACACAGCCAATATCCCGGATGTGGTGCTGCGCTACAACCACAACGCCGATTGGGGCAACTTCTCGGCGGCCGTTCTGGGACGTCAGCTGGGCATAGACGGCCCGGGCGGCACCGATCGGCAAACCGCGTTTGCGTTCAGCCTGTCCGGCAAGTTCGATATCGGCCGCAACGATGTGCGCTGGATGTTTTCCGGCGGTCCCGGGATCGGACGCTACCTGGCTTTGAACACCGCCAATGACGCGGTGCTTGACGCCAGCGGTCGCCTGCAGACCGTCGACGCCTACGGTGGTTATGTCGCCTACCGGCACTTCTGGAGCGACCAGTGGCGTTCGAACTTCACCCTGGCCGCCTTCCGGGCCGACAATGACACCGACCTGAGCGGTTTCAACGTGACCTCGCGCACCGAGAGCGCCCGGATCAACCTGATTTATCAAGCGACGTCTCACCTCCGCTTCGGCCTGGAATACCAATATGCGCGGCGCGAGATCGAGTCGGGCGACTCGGGTAATGTCAACCGGATCCAGTTCGCGACCATCCTGGGTTTCTGAGCCGTCTGACCGGGCCGGCATGCAAAGGCGCATGTCGGCAAAAAAACACCCGGGCCGCCGCCGAGGCGGCCCGGGAATAGTTCGCCCCATCAGGCCCGCCGAACCAATTGCAGCGGGCCTGATTCGTTTCCGGCGGCGGATTTCTTCTGCTGCCTGGCAAGGGCTCCCTGCACGCGCCCGCGCATCATCGTTTTGGGCCGCCCGGACGTTCGGGGCGGGTAGCTCGTCTTTGATACGACAATCATCAAACCTGCTGATAGAGTAGCGCTATCGCAACCCGGTGACTCCGGTTGACCCGGCGGATTGACTTGGCGCATGAATCAGGATTCAGCACTGATCCAACCATCCGACGATGCCGATGCCCTGCGGCTTCTGGGTGACTGGCGCGTTCATCAGGCCGCGCGGCTGGAGCGCACGCTGCGGCGGGAAAGCTTCACAGCCCGCCGGCTCGACGGCCGCGGTATCGAGCATCTGGACGCGGCCGGTGCGTTGATGCTGCTGCGCCTGGCCGACCTGGCCGGGGTGCAGGCCGAAGATGTGATGCTGCGTGAGGAGCACGTGCACCTGTTCGGGACGGTTGCCGCATCGCTGGACGAGGACGAAGCAGAGGAAACCCCCGTTCCGGCCTGGCAGAGAGGGCTGGCACGGATCGGCGCGACGGTGGTGAAACTGGGCCAAAGTGCCCGCGAGCTGCTGGGCTTTTTCGGTCTGACGCTGTTGACGTGGGTGAAAGTCATGCCGCGCCCCAGTCAGTGGCGGGTCACCGCGACCGTTCATCACATGCAGCAAAGCGGTCTGGACGCTCTGCCGCTGGTCGCCCTGCTGAGCTTTCTGGTCGGCGCGGTCGTGGCCTTCCTTGGCGCGACCGTTTTGCGCGAGTTCGGTGCCGAGCTGTTCGTCGTGGATCTCACAACGTTTGCCTTCTTGCGCGAGTTCGGCGTCCTGCTGACCGCCATTTTGCTCGCCGGCCGCACCGCCAGTGCTTACACGGCTCAAATCGGTACGATGAAAAGTCGCGAGGAAATCGATGCGATCCGCACGCTGGGTCAGGATCCGATCGTTTTGCTGGTGCTGCCGCGTCTGATTGCCTTGCTGATCATGCTGCCGATACTGTCGGTGGTTGCGACGCTGGCCGGCCTGCTGGGCGGTTTTTTCGTCGCCGTCTTCTCGCTCGGCATCCCCGCCGAGTTGTTCGTGGCGCGGGCGCAGGAGGCTGCCGCCTTGAACCACTACCTGACCGGGCTCGCCAAGGCGCCGCTGTTTGCCATCGTGATTGCCCTGATCGGTTGTCTCGAGGGTTTCAAGGTCACCGGCACCGCCCAGTCGGTGGGCGAGCGCACCACCTCGGCGGTCGTTCAGTGCATTTCAACGGTGATCATCATCGACGCGCTGGCCGCGGTGTTTTTCATGGAGATGGGCTGGTGAGCGATCCGGTGATCGTCATTCGCGATCTGAAGAACCAGTTCGGGTCGCAGGTGGTGCACGAGCATCTTGACCTGGACGTCGAGCGCGGCGAAATTCTCGGCATCGTCGGCGGCTCCGGAACCGGCAAGTCGGTGCTGATGCGCGCCATTCTTGGCCTGCGCCCGCCGCAGGCCGGAACCATTGAGGTGCTGGGCGAAAACATCGCCACTGAGACTCCGGCCAGGCGACTGCGCCGACGTACCGGCGTATTGTTTCAGGATGGCGCCTTGTTTTCCTCGCTCACCGTGCTGGAAAACGTCGAGGAGCCGCTCAAGGAGCACTACCCCGATCTGACGCCGGCTTTGCGGCATGATCTGGCGGTGCTGAAGATTCGATTGGCCGGCTTACCGGCCAGCGCTGGCGCCAAAATGCCTTCGGAGCTGTCGGGCGGCATGCGCAAGCGGGTCGGGTTGGCCCGGGCCCTGGCGACTGATCCGGAACTGCTATTTCTTGATGAGCCCACGGCCGGCCTCGATCCGGTCGGTGCGGCGGCCTTCGACCAGCTGTTGAAGACGCTGCAGCAAGCGCTCGGACTGACGGTTTTCCTGATCACCCACGATCTTGATACGCTGTACACCGTATGCGACCGGGTGGCCGTGATCGGCCAGCGCCGCATCCTGACGATCGGCCCGCTGTCCGAAGTCGAGCGGTTCGACGACGACTGGGTTCGGGAGTATTTCTTTGGGCCCAGAGGGCGCGCAGCCGAAAAAGCCCATGATCAAGGAGGTAGGTAATGGAAACCAAGGCCAACCATGTGCTGATCGGGACGGTGACCTTGCTCGGTGCGCTGCTGATCGTGGCGTTGGGCCTGTGGTCAGCCAGCTACCGAGCCGACCGGGCCTGGCAGGATTTTGAAATTCACTTTTCGCAGGCCGTCACGGGCCTGGCCTCGGGCAGCGTGGTGCAGTACAACGGCATCAACGTGGGAAGTGTGCGGGATCTGTTTCTTGATCCTGAAGACCCGAGCCGGGTGATCGCCGTGGTGCGGGTGGATGCCGACGCGCCTGTGCGTCAGGACACCACGGCCCGCCTGACCATCAACGGCCTGACCGGGGTAGCCGCTATCCAGCTACGCGGCGGCAGTCCGGAAAGTCCGGTGCTGGTCGGTACGCCCAGTGCGCGTCCGGTCATCGTGGCCGAGGAATCGCCCCTGCAGCGCCTGATTGATCAGTCCGAAGACATCGTCAGTACCGCCAGCGAGATCATGCTCCGTCTGCTTGACTTCATCAATGAGGAAAACGCCGAGCGCGTCGCCGGCACGCTGGACAATATTGACCGCTTCACCGTGGCCCTGGCCGGCGAAACCGACCAGATTGGCGCCATCATTCGCAACGCCCGTGACGGCAGTGAGCGTGCCAATCATGTGCTGGACAGCCTGGGCGAGTCCCTGGAACAGCTGCGCCAACTCACCGCCAATCTCGATGCCCACGTGGTCGAGCGCCTGCCCGATGCGGTCAACGATCTGCAGGTGGCGCTGGACAGCTTTGCCACGGTGGCTCAGCGTATTGACCAGGTGCTGGCCGACAATCAACAGGCGCTGTCATCTTTTGGCAACGACACCCTGGCGCAGCTGGGTCCGGCAGTCGAGGATTTGCGCCATCTGATTCGAGATCTGTCCCGCACCAGCAGCCGCTTCGAGCGCCACCCGGCTCGCTTCCTGCTGGGTGGCGAAAAACCCGAGGAGTTTCGTCCCAGATGAATATGGATCTAACCGCATCGAACAGCTCGCTGTTCAGGAGCGTTGTCGGCACCGCGCTGGTTGTCGTTCTGGCTCTTGCGCTCAGTGCCTGTGCGCTTGGACGTCCGGCTGCGCCGGTCAGCATTTTGGCGCCGGAGATCGAAGGCCCGTTTGGTCACGAGCTTGACGCGGTCGATTGGGGTATTCAGGTGCGCCGGCCCCTTGCCGATCGCATGCGCGACTCCGAACGCGTGCTGGTCAGGGTCGCACAGTCCAGGCTGCAGGCCTATCCCGGTGCAGCGTGGCTGGACAACGCGCCCGATGTGGTACAGGTGCTGACGATACAGGCGTTGGAAGATTCCAATCGATTCCAGGGCGTGGGGCGTACAGGTAGTCTGCAGACTCGCCTGGTCCTGGACACGGAATTGAGGCGGTTTGAAGGCGTGGATGATGGCAGTCCCGATTTGTCGGCCGAGCTGGTGGTCCATGCCAACCTGGTCTATCAGCGCACAGGACAGGTGGTCGCTGCCAACACCTTCCGGTTCACGGAGCGTGCTTCCGGCAAGGAGTTGGACCCCCTGGTTCGTGCCTTCGAGCGTGCCATGCAGGCCTACTTCGGGGCACTGCTGCCCTGGTTGATCACCGAAGGCCAGCGCGTCAAACAGGAGAGCGACGAGCGGGCGCAGGCCCGGCGGGGGTGAGGCGCGGGCTGATTCTTTCCCGGCGACTGCCGCCGCCCAGGACTGCAGGCGGAGGCTATACTCGGCTCCAGCTCCTGAACCAGAAGCCCTGTTGATCAGTCAATGAGCCCAGACCGCCCCGAACCGGCCGGCATCGGGCAGCGCTTCGGCGCCGCCGTCGAGCGCATCGGCCGCAAGATCCCCGATCCCGTCATCATTTTCATGGCCTTCTACCCGCTGGCCTTTCTGGCCACGGTGATTCTAGGAGGCCACCAGTTCGAGTCCATGGGTGCCGGCGGTGAACCGGTGACTTACGAAATCCTGCCGATGTGGCACAGCGAGCACGTGCGCTGGATCTTCGACAACGCGCTGCTGGCCAACTGGCTGGCCTTCGGCAACGGCGTGCTGGGCGTGATCTTCGTGGTGATGCTGGCCATTGGAGTGGCTGAGCGTTCGGGTCTTTTCGGTGCCTTGATCAAGCGGGCCGGTGCATGGATTCCTCAAGCATGGCTGCCCCTGCTGCTGATGTTCATGGGGGTTATGAGTTCGATCGCCACCGATGCCGGTTACCTGGTGCTGATTCCGCTGGCCGGCCTGCTTTATGCGGGCCTGGGCCGTAACCCGCTGATCGGGATGGCGGCGGCCTTCGCCGGCGTGTCGGCCGGTTTCAGCGCCAACCTTTTTCCCGGTCCGGTCGACGCCATCATCGGCATCAATGCCCAGGCCTTCGCAGAGGCTCAGGGCGTGCCTTTTGCCACGGCTGATGGCATCCCGCTCAACCCGGCGACGATGAACTACTGGTTCATTCTGACCTCGACCTTCGTGCTCAGCCTGACCGGCTTTATCGTCACCAGGCGCTTTGTCGAACCGCGTCTTGATGGGCAGCCTTTTGAAGTGCCCGATGACATTGATGCCGGGGAGTTTCAGGTCTCTAATAGCGAACGCCGCGGTTTGCGCGCCAGCCTGACTGGCACACTGGTCGCCGTGCTGATTCTTGCCGGCCTGATCATTGGCCCGCTGGCCGGATTCGAGAATGAAGCCGGCCAGGCCGTCAGGCCGTGGATGGACAACATCATCCTGCTGATCTCGATCTTCTTTGTCGTGGTCGGCGTTTTCTTCGGGGTTGCTGCCGGTACCTTTCGCTCGGTCGCCGACGTGGTAAAGGCCATGGTTTTTCAGATGAATACCATGGGCTATATCCTCGTCCTGACCTTCTTCTGCTACAACTTCCTGGGCCTGCTCGCCTATAGCGGGTTAGGCGCATATATCACCTATCTGGGCGCCGAGATGCTGCTGGCGCTGCGTTTGCAGCAGTTTCCGGTTCTGCTACTGATCGGCTTCATCCTGACCACGGCGGTGATCAATCTGGTCATCGGCGGCTTGATGTCGAAGTGGATGCTGCTGGGGCCGATCTTCATTCCGATGCTGTATTTCGTCAATCCAGCCATGACGCCCGATGTCGTTGCGGCCGCGTTCCGTGTCGCCGATTCGGCCACCAACATCATCACGCCAATGATGAGCTATGCCGGCGTGATTCTTGCCTTCATGCGCAAGTACCGTCCGGACATGGGCTTCGGCGACATGCTGCTGATCATGCTGCCGTACTCGATTGCCTTCATGCTGGTCTGGACCACGCTGCTGGTGGCGTTCTTCACGCTGGGTATACCGCTTGGGTTTTAAGCCGTGTCTGGGGTCGGCGGGGTATGGGGCCGCCTTTCCGCCCGCCAAGGGGCTTTACGAGTGTTGGGGGTCGGCGGGGTGTGGGGTTGCCTTTCCACCCGCCAAGGGGCTTTACGCGATCGGCGATGCGGATGGGTAGTCGGCGCCTGGGTGCCACTGGCATTGCATCCCTGTTGCTTGAGAGTGCAGTGGTTTTGAGCGGGGTCCGTGCTGCGGATGGATGCGGCTGGGGACGTGCACGCCGCCGAGCCCCTTGACGGGCGGAAAGGCAACCCCACACCCCGCTGACAGATTGGGGAGGTTGAAGGAATCTCTTCTTCGGGCATCACGACTGTTGCTTGTCCGCAGAAGCGCCTATTGTCAGGTGGAGGGGGAACGCAAGTCCCCGCCGATAACCTGGCAGGTTGAAGACCTCCCCCTCTTCGAACACAGCGGCAAGCTCATTGTTGGGAGTTGGCCCCAGAATTCGAATCGCCCCCCACCCCACCAAACCCTCAGCCTCTTGCACCGGGGGGTGTTGGCTGATTCGGGCCGGGCGCGGCACGGCGGGGCCCAAAAGCCAGCCGATTCATCACCCAGCAAGGCGCTTTCCCGAAGCCACTCCCAAA
>SL_3KL_010_SEDDRAFT_10002373_pt1 | contig 17231 bp, 13 predicted proteins | sample SodLakKL_010_SED_2_FD_10381 | JGI IMG/M metagenome (IMG submission 10381) | reverse complement strand
CTGCTGCTGTTCGAGGCGCGCCGCCAGCGCCGCCGCGAGGCGCCGGGACGGCGCTGAGACTCAGATCGTCTGCGGCTCGCCGGCCAGCACGGCCTTCACCAGCGCGCGGAAGTCCTTGCCCTCGAGGGGCTTCAGCACCAGCGCATCGACCTTGGCGAGCCTCGCCAGCTCGCGCGTGCGCTCGTCGCGCGACGCCGTGAGGACGATGATCTTGACGTCCTTGAGGCGCCCCACGCGGCGCATGCGATCGGCGACCTCGAGGCCGGACAGGAAGGGCATCGTCACGTCGAGGATGGCCAGGTCGGGCGTGTGCTGCTGCAGATGCTCCAGCGCTTCGCGACCGTCCTCGACCATGGTGAGCTCGTAGCCCTCGATCGAGAGCAGCAGGTCCAGCAGTTTGCGATGACCCTCCTGGTCGTCGGCGATCAGAATCCGGGTGGCGGCCATGATGTCCGCATGCTACCGCCAACGAGGGCGCCACGCGCCCGGGACTGCGTCGCGGCGGGGGGTAGAGTGGGCGCGATCGGGTTCAGCTGCGCCCCTGGCGCGACGGAGGGTTCCATGCTCAAGGAGTTTCGGGAGTTCGTCAACCGCGGCAACGTCCTCGACTTGGCCGTCGCAGTGGTCATCGGCGGCGCCTTCGGCCAGATCACGGCCTCGCTGGTGAACCAGGTGATCATGCCGCCGCTGGGCCTGCTGATCGGNGGGGTGGACTTCGCCAACCTGGGCATCATCCTGAAGGACGCGGCCNTGTACCCGTCGGTGGCGGCGGCGGTCGAGGCGGGCGCNCCGGTGATCCAGNTCGGGGCCTTCATCAACACGGTGATCAACTTCGTGATCATCGCGTTCGCGATCTTCATGGTCATCCGTGCCTACAACCAGGCNCAGAAGCGCTTCGCCAAGGAGNANGCGAAGGCCGAGGAGGCCCCCGCGGCACCGCCCGCCGACGTGCAGCTGCTCACCGAGATCCGCGACCTGCTGCGCGCCCGCCAGGGCTGAGGTTCGCGCCACCGGACGGGCGGGCGCCCGCGCCGCCGGCGCGGGGTTAGCATGCCCCGATGCCCGGCGAGCCCACACCCGGCGCCCCAGTGCCGAGCGGCGCCCCACCCGCGCCGCCGGAAGAAGCTGGCGGCCGCCCCTGGGTCGACTACAGCCACGAGGTCCGCACGCTGCGCAACCCGCTGGTTCGCGGGCTGTTCATCGTCATCGGCTGGCTGTGCGTGATCTCGGGCATGATCGGCGTGGTGCTGCCGGGGTGGCCGACCACCCCCTTCATCATCTTGGCCACCTACTTCTTCGCCCGCTCCAGCCCGCGCTTCTACAACTGGGTGATGAACCACCGGGTGTTCGGCCCGCTGATCCGCGACTGGCGCGACGGCAAGGGCATGACGGCCCGGACGAAGGCCGTCGCCGTGGTCACCATCGTCGTCACGATCAGCATCAGCATCACGGTGATCGGTACCACCTGGGTTCGCGTGCTCCTCGCCGTGATCATGCTGACGCTGTGCACCTACCTGCTGCGGTTGCCCACCAAGCCGGCGGAGGACGCCACGTGACACCACCTCGCGGCAGCCCGTTCGCGGCGTTCGCCGGCGCAGCGGGCCGCGACGGTGGCGCGAGGGCGATCAGTAGAGGATGACCAACTCGACGTAGGCCGGTCCCGCCCGGTCGATCGCGCTGCGGGCCACGACCCCGATCACGACCTGTCCGCTGAGGCGCATGAGCTGGTTGGCGAAGTTCTCGTCGCTGGAACCCACGAAGATCGGGGCCTGCAGCTCGTCGAGTCCGGCCCGTCGCAGCGAACGGATGACGTCGGCACGGAACTGGGCGATCCANCCCCGAACCTCCTCCTGCGTCGCGGGTAGGTCACGGGTGCCGAGGTGGACACGGCGCGACGACAGCAGTTGGCCGCCTTCGAACAGCCGGGTGTTCTCCAGCGCCTCGACCATGACNTCCACGCGCGCGGGGTTGAACTGGTTGCGGGGCGAGATGAGGCGCACNAGATCCGAGCCCTCGGTCTCGGTGATGACCTCGACCAGGCCTGCGAACTGCTCGGCGCTGAGAACCACCTCGCCGGCGCCCAATCGGGCGGTGTGATCGCTCGCCGCCCGCACGAAGGCGGCGAGTTCCTCGCGCGCCTCGGCGATGTCGCGCGCATGCAGCGCCCCGGAGTACACCACCTGGTCGCGGGCGAAGGTGACCTCGCCCGACGCCGCGCGCGCGAACTCCTGCTGCACCTCCGCCAGCCGCCGGGCCTGGTCCTCGAGCCGGTCGTTGAGGGCGACCACCTGCTCCTGCAGCTGACGAACCTGCTCGTTGCCGGCGAGGATCTCGGACTGCAGCGACACGTTGAGCTCCTGCAGCGACTGGCTGCGCTCCAGCAACTCGGCGTTGCTGCCCGCCAGTTGGTCGTTGCGCGCCTGCAGGCCCACGTTCTCGATCTGCAGCGCCTCGGCCTCCCCGGCCAACCGCGCGGCCAGCTCCTCGAGGTCCTCGGCCTCGGCCTGCAGGGCGTCGATGCTGCCCAGCAGTTGCAGGATGCGCGTCCCGAGCGCGTCGACCTGGGCCTGCGCTGCTTCGCGCTCGCGCAGCGCGGCCTCACGCTCCTGATCGGCGGTCTCGCGGGCGGCCTCGGCCTCCGCCAAGCCCTCCAGCGCCTGTTGCAGCGCGGCCTCGGCCACCTCGCGGGAGGCGTCGGCAGCGGCAGCGGCGACGGCGGCGTCGGCAGCAGCCACCTCGGCCTCCTCGCGCGTCGCCTCGGCAGCGGTCAACGCCGCGTCGACCTCGGCGAGCTGCACGTCGAGCTCCAACAGCCGGACGTCCGCGGCCACCAGGGCCGCCTCGGCCTCCTGCACCTCACGCTCCAGATCGACGATGGCCGCCCTGGCCGCAGCGGCCTCCTGCAGGGCGGCGTCGCGCTCGGCACGCGCCAGCGCCAGCGCGGCCTCCACGTCGTCGAGGTCGCTGCGGGCACGCGCCAACTGGTTCCCCAACTCGACCAGCTGCACCTGGGCGGCATCGGCCTCCGCCCGCAGGCGGTCACGCTCACCGAGCGCGGCGTCACGGGCGGCCTGCGCGTCGCCGATCGTGGCGCGGGCGGCATCGAGGTCCGACTGCAACGCCGCCTGCTGTGCCACCAGGTCCCGCAGCTGCGCCTGCAACGCGCGCTCCTCGCTCTGCAGCGCGACGAGCTGCTGGGCCGTCTGCTGGGCGTTCAAGAGCGTCTCGGCGGCGGTGCGGAACGCCAGCGCCAGCACCCCTAGGGTGGTGAGCATGATGAGGATGCCCGCGGCCACCCCCACGATCTGGCCCGTGCGCCGGGGCCGCGCACCGAAGAGCGTCAACCGCCGCCGCCCGACCCAGGTCCCGAGGCGGTCGCCGGCGTAGGCGATGATGCCCGCCAGCAGGATCAGCAACGCGACCAGACCGGCGACGTAGGTCATGCCGTCGGCCCCTGCTGGTCACGCCCCTGGGTCACAGTTGGAACTCGTGCCCCAGGTAGGAAGCCCGCACGTCGGGGTCGTCGGCGAACCCGGCGGGTGAGCCGTCGAAGCGCACCTGCCCGTCGAACATCAGCACCACCCGGTCAGCGATGGCGAGCGTCTCGCGCACGCTGTGGTCCGTCAGCAGCACGCCCAAGCCGCGGCGCTCACGCAGGTCCGCCACCAGGCGCTGGATCTCGCGGATCGACTTCGGGTCCACGCCCGTGAAGGGCTCGTCCAGCAGGATGAAGTCGGGGTCGATGGTCAGGCTGCGGGCGATCTCGAGGCGCCGGCGCTCACCGCCCGACAGCGTGTCGGCGCGACGATCGCCCAAGTGCGTGAGCTGGAACTCCTCGAGCAGCGCCGCCGCCCGGTCGTGCCGTTCGGCCTTGCTCAACTCCTGGAACTCCAGGATGGCCAACAGGTTGTCGCGCACGCTCATGCGGCGGAAGGCGGACGGCTCCTGCGCCAGATAGCCGAGCCCGGCGCGGGCGCGCCGGTGCATCGGCCAGCGGGTCACGTCGACACCGCCCAACTCGATGCGGCCGCCGTCGGGGCGCACGAACCCGACGATCATGTAGAACGAGGTGGTCTTGCCCGCCCCGTTGGGGCCCAAGAGCGCCACGATCTCGCCGCGGGCGAGGCGCAGGTCGACCCGGTCGACGACGGTCCGTCCGCCGTAACGCTTGGTCAGGTTGGTGGCGTGCAGCGTGCGTCCGACCGTCGGTGCGGCGGCGTCCGCTTGGGGCACGTGGTGGACGACCGACATACGCCGGTCATGCTAGCACCACTTCCATGAGCTTCCGTGCCGCAGCCATGCCCCAACCGCGGCCGCGGCCATGGCCATGGCGCCGCTGCGGCCGCGGCCGCGGCACGGGCGAGGCGTCGTCAGCCCTCGAGCGTCAGGAGGAAGGGTTCCTCCACCGCCTGGCAGACCCACCGCAGGAAGCGGGCCGCCGAGGCGCCGTCGATGAGCCGGTGGTCGTAACTGAGCGCAAGCGGCATCATCAGGCGCGGCTCGAACTCGCCGCGCTCGGCGTTCCAAACGGGCTTCATGGTCCCGCGGGAGACGCCGAGGATGGCCACGTCGGGCGGCGTCACGATGGGCGTGAAGCCGGTGCCGCCGATGCCTCCCAGGTTGGACACGATGAAGTTGCCGCCAATCATGTCGTCCGGGGCGATCTTGCGCCGCCGCGCCTTCTCGGCGATCTCGCCGAGCTCGACCGCCAACTCGACCACGCTCTTGCGGTCCGCGTCGCGGATCACCGGCACCAGCAGCCCGTGTTCGGTGTCGACGGCGGTGCCGAGGTGGACGTACTTCTTGTAGACGATCTCCTGCTTCTCGACGTCGAGGCTGGCGTTGAAAGCGGGGAAGCGCCGCAGGGCCCCCGCCACCACCTTGAGCAGCATCGCGGTAGGCGTGAGCTTGGCGCCTGCCTGCTCGACGACCTTCTTGAAGCGTTGCCGCAACGCCTCGAAATGGGTGGCGTCGGCCTCGTCGAAGTGCGTGACCATCGGCACGGTGGCCCACGCCTGGGTCATCGTCCGGACGGTGACCTGGCGGATCTTGCTCATCGGCACCCGCTCGGTCTCGCCCCAGCGCGAGAAGTCCGGCAGTGGCGCCGGCTCGATCGCCATCGCGCCCGGCCGCAGTGCAGCGGCCCCGCCCTGGGCGTACCGCCGCACGTCCTCCGCCGAGATGCGGCCCAGCTGTCCCGAGCCGGCCACGTCCCGCAGGTCGACGCCCAGTTCGCGCGCCAGCCGGCGCACCGAGGGCGCGGCGGGGATCAGCCGCGCGGGGCCGTCACCGACGGGGGCGGAGGGGGCAGGGGGCGACGGCTCGGGCGTCGGCGCCTCGGGCTCGCCGGCGTCCTCGGCCTTCGCCGCCTCCTCGGCCTTCGGTGCTTCCTCGCCCTGCGCGTCCTCGGCCTTCGCCGCGGCCGCAGCATCCGACGCGGGTTCGGCCTCGGGCTCCGGCTCCGCCTCCGGCTCGATTTTCGCAGGCGCCGGTTCTGGCTCGCCAGCCGCCTCCGTGGCCTCGGCACCCTCCTCGACCGTCAACATCACCTGCCCGATGCGCGCCTCGGCATTGGCCGCCACGTGCACCTTCTTCACCACGCCCGCGACGGCTGCGGGCACCTCCACGACGGCCTTGTCGGTCTCGAGCTCGAGCACCGGCTGGTCGACCTCGATGCGGTCGCCCTCCTTGACGAGGACGGCGACGACGGTGCCGGATTCGATCCCCTCGCCCACCTCGGGCAGCTTCAACTCGGTTGGCACAACGGTCCTCCTCGGGCGGACGCCTACGCGACGTGCGGGTTCCTCTTGTCCGGATCGATGCCGAGCTTCTTCAGCGCCGCGACGAGGTCGTCGGCATCCAGCTTGCCCTCGTCCGCCAGGGCGGTCAAGACCGTGAAGGCGATGTGCTTCGCGTCGACCTCGAAGTGGTCGCGCAGCTCCGCGCGCGCGTCCGAGCGGCCGAAGCCGTCGGTCCCCAACGCCACGATCGGTCGCGGCGCGTGGCGCGAGAGCGCGTCCGGCAGCATCTTCACGTAGTCGGAGGCGGCCACGATCGGTCCCTTGGTCTCGGTGAGGGCGGCGCGCAAGGTGCTCTGCTTCGGCGCCTCGCCCGGATTCAGCCGGTTCCAGCGCTCGGCGTCGAGGGCATCGCGGTGCAGCGCCTTGCTGCTGGTCATGCTCCACACGTGGGCGGCGACCCCGAAGTCGCGCTCCAGCAACTCGGCGGCCTTCAGCGTCTCACGCATGATGGCGCCGGAGCTCAGCAGTTGGGCCTGCTTGCGGGCGCGCTTCTTGGGGCTCGGGCGGTAGAGGTAGAGGCCGCGGAGCACGCCCTCCTCGAGCTCGGCGCGCTCCAGGTGCGCCGGCGCCGCCGGCTGCGGCTGGTTCTCGTTGCCCACCGTCAGGTAGTAGAAGACGCTCTCCTGCTCCTGGTACATGCGCCGCAGGCCCTCGCGGATGACGATCGCCAGCTCGTAGGCGAAGGCCGGGTCGTAGGCGAGCAGGTTGGGGATCGGCATCGCCAGCAGGTGCGAGTGCCCGTCCTGGTGCTGTAGGCCCTCGCCCGCCAGGGTGGTGCGGCCGGCGGTGGCGCCCATCATGAAGCCGCGGGCGCGCATGTCGCCCGCCAACCACGCCAGGTCGCCGATGCGCTGGAACCCGAACATCGAGTAGTAGATGTAGAACGGCACGGTGTTGATGCCGTGGGTGGCGTAGGCGGTGCCGGCCGCCACGAACGAGCTCATCGCGCCCGCCTCGGTGATGCCCTCCTCGAGGATCTGCCCGGTCTTGGACTCGCGGTAGTACAGCAGGTTGTCCTTGTCGACCGGTTCGTACTTCTGCCCGACGGAGGAGTAGATGCCGATCTGGCGGAACAGCGCCTCCATGCCGAAGGTGCGCGCCTCGTCCGGGATGATCGGCACGACCAGCTTGCCCCAGGTCGGGTCGCGCAGCAGCTTGCGCAGCGCGGTGACGAAGACCATGGTGGTGGACACCTCACGGTCGCCGGTGCCCTCGAGGAACTCGTCGACGAACTCCGGACCCGGCGGCGGCACGGGCTCCGCGCGCAGCACGCGCCGCGGCAGCCAGCCGCCGAGCGCGTCGCGCCGCGCCTTCAGGTAGCCGAACTCCTCGCTGTCCTCGTCCGGCCGGTAGAACGGGTACTTCACCATGTCTTCGTCGGAGATGGGGATCTTGAGGCGGTCGCGGTAGGTGCGCATCTCGTCGAGGTCGAGCTTCTTCTGCTGGTGCGTGGGGTTCTTGCCCTCCACCGTCTCGCCCAGGGCGTAGCCCTTGACGGTGCGCGCCAGGATCACCGTCGGCGATCCGCGGTGGTTCACCGCGCGGTGGTAGGCGGCGTAGACCTTGATGGGATCGTGCCCGCCACGGTTGAGCTGGGCGAGGTCGTCGTCGCTCCAGTCCTCGATCAGCTGCTGCAGCTCGGGGCTGTCGAAGAAGCGCTCGCGCAGCTCGCGGGCGCCGAACGCGGCATAGCGCTGCGACTCGCCGTCGATCAGGCGGTTGAAGCGGCGGGCGAGGATGCCCTCCTCGTCGCGCTCCAGGAGCTCGTCCCACTTGCTGCCCCAGGCGACCTTGAGCACGTTCCAGCCGGCGCCGCGGAAGATGCCTTCCAGCTCCTGGATGATGGAGCCGTTGCCGTACACCGGGCCGTCGAGGCGCTGAAGGTTGCAGTTGATGACCCAGATGAGGTTGTCGAGACGCTCCCGCGCCGCGAACTTGATGGCGCCGAGGGTCTCGGGCTCGTCGGTCTCGCCGTCGCCCAGGAAGGCCCACACCTTGCCGTCGCCCTCGGGCTTGAGGCCGCGAGCAACCAGGTAGCGGTCGAAGCGCGCCTGGTAGATCGACAGGATCGGCCCCAGGCCCATCGACACGGTGGGGAACTGCCAGAAGTCGGGCATCAGCCACGGGTGCGGGTACGACGAGAGGCCCGGGCCGGCCTGCAGCTCGCGGCGGAAGTTGCGGATGCGCTCGACGTCGAAGCGCCGCTCGACGTAGGCGCGGGCGTACATGCCGGGGCTGGCGTGGCCCTGGAAGTACACGTGGTCGGCGTTACCGCCCGCGTCCGGGCCGCGGAAGAAGTGGTGCAACCCGACCTCGTACAGCGTGGCCGCCGACGCGTAGGTGCTGATGTGCCCGCCGATGCCGTCGGACTCCTTGTTGGCGCGAACCACCATCGCCATCGCGTTCCAGCGAACCAGCGCCCGGATGCGCTTCTCCAGCGCCAGGTCGCCGGGGTAGTCCGGCTGCTCGTGCGCCGGGATGGTGTTGACGTAGGGCGTCGTGGACGAGAAGGGCGTGCGGACGCCGTGCCGGTGCGCGTGCTGCTCCAGCAGGTCGATCAGCTCGGTGACCCGCTCGGGGCCGCCGGAGTCGAGCACGTAGTCGAGCGACTCGAGCCACTCGCGGTTCTCGACGCGCTGCAGTTCGGCGAGCGATTCGGGCGAAAGCGTGCGCCGGTCAGCGCCGCGCGACTCGTCGTGGGCGTCAGCCACAGGACTGTTCCTCTCTCGCCGGCGGTCGTGGGGGTCGTGATGCTAGCCACGGTCCGCCGGCCCACAGGACCGTGCGTGGGCGCGACGCGGGCCGACCCCCGGGGGTCGGCCCGGACGCGAGGGCCCCATATCGTACATCGCCAGCGGCGGCGGTCGTGGGACGGGTGGCGACAGACGGCGAACCCCGGCGCATCGCGTGTGTCCCCGTCGCGACGCGCCGCGGTGACACGATTCGTAATCGTTTGCGAACCGTCTACCTGTTCTGATGGGTTATCGACAATGCTGTTCTCAACGTTAAATATCGCCGAACACCTTGACATCTGTGCCGCCTTGCCTTACCGTAACTGGAAAGCGTTCGTAACCGTTTACAAGAGCCGAGGGAGGGTGCATGGCACCGCGTTCACGATCCCAACGCGACACCCGGGGACAGGCCGACGCCGTCGGCACACGCGGCCGCGCCACGATCCGCGACGTCGCCGAAGCCGCCGGCGTCTCGATCGGTACCGTCAGCCGCGCACTCAACGAGCGGTCGGGCGTGCACCCAGCCACCCGGCGCCGGGTACTGGACGCCGCGTCGTCGCTCACCTACGACCCAGACCGCGCGGCCCGCGAGCTGTCCAACCGCCGGCCGGTGTCGGTCGGGCTCTCGATGGCGCACGGGTACCGCCGCCTGACCCCCTTCTTCGCCCTCTTCCTCGAGCACCTCAGCGCGCACCTCGCCATGAGCGGCCTGCGGGTCGACGACCTGCCCACCCGCGGCGACGGGCTCCCGGCAGGCGACGCGGACGCGTTCGTCCTGCTGGGCGCCCACCCCGACGACCCGCGCATCGGCCACCTGGAGAAGGCGAAACGCCCGTTCGTACTGGTCGGCCGCCACCCCGGGGTGCGCTGCGTCGCCGCCGACGACGAGGCCGGTGGCCGGCTCGCCGCCGAGCACCTGATCCGTCTGGGGCACCGCGACGTCATCCTCCTCACGGGTCAGCCCCACGCGCAGGCGATGGCCGACCGCGCCCGCGGCTTCACGAAGGCCCTCGCGGACGCCGGGGCGGCGGCGCCCACCCAGCTGGTGGCCGACGACGGCTCCTCGTTGGGGGCCTACCGCATCCTGCGCGCGCACCTGGAACCCGGCGCCCGCCCCACGGCCGTGTTCGCCGCCAGCGACGAGATGGCCGCCGGCTGCGTCGCCGCCGCCGCCGACCTCGGCCTGCGCGTACCCGCCGACCTGTCCGTGATCGGCTTCGACGACCTGCCGGAGATCGGCGAGGGCCTCACCACCGTGCGTCAGGACTTCGAGGCGCTCGCGCGCGAGACCGTCGCCCTGCTCCACGAGGCGCTGCGCGGCGATGACGCCCGCAGCGTTCGACTGCCCGTGACGCTCATCAGCCGCGGCACGACAGCCGAGAGGAGGTAGCCGCCGCAACCCGCCCGCCCTCCGACGACCCACCCTCCACACCACCACAGGAGTTCACATGCGACGCATCCTGACCATCGTCCTTGCCGCCGCCCTCATCGGCGGGGCCTTCGCGCAACAGATCCGGATCATGGGCTACGGCGGCCAAGACCCCGCCATCCTCGTCCGCCTCCTCGACGAGGTCATCGGCGCCGAGCTCGCGGCCGAGGGCATCACGCTGACCTACGAGCCGCTCGAAGGCGACTACAACGCCGCCCTCTTCAACGCCCTCTCCGCCGGCACCGCCGCGGACATCTTCTACATCCCGGTCGAGACCGCGCCGGGGATCATCGCGACCGGCAAGGTCCTCGCCCTCGACGGGCTGTTCGACACCGGGCCGTTCATCGAGAGCCTCGTCGAGGCGTACACCGTCGACGGGAGCGTCTACGGCATCGCCAAGGACTTCAACACCCTCGCCATCCACTACAACACCGACCTCTTCGACGAGGCCGGCGTCGCGGTCCCGGACGCGAACGACACCTGGGCGACCTTCGCCGACAAGTTGCGCGCGGTCGCGGCCCTCGATGCGGACGTGTACGGCACCTGCTTCCCGGCCGGCTTCGACCGCTTCGGCGCCTTCGCCTTCGCCGCCGGCTGGCAGCCCTTCGACGCCGACGGCGCCACGAACCTGCTCGACCCCGCCTTCGTCGAGGCCGTCACCTGGTACACCGACCTCGTGCGCGAGGGCGTCGCCATCCAGCCCTCCGACATCGGCCAGGGCTGGACGGGCGGCTGCTTCGCCACCGACAACGTCGCGATCGCCATCGAGGGCGCCTGGATGCTCGGCTTCCTGCGCAACGAGGCCCCCAACCTGCAGTACGGCACCACCTTCATGCCGATCGGCCCATCGGGCGAGCGCGGGAACTTCCTCTACACGGTCGCGTACGGCATCAACGCCGACTCGCCCCACCGAGACGCCGCGCTGCGCGTCCTCGAGGCGATCACCGGCCCGGCCGCCCAGCAGTGGGTGCTGGAGCAGGGCCTGGCCATCCCCAGCCGCACGGAGCTGGCCGACAACCCGTTCTTCCTCGAGGCCACCCCCGAGGCCATCGCCAACGCGGTCGTCTTCGCGGGCGCGGCCGACGGCAACGTCCTGGGCTTCCAGTTCGGCAGCATCGGCACCGACTGGATGACGCCGGTCAACGACGCCCTGGTCGCGATCATGACCGGTCAGGCGACGGTCGAGGCGGCCCTGACCGAAGCCCAGCGCGACCTGAACGCCCTGATCCAGCGCGCCCGCTGAGACGCTGGAACGACGACTCGCTGGGCGCGCGGCGGCGCGCCCAGCCCACCCCGAACCCTCCTGCGGGCCCCCGACCGGGTCCGGCCGCCGACCATCGAGGGGGCCCCACGTGCGGACCAAGCGATCCGACACCGTCGCGGCGTACTTGTTCCTGCTGCCGTTCCTCGTCCTGCTCCTGATCTTCTTCGTGTATGCGACCGGCCGTGCCATCTATTTCAGCTTCACCGACTACGACCTCTTCCGACCGCCGAACTGGGTCGGCTTGCGCAACTACGCCGCGCTGTTCGCCGACGCCCTGTTCCTCAGCGCCCTGCGCAACTCGATCCTGTTCGCCGTCATCGTCACCGCCGTGCAGACCTTCCTGGCGCTGGTGATGGCCGCGGTCCTGAACCAGAAGGTGCGCGGCATCGGCTTCTTCCGGGCCGCGTTCTACATGCCCAGCATCACCAGTTCTGTCGTCATCACGCTGATCTTCCTGTGGATGTTCCAGCGGCGTGGCCTGATCAACTACCTCAACGAGACGCTGCAGCGGCACCTCCCCGTGCTGCTTGCCTTCGCGTTGATCCTGATCGCCGTGCAGGTCGTCCAGGTGGCCTGGGAACGCCGGCGCGCGCTGCCGGCGACGTGGACCGATCCCGCCCTCTTCGTGGTCTCGCTGCTGGTCGCGTTCGGCGCCACCTGGCTGCTCCTGACCACGGGCCTGATCCAGGCGCGCGACGTGCCGCCGGTCGACTTCATCTGGCTCCAGACGCGTGACAGCATCCCGCGCGGCGCCCCCTTCTGGCTTTCGGTCCCGATCCCCCTGGCCGCCATCATGATCCAGAACGTCTTCACCACCATCCCGACCTTCATGCTCATGTACCTCGCCGCACTGCAGGACGTGCCCAAGAGCCACTACGAGGCCGCCTCCATCGACGGCGCCAACGCGACCCAGCAGTTCCTGCGCATCACGATCCCGTCGGTCGCGCCGGTGACCTTCCTGGTCCTGACGCTGTCGATGATCGGCACCCTGCAGATGTTCGACCAGGTGGCGATCTTCGGCGACGCCGCGCCGCTGCGATCGGTCGTCACGCTCGCCTACTTCGTCTACGACCGCATGTTCCCGGGCGCCCAGACGCCCGAGGTCGGATTCGCCGCGGCGGGTGCGATGTTCCTCGCCGTGCTCACCCTCGTGGTCGTCCTGCTGCAGCGCCGCCTGGTGCGCAGCGAGGGGTACTGACGTGCGCGCCGACACCGTCCCCCGCCTCGGTGCTGCCGATCAACGCGCGCTGGAGCAATGGCAGGCGCGCCGCCGCTGGGCCCGCGCCGGCCTGGTGTACGCCCTCATGCTGCTCTTCGCGATCGTGTTCATCGGGCCCCTGCTCTTCGCCGCCGTGTCGAGCCTGCGGACCGACCCGCTCGCTTACCCCCCGACCCTGGCGATCCCGCAGCTGCAGCCGAGCAACTGGGCGGCCGCCGCCCGGCTCGGACAGGCCGGGGCCGCCGACCGCTGGTTCGGCGGCTTCGCGCCCGGCGCCGTGGTCCCTTTCGAGATCGCCTACTTCGTCCCCGACGGCGTCGACGTGACCGATCCGGACGTCGAGGTCCCCCGCCGCCGGCCTGGCGCCGGCCTCGGTGCGGTGCTCGCCATCGAGTACGCGGCCGACTACGCCACCGTGAGCGAACTGCAGCGCCTCCCCGACGTTCCCATGACGGTCGAGACCGGCGACGGCACGATCACGGGCCGCCGGGTCGGCTACGCGTTCACCATCCGCTACGAGGGCGACGGACCGGTGATCGACCGGCTGCCGCTCGACGTCACCACCACCGTCGGGATGCAGTACCTGGACTCGACGCTCACGGCCAGCCGGCTGGAACGCAGGGGTCGCACCGCGTCCTTCAACGACGTCGCGCCTGGGGTGCTCGGTTACGTGCTCCGGAACTACGTGCGGGTGTTCAACGAGGTCCGCAGCCCCGCCACGCGCCAGAGCCTCTTCCTGGCCTGGATCGGCAACAGCTTCACCTTCGCTGCCGTGCGCATCGTGGTCACGCTCGCGATCGCCTCGATGGCCGGATACGCGCTCGCGCGGCTGCGCTTCCGCGGTCGCGAGGCGATCTTCATGCTGGTCCTCTTCTCGCAGATGGTCCCCCTGCAGGTGCTGTTCATCTCAAACTACCTGGTGCTGCGCGACGGCATCCTCACCATCGGCGGCTTCACGCTGTCGAGCCTGTGGGGCTACCCAGGCGGGATGCTGAACAGCCTGACCGGCCTCGTGTTCGTGACCGCCCTCAACGCCGGCGCGGTGTTCATCATGAAGCAGTTCTTCGAGTCGATCCCGCGCGAGGTCGAAGAGGCCGCGATGATCGACGGGGCCAACCACTGGCGGCGCTACTGGAACGTCGTCCTGCCGATGGCGCGCCCGGCGCTCGGGGCTCTGACGATCCTGACCTTCCAGGGCGCGTGGAACGACTTCTTCTGGCCCTTCATCGTGCTGACCAGCCCCGAGAACGTCAAGACGCTGCCGATCGGCCTGCTCTCCTTCCGCAACACCTACGGCGCGGTGGGCGACTGGGGCCTGATCCTGGCGGGCGCGGTGATGAGCGCGATCCCGGTGATCATCCTGTTCGTCGTGTTCCAGCGCTACTTCATGGAAGGGGTGTCGTTCGGTGGCGGCAAGGAGTGACGGGCCGTTCTGGTAGATTTCGGGCGGCCGCGCCGTGACCCCGGTGGTCGTGCGGCGGCCCCACCCTGGAGCGAGCATGGACTTCCGCCACAACGCCGTCCTCAAGGAGCACTACACCTTCCTCGTCGGCGACGAGGACGGACAGGCGCTCGACGGTGAGCATGGCCTGTACAACCGGGACACGCGCCTCCTCCGCCGCTACGCGTGGCGCTGGCTCGCGCCCGCCGGCGCGTTCCAGACGCTGGTGGCCGAGAGCCCCCGGCCCGACCTCTTCCATGCGCACCACGCCCTGATCGAAGGGCCATCGCAGCTGCTGGCCGTCCGACGCCGACTGACGCTGCGCGCCGACGGCTTGAGCGACGAACTCGAGGTGGAGAACACCTCGCTCGAGCGCCGCTCCCTCAGCATCGAGCTCGACGCCGAGCCGCAGTTCGCCGATCTCTTCGAGGCGCGCGGCTGGTACGCCCTCGAACGGTCCGACGCCGACGCGGTCGCCTCTGCAACGGCACTGTCGTACGTCCACACGGCCTCCGACGGCGTGCGTCAGGCGGTCCACCTGCAGTTCGACGACCTCGGCGCCGCCCGGCCGGACGGCGCCGACTGGGAGCTCTCCCTCGCCCCCGGCGAGCGCGTCGGGCTGCGGGTCGACGTGCGGATCGACAACCCGCTCGACGACGCTCCGGCCGCGCCGATGTCGTACGCCGACTGGCGAGCCTCCTTCGCCGCACTCCCGACGCCGCCGGACCAGCGCGTGCTCGACCGCGCCATCGACGATCTCCGCGGCCTGCTCCTGTTCACGCCGCAGGGGCCCGTGCCGGCAGCGGGCATCCCGTGGTTCGTCGCCGCCTTCGGCCGCGACGCCCTGCTGAGCGCTACCATGCTGCTCCCCCACCGGCCCGACGTTGCTGAAGGGACGCTGCGCTTCCTCGCGGCCCACCAAGGCCGCGCCTTCGACGCCTTCCGGGCCGAGGCGCCGGGCAAGATCCTGCACGAGGTCCGCCACGGTGAGCTATCGCGCCTGGGCCGGGTGCCGCATGCGGCCTACTACGGCACCGTCGACGCCACGCCGCTGTTCGTCGTCCTGCTAGAGGAGCACCGGCGCGCCGTCGGCCACGACGGCTTGGTGCGCGAGCTGCGCCCCGCCTGGGAAGCCGCGCTCGCGTGGCTCGAGGGCGACGGCGACCCCGACGGCGACGGCTTCGTCGAGTTCACGCCGGCGGGCGACGACGCCGGTCTGAGGGTGCAGTCTTGGAAGGACTCGGGCGACTCGATGAGCCATGCGGACGGCGCGCTTGCGGAGGGCGCCCTGGCGGTGTCGGAGGTCCAGGGGTACGCGTTCGCGGCCTTCACGGCGGCGGCCGGGTGGTACGCCGGCCTCGGCGAGGCAGAGGCCGCCGAACGCTGGTCGGCGCGGGCCGAGCGGTTGCGGCTGCGCTTCCACGAGGCCTTCTGGCTCGACGGCCTCGACACCTACGCGATGGCGCTCGACGGGGAGAAGCGACCGCTGTCCGTGCGGAACTCGGACGCCGGGCACCTGCTCTGGTCGGGTATCGTCCCCGAGGACCACGCGGAGCGCCTCGTCCGCTCGCTGCTCGGCCCCGCGACATGGTCGGGCTGGGGCCTGCGCACGCTCGGAACGGGCGAACGCCGCTACAACCCCGTCAGCTACCACAACGGCTCGGTCTGGCCTCATGACACGGCGCTGTTCGCCGCCGGCCTCGCCCGCTACGGCTTCCATGCCGAGGCACGGCACGTGCGCGACGTCGTGTACGACCTCGCGGTCGCCCAACCCGACCTGCGGCTCCCCGAACTGGTGGCTGGCTACCCGCGGGACGATCGACCACCGGTGCCCTACCCGGTCGCCTGTCGCCCGCAGGCATGGGACGCCGCCGCGCTGGTGTTCCTGCTCGGGCTCGACGCCGACGCCTGAACGGGGCCCGCCTGGCGTCGAGCGCTACGCGTCCGCGGCCCGCGCCGCGATCCGGCGAACCGTCCCCCGCACCACCGCCACCGCCCGCCGCGCGGCGAGCCGCGTGAACGCCCGGAAGTCGACGCTCGCGTCGTGGTCGGCGGTGTCCGAGACGCTGCGCACGATCGCCCAAGGCACCCCCCAGCGGGCGCAGACCTGGGCTACGGCGGCTCCCTCCATCTCGGCGCAGGTGGCGCCGAAGCGTTCCCGCAACGCCGCCACGCGGCCGGGATCGGCGACGAAGGTGTCGCCGGAGACCACCCGCCCCACCACCAGCCGCACGCCCTCCTCCGCGGCCACCTCGGCCGCGGCGGCGGCGACGAGGTCGCGCAGCGCGGGATCGGCCGCCCACACCGGCGGCTCGCCCGGCACCTGGGCGGGCTCGTAGCCGAGCGCGGTGACGTCGACGTCGTGCTGCAGCGCGTCGTGGGCCACCACCAGGTCGCCCACGCGCAGGTCGGGGTCGACCCCGCCGGCGACGCCGCTGAACAGCACCGCCGACGCACCCCGACCCAGCAGGGCCTGGGTGAGGGCCGCGGCGTTCACCTTGCCGATGCCGCACGCCGCCAGCAGCAGCGGCACCCCTTCGATCACGCCTCGGTGCCAGCGGAAGGGTCCCTCGCCCTCCTCGGCAGGGTCGCCGGACTCGGCCGGCCCCGCGCGCGAGGCGGATGCCGTGTGTGCCGCAGGATCCGCACGCGTGGCCAGCGCCACGAGCTCGCCGACCTCCTCCTCCATCGCACCGATGACGGCCAGTGGCCGCTCGGCCGACGGCCGCACCAGGCTCATGCCGGGCTGTTCTCGTACACCAGCCGACCGAGGTACGAGCCGCCCACGATCCCCGGGACCGCCAACGCGAGCATCAACGGGTCGAGGGGGACGATGCCCTGGATGGCCTTGGCGACCTCCACGCCGACGAGCAGCAGGCCGCCGGTGATCCAGGTCATGACCAGGGGCCGCGGCGTGTCACGCCGCATGAGCCACAGCACCGAGAAGTAGCCGAACAGCAGGAAGAAGCCGGCGCCGGTGATGCTGCGCAGCAGCTCGTTGTCGCCCTCCATCGGCGGCACGCTCGACTGCAGCACGATGAAGAACACCGTGGCGATCATCAGCGCGCCTGAGAAGCGGCCCGCTCGCTTGCCCGGGCGCTTGGCGCCGGCCTTCGCCTCGGCGGTCGCGGCGGCGTCCTTGCCGGTGTCCTTGGCGGCCGTGGTCTTGGCCCGGGCGCTGGCCCGGCGCGCGGCACGCTTCTCGCGCAGTTGGGCCACCTTGCGCTTGCGTGCCTCTCGGCGCTCGTCCTTCTCGCGATCGGCCTTCTTGTCCTGCTTGGCCTGAGCGCGCCGGATCTGGCGGTTCATCATGCGGCCCAGTGTACGGCTGATAGGCTCGGTGGC
>SL_3KL_010_SEDDRAFT_10002372_pt1 | contig 17237 bp, 15 predicted proteins | sample SodLakKL_010_SED_2_FD_10381 | JGI IMG/M metagenome (IMG submission 10381) | reverse complement strand
ATGTGCGCATCCTCGTCCTTGCCATAAGTATCCCGATGTTGCGGGTCATCACCGCCGATCCAGACTTCCAGATCCGCACTTTCGAGATCAGCCACCAGCCAGACCGTTGGCCGCGGCGGCATCATGCGCTGGCGCAGGGACTCCGGAACCAACTGGATCAGTTCACCTCCCCACCAGCGAAAGAAAGCCGGTAACGGGCTGGCCCGGTAACGGGCCGTCAGACTGGTCCAGTATTCGTTGACGGCGCTCAAAATCATCGATCCTCTACATGTTCTCGCCAGCGCAATACACGAAACGGCTGGCCGCGAATGTTGGTGCCCGGACGAATCGTGGCCTCAATGGCCGTCCAGGCGCCGTTTTCCAGTGTCGCCCGTGAATAAACACTGAAGGTCCCTCCGCCCCCCTGCAAACTGACCACCTGGCCGTTGGGCATGATCAGGGCCGCCTGGTCCGAGGGATGATACTGGAAACGCTCCTCGATAAAAGCGCGGGCATCATCAATTGTCATGTCCGGCATGGCCGCCAGCACTTCAGCGGGTGCAAACGCCGGGTTGACCTGGCTGGAGCGGCTGTGCACGGTCAAAAGCCCTTCGATTTGCTGAAAAAGCTCCCAGGTCATGCCCATGACCTGTTGCAACTCGTCGACCGACTGGAAGTCCTGATTGGCCGGCCCATAAGGATAACCGGCGGCCAGATAGTCGTCGATTTCGGCCCCATACAGGCGCGGAATGTCGTCACCATCGCGCCAATCCTCGATTGCGTCGGACAGGTGCCAGGCTTCCAGCTCATCGACACCGTGTGAGATGAACAGTTCGATCAAAAGTTCCGGATCGGCCCGGTTGATGTCGATCCGACCCGATTCGTCGGTAATCCGGATTTCGACAATGGCGTCTCCAAACTCGATGTAATGCGGGCGCCCGTCAGGTACCCAGCGGGTTTCCAGGTCCGGATTGCGCATCTCGAATGCGGCCCGGTGAATACCAGCCTCGGCGGCATAACGCGCCTCGGTGACATCAAACAGGAATCGGGCCTGCAGGGTCTCGGTCCGGGCCAGCACGGCGTAGATGCCGACCACGATGGTCAGCAATACCAGCACCCAAAGCACGACGATCAGGGCAATGCCGCGTTGATGAAAGCGCCTGCTCATCGCCTACCTGCGAGCTCGCTCACGGCGTCGATCACCGCCGCGAATAAGATCATCCGGGCGACGGATCTGTCCGGGACGCGCCTGCGGGCCGGCGATTGAATCCACCATGACCGGGGCGTACAGGTCCGGCCAGACCAGACCATTGTCGCGGTCCAGATCACCCTCCAGCACGACGGCCAGTGGCAATTGGTCGGTCTCTTCCCAGAAGTCATCCCAGAAGGTGTCGAAACCCTCCTCGTCCTGACCCAGGTACAAAAAGGACGCATCACGAAAACCGCTCATCAGGACGATGCCCTCGGTCTGCTCGATTTCGCCCGGCTCGTAGCCGTTGAGCATCGCGTAGTAGTAGACCAGTTCCATGCCATCAACCCCACGCTCCAGCGAAATCTGCTGGACGTAGGAACCGCCGAAACTGAGATACCCCGGCATGGGTGCAATGAAACGCACCCGGTCGCGTTCGCCCTCGAAGCGGATCTGCATGCCCTCCTCGTCGCCTTCCTCGATGATCAGGTTCTGAGCCAGACTGAGCTGGCGACGAATGAACTGGTGGGTGACCCGTAACTGGTTGGTTTCCTCGATCAGGGCCTCGCCACTGGCAGTCGCCCGGTTGCTGGCCCGAAAGCCACCATAGGCCAGCGCCATGATCAATGCCACCAGGGTAATCGCCAGCATCACCTCGATCAGGGTAAAACCGCCTTGCCGGACCTGGCCGCCGTGCGTCACCGACAACGGTGTTGTCTTCAGGGCATCGGATAGGGGCAGCATCGACAGCATCCTACATCCCCGCCCGCTGACGCTCTTCCCAGTGCATATCGACACTGCGCAGAGTGGTAAAGACGGCCTCGCGCGGGCGCTCATCACCCCACTCCACGACCAATTCCAGCCGGTACAAGGCAATCGGCAAATCGACCACATCCACGCCCATGGCATCAAACATCATTTCTTCGGAAACATCCAGCGTCCAGGAAAAGCGATCATCAAAACGCCCCGACGTGCGGCCCGGCTCGATCATCTGCTCCAATCCTGCACTATCGAGCTTGGTCTGCGCCCACAGCGCCGCCTGGGTGTAATCCCCGGCCCGTCGGGTGTTCTGCATCGAGGTCGACAGGACCTGCAACACCACGCCAAACAACAGGGCAAACACGGCGAATGCCGCCATGACCTCGATCAGGGTAAAACCGCCTTGGGATCGTGATGGTTTCATTGCACGTCCCGCTCCAGGCCGATCTCGCCGGTCAGCCAACCGACCGTGACATGCCATTCGCGGCCATCGATGCTCAGCACCACACTGCCGCCAGTCGATGCACCGTCCGGATAGAAGCGAATGCCACCGGCTCGCTCACCGGTCAGTTCCGAACGCGCGGTATTGAGCGTGATATCCAGCCCTTCGGGCAACTGAACCGGATCGCGCCCCGGTGCCTGCCAGGTTCGCGCCTCGGCATCCACTCGAAAAACCTTTTGCTGGCGCTGAACGATGGCCTGCCCCCGGGCATAGCGAAGATCGGCAGTCAGCTCACGCGCGGCATTGCGAATCTCGGCGCCGGACACCGAGCGGGTCACGGAAACGCCAACGACTGCAAACAGCAAGGCCACCAGCACCATCACCACCATCAACTCCAGCAGCGAAAAACCGCCTGACCGCCCAAATCCAGGACCTGAACGTCCGAGTCCCGAGTCCCGAGTCCCGAGTCCCGATCGACCGAAACTGCGACTTCGGCAAAGCGCCATGAAAACTCCGTCAGACTGAATCGGGCACCCGATCAATCCCAATTCGTGATCGGTCGATTGATGCCCTCACCGCCCGGCGACCCGTCCGCGCCGTTGGAAAAGATGTCATAGGACCGATGCTGACCCGGGTAGCGATAGTTGTAGGGATTGTCCCAGGGATCAACCAGGTTGGAAGCATTCACGTACGGCCCGTTCCAGTTGCGGGCATTGGCCGGGCGCTCGACCAGTTCGCGCAGCTCGCGCGGGGGGCGGCCCGAGTCCAGGTAGAACTCGTCGACAGCCATCGACAATCGCTGAATCTCGGCCTGGGCCGCGCGCACCTTGGCGTCCTCGCCGCGCTGCATGATGTTGGGCACCACAAGCCCCGCAATCAAACCGAGAATCACCAGTACCACCAGCAATTCAATCAGTGAAAAACCCCGTGTTGCAGTCATCGTCTTCATTTCCTACCAAACCTCTTTTCATGGTCCCGATCCGATGCGGAGGGGACAGACTCCTTACACACTTAGAAAATCAGGCAATCAATTCGTTCACACTCAGAATCGCCATCAATACCGACATCACGATCACACCGATCAGGAAGGCCAGCGCCAGGGTCAACACCGGCACCAGCATCGCCATCAACCGGTCAATGGTCACGCTGACCTCGCGATCATAGGTATCGGCGACCTTGAGCAGCATTTCGTCGAGCTTGCCGGTTTCCTCGCCGACATTGACCATTTGCAGGGCCAGGCGGGGAAAGTTGCCGTTCTGCGCCAGGGCGCGAGCCATCGGCGTTCCGGTCTTGACCTGCTTGGCCGCCTCGGCCACATCGTCTGCCAAAACCGTATTGGTCATGACATTTTTGGCGATCGAAAGTGCCGACAACAGGGGCACGCCGTTGACCAGCAAAGTGCCGGTGGTGCGGCTCAGGCGGGCTGTTTCGATCTTGGCGATGACATCGCCCACCCATTTCATGGCGAGAAAGCGCGCATCCCAGCGACGCCTGGAAACCGGCGATCGCATCTGCATGCGAAACCACACCACGATCAGCACGAAGAAACCCACCAGAGCCCACCAGAAATTCTGCAGGATGTCGCCCACACCGACCACGATCCGGGTCAGCATCGGCAGATCGCCACCGAAATCCTCGAACATCGGAGTGAACTGCGGGATCACGTAAATCATCAGCAACATCAGCGAAGCAATGGCCAGCACCACCAGCAGGGCCGGATAAATCAGTGCCGAGATGACGCTGTCCTTCAATTCCTTGGCCCGTTCCAGGTACTCGGCCATGCGCGAAAGCGTCTGATCGAGTGACCCGCCGATTTCACCGGCCCGAACCATGTTGATGTAAAAACGCGAGAAGACGCCATGGCGTGCCTCCAGGCCCTCGGATAGCGATCCGCCTTCACGCACATGATTTCGAATTTTTTCGATGGTCGACTCGACCCGCTCGTTTTCGGCCAGCTCGGTCAGGATGCCCAGCGAGCGATCCAGCGGCAGGCCGGCGCTGAGCAGTGTTGACAACTGCTGGGTCATGTCACCAATCTCGCGCTGAGAGAGCCCGCGCTTGCCACGAAACAGCGACTCCAGGCGAAAACCGGACCCGACTTCGCGGGCATTCACCGGGATGTTGCCGGACTCCTGCAGATGGGCAATGACCAGCTCGGAACTCGGCGCCTCCATCTCACCCGTCAGGGTTTCTCCAGTCGGCGAGACCGCCTTGTACTCGAACAGTGGCATTTAGGCTTCCTGGGTCACCCGCAGCACTTCCTCGGCCGAGGTCTCACCCTTGAGGGCCTTGAGCAGTCCGTCCTCGTACATGGTCAGCATGCCTTCCTGGCGGGCCTGACGTTCGATCTCTCCGGAGGTGGCATGTTTCATGATCATGCGCCGGATTTCTTCCGACAGCGGTAACAGCTCATGAATGCCAGTTCGACCGCGATAACCGGTCGGACTGGCCTCGGAACTGCCGGGATGATAAAGCGTAATGGGGTCGGCATCGGTGAGCTTGTCGAGGCCGAGCTCCTTGACCATTTCCGGCAGCACTTCATAGGGTTCGGCGCAATCCGGGTCCAATCGGCGCACCAGGCGCTGGGCCATGATGGCGTTGACCGTGGATGTCAGCAGATAGTCTTCCACACCCATATCAAGCATACGGGTCACGCCGCCGGCGGCGTCATTGGTATGCAGGGTCGAGAGCACCAGGTGACCGGTCAGGGCGGATTGAATGGCGATCTTGGCCGTTTCCAGGTCACGCATTTCGCCGATCATGATCACATCCGGGTCCTGGCGCACGATGGAGCGCAGCGCGCCGGCAAAATCCAGTCCGATCGCAGGCTTGGCCTGGATCTGATTGATGCCCTCGATCTGGTATTCGACCGGGTCTTCCACGGTAATGATCTTGCGCTCGGGCGTATTGAGGTGGTTGAGCGCGGTGTACAAGGTTGTGGTCTTGCCCGAGCCGGTCGGACCGGTGACCAGAATGATGCCGTGCGGCATCTCCAGCGACTTGATGAAGGTCTTGCGGGCATCCTCGGTAAATCCCAGGCTGATGAAATCCAGCACCACGGCCTCGCGGTCTAGAATACGCATGACCACACTTTCACCGTGTGCGGTGGGAACACTGGAGACACGCAGATCGAGCTCCTTGCCGCCGACCCGGTGCATGATGCGACCGTCCTGCGGCAGACGCCGTTCAGCAATATTGAGCTTGGCCATGATCTTGACGCGCGAAATCACGGCCGCGGTGGAGCGCGCCGGCGGGGCCTCGACCTCCTGCAATACGCCATCGATGCGATAGCGCACCTTGAGGCGATTCTCGAAGGGCTCGATATGAATATCAGAGGCGCGCGACTCGACGGCGCGCTGCAGAATCAGGTTGACCAGGCGAATGACCGGCGCCTCGGAAGCCAGGTCGCGTAGATGTTCGACATCTTCCTCGTCTTCGGCGCCACCTTCGCCGCCCAGCGACTCGGCGATCTGGCCCATGGCGCTCTTGCCGCCGCCAAAGTAGCGCTCGATGGTGTTGTCGATCTCTGAGGTCACGCCCACCTTGGGGATGACCTTGCGACCGGTGGCCATGGACAGCGCCTTGAGGGCGAAGCGATCATGCGGATCCGCCATGACCACGACCACCTCAGTGTCGCTGACCTTGATCGGCACCAGATGCTGCTGTTTCATGTAGCGGATCGAGATATCCTCGATTTCCGGCCCCTCCTCGGGGTATTCCTTGTCACTGATCAGTTCGATATCGAGCAGTTCGGACTGCGCGCGCGCCAGGTCACGCTCAGAAACCAGCCCCAGGCGCACCAGCAGCGTCAGCAGGTTGCCGCCATGCTGATCACGGTAGGCCCGGGCGCGATTGAGATCTTCCTCGCGCAAGCGTCCCTGCTCGACCATCAGCGCACACAGCTCGGCGGCCTGGTCTTCGAGGTGCTCGCCAATACTGGGCAGCAGATCGGACTCGTCGGTGGCGGTAACGGGCTGAGTTTCCATGAGGTTTGCGATTATAGCTCCAGGTTGAACTTGGGCTTGATGGTGATCGAGACCAAGCCAATCAACAGACAACGACCAACAACCATCGGTTCACCGACGCTTGCGCAGAACATGATTTTCGATAAAGTCCCGGTTCATCAGGATCCAGGCCGCCACCGGCACCACTGCCGGAAACATCAGGTAGCCCATCTGGTAAAACAGCGCAATCATGGTCGGATTGAGCACCACTTCGTCAACCACCGCCCCGACGTCGGGGCCAAACAGGAAAGCCAGGTCACGCCAGGATTCCCAGAACACGCCCCAGACAGTCACCACAGTGACCACGGCAAAACCAATCAGCATCTGGATGATTCGCCGAGCAGGACTTAGCGGTGTAGCCATGATCAAGCCGAACAGCAACGCCATGCCCCAGGCATAGATCATGGGGTTGATGATCCAGGTCAGCGGCATCAACCGCCCGTCCTCGGGATTGCGAACCTCGATATGGCTTTGCATCTCGAAGACGAAACCATCCTGGAAGATGCTCACGAACACTTCCGGGAACAAGCCGAGTAGCAATGCCTCTGTGAGCAGCCGAGTTGGCACGACCAGCAGACTGGCAGCGAAAAACCACAGAAAAAACCCCATTGGCAGATAAAGCGCGGCCAGGATGAACATCTCCTTGATGGGATTCATCTTCTTTTCTGGCGGCTTGCTTTTTGCTTCCACCCCGGGGTTGTTTTCTTCCTTCTGTTCAGGTTCAGTCATGGCTACTTGCAAGTCACCCCACCCAACGGCGGGCATTGAAAAACATCTTCATCCATGGTGATTGTTCGCCCCACTCCGGTGGCGCCCAGGAGAAATTCACTTTCCGCAGGAGGCGTTCCGGATGCGGCATCAGAATGGTCACACGACCATCATCATTACACAACCCGGTAATGCCGGCCGGAGAGCCATTGGGGTTGTCCGGATAGGTCTGAGCCGGCTGGCCACGTCCATCGATGTAGCGCACGGCCACATGGGCCGACTCCATGGAACCCGATTCAAACTCTGCCCGGCCCTCGCCGTGGGCCGTGGCCACCGGCAGGCGTGAGCCGGCCATGTCGGCCAGCAGGATCGATGGTGACTGCTCGATCTCGACCAGGTTCAAGCGCGCCTCGAACTGGCGCGAGCGATTGTGACTGAACCGCGGCCAGGCCTCAGCACCGGGAATGATGGATTTCAGAGAGGCCAGCATCTGGCACCCATTGCACACCCCGAGCGCAAATCGACCCGGGTCGGCAAAGAACGCCTGGAACTGTTCCGACAACAACGGACTGAACAAGATGGAGCGTGCCCAGCCCTGCCCGGCCCCAAGCACGTCACCGAAAGAGAAACCGCCACAGGCCACCAGACCCTGAAACTCGCCCAAAGTGATTCGTCCCGAGTCCAGATCGCTCATGTGCACATCAACAGCCTCGAACCCCGCGCCCATGAAGGCCCGCGCCATCTCACGCTGGCCATTGACGCCTTGCTCGCGCAGGATTGCCACCCTGGGTCGGGTGCCGACAATGGCCGGCGGCTCGCCAAGATCGAAATCCACTCGCGGCTTGAGTCCGGGCCGAGACCAGTCACCCCATGCGGCATACTCCTCGTCGGCGCATTCCGGGTGGTCACGCAAGCGCTGCATGCGGTAACTGCAACGTGACCAGGTCTGCATCAGATCGGGCATGGCCTGATCCAGCAAAACATCACCGCGCTCCTGAACCACGAATCGATCATCGTCGCGGAGGAGGCCAATGGGCTCGGCGATCAAGCCTTGCGCGGCACGAGAAAAATGCTGACAAACTTCATCGACCTGGTCGGCACGGACCTGAACAATCAGGCCAAGCTCCTCGTTGAACAGGGCCGGCAATTGGTTGTCGTGGTCCTCAAGCTTCAAGGTCACCCCGCAATGACCGGCCAGGGCCATCTCCAGGACGCTCACGATCAGCCCGCCATCGGAACGGTCGTGGATGGCCAGCAGCCTGTCCTGGTCGATCAGATCCTGGGCTGCAGCAAACATCCCCTTGAGCCAGACGGCCTCATCCACATCCGGCACCGCCCCCAGATCACGCTCGAAGACCTGTGACAATGCCGATCGCCCCAGTCGCTGCTTGCCGGCATGCACCAGCACCAGCACACTGGGACCGGCATCAGTGACCAATTGCGGGGTGATATGCCGACGCACGTCTTCGACGGGTGCAAACCCGGACACGATCAAGGAAACCGGCGCCATCATTTCTCGATCCTGGTCACCCTCACTCCACACCGTCCTCATCGACAACGAGTCCTTGCCGACCGGAATGGCCAGATCCAACTGGCGACAGAACGCGCTGACCGCCTCGACCGCGCTTCTCAAAGCCGCATCCTGTCCCGGTGCACCGGCGGCCGCCATCCAGTTGGCCGACAACTTGATCAGATCCGGCGAACGAACCCGGACACCGGCCAGATTGGTCAACACCTCGCCGACCGCCATGCGCGCAGCCGCGGCGGAGTCGTGAATGGCCAGCGGCGTGCGCTCGCCCATGGCCATGGCGCTGCCGGTGTATTGCTCGTAATCACTCAGGGTGATGGCGCAATCGGCTACCGGCACCTGGTAAGGCCCGACCATCTGATCGCGAGCCGACAAGCCACCAACGGTGCGATCGCCAATGGTGATCAGGAATTGTTTGGAGCCGACCGTCGGCAGTTCCAGCACCCGATTCAGTGCTTCGGCCAGCCCAATGTCGCCCAGACCCTGGTCCGGCGCAGGAATCCGCAAAGTCTCAGCACTGCGGTGCATGCTCGGCGGCCGGCCCAGCAGGGTCGCCAACTCCATATCGACGACCCGCTCATCGTTCCAGGAGTCGGTCAGACGCAGGCGACCATCATCGGTCGCCGGGCCCAGGTCAGCCCAGGGACAACGCTCACGCCGACACAGCTCGGCGAACGACTCCACGTCGCCGGGGGCTATGGCCATGACGTAACGTTCCTGCGCCTCGTTGCACCAGATGGCCATCGGCGCCATGCCGCGATCGGCGCTGGGGATGGCGCGCAGGTCGAGATCGCCGCCAACACCGCCATCATGCAGCAGCTCCGGAATGGCGTTGGACAAGCCGCCGGCGCCGACATCATGGATGGACTTGATCGGGTTTTGACGACCCAGGCTCCAGCAACGATCAATGACCTCCTGGCAGCGTCGCTGCATTTCCGGGTTGGGGCGCTGCACCGAGGCAAAGTCAAGGTCTTCGTCGGACTGACCGGAACTCATCGACGAGGCGGCCCCGCCGCCCAGGCCGATCAGCATGGCCGGCCCGCCGAGTACAATGATGCGATCGCCCGGATCCAAAGATTGCTTGGTGGTCTGACCGTCGGCAATCATGCCGCTGCCGCCGGCGATCATGATCGGCTTGTGGTATCCCCATAGCCGACCCCCGATATGGGCGCTGAAACTGCGGAAATAACCCAGCAGCGCCGGACGCCCAAACTCATTATTGAACCGTGCCGCACCGATCGGTCCTTCGAGCATGATGCGACAGGCACTGGCCAGCCGGGCCGGTTGCACGGGCGCAGACTCCCAGGGTTGCAGATGGCCGGGAATGCGAAGGTCGGAGACTGAAAAACCGGTCAGTGCAGCCACCGGACGGGCGCCCCGACCGGTGGCGGTCTCGTCGCGAATTTCCCCGCCTGAACCCGTAGCGGCGCCGGGATCGGGCGAGATGGCCGTGGGATGGTTGTGCGTTTCGACCTTGATCTGGATATGAATACCGGCATCGTCCAGGCGATAGACCGGATCATCAGTGCTGGTCGTCAGCATTTGTCCGGAAAAACCATTCAGGACTGCTGCATTGTCATCGTAAGCCACCAGGGTGCCCTGCGGCGTGGCGGCATGGGTCAGACGAATCAGCTTGAACAGTGAGTGGTCCAGCGGTTGGCCATCCACTTCCCAGGTGGCATTGAAGATCTTGTGTCGACAGTGCTCGGAATTGGCCTGGGCGAACATCATCAATTCGGCATCGGTGGGGTCGCGCCCCATGTCGGCATAAGCCCGGACCAGGTAATTGATCTCGCCGTCGCTGAGCGCCAGGCCAAGATCCTGATTGACCTGCTTGAGGACTGATGCAGGGTTCTTGCCGAGCGCGATCACTGAAAGCGGCTCGGGTTGATGTTCACTGAACCACGGTGATAAATCGCTATCGGCCGGTGCCACGACCTGGGTCATGCGATCATGAATCTGTTGCAGTGACTGCCGGGATAGCCCCGAAGCCGGCATCGGCGAAAAGCTCAGCAGCATGCCGCGCTCCACCGCCGCGAATTCCGCCAGACCGCACCGCTTGATGATGTCGCCCGCCTTGGTCGACCACGGCGTCTGCGTGCCCGGCCTGGGCAGCACCAGCACCTGGTCGGATCGCGACTCAGCCTGATTCCAGGGGGTGGCCGATAGCAGGGCCTCGAGACGCTCCTGCTCCTGGGCACTGGGCCGACGTCCGGCATCCATCAGGATCAGTTCACGAGCCTCGAGAACCAGGTCGGACCCCTCGAAACGCGAGATCTCCCGAGCCAGGCGCTGTAGCCGAAACTCCGGCAACGCGCGCCTTCCTAGCAATAGAATCATCAGCGCCCTTTTCCGGCAGGGTGGGTTGGGGCGCAATTATAGGCGAACTGGTTCCACCGGCGGCGGCGCACCGGTGGAGCCGGCGAAAAATCCTCGTGAATCAGTTCCCGCGATTGCCGTTCAGTGCCTCGAGCCGCTCACGCAGGCGGTCCGGCGGAACATAACCTGGAATGATGTCGCCTTCGAATGTCATGATGGACGGCGTGCCGGTCACACCCAGCGCTTGACCCATCTGGTACTGAGTCGTCACCGGGTTTTCGCAGGTCGCCGGTGTGGGCGTCCGTCCGGCCTTGGCCACATCCATGGCGCCCTGACGATCCTCGGCGCACCAGACCGAAACGAGCTTGTCATAGGTCTGCGAGCCCACTCCCGCACGCGGGAAAGCAAGATAATGCACCGTGATGCCGGCGTCTTCGTATTCATCCATCTGCTGATGCAGGCGGCGGCAGTAGCCGCAGTCCGGGTCAGTGAAAACCAGCACTTCGAATTCAGCATCGTTCTGGCCGAAAGTCACCAGCTCCTGGCGGTCCAGATTCTGTAACTGCTCCTTGCGCAGCACGGCCTTGGCGGCATCAGTCAGGTCAGCCTGGGTCTCCATATCGATCAGCCGGCCCTGCATGAGGTAACGACCATCCTCGCTCATGTAGACAATGTCACCACCAATCTGGACTTGCATGACTCCCGGCAATGGCGTCTCGTTGATCACCACCTGGTCCATGTCCGGCACCAGACTGGCCAGACGGGCCTCGATGGCCTCAAAATCCGTAGCCGAGGCAGTGCTCATCCCGATCAGCACAAGCACAGCCCCCAGGCTGATAGTTAGCGATTTCATCTAAGACAACTCCTTGAAATTAGGGTCATTGGGCTCGCCCAGGTGCTGAATTGGAACACTGAGCGCCCGACAAGTTTCATCCACGCGGATGATGCGCATTGTACAGCGCCTGCAGACGCGCCCGGGACACATGAGTGTAGATCTGGGTCGTGCCCAGATCGACATGCCCCAACAGCATTTGCACCACGCGCAGATCCGCACCGTGATCCAGCAGGTGGGTCGCAAAGGAGTGACGCAGCAAGTGTGGATAAACGCGTTCACTGATCCCGGCCTCAATGGCATGCCGGCGAATTCGTTGCCAGACCGCGGCCCGGGTCAAAGGCTTGCCGCTGCGAGAGACAAAAACGCTCTCGCAGGTCGGGTCAAGTGCCCTGCGGCCGTCTTTCAACCACAACTGAAGTGCCGAAATAGCCGCCTCGCCGAGAGGAACCAACCTCTCGCGCCGGCCCTTGCCCAATACCCGCACCAGACCTCGAGTCAGGTTCAGCCCATCAAGCTCCAGGCCGGTCAGTTCACTGACCCGCATTCCCGTGGCATACAGCGACTCCATCATGGCGCGGTCACGTTGCCCCAGCGGGGTCTTGTCGTCCGGTTGGGCCAACAGGGCTTCGATCTGTTCCGTCGACAGCACCGACGGCAAACGACCTGGCCGACGAGGCGGCTGAATATCCGTCAAGGGATTGCTGCGAACATGACCGTGCCGCAGCGCCCAGGCATAGAACTGGCGGTAGCAGGAAATCGCCCGGGTGAGGCTGGTTACGGCATCACCGCGGCGTAGTCTCTGCCCCAGATGCTCGAGAAGTTGATCACGCCCGATGGAAGCCAGGGGGCGAGAACGTTCGCTGATCAGTCCGTGCAAGTCACGGCGATAGGATTCCAGGCTGGCTGGACTGAGTCCGCGCTCAGCCCAGATCGAATCCAGAAACTCATCAATCAGGCAATCCTCCATGAAGGATCACTCCCGGACTGCGGGGGCGGCTCGAACCGTCCCCGCATTGCCGTCATGACGGATCAACTTCTCCGTGTCAGGCGAGCCAGGCCTTTTTGCGCTGCCGTTTCCAGATCAGAGATCTTGGAGCGGGCCGTAGCCTGCAGTTCTTCGACAGCCTTGCGCCGGCTCGACAACTCGTGAGATGCAAGATCCTGAAGTGCATCACGCAATTCTTCCGCGGCCACCAATACGCGAGCCATGGGATCGCCGGAAGCCGATACCTTCTTCTTGCGTGATTTTTTCTTGCGGGTTTTCTTCTTGGAAGCCTTCTTCTTGGAAGCCTTCTTCTTGGAAGCCTTCTTCTTGGAAGCCTTCTTCTTGGAAGCCTTCTTCTTGGAAGCCTTCTTCTTGGAAGCCTTCTTCTTGGCTGCGGCAGCTACTACCGGTTCCTTGTTCGCCGCCGACGCCTCGCCCTCCGGTGCGCCCGATGCGCTTCCCGCGCCCGGCACCTGTTGTTCCAGCTTCGATTCTTCGCTCGTTTGCATGACGCTGACCTCCTTGGGTCCGATCAAATAAACATCTTCTTGCAGGTTGGCACGACGAGAGCGTCAATATCCGTCATGTACGATGCACTCCCTCGCGGCGCATACTACTCTGCCACATTTCAAGGGTACATAAAAGCCCTCTCAACAACGCCATCGATGTCGTCGTTGAACCGAACTCAATTCCTTCACCGGAAGCCGATCAATTCCCGGCAAGACTCGCAAACGCGAACATGCCATCGCATGACATGACCGACAGCGGAATCACACACCTGAATGACTGGTCGAACGCAGACTGAGTCAAGGCATGAAACACGTCCTTCACGCTTCGCCGTGAACGCGTAAAATGGCGCAACCGATCGGCACGGGCGAGACCCGGCCAATAGCAACGACATCAGAGAGCAGCTCGTGCCTGAACCCACCACCTTGCATGATGGCCTGCGTCCTTGCGGACTTGTGCGCAGACTGGCAGCAATGATCTATGACGGTTTGTTGCTTGTCGCCCTCTGGATGATCGCAGCGGCAGTGATCATCATTCCCGCCGGCCAGGTAGTCGAACCGGGATCGATCTGGTTCCAGACTTACCTGATGGTCATTGCCTGGATTTACCTGGCGATATGCTGGCGTCGCGGCGGCCAGACGCTGGGCATGAAGGCCTGGCGCATCCGCCTTGTCGGCAACCAGCACCCGGTCAGTTGGATGACTACCCTGGTTCGATTCATCGTGGCGATTGCATCGCTGTTCTGTTTCGGTCTCGGCCTGTTGTGGGCCCTGCTCCACCCGCGCAAGGCCACCTGGCATGATCTCGCCTCGAAGACATTCCTGGTCGTCGAACCAAAAGGCGGATCAAAGCCGGCGCAGCATGATCACACCGAGCGCGCCGATCACCAGTGAGGGCATCAGTGCCGACAGCCACAGCGGACCCGGCACGAGCATGCCCACGCCCTGTGCCAGTCGGCTGAGCACGAAGAACGCCAGCCCCAGCGTGACCCCGAAGAACAGATTGATGCCGCGACTCGAGTGACGTCCACCGCGAAACGCGAACGGCAGACTGACCAGGATCATGGCGAGTACGTTGAGCGGAAAGAACACACGATTCCACAAGGCCTGCTGGTAGGTGGCCGAGTCGAGTTCATTGACCTCGAGGAACTCGATCATCTCGTTGAGATCGTTGACCGAAAGCACACGCGGACGACTGATCACCGAGGAGAACAAGTCGTGGCTGAGCGTGGAATCCAGGGTCATTGCATCGTCGAAAATCACCCGCTCGGCAACGCGCTCGGTGAGATCGCGGGCATTGATCTGCCTGAGCATCCAGTTGTCACCATCGTGGGTCGCGGTCTCGGCACGAATGATGCGCTCCGGCCGCATTTCACGATCGACACGGTAAATGATCAAGTCACCGAACTCCGGCATATCGTCCCGGCTCCAGGCTGAGTGACCGATACGCAACATGTACTCACCGTCACGCAACCAAAGCGCACCATACCGCCCCAGGTGCACCTGGCCGGTCCGGGCCTGATCACGCTCGGCCCCGGCGCGTGCTTCCAGCTCCGGCACCAGGAATTCGCTGATCGACATCAGGATGACCACGCACAGCAGCACTGCACCCATGACGCTGACCAGTATCTGTCGACGGTCGAATCCGGCCGCGCGCATGGCCACCAGTTCATTGGCGGCCGCCAGCCCACCCAGGCCCAGCATGGTGCCGATCAGTGCCGCGAAGGGAAAGATGTCGTAGAGTCGGCGCGGCGTGGTCTGGGCCATGTACAGCACCATCTGCAGCGGACCGTAGTCACCGGTCAGCGCACGCGATTCGCGAATCAGCTCGATGATGGTGTAGAGACCGAGCAGCAACACGGCCACCAGGGCGATCCCCAACAGGACTGCGCGACCGATGTGACGACCGAGAATGCCGGGCATCACCATGATCGCCACTGCCTCCAGCACAGCATTGCGAGCAAGAGTCCCAGTGCACCGTGCACCGGCCACAACCCCGGCCCGCGCATCGCGCCCTGCTGTTCCATGACGATCAGCCCGGCATGAATGGCGTTGGAGTAGAGCAGGTAAAGCACCAGCGCAATGACGATACTGCCGAAACGCCCCTGACGCGGCAGGCGACTGGACAAGGGCAGCGCCAGCATGCCCAGCAAAAGGGCAGCAGCCGGAGCGGCCAGTCGCCAATGCCACTCGCGACGTTCATCCGGACTGTCCGGCCGCCAGAGCTGCGACAGCAACAGGCTGGCCTCGGTTTCCGAAACTGTCGTCTCGGGCACGGGAAGACGCAAGTCGTTGCGCGAAAAACTCACCTCGCGCACTTCACTCATGGCGGGCGGAAGGCCATGCTGAACCTGGCGCCCGTCGGTCAGGGTGAGGTAGCGAGCGCCATCCTCCGGGCTGGTCCACACACGACCTTCCCGCGCGGTCAGAACCTCGCCCACATCGCCATCCATGTGTTGAATGAACACATCCCGAAGACGTTCGCCGTCGCGCTCCACGCCACCCACGTAAATGGTGGTGCGCCCGCCGTCCATGCGGCCGAACTGTCCCGGCCGCAACCCGGCCACCATCGCGTGACGCGCCGCGTCCTCCATCAGTTGCCCGGTACGCTCGACGGCCATCGGCGCCAGCCAGCCGGAGATCAGCAGCAGCCCTCCACCCCACATGCCCGCCAGCACCAGCACCGGCCACAGCATGCGCCGGAAGCGCAGGCCGCTGCAGCGAAAAATGACGGTTTCGCTATCCTCCTGCAGGCGCCCGAAGGTCAGCAGCAGGCCGGTCAGCAAAGCCAACGGACCGACCAGCATGATCGCCTCGGGCATGCGCAGGCCCAGCAACAGCATCACGCTGGAACCGGGCAGCTGGCCCTGGGCGGCGTCGCCGACCAGCTCGGCCAGGAACAGGGCCACGGTCACGCCGAGAAAGACCAGCAGACTGAGAAAGCTCGCGGCCAGGCCCTGGCGAAGAATGTAGCGTTGCAGGATCAGCATTCAGATCACGGGCGCGGGCGGGTACAATCGCCCCTTGCCAAGAATTTCCGGGATTTCAAACCATGCAGTTTACTACTACCACCGCCAACGCGAGTGCCGTTGAAACCGATTGCCTGATTGTCGGGCTCGGCGTCGACCAGGAATTCGGACCCGCGCTCCAGCAACTCGACGAAGCCAGCAACGGCCGGCTCAGTCGACTCGACGAACGCAACGAACTGCCGCGATCGGCCGGCAAGACGCTGATGCTGCATGATCTCGACGGCGTGAAAGCCGCGCGTGTCCTGGTCACCGGCCTGGGCAAGGCCGAGAAACTCGACGGCATCGCCTACGTCAAGGCCACCCAGGCGGCCGGCAAGACACTGCGCCAGTCGCATGCCAGAAGCGCCTGCTGCCTGCTGGCCGAAGCCGAAGTCAAAGACCGCGACGCCAACTGGAAGGTGCGCCAGGCCGCCCTCGCCCTGGCCCACTCCGACTATATCTACAGCGCCACCAAGAAACCCAAGGATGACGCCGCGCCGGCCACCGACGAGATCCGTTTTCCGGCCGGCGACGGCGTGGAAGCGCAACTGGCCATCGCCAACGCGACTGCCGCCGGCATTCAGCGCTGCCGAGACCTCGGCGACCTGCCGCCCAACATCTGCACGCCCGTTCACCTGGCCGAAGTAGCCGAGAACATGGCGACCGAGCATGACGGCCTGGAAGTCGAGATCCTCGACGAGAAGCAGATGGCCGAACTCAACATGAATGCATTGCTGGCCGTCGGCCTGGGCAGCACCAATCCATCGCGTCTCATCCGGTTGAGCTGGAAAGGCGGCAAGGAAGGCGACGCACCGGCGGCCATGGTCGGCAAGGGCGTGACCTTCGATACCGGCGGCATCTCGATCAAGCCGCGTGATCTGATGGAACAGATGAAGTTCGACATGTGCGGCGCAGCGACCACCATCGGCGTGATGGAGGCCGTCGCCCGCCTGAAGCTGCCGCTNAANGTCGAGG
>SL_3KL_010_SEDDRAFT_10002371_pt1 | contig 17241 bp, 12 predicted proteins | sample SodLakKL_010_SED_2_FD_10381 | JGI IMG/M metagenome (IMG submission 10381) | reverse complement strand
GCGGCCCTGCATCCACCCCCCACGGAGGCCGCCACACCGGAGGCCGTCGCCGGATACGCCGGCGCCGACCTCCCTCCGGGACTGGGGACGCTTCGCCAGGAACGGATCTCGGTGGACCTCCGCAGGGGAGAGCTGCAGATGAGGCTCACCCCCCTCTCCGAATCAGTGACCCGCACCGCCGCTCCCGATACCTGGGAGCGCCTCTCGGCCCTGGCCCGCTCCCACCGGGAAATCTTTCGGCAGCAGACAGGCTCCGACCAGGAATTCCAACTCTTCCTGGTGGCCCTCTATTCGGAAACCGAGACCCTTCCCTTCGAGCCTGGAGCCCTCACCCTGGTGAGTCGAGGAGTGCGACACCGACCGGTGGAGATCCGGGGCCTGACTCCGGGGTGGGCCCAGCAGCGGGTCGGGGGCCGGGAGACCCAGATGGCGGTCTACGCCTTTCCCCCGCAGGTGGATCTGGAAGGAGAGCTGGCGGTGGAGTACCAGGACGTTCGGAGTCGAGGCTGGGACCGAGCCCTCCCCGAGATCCAGGCAGAGCGAAACCGGATCCGGGCGCGCAGCGGGGAGTGATGACCCCCCTTCAGGCGTCCCCTCGTCAGGCGTCCCCTCGTCAGGCGTCGATGCCGAACTTCTGGATCTTGCGGTAGAGCGTCCGCTCACCAATCCCCAGGAGTTCCGCCGCCTGCCGCCGGTTTCCGTCCACCTCCCGGAGGACCGCGCGGATGGCCTCCTCTTCCATCTCCTCCATGGTCATCCCGGGACGGAATCGGATCTCGCCGCTTTCGGCCTGGGCCCGGTCGTCGGTTCCACCCCCGGCCCGAGGCCCGCCCCCAGGTCCGAGGATGTCTTCGGAGCGAAGTTCACGCGCCTCCCCTTCCTGCATCTGGATTTCCGAGCGCCCCTGGGGAAGGCTCCCCCGAGGAGTCTTCCCCAGGGTACTCGGCGCATCCCGGGCCGTGGAGATCTCCACGGCGTCCTCCATTCGGTGGTCCAGATCCTCCCGGTAGGCGTCGAACTCCCTACGGAGTTCCTCCATGTCCACCCGGAGTTCCACCAGGGTCCGGAAAACGAACTCCAGCTCCGGCCGAAGCTCTCCTCGTCCCTCCTCCTCCAGGCGCCCCCGGCGCCCATCCGCATCGCCGCCCCCGGCCTGCCGCTGTCTCCCAAGGGCGGATGGGGATGGGGTTCCCTGCCACGGGACGGGAAGGAGGTTCCGCCCCTCACCGGCCCGTAGCTCCCGGGGAATGTCCTGGGGTCCGATCTTCCGGTTTGGAGCCAGGACCACCATGCTCTCCACCAGGTTCCGTAGCTCCCGGACATTTCCCGGCCACGCGTGGTTGACCAGGACCTCCATGGTCTCGGGGAGGAGTCCCGGGAACGGCCGGTCCATGCGCTGCGTTACCTCGCGGATGAAGTGGCGCACCAGGAGGGGGATGTCCTCCTTCCGTTCCCGGAGCGGGGGAAGCCGGAGGTCCAAGATGTTGAGGCGGTAGTAGAGGTCCCTCCGGAACTCACCCGTGACCACCAGTTGCCTCAGGTCCCGGTTGGTGGCGGCGACGATGCGCACGTCCACCTGGATGGGTCGCTCTCCCCCCACCCTCAGGAATTCCCGCTGCTCAAGGACCCGGAGGAGCTTCGTCTGGGTGGAGAGGGGCATCTCCCCGATCTCGTCCAGGAAGAGGGTGCCCTTGTGGGCCAGCTCGAAGAAGCCCTTCCGGGTGTCGATGGCCCCCGTGAACGCCCCCTTCTCATGGCCGAAGAGCTCGCTTTCCAGGAGGGTCTCGGAGAGTGCCGCCACATTCACCGCAAGGAACCCCCGATGGCGGCGATGAGAAAGGGCATGGAGACCCCGGGCCACCAGCTCCTTTCCGGTCCCGCTTTCCCCGGTGAGGAGGACGGTGGAATCCACCGGGGCCATCTGGACCACCCGCTCCAGCAACTCGCGGATCGCCTCCGACTCCCCCACGATCCCGGTGAGGTGCTGAAGCCGACGCCGCTCCACGGTCCGCCGACCCACCAGGGCAACCTCGTCAGGAGAGGGGTCCGGGCCGAAGACCTCCACCGCGCCCAGTTCCCGCCCCCGGACGCGGCCGCCGTCCCCGGGGAGAGCGGCAAAAAGGGGCACCTCACTCCCGGGACTCACCGAGTCCCGCCAGACTTCCCCCCCCTCCTCCCCCTCTCCGGTAAGGACCAGGAGCGCCGGGACCGGAGCGCCGCGCTCTGACGAGGGGGGAGGGGTACCGGGCTTCACCACCGAGGGGGGGGCAGGGAGATGGTCGGGGCCGGGGACGAGATCCACCCGGAAGCCTTCCGCCTGGAAGGCCTCCCGCAGGGCTCCCGCCAGGGGGAGCCGGTGGGTGGAGATGAGGACGACGTCGCTCATGGCCGGGGGTGGCTGGGGAGACCGGAACTCACCGGCGGATCGATCCCCCGGTGTAGAAGGGCGGGCGCTGGACTCTCCCGGGGATCTCCCGGTCCCGAACCCGGATCGCCACCGGCGTGTCCGGTTTCGCATGCTCCACCGGGAGATACGCCAGGGCGATCCCCTCTCCCAGGGAGGGACTCACCGTCCCGGAGGTGAGGGATCCCACTTCGGTGCCATCCACCACCACCGGGTACCCCGGGCGGGGAAACCCGCGATCGGCGAGTCGGATCCCGACCAAGCGCCGCTTTACCCCGGCCTCCTTCTGCCGGACGAGGGCCTCCCTACCCACGAAGGCACCCTTCTCCAACTTCACGATCCATCCCAGTCCCGACTCCAGCGCGGTGTGTTCCCGGTCCAGGTCGTTCCCGTAGAGGGCGTATCCCATCTCCAGGCGGAGGGTATCCCGGGCCCCCAGCCCTGCAGGAAGAATGCCTGCCGGGGCCCCCTCCTCCAGAAGGGTCCTCCAGACCATGGCCGCCTGCCCCGAGGGGAGATAGAGCTCGAAGCCATCCTCACCCGTGTATCCGGTACGCGCCACCAGCCCCTGAATCCCCGCAATCGACCCGTGGGCGCAGCGGTAGTATCCCAGGCCCTCCAGGTCCACATCGGTGACCCGGGCCAGGATCTCCTCCGCCCGAGGGCCCTGAAGGGCCAGGAGGCCATAGGCGTCGGAGCGGTCCTCGAGTTCCAACTCCCTTCCGCCGGCATGGGTGGACACCTGATCCCAGTCCACCGCCCGGTTCGCCGCGTTCACCACCAGGAGATACTCCTCGCTTCCGGTCCGGTAGACCAGCAGATCGTCCAAGACCCCCCCGTCCTCCTGGCAGAGGGCCGAGTACTGGGCCTGCCCGACCTCCAGGGTGGAGGCGTCGTTCACCGTCACCTCCTGCACCAGCCCCAGGGCGTCGGGGCCCGCCAGGTGGAACTCCCCCATGTGGGATACATCGAAGAGTCCGGCGGCCTCCCGCACGGCCCGGTGCTCGGCCTGAATCCCCGAGGGGTACTGGACCGGCATGGCATAGCCTGCGAAGGGCACCATCTTCCCCCTCAGACGGAGGTGCTCATCGTGCAGGGGCGTCTGCTTGAGTGCGTCGCTCATGGGCTCGGTCCTCCGGGTTCTCGGCAGGGGGGAGTTGGGGTCAGGTCATGAGGTGGAGGAGGAGTGCCTTCTGTCCGTGCAGCCGGTTCTCCGACTGGGAGAAGACCCGGGAGCGGGGCCCGTCGATGACCTCCGGGGTCACCTCCTCTTCCCGGTGGACGGGCAGGCAGTGGAGGAATACGGCAGAGGGGTCGGCCTCCTCCATGAGGGCGGTGGTGACCTGGAAGGGACGGAAGAGGGCGTGACGGCGCTCAACCTCTGCTTCCTGGCCCATGGACGCCCATACATCGGTGTTGACCGCGTGGGCCCCGGCCACCGCCTCCACCGGATCCCGGGTCAGGGTCACCGGAGCCGCAGCCCGGGCCCGGGCGAGGATCCCCGGGTCCGGTTCGCACCCCTCCGGCACCGCCAGGCGGAGCTCGAAGCCCAGAAGGGCCGAGGCGTTCAGCCAGGAGTTGGCGACATTATTGCCGTCGCCCACCCACGCCACCCGCAGGCCTCGGAGTTCTTCCCCGAACTCTTCCTGCAGGACCATGAGGTCGGCCAGGAGCTGACAGGGATGGACCCGGTCGGTAAGGCTGTTGATGACCGGAATCCCAGCGTAGGCCGCCAGCTCCTCCACCTCCTCGTGCTCGAACGTCCGGATCATGATTCCGTCCACATATCCCGAGAGGACCCGGGCGGTGTCGGCCATGGATTCGCCCCGTCCGATCTGGGTGTCCCGGTCGGAGAGAAAGATGGAATGGGCGCCCAGTTGGTGGAGGGCCACCTCGAAAGAGACGCGAGTCCGGGTAGAATGCTTCCGGAAGATGAGGGCCATGGTCCGGCCCCCGAGGGGCCTTCCGCCTCCCCCCTCCCCGGACTTGAGGCGCCGACCCAGGGCCAGCACCTCCAGGAGCTCCGACCTGGAGAGGTCGTTGAGCTCCAGGAAGTGGCGCAGGGGCGAAGGAGGGGGAAGAAGGTCCGTCATGGCTCAGAGAATGTACCGCCGGAGGTCCTCGTCCTCCACGATGGCCTCCAGATGCGAAAGGACAAAGGATCGATCCACGGCCACCGACGTCACCCCCGACTCGGGAAGGGCGAAGAGGACCTCCTCCAGAAGGGTGGTCATGACGGTCTGGAGGCGACGGGCCCCGATGTTCTCCATCCGATCATTGAGGCGTGCAGCGATCCGGGCGATCTCGTGCGTCCCGTCCTCGGAGAAGGTCAGCGTGGCCCCTTCGGTCTGGATGAGGGCCCGGTACTGGTGAAGGAGGGCGTTCTTCGGCTCGGTGAGGATCCGTACGAAATCCTTTTCGTCCAGGGACTTGAGCTCCACCCGGATGGGGAAACGCCCCTGGAGTTCAGGGATGAGGTCCGAGGGCTTGGCCACGTGGAAGGCCCCTGCGGCGATGAAGAGGATGTGGTCGGTCCGGACGAGGCCGTACTTGGTCTGGACGTTGGACCCCTCCACAATGGGGAGGAGGTCCCGCTGCACCCCTTGCCGGCTCACGTCGGGACCTGCCCCCCCCCGCTCCCCCGCGATCTTGTCGATCTCATCGAGGAAGACGATGCCCATTTCCTCGGTGCGGTCCATGGCCTCGTTCACCACCTCATCCATGTCCACCAGTCGGTCCAGTTCCTCCTGGATGAGGATCCGACGTGCTTCCCCGACTTTCATGGACCGACGCTTCGTTCTCCTGGGGAGCATCTCCTGGAGCATCTCGGTGAAGTTGTGGTCCATGGAGTCCATCCCCATGGGGATCATCATCCCGTCCAGGTTGGCCGTCTGATGGACCTCCATCTCCACCTCCCGGTCCTCCAGCTTCCCTTCCTGGAGGAGCTTTCGGAGCTTCTCCCGGGTCCGGGCCCTGCGCTCCTTCAGGGTGAGCTCCTCACGAGGGGCTCCACCGCCGGGGATCTCCCCGGCGCCCGTCCCGGCGCCCGTCCCGGCGTCCGTGGCATCGGCGGAGGCATCGGCGGGGCGGTCCGCTCCTGTTCCCAGTGGCGCCTCCGAGACGCCGGCGGAACCGGCGACGAAGACCCGGGGGGCATCGGAATCGGGAGCGGTCGATCCGGAGGGGGCTTCCGAGCTGCTCCCCGAACCCGAGGACCTGGAACCCGCACCCCCCTGAAGGTCCTGGAGTTCCTCCCGGGTGACCCGCTGGGTCTCCACCCGCATCTCCCCTCCTTCCGAAGTGGGGAAGAGGAGGTCCAGAAGCCGCTCTTCCGCAGCCAGCTCGGCCCGTTCCTGGACCTCGTCCTCGAGCTCGACCCGGACCAGGCTCACGGCGGTGTCCACCAGATCCCGGATCATGGACTCCACGTCCCGACCCACGTAGCCCACCTCGGTGAACTTCGAGGCCTCCACCTTGACGAAGGGGGCGCCGGCCAGCCGGGCCAGCCGACGGGCGATTTCCGTCTTTCCCACCCCCGTGGGTCCGATGAGGATGAGGTTGTTGGGCGCGATCTCCTCCCGAAGCTCCTCTTCCACCCGCTGACGCCGCCAGCGGTTACGGAGCGCGATGGCCACCGCCTTCTTCGCGGCGTCCTGCCCGATGATGTAGCGGTCCAGCTCCCCCACGATCTGTCGTGGAGTGAGCTCGTCCAGCCACTCGGGGGCCAGGGGATTCGCCGGCGAGTTCCCGTTGCCGACCCCTTCGCCTCCTCCAGCCTCCGGTGTCACCTCGACCTGGTCGGCGGTGGCGCCCTGCAAATCTTCTTCCTGCGTTCGGTCCGTCATTCAGAAACCCCTTCCCCGCTCCCGTCGCCCAGCTCCAGGAGAGTGATGCTGTCGTTGGTATAGATGCAGATTTCGGCGGCGATGAGGAGCGCCTCCCTGGCGATCTCCGCCGGGGACAGCTCGGTGCGGCTCCGCAGCGCCCGGGCCGCCGCCAGGGCGAAGGCACCCCCTGAGCCGATGGCCGCCACATCCTCGTCGGGCTCCAGGACATTTCCGTCCCCGCTCACGAGGAAGAGATGACCCCGGTCCGCCACGAGGAGAAGGGCATCAAGCCGGCGAAGGTACCGATCCATCCGCCAGTCCTTCGCCAACTCCACGCACGCCCGGGTGAGGTTGCCCGGGTAGCGCTCCAGCTTCTCCTCGAGCTTCTCGAAGAGGGTGAAGGCATCCGCCACCCCTCCGGCGAAGCCCGCCAGGATGCGGCCGCCCTTGAGGGTGCGCACCTTGGTGGCGGTCCCTTTCACCACCGTATCACCCATGGTGACCTGTCCATCGGCGGCCATGGCCACCTGGTCTCCCCGCCGCACCGCCACCACCGTGGTGGATCGAACCCGGGGGCGGGATCCATTCGAATTCGTCATCGTCATGACCTGGGATGAGCGCTCCGGTACACCCGCTGGAGACGCTCCTTTGAAGTGTGGGTATAGATCTGGGTCGTATTCAGGGAAACGTGACCCAGGAGTTCCTTCACCGCCATGAGGTCGGCGCCGCCATCCACCAGGTGGGTGGCGAAGGAGTGTCGGAGGGAGTGCGTGCTCACTCCGGCGCCCGCCCCGGCCTCTTCCAGCACCTTCCGGACCGACTTCTGGATGGTCCTCCGGGAAAGACGCTCCCCCCGGGGGTTCACCAGGAGGGGGCCTCTCCGGGAGGACGCTCCTGTCTCCTCCCTCCGGGGCTCGTAGCGTCGCAGCGCGCGGACCGCGGAACGGGTGAGGGGGACGATGCGCTCTTTGCGCCCCTTCCCCAGGACCTTGACCTGTTCGCCCACCACGTCCATCGCCTCCACGTCCAGGCCGTGGAGCTCCGCCAGGCGGAGCCCGCTTCCGTAGAGGAGCTCCAGGATGAGGAGGGAGCGGGTCCCTGGCAGGGTGTTGGCGGCCGCCCCGGCCTCGGCCAGGTCGAAGACCCGGTCGAGCTCCTGACGTCCCACATGCTCGGGGAGACGCCGCTCCCCCCGGGGAGAGCGGACCGTCCGGGCGGGGTTCCGCTCCAGGAGCTCCTCGGCGTGCAGGAATCGGAAGAAGGTCCGCACCGCGGAGAGTTTTCGCGCCAGGGTGCGTCGGGCCAGTCCTTTCCGTTCTCCCCACCCCATGAACGCCCGGAGGGTCAGACGATCCACGTCGCCCCAGCGCCATTCGGGTGTGCCGTAGTACCCCGTCAGGAAGTCCGCCAGATCCTGGAGGTCGCGGCGATAGGCCGTGAGGGTATGGGGGGCCAGTTGGCGCTCGTCGGCCAGGTGACGAAAGAACGCCCTGGAGGCCGCTTCGGCTTCGGTGGGCTCGATGGAATCGATGGGCTCGATCCGGGTCATGGCGCCTGCAGGGCCGCCGGGGAGGCCAGCCCCGCCCCCTCCATCCAGGCCGTGAAGTCCGCCTGGGCCCGCTGGGCCAGCATCTCCCGCTTCTTCACCTTGTCCCGGATCCGTCGCGGAAGGGGATCCACCAGTCCCCAGTTCGAGTTCATGGGCTGGAAGTGGGCCGGGTCGGCCTCGGCCATGTAGCGATAGAGGGCGCCGAGCATGGTGGTGGGGGGCGGCACCACGGGGGCCTCTCCCCGGAGGACCCGGTCCAGATTGATCCCCGCCAGAATTCCCGAGGCGGAGGACTCGGTGTACCCCTCCACCCCGGTGAGCTGCCCCGCGAAGATCATCTCGGGGCGATCCCGGAGGGACCCGTGCCGGGAGAGGCGGGACGGGAAGTTGAGGTAGGAGTTCCGGTGGATGGACCCCCAGCGGAGGAACTCGGCGTTCTCGAGCCCGGGGATCGTCCGGAACACCCGGGCCTGCTCCCCGATGCGGAGGCGGGTCTGGAATCCGACCAGGTTCCACATCTGCCCCGCCCGGTCCTCCCTGCGGAGCTGGGCCACGGCCCAGGGACGCTCCCCCGTGCGGGGGTCGGTGAGGCCGATGGGCTTCATGGGCCCGAAGCGGAGGGTCTCGGGGCCCCGGGAGACCATCACCTCGATGGGGAGGCATCCCTCGAAGTAGGGGACCTGGTCCCAATCATGCCCCCCCGAATGGACGTCTGCCCCGGCCACCGCCGCAACGAAGGCGTCATATTCATCCTTGGTGAAGGGGCAGTTCAGGTAATCGGCGTCCTGGTCCCACCGTCCCTGGGCGAAGACCACCGACTCGTCCAGCGACTCCCGGTCCACGATGGGGGCGATGGCGTCGAAGAAGGCCAGCCCCTCCTCCCCCAGCTCGGTGCGGATGGCTTCGGAGAGGGCATCGGAGGTGAGGGGACCCGTAGCGACGATGGCGGGCCCCGAAGGGATGGCCGTGACCTCCTCCCGGACGACGGTGATCCCGGGATGGGATTCCACCGCCTGGGTCATGGCCTGGGAGAAGAGGTGGCGATCCACCGCCAGCGCCGCCCCTGCCGGGACCTGGGCCACCCGGGCCGAGCGGAGGAGGAGCGATCCCAGCGCCTCCATCTCCCGCTTGAGCTGCCCGTGGGCATTGGAAGGATCCTCGCTCTTGAAGGAGTTGGTACAGACCAGTTCCCCCAGCCCCTCGGTCTGGTGCGCCGGAGTTCCCCGGACCGGTCGCATCTCCACCAGCCGGACCCGGCGTCCCCGATCGGCCAGTTGGAGAGCGGCCTCGCACCCGGCGAGCCCTCCGCCGACCACGGTGACCCCGAAATCGCTCCCGGCCTCAGCCACCCTTCTTCCCCCGGGTTCCGCCACTCCTGGCTGCGCCGCCCTTCGAGCCGGCGCCCTTGGAGGCACCACCCTTCGCGGCACCACTCTTCGCTGCGCCACCCTTGGAGGCCCCACTCTTCGGCCGCCCCCCCTTCGAACCGCCGCCCTTTCGCCCCTTCTTCCCCTTCCCCCGCTTGGCCGCGGCGGCCAGGAGCTCCACGGCCTCCTCCATCTCCAGCTCTTCGGGGTCGGCCCCCTTGGCCAGGGAGGCGTTCACCTCCCCGTCGGTGACGTAGGGACCGTAGCGGCCGTCCAGGACCTCCAGGGGCTTCCCCGTCTCGGGGTGCTTCCCCAGCTCCTTCAGCACCGCAGGGCCCTGCCTCTTCGCCAGGAGTTCCAAGGCCTCCTCCAGCGTCACCTCGAAGACCTGCTCGAATCGGTCCAGATTGCGATAGGTCCGCTCCCGATTCACGTAGGGACCATAGCGCCCCAACCCGGCCAGGACCTTCTTGCCGCTCTCCGGATCGGTCCCGAGGACGCGCGGGAGGGAGAGAAGCTTGAGGGCGAACTCCAGCGATGTCTCCTCCGGCTTCTGTCCTGAGGGGAGGGAGGCCCGAGGTGGCTTCTCCCCCTTGGCCCCCTCTCCGAGCTGGACGTAGGGACCGTAGGGACCGTCCTTCAGGAACACGGTTTCGCCGGAGCGGGGGTCCACCCCCAGCTCCAGGTCCTGGGACGCCTCCCCCGGGCCGTCCAGGGAGCGGGTACTCTGGCACTCGGGATAGGCGGAGCAGCCCAGGAACCGTCCGAATCGGTTCCATTTCACAAGCATGGGACTTCCGCACTTCTCACAGGTCTCTCCCTCGGCGGCCAGGATCTCCTTCACGATCTCGTCGGAGGAGGCCTTCCCCTTCTCCAGCTGTCCCCGGAAGTCGGGATAGAATTCCTCCAGGACATCCCGCCAGTCCGCCTCTCCATCCTCCACCCGGTCCAGCTCCCCCTCCATGCGGGAGGTGAACTCAGCCTGAAAGAGATCAGGAAAGACCCGGATGAGAAGCTTCACCACGGTGTCGCCCAAGGGAGTAGGAACGAACCGACGTTCCTCCATCTCCACGTAGCCCCGATCCTGGATGGTGGAGAGGATCTGGGCATAGGTGGAGGGCCGGCCGATCCCCTTCTTCTCCAGCTCCTTCACCAGGGAGGCCTCGGAGAACCGGGGCGGGGGCTGGGTGAAGTGCTGCCGGGGCTCCAGCCGCCGGAGGTCCGCCGTGTCCCCCTTCGACAGATCGGGAAGGGGCTCCAGGTCGTCCAGGCGCCGATGCTCCCCGGCCTCGGTGGCCTCTCGATACAGGCGGGTGAACCCGTCGAACTTCACCACCGATCCCGTGGACCGGAAGGTGTAGTCCCGTCCCGACGGTCCAGTGAGCTGGAAGTCCACCGTGGTGGTGTCGTAGATGGTGGGGGACATCTGGCCCGCCACGAACCGCAGCCAGATGAGCTCATAGAGCCGCGCCTCTCCGTCCTCGAGGTAGCGACGAGCCTCATCCGGATGGATGGAGGGGTCGGTGGGTCGGATGGCTTCGTGGGCCTCCTGGGCCCCTCGCTGCTGCTTTCCGGCCCAGAGGCGGGGACTGGAAGGAAGGTACCGGTCCCCGAATTCCGACTGGACCCACTTCCGGGCACCGGCCACGGCCTCGCCGGACACCCGGGTCGAGTCGGTCCGCATGTAGGTGATGAGGCCCACGGCGCCGCGACCTCCCAGATCCACACCTTCATAGAGGCGCTGGGCGGAACCCATGGTGCGCCGGGCGGAGAAGCGGAGCCGCTTGGCCGCTTCCTGCTGAAGGGTGGAGGTGGTGAAGGGGGCGGGCGGGTTCTTCCGCCGCTCCCGGCGCTTAACCTCGGAAGCGGTGAAGGGGAGATCCTTCACATCCTCCACCACCCCGGTGGCTGAGTCCTCGTCGCCCAGGGTGAAGGAGCGTCCCTGGATCTTGTGGAGCTTCGCCTCGAAGGGCTGCTCCGCCTTCTCCAGATGGGCGGTGATGGACCAGTATTCCTCGGCCTCGAAGCGGCGGATCTCGTCCTCCCGCTCGCAGATCAGCCGGAGGGCCACCGTCTGGACCCGTCCTGCGGAGAGCCCGGGACGGATGGGTTTCCAGAGGAAGGGAGAGGCCTGGTATCCCACCAGCCGGTCCAGGATGCGCCGGGCCTGCTGCGCCTCCACCTTCTTCATATCCAGTTGCCCCGGGTTGTCCAGCGCCTGCTGGACGGCCCGCTTGGTCACCTCCCGGAATTCCACCCGTCGGAACCGCTCCGGATGCTTCTCGAAGCCCAGCTGTTCCGCCACATGATAGGCGATGGCCTCCCCTTCCCGATCCGGGTCGGTGGCCAGGATCACCTCATCCGCCTTCTTTGCCCGTTTCTTCAGGTCGGTGAGGATCTGCCCCTTGCCGCGAATGGTGACGTACTTGGGCTCGAAGCCCTTGTCCACGTCCACCCCCAGCTCCTTCGTGGGCAGGTCCCGGACATGCCCCACCGAGGCCGCCACGTCGAATCCCCGCCCCAGGTATTTCCCGATGGTGCGGGCCTTCGCAGGCGACTCCACGATGATGAGTCGGCGTCCGTTGTCCTTCGTTGCCATTTCCGGTCCTGCCTGCATCCCGCCGGCCCCCGAGCGAGGGTCGACGGAAAGGGATTCGAATCGGTGGGTTGAGCCCACCGGATAATGTTCAGGGGCGGCCCCGTCCTCACTCGCGGAGGGGCCGCCCCGGTTCGTTCTCCATGCGACGGAGGATCCTCGTCGCCACCTCCTCGGCGGAGCCGACGGCGGTATCCACGCTCCAGGTCGCCTGTCGGTAGAAAGGCTCCCTCTCCTCCAGGTGGGCTCGGGCACGGGCCTGGGCTTCCGGCCCCTGCAGGAGCGGGCGGGTGTTCCCCTGGGCCCGGACCCGCTTCAGTGCCGCGGCCGGGGACACCCGAAGCCAGATGGAAAGGGTCCCCGGATCGAGACGCTCCATCCGTCCGGGCCGACAGGGCCACCCGCCGCCGGAGGCCAGCACCACCTGGTCCATGGCCAGGAGTTCCACGGCAATCCGGGACTCCAAGGCCCGGAAGGCAGGCTCTCCATACGCCTTGAAGATCTCCCGAATCTCATCGCCCAACCGGCGCTCGATGACATGGTCGAAGTCACGGAAGGCCCACTCGAGGCGATCGGCAAGGATGCGCCCCACCGAGGTCTTTCCACTCCCCATGTATCCCACCAGGAGAATCCGGCGCCAGCCTTCCGTCACATGACCTCCCGCCCCCCCCATTCACGTTGGGTGAGGTACGCGAGGTATCCGTCGAAGTTCCGGCGAAGCTCCTCCACTGAATCCCCCCCGAACTTCTCCAGAAAGGCGTCAGCCAGGACCAGGGCCACCATGGCCTCTCCCACCACCGCTGCTGCCGGGACGGCGCATACATCGCTTCGTTCGGTGGCGGCCTCGTCCGGATCGCCCTTCCGGAGATCCACCGAAGGGAGGCGGTTCTTCATGAGGGTGGAGATGGGCTTCATGGCGGCTCTCACCACCACGGGCGTTCCGGTGGTGACGCCCCCTTCCACGCCCCCCGCCCCGTTGGAGGCCCGGGCGAATCCCCCGGTGCGGTGATCGTCGTCGTCGCGAAGGATCCCGTCATGGACCCGGGAGCCGGGGCGCCGGGCCCCTTCGAATCCCAACCCGATTTCCACTCCCTTGATGGCCTGAATGCTCATCATGGCGCCGGCCAGTCGGCCGTCCAGCTTTCGATCCCAGGCCACATGGCTCCCCAGCCCTACCGGAACCCCGGTGGCTACGACATCGAAGGTCCCTCCCAGGGTGTCCCCGGCCTCCTTGGCCTCATCGATGGCCTCAATCATCTTCGCCTCGGCCTGGGGATCCAAGGTGCGGACGGGGGAGGCATCGGCGGCCAGGTTCAGATCCTGGGGAAAGGGGTCGGGATCTCGGGCCTCCACCGCCCCGATGGACCGGACGAAGGACCCCACCTGGATCCCGAACTCGGCGAGGAGGCACTTGGCCACCGCGCCACAAGCCACCCGGGCCGCCGTCTCCCGGGCCGAAGCCCGCTCCAGGATGTCCCGGGTGTCCCGACGATGGTACTTGAGCACGCCCACCAGGTCCGCGTGCCCCGGCCTGGGAAGGTACATGGCGCGGAGGGCCTTGGGATTTCCCTCGGGGTCCGGTGGAAGGGGGCTCATGGCCACGGTCCAGTTCTCCCAGTCCCGATTCCAGATCACCATGGATAGCGGGGACCCCAGGGTCTCCCCCAGGCGGATTCCGGAGAGAAGGTCGACCCGATCCGACTCGATCTGCATCCGTCGACCCCGGCCATACCCCTGCTGCCGCCGGGCCAACTCCGGATCCACGTCCCGTTCCATCTCCAGGGGGAGCCCGGCCGGGATTCCCTCCAGGAGGGCGGTAAGGCCCTTCCCGTGGGACTCGCCGGCAGTGCGAAAGGAGAGAAGGCGCAGGAAGCTCATGGCGGGTAGGTCTGGGGTTGCAGCCGAGGCCGGCAAGGAGGAGGGGCGTCCGGATCCAAAAGGTGACGCCCGGTCCGGAGCGTGTCCAGACCGGGCGCCTCCTGGCCTCGCAGGTGGAGGCCGACGGGAATCAACGAAAGGATCGCGGTTGGGATGGCGCCGATCCGCTTCGCCCCCACGGGTCCAGGGCGGCCCCGAAGCCTCCGACCCCGGAAGGCGGCGGTTCCCAGAAGAGGCGCACCGTGTCCGCCGCCATGTTCCCGATGGTATCCTGGGCCGTGGCGATGAGATAGTAGGCACCTCGGGGCGCGCTGGACGCGGAGATGGGACCCAGCACCCCCGCCAGGGTCCGGGGCTGGATCACCGGCGGGTCCTGTGGGAAGAAGTTCACCGGAGCTGCCAGCGCCTGGACCGAAAGGGTCCCGTCCAGCGCACTTCCGGTGATCTGCTGCGCCTCGAGGGTGACGAACCGCACCCCGGTCTGCACCAGTCCCTGGAGGTCCGAGACCCGGACCCGCACCGTGTCGATGGAAGCGGGCTCCACCACCTGGTCCTGACTGTAGTCCAGGATGGTCACCTGGGGAGGGTTCACATCGTGACGGAGCTGCATGAGACGCTCCCCGGTGGACTCCTGTCCCGAGGCGTCCCACGCCGTCACCACGATGCCCAGGGTTTCGGAAGCCACCTGGGGGCGGCCATCCTCGGACGGCGGGGTGTACACCAGGTACCGGGAGATGGTGGTGTCTCTCGGAAGGGTGAGGAACTCCGCCTCCCTCGACCCGAACCGGGGCACTCGAACCTCAGTCCCCAGCTCTGAATCCCCCTGGATGGCCAGTCCCTGGATGCGCACCCGCTCTACCCCGTTGTTGTCTCCGACACGCACAGTGACCAGCACGGAGTCACCGGCCACGACGAAGGACCCGCTGGCCGGAGCCAGGAAGTGGATGACCGGCGGAAGCGCGTCCACCAGGGCCAGCGCCTGGGTATCGAGGATGCTCCGATTCCCGTCCAGGTCCAGGGCGAAAGGCACCAGGACATAGCCGCCGCCGGGGGGAAGGGTTTCTGGAACGGACCAGGTGAAGGAGGCGGCATCACTGCGCCCCGAAGCGTCGATGGAATCGGCGAAGAGGACCACCGAGTCCGGGGAAAGCACCCGAACACCCAGCCGCTGAAGGCCCATGTTGTCCGTGGCTGCGACATGGATGCGGGCCTCCCCGCCCAGCTCCGGGGACGCCGGGGTGACCGTGGCCGTGACCTCAGGCGGAGCCGCGTCCTGGATCCGGATCCGCCGCTCCACCAGCGGCGAGATGTTGCCGTTCCGGTCCACCGTCAGGGCGCTCAGCGTCGCCAGGGTGTCGGTGACCTGCAGGGGGATCTCGAAGCTGAACTCCGCTGAAAGGTCCACCTGTCCGGTCTCGGCCTCCGCCCTCCGCTCGCCCGAGAAGGCTCCAACCCGGAGCATCACCTTGAGGGAGTCCAGGGGGGCCACGCCCACCGCCCGGACCGTGACCCGCAGGGCCTCCCCCGAGGGGGACGGCGACGGGGCCTCCAACTCCACGATCCGGGGCGCGGTGGTCACAGGCTGGAAGGCGTTGGACCCGTCACAAGCCCATGCCCCCAGCCCCACCCCCACCGCCACGATGGCCAGTAGGCTCCGTCGTCCCATCCCACTCCGCGGATCTCTCACTCGGTTCCCCATGGTCCGGCTCCTCTCGGGCGGTCAGCGCCGGTTGATCTCGGGAGTGACCAGGATGATCAGGTCCCGCTGATTTCGGGATTCCCGCGTGAGGCGGAAGAACCGGCCCACCAGCGGAAGGTCCTTGAGAAGAGGGATCCCCACCCTGAGCTCCTGGACCTCGGTGACGGTGAGGCCGCCGATGACGATGGTCTCCCCGTTCTCCACCAGCACCGAGGTCTCGGCCTCCTGGGTGTTGAAGAGGAGCCCAACCCCCACATCGGGGGTGAATTCCACCCCGGACCGCTCCGCCCGNATGTTCATGAAAATGAGGTCCCCCGTGGTGACCTGCGGGGTGACCTCCAGCACGATCCCCGTCTCCTGGAACTGGATGGTGGGGGGCTGGAAGAAGATCTCCCCCGTCTGCACCTGCTGCTGGAGGATGGGGGTCCGCTCCCCGACCAGGATGCGGGCCTGGGTGTTCTCCAGGACCCGGATCTGTGGCGCGGCCTGGATGTCCGACAGGTTCACCGACGCCAACGCCTCCACGAAGGAGAGGAGGGTATGGCGACCCAGGACCAGGGAGGTGAGGAACTGCAGAGAGGGACCCACGACCCGCTGATTCGCGTTCCCCAGCGCCGCGATGGAATTTCCGCCCAGGGAGACCAGGTTCGTGCCGGTGGGCTGGGTCTCGAACTCCCCATCGGGGAGAGCCCGGACAGCCGGGAAGGCGGCGCCGAACTGATTCCCCCGGGAGTCCTTCAGGTCGTAGACGACGCCCAACTCCTCGAGATCGGTCCGGTTTACGAAGATGATCTTGGCGGAGATGGTGATCTCCGGGGTCTGGATGTCGATCCCGCCGATGAGATCCTCCACCTGGTCCAGCACCCGGGGGATGTCCGTCACCACCAGCGTGTTGGTGGATCGGGAGACGGAGATCCGGCCCCGATTGCTCAGGAGGGTCTGGATGGGGTCCTGGAAGTCCTGGGCCTGACCGAAGGAGATCCGGAAGGGCCGGGTGACCAGGGGTTCCACGTCGGCGCGACGGGCCAGTTCGTCCAGGCGGTCCACCCGGATGATCCCGGAAGCCGCCTCCTCGGCGGCGAGCCCCTGGGACTCCAGGATGGCCTGGAGGGCGATGTCCCAGGGCTGATCCCGGATCTCAGCGCTCACATTCCCGGTGATGCCCGATCCGGGAATGATGGAGCGCCCGGAGAACTCGGAAAAGGTGAAGAGCACCTCGCGGAGGGGAGTCTCGGAGAAGGAGACGGTGATCCTCCGGGAGAGGTCCTCGGAACGAACGCCGGCCCAGGAAGGCGCCCGGGACCGACCCACGGGGACGCCGGCAGCCGCCACGGCCTGGGAATTGCCATTTCCGGGTCCGAACCCAGGGGCAGGGGCAGGGTCGGGCGCCTCGGCCCGCCAGGGCTCGAAGCGGTCCCAGAGGTTCTCCAGGGAGATCCGCACGAACCCCGGACCGGAGAGAACGGCATACCCCACAAGGGCCTCCATCTCCAACGTCACGCGGACCACGTCCTCACCCACATGGGCAGCCCGAATCTCCCGGATTCCTCCCCGGTCCAGGGCACGGAAGGCCTCGGCGGCGAGTTCCGAGCGGGCACCCAGGAGATCCACCACGATCCGGTCCGGACCCTCCATGGTGAAGTCCCGGGTCTCCACCTCACCTTCGATCCCCAGTACCACTTCCGTCCGATCCCCGGACGGAATGACCTCGAGTCCCGTGAGGAAACTCGAACGAGCCGCCACCTCCGCCGGCGGCGCGGCCACCGCCACCGGGGCAGGCCCCACCGTGGGGTCGGAGCCGGGGTCCGTGGCACCCGGAGGCGCCGGCGAGATCCCGGAAAGACCCGCGCCCACCAGCAGCGAGGTCCAGAACACCATATGTGGGGTCATGCCGAACCTCCGTTCCGCCCGTTTCCGTCGG
>SL_3KL_010_SEDDRAFT_10002370_pt1 | contig 17241 bp, 15 predicted proteins | sample SodLakKL_010_SED_2_FD_10381 | JGI IMG/M metagenome (IMG submission 10381) | reverse complement strand
GTATAAGCGCTGCACGGTCTTCTGGCTAACGCTAATAATAAAGCGAAGACGGCAGGCAGGAACACCCAGGCAGAAGTACCATATAATTTAAGTTATCATTTACCATAACTTGCCCAATTACCATAACTTATAAGTTGACTTGTACATACACAAATTACTATTATTCAGAAAATAAATTTTTCATGTTATGAAGAAAAGTCGTTCATTGATCATAATGTCAGCTTTAAGAAGAGACATCAAAAACAAAATATTATACGGGATAAAAGCACCCCTAAAGTTTGAAAGAATATACGTTAAGACAGAGGAGATAAAGAAAAGAATCTATGGTATAGATTACAGTGAATCAGCTCTAATATTTAACCATAAATGGCCAACAGAGAGAGAGATTCTAATAATGGAAGAGGAATATACAAAGTTAATTGTGAATAAATATGAGAATGACCTATCATGGGAAGAATCCGGTTATATTGAGAATCGGATGAGCATGATAAAAAAAGGGTTTTTACGAGATGGTGTGATATCAAAAGAAATCATACTTAATCGCTGTAAATCTTGGGATGCTATTTACAATGAGGTAAAAAAAACAGGACGAATGAAATCAAGAAAAGACATCGATAAATACCCATTCAGAGAAAGGGGGGGGATAATGATTTCAATTTCCGATAAGGGTGAACTTATCAAAACTGGACAGGGTAATCATCGACTTCTCATTGCAAAAATTCTGAACGTTCCTGTTATTCCTGCTCAAATAGGTTTGGTACATGTTAACTCTATGGGCATACTAAATGAAATTAGAGAGTTTAGTAAAGAATATACAGAAACATTATCATCTTGTTAATTGAAGTATTTTATTCTTCATTTAGTTTTTATGAAAAACTTATGAGCAGTTTTAAAATATTAATTATTACTCCAAAAATGAATACTGGCGGGGCAGAACGTGTTGCGTCACGTTTGTCTTATCATTTTGACAATAAATACAACACTAATGTTCTCTCATTAAATTCAGATAAGATTGATTATGAATATAGTGGTAACATTATAAAATTATACCTAAGCAATCATAAGAGTAAGATAACACGTATTTACACGACTGTAAAAGCAATTTATCTTGTAGCATACTATAAAAAGAAATATGAAATCGACCTAACCATAAGTTTTATAGGAAAACCTAATATTGCAAATTTAATAACAAGCAAATATGGTATATGTATACCATCAATAAGAACTTATATCAGGAAGCCACGTAACTTAATATGGCGAAAAATTCAAAAAATATATATCAATAAACTTTATAATAGAGCTGATAAAATAATTGCCGTATCTCAAGGGGTCAAAGATGATATGGTCGACTACTTTAACATAGAAGAAAAAAAAATACAGGTCATCTATCCCTATGTAGATTTAAATGATATAAAAAAACAAATCAATGAAAAAATTGAAGAAGAATACCATTTGTTATTTAAAAAAAGAGTCATCATTACTGTAGGGAGATTGACTTACGACAAAGGACAATGGCATTTAATTCGTGCATTTAATTTCATAAAAAGAGCGCAACCTGATGCCCAGTTGGTAATTGTTGGCAGGGGAGATATGGAAAGTAAACTACAAAAATTAGCGCATTTATCTCCCTATGAAAAAGACATTCATTTTTTTGGATATAAAAAAAATCCCTTCAAATACATTCACGCCTCTACAGTATTTGCTTTTCCATCATTAGTAGAAGGCTTCGGCAATGCAGTATTGGAGGCAATGGCATGTGGAAAACCAGTAGTTTCTTCTGATTGTGCTGTTGGACCACGTGAGATCATTGTTGGAACTGAATATCCATCTCAAACTTCAAAAAATATTGAATATCACAATAATGGAGTTCTTGTGCCTGTTTGTGATGGAAAACTCTATGAAAACAATGAAGCTTTATCGTTTGAAGAGGAGCTGCTTGCTAAAGCAATAATTAAGTTGTTAAAAGACAATATAAAAAGAAACACACTTGAAAAAAATTCTCTTGAAAGAGCTAAATATTTTGATAAAGATAATATTGTCAAAGAATGGGAAAATATTGTGTGTGAATTTAACAGATGAATTATTATTAAATTCAATAGAGTGAATCATTCATCAACAAACACTAGCAAAGTAACAGAGATCTATGGAGTGGCGGGCTCTGGAAAGAGTACATTTGTATTAAAACATAATGAATATGAATCTTTGCAACTTATAATATATGTAAAGATTATTATTTTTATTTGGGCATTTATTTCTAACATAGGTAATATTTATAGAATAAATAGAGCAGTAAGTAGTCTTAAATATTTTCGAACATTATGTTTTCTTTTTTATAAAAAAGAAATGATTACCTATGTTAAGAAATATAAAAATGGATCTTTTATATATGATCAAGGGCCTATTTATAATTACGTTTCGTTACGCAAAAAAATATGCAAACAGCATGAAAAGTTAATACAGAAAGAACTGAATCAGATCTTTGAAAGTATTAAAAATCAACTTGATGATACCATATATCTAAAATGCGACATAAATGCAGCACTTAACCGGGTCATACTCCGACAGAAAGATCACAAGTATAAAAAAATTGTCTGGGAGAAAGCATTAAGCGATATAGCTTTATGGGAAGATGAATATGAGAGAGTTGCAAAATTACTTTCATCCAAGAAAATAATATCACTTAATCATGAACTATTTGCGACTATTAAAGAACATACTTGAAATTATAAAACATAAGTTTATTAATTCATCAAAGAATATTTATTTACTATACATGTAGCAAGATAATTACAACAGTTTTCGACTTATGAAAAAGAAGGTCTATATCGGTATGAGTGCCGATTTTGTCCATCCCGGACATCTGAACATTATCCGTGAAGCCTCCAAACTTGGAGAACTTACCGTCGGTTTATTGACCGATGATGCCATTGCTACCTACAAACGGCTTCCTTATCTTGAGTTCGAGCATCGAAAAATTATCGTGGAGAGTCTTAAGGGGGTTGCTCATGTAGTTCCTCAATATCATATGGACTACAGACCCAACCTCAGAAAGTTGAAACCAGACTATGTCGTCCATGGTGACGACTGGCGCGAGGGCCCTCAAAAGAAGACGCGTCAACAGGTAATCGATACCTTGAAGGAGTGGGGGGGGGAATTGGTCGAATTTCCATATACAAAGGATATTTCCTCAACAAAATTGTATGAAGCCATGCGGGAAGTAGGAGTGACTCCCGACCTGCGCCTCAAAAGATTGCGCAGGTTGATCAACTCAAAAAAAATTGTCCGTATTATCGAGTCTCACAGCGGTCTTTCCGGATTGATAGTAGAACACACCAGCATTGATGATAAAAACCATGTTCCGCAGGAGTTTGACGGAATGTGGGCAAGCAGCCTTACCGATTCCACAATCAAGGGAAAGCCGGATATAGAAGCCGTCGACATCTCGGCCCGGCTATCCAACATCAACGATTTGCTGGAGGTTACAACCAAGCCCATTATTTTCGATGGAGATACCGGAGGAAAAGTCGAGCACCTCGGTTTCACCATTCGTACACTCGAACGGCTTGGTGTTTCAGCCATCATCATAGAAGATAAGGTGGGACTCAAAAAAAATTCCCTTTATGGCACGGACGTACCCCAGGAGCAGGATACGATCGAGAACTTTTGTAATAAAATCAAAGTGGGGAAACGGTCTCAGGTTACCGAGGATTTCATGATTATCGCACGCATTGAGAGTCTTATCCTCAAAAAGGGCATGGCCAATGCTATTGAGCGCGCCCATGCTTACATAGAAGCCGGGGCTGACGGGATCATGATTCACTCCAAAGAGAACAAACCTGATGAAATTTTCCGATTCTGCAGAGAATTCAGCTGTTTTGAGGAGTCCATACCACTGGTGGTGGTTCCATCAAGCTATGATACCGTTTATGAAGACGAACTGGCCGATGCCGGTGTAAACATTGTAATCTATGCCAACCAGCTGCTGCGCAGCGCTTATCCCGCTATGGTCGCTACTGCCAAAAGCATTCTTACTCACAAACGCGCTTACGAAGCTAGAGACAAAATGATGTCGATAAAAGACATTCTCAACCTGATCCCCGGTAGTAAATAGGACCAAAAGCCAGCAAGTATGAAAGCAGTGTGTTTTGTAAATGGATTTCGTGCGAGGATTGTTCAAGAGGCCGGCGGACTTGATGGACTTGACAGGCTATTTGACATATTTGTTGATCCCTCTTCGTTTATGAAGCCATGGGAGAAGCAGAGAGCGTTTGAAGACTCCCTGTCACATGAAAAACTGGTTGCGGTCAATGATGAAAACGAATTGGCAGCATTAATCAGAAAGCATGGCATAACCTATTTTCTGTTCATCGGCTTGGAGGATTCCAGGAAAATTAGCGAAGTGCTGAAGCTGATCGCCACACATAATGCAGAATATGGCATTTTAAATATCCGAAAGGATTTCTATAACTTTTTCTACCCGAACAGATCCAACACCTTTCTCGGCAGATTAAAGAAAGGTCTGGAAAAGATTAAAAAAAAAGTGATAGCTTCGATAAGATCATTTGGGTTGCCGGCTCCGAGCCACCTCATCACAAATGAACCCGGGGTATTGACATATCCAAAAACAAACCGTAAGACGATCATAAAAACTGTAAATTACAGGGATTATTACCTGTCAGCAAATTATACAGAGAGGCCAATAGAAGAAAAGTATGCCGTATTTCTTGATCAGGCATACCCTGACTTCTTCAGTAGTTCGCATGGGATTGACAGAACCATCAAATTCTATACTGAAGAAAAGACAAATCTGTACTATGAACTTGTCAACGGCTACTTGAATAATCTGTCAAAAATGTTGGAACTGAAGATCGTGGTTTGCCTGCACCCGAATAGTCCGGGTAACCTGAAGAAACGTTTTCTGAATGAGTTTACAACAATCAAGTACGAAACAGGAAAATATGCAAAATATGCTGATGTTATCGTAACTCATGATAGCAATACCGTTTCTTACGGATTCATGTACGATGTAAAAACTGTAATGCTGTTATTTGAAAATGCAATGCCCGTGACAAGCATACAGGACATTGAAATGAAGGCAAGATTATTGGGAATTACGTTGCACTATTGGCCATCTGACGAGATCTCATTTGAAGAAATCAAACCCCCAACAAACGCAACAATCAGGAATTTTTTCTTGCCAAATAAAAAAAGCATTTCATTGATTGACGATATTGAGCAAGTTGTGAAAAACATATGAAACGAACATGGCAGCCTCTGGTTGACACACAGGGGAATGATCAAATCCTGCCATGTAAGTTCATTCTGTCCATATGAATCTTAATTGATTTAAACAGATGAACCGAAGGTCGTGAAGCGCTATGTCCATGACCGGGCATGCCCCCGACACACAGGCGCATGATTAAAATGTCATGGACATTCTATGTGACCTAATGAATCAAAGATTTTAAACATATGAAAATAGTGCTTCTTTAGAATCAGAAAAAACATACGTAACAATAGGAACAAGATCATTGTATTAATCGCGAGAAATTTTTCAACGAGTTTCGTCAAGATTTTAGATATCGCAATATTGCTTTCAGATAATTACAGAAGTCATAATGCGCATTTTATTTATCGAAAATAGTTTTCAGAAAGGAGGATCTTTTCAGTCTTTGAACCTGATTGCCGAAAATCTGGTTCAGGATCATCAAATATCCATTGTATATTCCCATTACAAGAGCCATGAACACGTAAAGAAGGACAAAATAAATTACGTTTATGTAAAGGATGCCCGGGGATTATTGAATTTCTCAAGCCGGGTGTTGTTTAAATTAAACGATCATGCCGGATTGAACCTGATCGAAAAGGCAGGTTCGTATTTTGAATCCTTTCGGATACGGCAGTATAAAGACATTATCAATCGTCTCAATCCGGATCTTATCGTATTCAATAACACACCCTACATCGATCACAAGTTTATCAAGGCATCATCCGGGTACAGTTGCAGAAAGATCTGTCATCTCAGGCTAAGCAACAAGAAATCCATTTTTAATCAGAGGGGTTTCAGGGACATTATTTCGACAGAAATTGATCGATTTATTGCAAACTCTCATGCCGTGAAACAGTCCTGGGCCGGAGAGTGGGGAATAGAGGAGGACAAAATTCACGTTATCCACAATGCCGTGCATGATATTAAAGAAGACGTGTCGGCCGCCATTGTAAACCAAATCAAAGAGAGAAATAATACTGTCAAAGTTGCCTGTATCGGAAGGATCAACGATGAAAAAGGGCAGGAGTTTCTTCTGGAAACACTGCTGAGAAACAGGAACATCCTTAATGAGGCAACGTTCTTCTTTATTGGTGATGGTCCGCTCACCGGGAAATTGAAATCAAAGACAAAATCGCAGGGTCTCAAAGAAGAAATCAGATTTCTTGGCAATGTGCCAAATGCGCGCAACTATCTGCCGCTGTTTGATATGACGATTCTCCCTTCCCGGTGTGAACCCTTTGGCAATGTCATATTGGAATCAATGCAGGCTGGGGTTCCGGTTATTGCAACAGACTGTTGCGGACCAAAGGAAATCATAACCGATGGTCACGACGGTATCCTGGTGCCCTATGGAGATCACTCCAGGTTGCTGGATGCCATTCAAATGTTGAAAAACGACAAAAAACTTGGCAGTTTCATCAGCAATAACGCCATGATTACGTTTAATGACAGGTTTTCCAAACAGGAGTTTATGCGGAAATTGACGCACGCCTATTTTGAATGATCGGTCAGTGTCATGAATGATTTTGCTCGTGCTGACATTCCTCAATAATTAAAGTGCATGAACCATAGAATGAAGACGGTATATGTATGCATGGTGGCCGATATGTTCCACGCAGGTCACATGAACATCATCAATGAAGCGGCTAAACTGGGTGAAGTTACGGTTGGCCTTCTCACGGATGAAGCGGTTGTAGCATACAAACGCCTTCCTTTCCAGGACTACAACCAGAGGAAGCTGGTGCTTGAAAACCTGAAGGGAGTTGACCGGGTTGTTGCTCAACACCAGCTTGATTACAGGCCCAATCTCAGGAAATTCAAGCCGGATATCGTTGTTCACGGTGATGATTGGCGCCAGGGTACGCTCAACGAAACCCGGCAACAGGTAATTGAAGTGCTGAAGGAATGGGGCGGACAGCTGGTGGAAGTGCCGTACACAAAGGGCATTTCCTCCACCAAGCTTAATAATGCGGTAAAAAAGCATGGTGTGACCTCTGAAATGCGGCTTAATCGCATGAAAAGGTTGATCCATACAAAAAAAATGGTCCGGATAATTGATGTGCACAGCGGACTTTCCGGTCTTGTTGCTGAATACGCACACACGGCAGTTAACGGAGTAAGAAGGGAATTTGACGGAATGTGGCTGAGTGAGACCGCTGAGATTACCATGAAAGGAAAAGCAGGGAAGGGGAATCTGGATTTCTCATCCAGGCTTCAGACCGTCAATGACATTCTTGAAGTGACAACCAAACCCGTTATTTTTGATTGTCAATCCTGCTTTAAACCTGGTCAGCTTGATGACATGATACGTACATTGGAAAGACTCGGTGTTTCGGCTATCGTTATTAATGACAGCTACCATATCGGGGATGCGTTCGGAAGCAGTAAGCAAATAGGAATAAGTCGTCTTGTCTCGGTTGAAAACGTATGCGCCGGAATCAAAACTGGAAAATCAGTCCAATTGACCGATGAGTTCATGATCATTGCAAGAGCCAATGACCAGTTGATAAAAAAAAATATGCAGGCTGCCGTTGACAGGTCGCAGGCGTATGTTGAAGCAGGAGCCGACGGTATACTTTTGCACGCGAAGGATCTTGAACCCGCAAAAGTATTTGAGTTCTGCACCGGTTACCGCAAATGTGTCAGGAAGGCACCTCTGTTTGTCATTCCATCCTGGCTTGATTCCGTCTGCGAAAGCGATCTGGCAGAGGTTGGGGTCAACGTAGTTATTTATGACCACCATCTGCTGAGAAGTGCCTATCCTGCTATGATGAAAGCCGCACAAAGCATTTTGGAAAAGGAAGGTGCTGGAGAGGCAGCCGAAGAGATGATTTCAGCCGATGAATTCGAGAAACTGGTCGTCATGATGAGGAATAATGATAAATAGCAGAGCATTTCTAGGAACTTTACAGACTGCCGGCATTCACTTCTATGCCGGGGTGCCTGATTCCCTGCTCAAAGCTTTTTGCGCTTGTTTGAGTGACCATGTGGAATCGAAGTTCCACATCATTACGGGCAATGAAGGCGGAGCCGTTGCTTTGGCGACCGGATATCATTTGGCTACCGGCCGTGTGCCTCTTGTTTACATGCAAAACTCGGGGTTTGGCAACTGTATCAACCCGCTTTTGTCACTGGCTGATCCGGAAGTCTACAGCATTCCTATGCTGTTGCTTGTCGGCTGGCGTGGCGAACCCGGCTTGCCGGACGAACCCCAGCATGTCAAGCAGGGAAGGGTACAGGGCAAGCTGTTTGATGCCATGGAGATCCCGTGGGCCATAATCGGACCGGAGACGAATGATTACGAAATGATTATCTGCGAATCGATTGCCAGGGCCGAGTCGGAAAATCGACCCGTGGCATTGGTTGTCAGTCAAGGAACATTTGAACCTTACAACAGCACTCGCGAGGATCATGATATGCCTGTGCTGACTCGCGAAGAGGCACTCGAAGTGCTATTGCATTCCCTGGGAGAACGTGATATCGTCGTATCAACTACCGGCATGATCTCAAGGGAAGTCTTTGAAATACGTGCCGCAGCTCACATGGGACATCATCGTGATTTCCTCACGGTTGGTTCAATGGGGCATTGTTCCCAGATCGCACTTGGCATTGCACTTGAGAAGAAATCCCGCCAGGTATATTGTATTGACGGAGACGGTTCCATGCTGATGCATATGGGATCACTGGCAATTACAGGCAATATGCAACCGGAAAACTTCAGGCATGTTGTGATCAACAACGGAGCACATGATTCGGTGGGCGGGCAGCCTACAGCCGGCTTCTCCATCGATATCCCTGCCATTGCAACGGCCTGCGGGTACAGGGACAGCCGATGCGTACATGACCGCGCTACTTTGACAAAGGGTATGGACTGGCTGAAAAAGTCGGTTGGACCCTTACTTATGGAAGTGTGTGTCAAAAAGGGGGCACGCAACGATCTGGGGCGTCCGGACCGGAAACCGGTCGAGAACAAAAAGCAATTCATGGACTATCTTTCATGAGCTATATAAACATTTCATGGTTAATCTAAACCTGATTGCGCAATCCAACCTTCCGGATTATTTAGTGGCAGCTACATCAACCGGGATTTTCTGTTGCATTATATCGATAATATCTATTCGGACTTGATGAAGAACAATCCATACCAGAAAAACAACTCACTACTTTTAGAGAAACCATTGCCATGAATATAACAGATTACAACGATTTGAAAATATTGAAATTAACTGACAGGATTATCCTGAAAGGCAAAAAGGTATGGATTGATCAGGGGTCTCTTCTCGGTTTGAGAAGGGATGGCAGGTTTATTGAATGGGATAACGATATTGACATAACCTGCTTGTATGAGGAAAAACCGAAGATTACCATCGCCGATGTGAGACAGCTGTTGGAACATGATTATATCGCGCTGACTTCCAGATATGACTATACCATAAAGAAACTCTCACCGGAAAAAAATTTTAAGAAGATAGACCTGACATTCATCTATACAAAGGGGGGAGTTTACTATAAATCCTACTCCGATTTTAAACATCAGAACATCATTGCAAAGATCTTCGAGAAAACAATCAAAGAAATCTTTTGTCTACTCAGCAGACTGAAGAAACCTGTTCCAAGGCTGTTGGGATGGATGCTGGTAAATACCATAAATCACTTCTACAGAAGCTTTATAATGAAGACTGTGGATATGGTATGTCCGAAGTGGCAGTTCAATCTGGAATTGGTTCCTTTATTGGATGAATTCCAGTCGATTTATATATACAGGCAACCTGACAAGTATCTGGAATACAAATTCGGAAAAGACTGGAAGATACCAAAAAGGAAATGGGATTATACAACGGAAGATGGCGGGCTTAAAAAGCAGAAGGCTTATGGCTAAGGTAATTCATTTCCAAAGTTTAGTATGATTAGTAGTAATAAATATTAATAATTTAACTGGTTAATATCAATGTATATAAACTTTGTAGTCTTAGGCGATGATTATAAAAATTTTCCCAATGATCCTGATAATAATTGGAATTTTTTTACCAGGACAAATATGATTTGGTCCTACTTGACATATCTTCGTTTGAAAGAATATGGTTACCCAAATATAGGATTTTCTAATAAAATTGTAATTGGTGCTATGAATGTTGGTACTGCTACCATTTTAGGAGGTGCCAAATTTGAAAAGCATCAAAATCAGAAAGAAACAATATATGTCGTTATAAGAGCGGATAAACTTTATGCCTCGACATCAAATGTCTGCGTTGTTCAAAGTCCAGAACATTCCTTTAAATACAAAAATTCATATTATATTAATCACTGGCCACAGCCCGGTCTTGTTCCAAGAAAAAGTAATGAGCATATGGTAAAAAAAATTGGAATGGCAGGCATACCTAAACATTACGCCGTTGCGCAGTATCAAAAAAGATTTGAGAAGGATATGTCAGATCGTGCAATCGAAATTGTCCAATTGGATAGATCACGATGGAATGACTATTCTGACATAGATATTGTACTTGCAGTCAGAGAATTCAATAAGAAAGTCATCACTCATAAGCCAGCTTCGAAATTAATAAATGGTTGGAAAGCCAGAGTTCCAGTTATTTGCAATCCAGAGTCAACATACCGGTGGGTCGGTGAAAACGGAAAAGATTTCATAGAAATTGAAAGCTATGATCAGTTGTTGAGTGCAATAGATAAACTTCGAGAAGACAAAAATCTATATCATGAATTAATAAAAAATGGTGAAAAAAAAGTGATTAATTACTCAAATGAGAAAGTATGCATGGAATGGATTGAACTTTTTGAAGGAATTAGAAAAAAAAGCATTAACGTAAAAAAAATATCTAGTAATAAATGGCAAAAAGTAAATTTCAAGCGTGAAGACTTAATTCATATAATGTTAAAATTATTCAACATAAAACAATAACATAATATAAATATATATAGCTAATATAAAGAATAATGTATGATTTTATAATAACATGGTCGATCATCTTATTAGCAGCATTACTGATACAGCTGAATACAAGTGAAGATTCACGATTGAAGAAGGTTTTATATATTGCTTTTATCGCCCGTCTATTGGTCATGGTTTTTGATGTGTATATTTACTCCGGCTTACCATATCTTACCGCTGCAGATGCAGGAGGATTTCATAGGAGAGCCGTCATGTTTTACAATACTTATACCATTCAGGAACTACTGTCTCCGCCTTATCCCAGTGGCTCCGGCCTTTATTCCTATATGATGGCTATCTTTTATTCCATCTTTGGGACTGCAAATAATTCGATCATCAGGGCAATCAATATACTTGCAGGTGTTTTTACCGTATATAATATTTATCATATTTCTAATATGATGTGGGGCAGAAAAATCGCGCTGCAAAATGCAATGATACTTGCACTGTTTCCACTTGTTATCGTTTATGCACAGAATCCCATACGTGAATCTTTCGTTGTTTATTTTATGACACTGGGATTTATGAGCTATGTCTCATGGTACAAGTATAAGAAGCCGCATCATCTTATTTTTATTATTCTTGGATTTAGTTTGAGTACAGCATTGCACATGGGCGCACTGATGGCACTGCTAGCTCTGGTTGTTTATAATATCTGGGTTATGGCCAATTCCATGTTGAAAGGTAAAATATCTATGCTCATACACACCTTTTTTGCTGTCTCTGTTGTAGCAGCAGGTCTCTATTACATGAACACGACGGGTTGGGGGTTGGGCACCCTTGGGGGCGAAGGAGCATTGAGTGAATTTGGCGTAGAGGAGCTTATCGAAGAAAGAGGAGGTGACAGAAGGGCGGGACGCGCTGCATATTTGAAAGGAATGACCGCAGGAAATCCTGTGGATGTGGTCTGGCAGACACCAATACGAGCCATCTTTTTTCTTTTTTCGCCATTTCCCTGGATGATGAGCTCGGTATGGGATTTGGTTGGGTTGTTTGACGCACTGCTTTATATCCTCATTTTCTGGGGCATATACAAATCATTCCCACTAATCAAAGCGGATCCCGTAAAACTTTCCGTCCTTTTTATGCTATTCGGCATGATTATCGCTTTTGCATGGGGCGTGACAAATTTTGGAACGGGTTTGCGCCACAGAGCCAAACTCGTTCCAATAGCTATCTGTCTTGCTCCACACCTCTACCCTTTGAGGAAAGTGGTGTACGACAAGGTTAAGGGCACAGCTGTTGTGGTATGGATTTCGAGACGTTTGCGTCCATAAATGCCAGAAACGTATTAATTATTATGCATTAATGATATATCTGCCAAAGATATTTCCTGAATGTTGTACTCATAACCAATAATTCAACAAGAGATGGTTAAAAAACATATATATTTCATTATTGATACCATGGGGGTCGGCGGTGCGGAAACGCAGCTGCTCCGGATTATTCCGCACCTGCAAAAAATGGATTGGGAGATACAGCTGGTGACCCTGATGGACAAGAACGAGTTCGGTTCTGAGCTGGAGACCATGGGCGTGCCCTTCCGGTCGCTGGGTTTTTCAATGAATATCTTTGCCTGCATGAACCGGATCCGCAGACTCGCATCGGAAATCAACCGGAAAGCCGGAAATGAACGGCTTATTATCCACAGTCACATCGTTTCATCAAACCTATTTTCCCGTTTCCTGACGCTTTTTCTGAACAAAGACATAGTCCTGGTAAACACCATCCACAATACCAACGAAGGTGCAAGCTGGCGCTACAAATTGTACAAGGTCACCAGGAACCGGGCGCACTACGTATCCGCTATGAGCCGTGCGGCTCTGGATGTGCATAAAAAGAAAAAAAGTTCGCGTGAAGACCGATTGCATCTGGTATACAATGGTATCGATCTTTCGCTGTTCCGTTATGACGACTCGATCCGTAAACAGTTGCGTAAACAGTTTGATTTGCAGGATGAATTTACCTGGCTCGCAGTCGGCAACCTGTCCCCTCAAAAGAATTTTACCAACCTGCTGGAAGCATGGAGAATCATCGGCAAGAAAGACGGTTTTAAAGCCCGGTTGTATATTGTTGGAGAAGGGGTGGAAAAAAAGATGCTTCAGGAAAAAATTGATGAGTATGGACTGGCAGAGGAGGTCAGGCTGCTGGGACGACGGAACGACGTTCAGGACCTGATGAGTATGGCCGATGGCTACGTGATGTCCTCTGACTGGGAAGGGTTTCCAATGGTGCTTCTGGAGGCGGCCGCATCGGAGCTTCCTATCGTGGCAACGGATGTTGGCGGAAACAGCGAGATTGTCCTGAATGGTGAGAACGGCTATATTTGTCCATCCAAAAACCACGAAGCGCTTGCCCGATCCATGCAAGAGCTTATGAAGAAACCTTCTGATGCCCTCAGAACCATGGGCAGAGCCGGCCGCTTGCATGTCAGTGAGCGATTCAGCGTGGAATCGATTGCCGGACAGTGGGATGAAATCTACAGCAAACTGGTTGGCGCCAACTAATGGGTTGCGAAGGCAAGTCAGATTCCACAATTCCCGCAATAGTCGCTACGGTAAAAGCATTCTCGCCCTCAAACGTACCCATGAATCGAAGAGCAATATCATGTATATAGAGAAAATAGATAAACCTGATTTCGGGAGATAGATCAGATGTCGGCTTATCACAGGAAAAAGGCGTTGCCGGATAGTAAAGACCCTGTGCTGGTGCTTGGTTCCAAACCCGATTCAATACTGCCGGACATCAGCCCGGTGCATATCTATGCTGCCAATGCAGCTGCAATGAGAGTTAAGCCCTATCGAGAGTTGGATCCCGAAGTGCAACTCACCTGTATCGTTGGCGGGATGGCCATTCTTGAAGAGTACCTCCAAAATATTGTCAGTGGTTCCGAACCCAGCAGGGTTATCACAAAAAACCCGTGCCCACGTCCACTGGACGATCTGTTTCCAGAATTCAAAAACAAAGGGGTTCAGACACTGGACAGGAACAATAAGGACTCATATTATTTACAGCACTCTATTCTTGGACGCAGGGCATACTGGGGCGAATGGCTTAAACTGACGTCACAAAATGTTCTCAAAAAGCCGATGAGAATTCCAAGACTGCTGTATAATCTTGTGAGGGAAAAATATCCGCGAGGTACCTCGGCCGGGATGTTTTGTGTCATAATGGCTGCTATAGAATTTCCCGGTCATCCGATTGTGGTTAGCGGAATCAGCCTCCAGGGAGGGGGGCACTTTAACAAAGTTGATTATTTCACCTCCTCTCGTGCAATAATTGATCGCTACCTTTGCAGGTCACTTCCTGTGCATGTAAAGAAAAACCTGTACACAGTCGACCCGCTTATGAGTGAAAACGGTGGAGTACAGTTGGTGGATCTTTCTCCATTGGCAAGAAGCGCTGGATCTCTTTCGGATGCTTAAAAAAAGCCTGAAATACCTTCTGATTAAAAATGGTTTATACCGGCCGGATGTAGCGGTGGATTTCCGGGGCCTGACGGATGATCCGCTTGATGCAATGGAGCGTGCGGGTGTCAACTCCTGTCTGATAGAAGCTTCTCTGGACCTGTGCCGAAGTTTCGGTCCATTAGGTTTTGGATGCACCTCCGGCTCACTGAATCCGTTCGTGCAGTCCCTGCTGGAGTTGCGTGATGGGCAACACTCCGGAAATCAAAAGTCCGCTTTGCAGAAGTACTATGATTCGTTCCAACCGAAAAACGTTGCAGAGGTGTTCGGTTTTGAAGATCCGGTACAGGCCAGTCTCGCATTGCCCCCGAACACCTACGCCTACCCGTGGGAGGGCTATCCGAAAAAGGGATTGTTGAAGAAAAGGATGAAAAGATACAAGAGGAACAGCATATCAGATACCCTCTTGAATGACCAGCACTTCGGGCCGCAGTCAGAGCGGAATATCGCACAACATCTCAACCGGTTGACTTTCCTGAGGGATCGGTTTTCAAGTAACCCGTACGAAAGCAGGGATTACCTTCATGATGAGATCATTGCACAACTGTTTGTCCACGATGGCAGATATGCTTTCCGCATCCGGAATGGACATCACAGGGTTGCAGCCTTGTCTGCACTCGGGTATGAAAGGGTCGAGGTTCGAATTGACAGAGATAACGTATATCGAAGGGATGATTTAAACAACTGGGAAGGGGTTGTTAAAGGTAAATTTACGGAGGAACAGGCTCTTGAAATATTCGACCAGATTTTCATCGGTGAAACTCATCCCTTTGCAAGAAGAATGAAAGAGGAAGACCAAATCAGGCAATTTCCCGAAAGCAGGCCATAACGTTATCATGCACATTCTTTTTTTCGAAAATAGTTTTCAAAAGGGTGGATCCCTCCAGTCATTGAACCTGATCACCGAGAACATGGTAAAGGGTCACCATGTATCCATGATTTATTCTCATTATAAAAAGAGGACTTCATGCGGAAGTTTTTGCGTGACTATTTCGAATAACCTGAGAAAGTCCTTGATTAGCACGTTAATCTCATTATAATTCAATAAAAAGTGAAATAGCGATAAAATGAAGTCGGTGTATGTATGTATGGTGGCCGATATGTTCCACGCAGGCCACATGAATATTATTAATGAAGCATCAAAACTGGGAAAAGTCACAGTTGGCTTGCTCACGGATGAAGCGGTTGTCGCATACAAACGCCTTCCATTTCAGGACTTCAACCAGAGAAAGGTGGTGGTTGAAAACCTGAAGGGGGTCGACCGGGTTGTTGCGCAGCATCAGCTTGATTACAGGCCCAATCTCAGGAAATTCAAACCGGATATTGTTGTCCACGGTGATGACTGGCGGCAGGGCACGCTCAATAAAACCCGACAGCAAGTCATTGAAACACTGAAGGAATGGGGCGGAGAGCTGGTTGAGGTTCCCTACACAAAAGGAATCTCCTCAACCAGACTCAATAATGAAGTAAAAAAGAAAGGCGTAACCCCCGGTACGCGATTGAAACGCTTGAAAAGGTTGATCGATGTAAAAAAAATGGTGCGGATCATCGATGCGCACAGCGGCCTGTCCGGACTTGTTGCAGAACACGCGCATACAGCAGTAAACGGTGTAAAAAGGGAATTTGATGCTATGTGGCTGAGTGAGGCCTGCGACATCACCATGAAAGGTAAAGCGGTGAAAGCCAATATCGAGTTCTCTTCCAGATTGCAGAACCTCAATGACATTCTTGAGGTGACTACCAAACCCGTTATTTTTGATGGGCAATCCAGCGTGAAACCGGGCAGGATTGGTGACATGGTACGCACGCTGGAAAGACTTGGGGTCTCGGCCCTTGCTGTTGGTGGCCGTCCTCCTGTCGAAGATTCCTCAAAGGACGCCTCGGAGCAGGGTATTGGCCAGGTTAATTCCGTTGAAAACGTCTGCGCCGGAATCGTAACCGGAAAAGCAGCCCGGCTGACCGATGAGTTCATGATTATTGCCAGCGTAAATAGCAATTTGCTGAATCATGATATGCAGGATGTCGTTGCCAGTTCAAAAGCATATATAGATGCCGGAGCTGATGGTATTTTGCTGCACACAAGAGATTGTGAACCCGATAAAGTATTCGAGTTCGGCAGGACTTATCGTGAATCTGAAAGACAAGTACCGCTGTTTGTCATACCGGCATGGGTGGATTCAATCCGCGAAAGTGATCTGGCTCAGGCGGGTGTCAATGTTGTGGTTTATGACCATCATCTGTTGAGAAGCGCCTATCCAGCCATGATGAAAGCCGCAGAAAGCATTTTGGATGATCAGGGCGCTTATAAGGCAGCTGAAGAGATGGTGCCCGCCGGTGAATTCGAAAACCTTGTGAGCAAGATCAGAGATAATGATCTGTAGCAGAGATTTTTTCGGGACATTGCAGTCATCCGGCATCCATTTTTATACCGGTGTGCCGGATTCCCTGCTCAAAGCTTTTTGTGCCTGCTTGAGCGACCATGCGGAACCGGAATCCCACATCATTGCAGCCAATGAAGGCGGAGCCGTTGCTTTGGCAACCGGTTATCATCTAGCCACCGG